>Ga0306921_10003803_pt1 | contig 15363 bp, 16 predicted proteins | sample sta12Cox44000080_FD_203760 | JGI IMG/M metagenome (GOLD analysis project Ga0306921, IMG submission 203760) | Lab enrichment of tropical soil microbial communities from Luquillo Experimental Forest, Puerto Rico - statoxic.12C.oxic.44.000.080 (v2)... | ecosystem: Environmental > Terrestrial >...
CGAGTTCCATAAGGACCTTTTGGCTAAACAGATTGCATCCCGCGCGTGCCAAGCGCAAGCTTCATGCCGTGATTTCGGTATACATACAGTATACGAAATCATCTCTCATAGGAAAGATTCCGCTCTTGCAGAGCGGGAACAGTTTCCTCGTAAACTACTCTTACCTCGAGGAAAACTAACGCGAGTATCGCAAGGAATTGACGTTTCGCATACTTTCCGGTATACATCGGTACACAAACCCCGATGAAAGCGCGCCGTTGTAAATCCCGTTCCAATCTCTGGTATGTCCCCGTCCGCAAGAGCGTAAGCCCGACCGGTAAGCGCGAAAATAAGTACTTCAAAAGCTTAAACGCAGCTAACGAATGGATCAGCCGGTTCAAGTACGAGCAGCTCGAGCACGGCCGGGCGCAGATCAGCGGCGAGGAACGGCGGTGGATCAACTTTTTCCGGGATCAGGTCGGCAGTCTCGAGCTTTTGCCAAAAGTGGTTGAGCACTGGAAATCGACCGGACCCGATCACCTCGCGCAGACAAGCGTCAAAGTCGCGGTAAAACAATTTCTAGACTGGCGGCCGCATCAGGGACGATGGACTCGAAGTACCGCGGAGGACACCTTTTCCCGGCTCGGAATATTCGAGCGTTTATTCAGTGATCGGTTTATTCACGAGCTTACCCAGGCGGACATTGAGAATTTCCTCTCTACGCGCGGAGCGACGGGAACCCGGGCAAAATTCTTTCAAAAGCTCCGGCCGCTGTTCCGATACGCAAAACGTCACCGCTTTATTGCCATCGATCCCTTCGAACATATTCAGGCGCCAGCAGCGGATTATCAGGAAATCCAGATCTATACTCCGACCGAACTCCAGAAAATGTTGACCGTTGCCGAAGAGCTCTATCCAGATATGGTGCCGTTCCTGGCGTGCATGGCCTTCGGATTCTTGAGAACCGAAGAATTAATGCCGCGCTTTGCCGGCGATGCCGTTCTGGACTGGTCGGCTTTCGATTGGACCGATCGCCAGATTTTTGTTCCGCACGCCGTGGCGAAAAAGGCGAAAAAAGGGACTGGCAACAATCGCTCAATCCCGTTCAATCCGGCGCTATTGCATTGGATAGAACCCTACGTAAAGGAAAGTGGTCCCCTCGTGCAACGAAACAAAGCGGATACGTTACGAGTTCTAAAGAAGATCCGCGCAAAGGCCGGCGTACGGGATATCGCGAACGGCTTGCGCCACAGTTGCATCACGTACTGGATGGCATCCAATGGCGACGAGAGTATAGGCACCGTATCCCGGTGGAGCGGGAATAGTCCCCAAATTGCCAAACGCCATTACGTGGCGACCGTGAAACGAGCGCAGGGCGCAGCATGGCTGACAATCCGCAGAAATATCCTCAAATTCGACTTTGGCGAAGTTACTTCCTCGGTTCAAGGTCTCGCGGATTATCACGCCATATCCGCTGCGTCTCCCGCGCGGTGATCCGATTGCGGACCTCTTCGAAAGCTTGGGTCGCTTTTTGGATTTGCGGCTCGTACCTTTTTAACGTTTTCTCATCGACCCGGAACTCTTTCTGCAGTTCTTTCAACGTCTTATTGAGCCGACTAATTAAGATCCCTTGTTTCGGCAGTCCTGCGCTGCCTTCGAGCAGGGCGTCAATTGTGGCGACAATTTCAAGCCGTTTTTTGGCGGTGAATGTCTCTACCATTTTCCGCGCATCATCGGCTGGAACGTCGTGGTGAACTTCATAAGAATGCCCGGGAGGCGTTCCTTGTACGAGTTCGAAAAAATTCTTGGTCCAAACGTTGCCGCGAGGCGTAACCGCAAGCTGAGCCGGATCATTGGCAAGCAGCCAGGCGGCTGAGACGTCGACATTTTCTTGTACTTTTGCAGCCAGCTTTTCACTTAGTGCAAGTTCGCCCTGCTCGATTTGTTGCACGGTAGAAAGAGAGCACCCGAGGATCTTTGCGAACTCACGTTGTGAGAGTCCGATTTCGAGCCGGATTTCGCAAAGCAAGTGTCGTCGTGCAGGTGGCCGAGGCATGCCACAGAATTGCAAGGATTGAAGGAATTAGCAAGAACAGAAACCTACCAATAAAAACTCATCTTTATTGATAGATGGTGCTTGCATTGTGAGATTTCGTCGCAGAAGATTACTGACACGATGAGCAAGGAAGCGGTGCAAATCGAGTCCCCGATCGGAGACATGCGTTGGTTGATGACGGAAACCGGGTGGACGCATGACAAGATCTCCCGTCTCTGCCGACTCCGGATGATCAAAGGCGCTTTTCAAAGCCAACCGGGAGTCCGCGGTTCACTGTGGCATTTCCGAAAAGCGAAGACTCTGGCCTGGCTGGAATCCTTGGAAGTCTAAATGAAGCTCCCTTACAAACAACCTTTTCTCCGATGCCGCTCCGGCGGCTGCGGACCCTGAACACTAAAAGCCAAAACGCCCAGTCTCTTCCCTGACAGGTCTGGACGGGCGTTTGGGCTGATTTATGAAGTCTAAACCTAATAGACAGTTACCTCGACTCGCCGAAAACGGCAAGTCTCCCGTTGCGATCCGTTTTCACCGCAACGGTACCGTCTCCTTCAGAGACGGCGAAGGACGGTGGACACATCACATTGCTGCTGTCCCGCCGCGAATCGTTATGAAGCTCGACCGCTATACCAGGGCACGACTCTGGTACAGAAATTTCAAGGTCGAGAGAGCCTGGGCGGAGGCCCACGCCTGATAAGGCAAGTGCCGGGTGCTAGTACGGACCCGGCTTCTCTGAAGCGTAGTTCAACTATCAACCATTATGGAAGAGAAATATAATTCCACTGACGCAGAAGCAGCTGCGGAACAATCTCGAGTTGATTCAGAGATGTCACCCAGGGGTGACGCCAAACAGGATATGTCACCCACGGGTGACATCAGGCCGCCTAGCAAAGCACAGATTAAGCGTTACAACAAAATCCTGGATGAAATTCGGACCGACATCGACTTGATCGATAACGCCGTTGCCCGATTGGGACGCAACCTGCAGCAAGTTCGTGATAAGCGACTCTATTTCTGCGGCGGTTACGCGAGTTTCAAAGATTTCTGCGAGAAAGAGCTTGGCAAAAGCCGCCAGCAGGTGCACCGCCTGATCCAGGCTTACGATACAATTACACTATTAATGGAAGCCGGGATCCCTGAGCACGAGTTGCCGGCAACCGAACGTCTCTGCCGCGCGGTGCGTGACCTGAAAGAACCGGAACTGGAGGCACCGGTCTGGCGCGCGGTGCTTCGGGCGGCTAAAAATAAGGGACGCAAACCAATCGTTAGCGATGTCAAGGAAGCCGCGGTGGACATTATCGAATCCCCTAGTGCGATTGAGCGCCAGCAAGATGAGTTGTTGCAACGCTTCCGTGGGGCAGCGCGCGCGTTTAAGGTAGGATTAGCCTTTGACGTAATGACGCCTTCGTTCAAGCTCAAGTTGCTCGATGTACTTATACAAGTCTCCACAGCTATTCAGATCACGATTAAAGCACTTAAAAGTCCGGCGATCGATGAACGCACGGTAAAGGATGGAGATAATGGTGAAACCTCCATTACGGAAACGCAGATAGGAGATGAATAACAAAGGAAGAACGGAGGTCTTTGCGGCGGACCTCCGTGAAAACCGGCCAGATTATCGCACGACTGACGGCGAGCCGCTTACTAATTTTCAACTCCCAAAGCGGTGGGAGCAGTTAGTAATTACGGTAACAACTCAGCTAAATAAAGTAAATTTTTAACAAAATAGTTTACCTCGAAACTAACAGTTATGAAACTAACCGATCTCATCCAAACCGGTAAAATTACTCGACCGCAAGGTATGTTTTGGTTCGGACCTGAAGGTACTCGTAAAACCGGCTCGGCAGTCTCACCGAAGACGCTCTTTCTCGATTTGGAACATGGCAGTGACCAATACAATTGCGATCGTGTTCATATCGAGAGCTATCGCGATCTGATTGAAATTCTCGACCTGATTATTCGCGAGAAAGACCAGCACGATATCATAGTCATCGATCCGATTGAACTCGCCGAAAAACTCCTTATTAGCGAAACGTGCCGACAACTCAAGATCGACGGTTTGCAAGGACTTCCTCACGGTGCAGCCTGGCAGTATCTCCGCGAAAATTTTGATGTCCAGTTGATGGCTAGATTCAATGAAATCCGGCGGAGAGGACGTCACATGATCGTCATCGGTCACGCCCAGGTGCGCACTGTAACATTGCCGGGATTAAGCGAACCCTTCGATAGATACGAACCGCGGATCGACAAGAGAAATGCCGACACGATTGTCGAATGGTCAGATGCGACTTTATTTTTCGATTGGGATATCCGAACGGCAAAAAATCGTGAGGGGTTGATCCGAGCAATTAGCGGCACCGACCCGATCATTCGCGTAGTGCATGGACCCGGCTGGACTGCCAAGAACAGAATTGGCCTAACGGAACCGCTCAGACCGGAATTCGACGCACTGGCACCTTTGTTCGGAACGCTGTCGACTGCGCCTGTACCAGTTGAGGATCGTCCTGGAGCGTGTACTGCGGCGGGGGCAGCTGCTCCGCCCGCCACCACACCGCCCGCCACCACACCCACCCCGGACTCCAGGACGATCCAGGCACCACCGGATTCCGACGAAGCATCCATCGAACCGTTTCTCTCGGATCAGGAACGGCGCGCATTCGATGCCCTCCTCTCCAGCCTTCCGCAGGAACGGCTTCTAGCGTTTTTGCGGGAACGCGGTCTGATCCATGCCGGCGAAGATTATCATATGCTTGGACCGCAGTATTCGCGCCGGGTCCTGGCTGATCCCGAAGGGTTCAAGGAGGCCGTTCGCGGTGCTTAAACAAGGTTTACTTCGTCCGAGTAATTTGCCGAAGCTCGCGCTCTGCTCGTGGTTCCGGTCCGAGGATACGAAGCAAAGTGAAGCAGCGATGCGCGGTACTACCGTCGACACGATCTATCGGCAGATCATGGTCGGTCTTACCGATTTCCCGAACGGTACTGCTGCTGAGATCGCAGCGGCCGACTGGGCCGCATGTCAGACCGACCAGCTTGCCGGCAAAAATCCGGTGCTCGCACGCAAGGAGGACTGCCAGGTGCGGATCCCGGGATTTCCGGCACCTGGCGAAGTTGATGCGCTCTGTTTAAAGCTGTTCTGCAGTTTCGATATCAAGACCGGACAATACTACGATTACGAGCTGCAGATGGCTGCTTACAGCTGGGCTCTGATGGAGAAGTATTTTGCCGAGACGTGGACGACCTGGCTGCTCTTCTGCGATCTCCAGCGCGTTTACCACTACACCTTTACCTACGCGCAAGTACGCAAGCTCGTCCTGGAGGTCCGCGCGAGGTACGAGGCTGCGGCCGCTCCAGCATTCAATCCGTACTGCGGCTGGTGCGCGAATGCCGGTGAATGCCCGGTTCTAATCAATCGCGCGGACGATGCGCTGGCGCTAACCGAAAAACCGAATTTTGATTTTGCCGCGCTGCTGGCAAACCCGCAACGGCTCGGAGCGTTCCTCACCGCTTGCCGCGCGGTCGAACCGTTCCAACAACAGGCGAACGATCGCTCGAAACAATACCTGTTAGCGAAGACAGACGTACCAGGCTGGAGTCTCGTCACGCGGTCTCCCGGCAGATACGTCGAGCCGGCGGCAGTTGAGCCTCTCGTGGACAAGCTCGGACCTGCTCGGGTCCTTCTGGAGTACGGCAATCTATCAGAGGCGAAATACGCGAAACTTTGTGCGGAAGCGAGAGTAAATCCCGATTCCGCAGCAGTGAAAACCGGTGCCGGCACAACTTACCTGCGTGCGACACCTCAATTAACAACGAAAGGAAATTGATATGCGATACACCCCTAATCAACCTGGATCCGGAACAGCTGTTCCCGAAGGCGAGTATAGGTTCGAGGTTACCAATGCTGAAGAAAAACAGTCTGCCAGCAGCGGTAACGACATGATCGAATTAACCTTGAAAATCGAGAACGGTCCAACCGTTTACGATTATTTAACTGCAACCGACGGATCATTCTGGAAGTTAGATAACTTTCGGGCTTCCATCGGTGAAGACGTTAAACCTGGCGTTCCCGTCGATCTGGATCCTGACCGGTTTATCGGCCGCAAAGGGACCTGCATCCTCTACACGGATACGTATCAGGGGAAGAAGAAGAACAAGGTCGCAGATTACGTGTTCGTGATCTCGGGACCTGGAGCACAACCACCACCACCTCCTCCTGCAAAGGATAAGTGGCGTTAACTAATAATCCCTAAATTCGTTAATGTGACGAATTTGACCAAAGGAGCCGCGGCCTGTAACTGCGGCTTCTAGTTTAATGCAATCAAAAGATGCTGTGGCAACCTTTTTTCCCGTTCCCCGAATGGCGCCCGTCACAAGCGGACGGCCTCGATTTTATTTGTAAAGGCATTACTGAAGCTGACGACATCCTGCTCGAGGCGCCGACCGGCATCGGCAAATCCGCGATGGCCATCGCACTGGCACAGTTTGCGGGTTCCATCAATGCCGGCACCTACATCTCCACCACAACTCTCAGTCTCGAAACCCAGTATATGAAAGATTTCGCCGAATTGGGATTGCGGCAACTACACGCCAAAAGCCATTACCCGTGTCCGAACTATCGCAGTTGCGATGTCGGCTCACGGTGTCACTGCAAGGAGGAGACACCATGCTCATACAAAGTGGCCCGGGCGGAGTTCGACGAAGCGGATTTCTCCATCGCGAATGCTGCTTACCTCTGCACCTGTGCCCGATTCGTCAAAACCTGGGAACCGCGCGAAATCGCAATCTTCGACGAAGCTCACACGTTACACGATGTCGTCGCCGACGGGTATTCCTTCAATATTTTTCAAGACGAGGTGGAATTCTTTCCTACGGAAGGAAGTGAACCAAACTGGCTGAAACAACACTACGCTTTTTGGTTGGATGTCCAGATCCGGGAACTGCAAGAGGAGCTGGACGAGAACACGCAACGGATGAATTTCGCGAAGCTGTCCGATCCGGAACTGCAGCGGCTCTGCCGGAAACTCGAGCGCGCGGAAGCGAAACAAAAAAACCTGCACCGCATCCTCCAGGACGATCCGGACAACTGGATCTTCGACCAGCAACCGGACCGGCTCAGCATCTCGCCGTTGTGGGCCACCCCACTGGCCGCAACGCTTCTTCCGCGGATCGGAGCGAAACGGATTTATCTCAGTGCAACCTTGCCGGGATTCCAGCATCAATGCCGATATCTCGGGATCGATCCTCAAAAAGCCAGGTTCTTGGCGTTGCCGTCTCCATTCCCGCTCGAGCATCGCCTGATCCACGTCTGCAGCACCGTGAAGTGGAAATACCCGTCAACCGGGACCGAGATCGCGTCCGTCTGCCGGGCTCTGGAGAAGATTCTCAAGCTGCACCCGACCGACCGCGGCATCGTCCACGTCTCGTCGTACTACCAGGCTCGCGAAGTGGTTCAGCAGTGCCGGAGTAACCGCTTAATCACACACGAGAACGCCCGGGACAAGGACATTCGCCTCGAGGAAATGTTTGCTCGTCCTGGAGTTGTGCTGGTGTCGCCATCCTCGCATGAAGGCTTGGATTTGTATGGCGATCGCTCCAGGTTCCAGGTGATTGCCAAGCTGCCGTTCGCGAGTCTCGGCGATAAACGGGTCAAACGCCGGATGGACGCCGACAAGAATTGGTACCACCTGCACACCGCGCAGAAATTCATCCAGGCTGTCGGCCGATCCATCCGCAGCGATTCTGATTATGCAACCACCTACGTTCTCGACGCGGCTTTTGACGGTTTCTATAATCGCGCTTCGCAGTTCTTCCCTGAATACATCCTCGAAGCACTCAGAGTGCAGGAGGTCAACGTATGAACGACCCGGTGCTTGCCGACGCGAAAGAACTCCTCCCAGACGCGGTCTTTCTCCCGATCGATTCCGGCACCAAAAAACCGATCCGTTCCAAGTGGCAAAAAACCTCCTTTGCCGATAGTCAAAAACCAGGATATCAATACCTCCTCTCTCATGCTGAGACGATCGGAGTACTCCTCGGCACGCCAAGCAACGGCCTCGCCGATCTCGATTGCGATACCGAGCCGTACCTCGAATTCATGCTCGCCAGCAATCAGGTTTTACAGAAAACTCTTCGGACACACGGAGCCCGTGCCGGCGGTATCTGGTTCCGCAACGTCGATCAATCGCTCGACCGCATTTATACGCTGAATGTTCAGCCGACCTCACCTTTAGCGAAGGGCGGGAAAATCGATGAGAAAACCGGTCTCGTCAAAATCGGCGAACTCCGGTGCGGCTCCGGTCAAAGCATCCTCTGCGGACTGCACCCGGACAAAATTTTTTACCAGTGGCCGCAGCCGTATCCACCCATAGAAATTGATCCGCGCACATTGACCTGGCCGGAGGAAATTCTGTCGCAGCTGCCATGGAACAAAAAACCAAAAAAAACCTCGGGAACGCCCGAATCAAAGGAAAAGAACGCTCCAGGATCAGTTATAGGCACATCTGATGGGACGGCCATTGTCTCTACACCCGGTAAATCCGACGCTTCGCAGGATTATGCTGGTGAAGACAAAACATTGCTGGAAGAAGCGAAAGCCCTCCTCCCAATTTATCCGGTTCTGTGGCGCCGTTTCGGATTTCCTGAACCTTCAGCCAATCCGACAAATTCACCCTTTCGCAAAGACGAACGTCCTTCCTTTTCGATCTTCGAAGGAGGCCATCATGCTTACGATCATACGCTGCAGAGACACTACGACAATTTCGACTTCTTCCAGGAGTGCACCGGTAAGAACCCTTCTCATGCTTTCAAACCCTTCATCACTTTGGCCGGCCTTGGCAGCCGACTCCGGAACAAACCGAAAATGGGCAAGACACCTGCATCAGCCCCGCCGTCAGCACCCTCGACCGATTGGACCGAACGAGTACTAACCAACCTGGACGCTTATTTCGATCCGAACGGCGGCGGGTCTTACTGGGCCAAAGATAATCGCGAGGTCTGGATCCGGCTTGACGTCTCTGATATCAAGCGCCGGCTCAAAAATATGGGATACCGATCCCAAGTCGCAGAAAACGAAAGTATTTCTCAGATCGACAAGATTATCCTGGAACTTCAAAACCGGCGCACAGTGGATTATGCCGGACCACTCGCAGGCTACGATCAGGGAATCCTGGAATACCGTGGAAAAAGGATCCTGATCAGTGATTCACCCAAATTCATCGAACCTGTCAAAGGCGACTGGCCGACTTTCAAGACCTTTCTTGAACACCTGCTCGACGCTGAAAATTGTGATCAAATCATTTATTTCAACGGCTGGATGAAGGTTGCCCTCGAAGCCGAACGCGCTCATGAACCCCGGCCTGGTCAAGCCGTGGTATTCACCGGCGAAAAAGATTGCGGCAAATCCCTGCTCCAAAGTCTGATCACTGAACTTCTCGGGAACCGCATGGCGCGACCGTACCTGTTCATGAGCGGCCAGACGCCCTTCAACGGGAACCTGTTCGGTGCCGAGCATCTCGCCATCGAAGACGAGCAACCGTACACCGACATAAAATCGCGCCGGAATTTCGGCAGCAAAATCAAGGAGTTTACCGCTATCGATCACCAGAATTCGCACAAGAAATTCCGGGATGGCGTTACCTTACCGGTCTTCTGGCGGTTGACGATCAGCGTGAACGACGAGACTGAGAACTTGCTTATTCTTCCGCCGTTCGACGATTCCATTTCTGATAAGCTGATCATCTTCAAGACGTACCGCCACCCGATGCCGATGCCCACCGCTACCATTGAGGATCGGGTCAAGTTCAGAACAATCCTCAGCGCCGAATTACCGGCTTACGTCCATTACCTCCTCGACGAATGGAAAATCGATCAATCGATGATCTCTCAACGGTACGGCATTATTCATTACCAGAATCCCGATGTGCTGCTCCGGCTCGGAGAACTCGCCCCGGAAACCCGACTGCTTCAACTCATTGACGCCGAAATCTTCGACTTGATTCCGCCACGGCTGGATCCCTGGCAAGGCACCTCACTACAGCTCGAGCAAAGACTGACAACTTACAGCAGCACCGTCAGACGCCAAGCTCATGATCTCCTTAATTGGCAGGGCGCCTGCGGCACTTATCTCGGGCGCCTGAAAAAATATTTTCCGACCCGATTCTCCTATCACAAAACCAATCAAACCCGAGTTTGGACGATCACGTCAGCAACTTCCGTTCCTTAAGCGTGGTGGCACCCTTTTTTTTCGTGTCAAAATGGTGCCACCCCGCAAACCCTTTACCAGACTTGATTAGCGAACCGCGTGGCACCAGTGGCACCTACGTCTATCCTATAATGGAATCAGGTCACTCCTCTTATATATATATAGTGCCAGTACGTAGGTGCCACGGGTGCCACGCACCCCATCGAAGTCTTTACCAGACTTGTTTCCCGGGGTGGCACCCTTTTTAGGGTGCTCGCCACGGGTGCCACTAAAAAATCATGCAAATCGCCTGCTCTATTCTTTTTACCGAGCTCGAAAACGAAGAGGGATACCTCGTCGAAGGCGTCTCTGCTTGCTGTTCTCGGTGCGGGCACGAGACCGAATCCTATGGCACCTCCGATCGTAGCGTCCGCCGTTGCCTCGTTCTGATGCGTGAAGAATGTCCGGAAGGCGAGAACAACTTTTACACCTCGGACGACGGAGACGACATGAATTATGAATACTGATCTCGAACACCTACGCAGTACCGCGAAACGTCTGGAGCGCTATGCACGCCGTGTGAGAGAAAAAATCTGGCTCGGCAATCGTGATGATCTCCTTAGCGCTTTAGCTGACGTAGCTGAAACCGGCGAAATCGCTCGCCGGTTCTACTCTCTGCTCGAGCGTTACGTCTCCACCGCTGCACCACCCGACGCACCGCGCGCACTCAAGGACGATCCAACCGGCGCCAGATAGCTTTTGCCTTTTCTCAATGTTTCGCGTAAAAAAGGATACCCGTCATATTCCGGAAATTATGTTCGCGAGCACGAACTCCCTCGGCGATCATCACGTAGGCGAGTATCTCGACGCCGCGAATCGTAGAATCGGTTTCGAGGATAATGTCCCAACACCGATCACTTATTTCCCGTTCGACGCTCTGGATCCCCAACCCGAAAACCCGGACACCATTTCCATCGACCAGGCCGCCAGCGCATTTTCAGAAGTTTTAAGCTGGATCCTGGCCAGCCAGAGCTTCGAATATGCCGGCGCAAAAGCTGCCGCGCTGAGCGTTTTATTGGACCCGACCGGCAGATATCGCAGTCTGGGTGCGGTCGCACGGGAAGCCAATTGCAGCCGCGCTTTGCTTTCCAAAGCAATTCTAGAGCTTCGCGATCGGTTCGGGATCAAGCAGAATTTCAGAGGCAACTTGTTGCGCAGCAATTGCCGCCAGGCTCAGGCCGAAGCACTCAAAACCGGCCGGCACTGCTCTTTTCACAGAAGCGATCTAAGAAAAAATCGTAATGTTTCAACAGGAGATGACATGAATCCTTCAGCTCGAAGCCGGCTTAAAACCTTGGACGCAGCATGCCTGAAAGTCGAGGAACTTGAAAAACAACTTGAAACCCTCCGCAATACAAAACCGCTCACACAGACTGCACCCCCAACCAAGGTTGCCACGGTGACTATACCGAAACCTGCCGTCGCGCCGGCGCTTAGACCCACGCTACAACTCAGCGATCTAAATCGCGCCGAACTTCTGGAAGCACTTGACCTGGCCAATGGAGAGGGTGACGGCGAAATGGTCAAAACGCTTTACGCCGAACTTAATCGGCGCCGAAATTAGCGTTGCCGATCCCAAGCCAGAGAGGTTAAAATTGTAATGATCCGAAAGGTGTGTGTGCATTTGGCCGGGCGGTCCGCTTCACACGAGTGTGTGATCTTGTGGACCGCTTGGTCTTTTTACTCTTATGACTGAAACACTCGACATGAAACCGGGCGTTGACGCCCCCCTTGAATTGCCGCTAACCGCCGGCGTGAGCCAGTACGAGCAGGCGCTCGGCGAGCTCGAATCCGAAGTCCGGAAACTCGAAAACGCTCTTGCCGAGTTTGCCAATTTGCACTCCGAGAAAGAAACCCTTGAGCACGCACTTGCCCAGGCCGGCGAAGACGAACGGCTCATCTTGAGCGACGCCGCTTTAAGCGAAAGCCAGGGCATCAAGCGATTGACCGAAGCCAGGGCGCGTAAAGATCTCCGGCATGAGCGGCTCATCGAGCACAACAAACGCATCGCCAGTTATTGCGACCTGATTCTGTTTGACGTTGCTGAACCAATGCGCCGATCTTTCGCCATGTTCGCCAGCGAGTTGCTTGTCCGCATCGAGCACAGAGTACAAAACCTGGTTGATTCACTGTGGCCCTATGGTTCGGTTCCCTTTGATTCCCATGATCTGGTGCGAGCGTCCGCGCCGGTTAAGAAGCTTGAGCGAATCGGCTACGCAATAGGTGCCATACCTCCAAAGGATCCAGCGGCCGCACTCCAAGAGCTCAAGCGTCTGCCGCGACAATGGTTGAATGAACTGACCGAGATCGTCCAAGCCGAGGCTAAGTGAGTGAACCACGCCGAGCTCCGAAAGATCAAGCGTGAACGGGAACGCCAGGCCAAGCGCGAACGTAAACGGGCTAAGCGATTGGTTAAGCGTACAAGTGCAATAGAGTCGCGCACGGAAGGCTGATCCATATGTGTCGGATCCAGGTATTACGCATGATCCGAATCTACGTAAGTGCCTCAGCCTCAAGGAATCTCTTCGATTGCCCACCCCAACCAGGCAGGTTCCGTCATTGGACGATTTCAGAGTGGTTTGCGCAAAACGTGGCTATTGCGCAGGCGATTGGGACTAACTATTTGTAGTAGTTAGGTGTCTTACAGTCGAGCACAACTCTTTGAGCTATCGAAAAAGGTCGGCCGATCCTGGCGCACGCTCCAATATTGGGCGGCACAGGGCTGCGACCTGAACGATCCCGCAAGCCTCAAAGCGTTTCTGCAGGCGAAAGAGCTGCGCAAAACGAATGTCCAGAAAGCCAAGGAACGCCGCAGCAGAGTCGGTACACGGGCTGGTAATAAAAAAGCGACGACAGAGCATCCTCTACCGACGCAAAATGGCAATGGTGAAGTACCGGTGGGTAAGCGAGGCGCACAATTTGCGCTGCAAAGACTGGAACTGGAGGAGGCGCAGGCATATGCGCGGCTTCAGGAAGCACTTGCGAAAGGCGACCCGCTTGCGATTGATGCGGCCCAGGGTTTCTGGTTGAGATGCAGCGAGGTCTTAAGACGTTTGGACATCGCGATCGAGACCGCACGTCGCAGCGAGGAAGCCCAGATTCCGCTCAGGGTTGCCCAGGATACGGTCACCTATTGCGGCGAATTGTTGCGAATCGGAATCTCGCAATTTTTGAGTGCTGAGACCAATTCGCTTATGGCATTCAGGGATAACGGTGAGTTCCGGGCTTATTTCATTCAAAGGCTGCACGGCATTTTAACTTTGACGATCAAAGCCGCTGACCAAACTCGTTCAGCACTTCCCCTCTGGGCAAAGGAACGGCTCGCCGAAGCGTGGAATGTGTCTCTGGAGGCTTAAAGGCATCGTGCTCGTTCCCACGCCTGCACCGCATAAAATTCGGCACGTTCAAAATCAGCCGGCGCGCAGACGAACAGGGCAGTCCTGATAAGCTGCTTCTCCGCTTGCCAATAGATTTCGGCAAGAACGAACATGGTATGCTCCTTTTCCGGGTAAAAAGGCACCGACGCGCTCAATAGCCCTGTGTCAGCCCCCAGCCGAACGGCCTCCTTGATTTCATCGGCGAACAGGACGGCTGCCAAAGCCGCGAGTTGGCGCAGGTGTTCTGTGGTCTGCGGCAATAACTGAGTAACTCTGCCATCCTGGCTAAAGAGTTTGTGAAACTCTGCCGCCTGAACTTCCGTGCTCATACCCTTAAGATCTTAGGTAATCGATGCAGACAACGTCTCCGGGCAACGGGGCACTGACCAATCGAAAGCTTTGTGAATCTGTTTCGACGTAGTCATTGGTACGCCTCAAACGCAGCCCATTAAGGAAAACCGCAAGCAACGCCGGGATGTATGAGTATTGAGTGCTGAAATTTGTGTTGGCTCCATCGATCGAACCGCCCGGTAATTCGCCAAACACCGAGCTGGCAGTGCCGCCGCTCGGTCCAGGATCGCCCTTTGGTCCTTGTGGGCCGGCCGGGATCGTAAAATTTAAAATCGCAGCCGATGGACTACCGACATTCACAACATTCGCGTTGCTGCCTGGTGAGGAGGTCACTGTCGAGCCGGTCACAATTGTTGCCGCATTTCCGGTGGCGCCGGTTGGCCCTGTCGCGCCGGTCATGCCCATCGGACCTGTGGCGCCGGCTGGTCCCGGGTCGCCTTTGACTCCTTGCAAGCCTGTCGCGCCGGTCGAGCCTGCCGGTCCCATTTGGCCAACCGGCCCAGGCGGCCCGATTGGACCTTGCGCACCAGTTAAACCGGTCGGACCCGCAACACCCTGCGCGCCTTGCAACCCTTGCGGGCCAACTGCGCCAGTATCGCCTTTTTGGCCTTGCGCACCGGTCGCGCCAGTTGCTCCCTGTACTCCGGCCGGGCCTTGCGCACCAGTTGCGCCGACCGGGCCGGGATCGCCTTTTGGCCCTTGGCTTCCGGGTGATCCTCTGGGACCAGGCGGCCCGGGCAGTCCGACGCCGGCACTTAGCACAATCGGCGAGGGCTGCGAGTCGACAGTAACCGAAAGCTCGACCGCTGGATTTTGGGTGATGATCGGTGTGGGCTGTGATTGGACGGAGACGACAAGTTGCAACTCATCGTTTGCGACAACGATCGAGCGCGGCTGCGGCTCGGCCGTGACGAGCAGATCGAGCGCAGGATTTTCGACGATGATCGGCGGCGGCTCGCCGGCCGTGACCGTAAGCGCTTGGGGTTGTGCAGCCGGCATAGAGAAGAGTGTTTAACTGCTCGGCGGCCCGTAGCGCAGCGTGGTTACAGGGTGCGGGTTTTCGATTATGTAGCCCAAAGAGATCGAACCCGCGTTGCCGGCTGATTCGAGCGAGATTAAAGCGTGAGCCTCACTTTGGCCGCAATAGAGACTGACTGGGGTGCCATCAGGTTGAATGCCAATTCCGAGAACGAGTTCCATAAGGACCTTTTGGCTAAACAGATTGCATCCCGCGCGTGCCAAGCGCAAGCTTCATGCCGTGATTTCGGTATACATACAGTATACGAAATCATCTCTCATAGGAAAGATTCCGCTCTTTCAGAGCGGGAACAGTTTCCTCGTAAACTACTCTTACCTCGAGGAAAACT
>Ga0306921_10003804_pt1 | contig 15362 bp, 13 predicted proteins | sample sta12Cox44000080_FD_203760 | JGI IMG/M metagenome (GOLD analysis project Ga0306921, IMG submission 203760) | Lab enrichment of tropical soil microbial communities from Luquillo Experimental Forest, Puerto Rico - statoxic.12C.oxic.44.000.080 (v2)... | ecosystem: Environmental > Terrestrial >...
CGGCAACGCCTGCTCCATTTTTTTGATGGCACTTAAAAGCGGTTTCTCAAAGCTGGTACCGCGATATTGCTGAAGGGCCTTTTCCGCAACCACCAGAGCGAAAAGTTCGCCTTCGGTAATTTGCATGGTGGGGAAGGCGTTGACCTCCTCGGTGTAACGATAGCCATTTCGCGCAGCATCGAATTCCATTGGCAGATTAAGCCGGTCGCGCATGAATTCGATATCGCGATGAATGGTTTTGGAGGCCACCTCGATTTCACGAGCCAGCGTGGTGGCATTGGGAAATTGGCCGGACGAGACGGCCTGGTGAATGCGCAGCATTCGCTCCAAAGGCGGGCGCGAATGGAGCGTTGTCGCGGCGGGCCCGCCCCTGGGAGATAAGGCGTCAGGTCGCGATTTCATGATTTAATGGGTCGGGCGCGGCATAAAGCAGAGGGTCCTGCTGGTAAAATTCCTTCAGTTCGGCATATAACGCGGGATGTCGTTCCCGCAGCCGGGCGGGTTTCTCAAAGAAGCATTCCGTGGCCACCGCGAAAAATTCCGCCGGGTTTTGGGCGCCATAAGTGTCCAGGACCGTTTCCCGGCCGGCCTCCGCCGCGCGACGAAGTTGCTGAAATTCCGCGTTTAAAACCCTGGCCCAGGTCTGATAGCGATGATGTATCTGCCGCAAACTTGATCCGTTCAACAACATGGGAGCGCCGTCTGACCGCCCATCCTCCTCATCCAACTGGTGCGCAAACTCGTGCAGAACCAGATTCCGGTCTTTGTTCAATTCCACCGCCCCGGCAAACACACCGTCCCAGGCTAAAACCACCGTTCCGTGCGCCCAGGATTCACCTCCCCGCAACTGGTCTCCCTCCGTAATCGTCGTCCCATCATTTTCCACATGCCACGCCGGGGCAATATAACTTGAAGGATAGACCAGGATGCTGTGCAGATGGGGATAGCAATCCGTTTCCCGGTGCAACAACAACAGGCACGCCTGCGCGGCAATCAGCACCCGCACTTCATCGGTAATTTCCTGCCCGCCGCAGCCTTCAAATTGTTTTTCAGCAAGGAAAACCTGGATATGACCTTCCAACTCCCGGCAGTCAACCGGCGGAAGTCGGTGGTACAGGGGATAACGCCGCAGAAGAATCTCACGCCATTCCGGAGGGAAAGGCCGGTTTCGCATCCGGTCCCGGCGCCGCTTTTTAAGAAATCCGAACATGCCCGGTGCCGAACCCCGCCCGCGCTCCGATTCAACTGCCTTTTTCGAGCTTGGCGAGCAACTCGTCGTTGGTCTTGTGCTTTTTAAGCGCCGCGACAAGCGTTTCCATGGCTTCAATCGGATTCAAGTCCACCATCATCCGGCGCAATTTGCGCACGGCCTCGATTTGTTTGGCCGGAAACAGCTTTTCCTCTTTGCGCGTGCCGCTCTTGGGAATGTCAATGGACGGGAACAGGCGGCGATCGGAAAGTTTGCGGTCGAGCACCAGCTCCATGTTGCCTGTGCCCTTGAATTCCTGAAAGATGAGCTCATCCATGCGCGAACCGGTCTCAATGAGTGCCGTAGCCAGAATGGTCAGCGAACCGCCGTATTCAATCTTGCGCGCCGACGCGAACATCTTGCGCGGGATTTCCAGTGCGCGCGCGTCCACGCCGCCGGTCATGGTGCGGCCGCTGCCGCCATGAACGCTGTTGTAGGCGCGGGCGATGCGTGTGAGCGAATCCATCAATACAAAAACGTCTTTGCCGCTTTCGACTATCCGCCGGCAACGCTCAATCATAAAGCGCGAGAGGCGCACGTGCGTTTCCAGATCCTGGTCGTTCGAAGACGCCACCACCTCGGCTTTGACCGAGCGTTGAAAATCCGTGACTTCCTCCGGCCGCTCATCAATCAGCAGCACCATGGCCTGGACTTCGGGATGATTGGCAGTGACGGCATTACAAATTTGTTTGAGGATGGTCGTCTTGCCGGTGCGCGGGGGGGCCACAATCAGGCCGCGTGTGCCTTTGCCGATGGGCGTGACCAGGTCAATCACCCGCGTCTCGATTAAATCCGGATCCGTTTCCAGCTTGAATTTTTCAATCGGGTCAATCGTCGTGAGGTTCTCGAAGCGGACGGCTTTGACGTACTCGTCGAACGGCATGTCGTTGACCTTTTCGACGGCCTTAAGCTGCGGGCTGGTGCCACGGTGCGGTGGCTGGGTCGGGCCCAGGATGTGACTGCCTTCGCGCAGGAAATTGCGGCGGATGGTATCGGGCGTGACAAAAATATCGGTCGGCTTGGGGTGATAATGATTTTGCGCCGTGCGCAGGAAACCAAAACCTTTTTCGGAAATCTCCAGAAAACCGGAGCCGTAATCGGATGATTTCTCACCGTTGTTCTTAGCATCGCTCATAAATGTGTTTTGTAATCGAAGGCCAAAAGTTATCCCGAAAACCGGTATTGAAATTTGAATTTTGGGAAATTAACTGGCAACTTTTTGTCCGAAAAGCTGCCAAACCACAGACATCAAACCTTCGACACCTGTTTAATTACGGCCAAAATCGGCCTCGTGCAACACTTTTTTTAGGCAAAATTAGGCCTAAATCTGATTATCCGGTCCTCAACCACCCACGGCGGCACGCGCTTCGGCCGCCAATGGCGTGCTCAGATAGCGTTCGCCTGTGGAGGGGGCGATGGTAACAATGAGTTTACCGGCGTTTTCCGGACGTTTAGCCACCTGAATGGCCGCCCAAACGTTTGCCCCGGTTGAAATACCACACAAAATGCCCTCTTCCTTGGCCAGCCGCCGCGCCATTTCAAACGCGTCATCGTTGGAAACCTGGACACAATCGGTAATCAACGGGTTGCCGTTCGTGTCCTTTAAATGGAGGTTGTTGGGCACAAAACCCGCGCCCGTCCCTTGAATCTTGTGCGGACCCGGCTTCACCGGCTGGCCCGCCAGCGTCTGCGAAATGACCGGTGAATCCTTCGGCTCCACGGCGATGGCCTGAAATGACGATTTGCGCGGTTTGATGACTTCAACGCAGCCGCTGATGGTGCCACCGGTGCCGACGGCCGCCACCAGGATGTCCACTTTGCCGTCGGTGTCCGACCAGATTTCCTCTGCCGTCGTCTTGCGATGCACTTCCACGTTCGCCGGGTTGTTGAACTGCTGCGGAATCCAGGAATTCGGTGTTTCCTTGGCCAGTTGCTCGGCCTTGGCAATGGCCCCTTTCATCCCTTCCGCGCCTGGTGTCAGAACGAGTTTCGCGCCGAGCATCGCCAGCAAGGTACGCCGTTCCACCGACATCGTTTCCGGCATGGTCAGGATGAGCTTGTAACCCCTGGCCGCGCACACGAAGGCGAGCGCGATGCCGGTATTGCCGCTCGTCGGCTCAATCACCACCGTGTCCTTTTTGAGCACGCCGCGCTTCTCGGCGTCTTCAATCATGGACATGCCGATGCGGTCCTTGACGCTGCTAAGCGGGTTGAAAAATTCGCATTTGAGCAGGATGGTGGCCGGCAGACCGGCGGTAACCTTGTTTAACTTGACCAGTGGCGTACGCCCGACCGTTTCGACGATGTTGTTGTAAATGCGTCCCATAAACTTTCTTGACGATTAAGTTAATGGCAATTTGTGTCGGACGCGGCGATGGGGCAAGCCTTTTTTCCGAAATCTTATTTGGCCTGCAACCGTCCACTTGAACTCAACCTTCCTTGGGGTGAGGCCAGTGACCCGGGTAAACATGAATCTCTGCCTGTGGCGGCATGGATTGTGCTGAGCGGCACTATATGCCCAAATCCTACAAACTCCCCAACAAAACCAAACCACGCCAGGTCTTCACCGCACGTTGGGACGCCCTGCTGACCATTTACAGAATCAATGCATTAGGCGGTCGCGTCCTTGCCATGGCCCAGGTCCCCGGCCGACACAGACTCTGGAAGCTCCTGGTCAACTGGCCGAAATCATGCCTTAACTAACGGTCGGGACGTTCCTCCCGTTGCATCTCCTCTTCTAAAAACATTAAGTCCCCGCCTGACCTTTCGGCCAGGCAGGGACAAATGGGGGATGGGAGTTCGCCAATCTCTCTTTCCCGGACCAGCATTAGGCGCGCACCCTTGCGGGGGCTGCCGGTTTCCCGACGCCATTCTCCACGGCAAGCGGAGTTTTCGGCCTCGTAGCAGGGCCGTCCGGCGCCTTGCGGTCGCCAGATTTCGAGTGAGGCTTTTCAGCTCACTTCGGCGGATGGTTGCGCCACCTGCCTGTGAACCAGGTCAAGACACGCCTGCGATTAACATTTCGCGTCTTGACCGCTTAGCGCCGGGTCAGCCGCCGCTTTTGACGGCGCGTTCGCCCGGTGCCACGGGTCTCGCCTCTTCACTCTCAGGTTGCTTTTGGCTCACAGCCCAGCGACGCCGTTTTTAACATCGCCAGCTTGGAAAGGTTTTCACGCGACCTGCCCAGTCATCGTGTCCTTCCCGGCGCCTGCGCTCCCTTTGTCCGCCTTTCGGCAGTTTTAATTCGGCGGTTTCATCTTTTTGATTCAATCCGCCAGAGTCGCCTGCACCGTGCCGGTGCGCAGTAGCAACCGTTTACCCTCTGGGTAACTGCGATTCGCTCAGGCTCGAAACCGGCCTGAACTACTTGACTCGACTCGGAACGGTTTCTCAATCGTTCCTGGCCGCCAAGTTCCTCATTCGCTTTTGGCATTTGCGAACATGCCAGAGGAACTGGTGAATGCTGCCTCCCCGCCAAACCTTTCGGCTCAACTTCAGAGGGACCGGGCCAACCAGCCTGACCCGACCTTTCCCCAGTCGCCTGGGATTATCTTGGAAACAAACGGGACAATCTTTCAATCGTCACTGCCTGCTTCGTTCTTTCAATGAACTGGCGACATCATATCTGAGTTTCAAAAACCGACAATGAATTGATATGCACAGTTTGTTCACCGAAACCCGTCTGTGAACAGCGCGTGAACAACGCCGAATTCCCACTCAAATCAACATCTTTCCCGTTTCGCAACCGCGAATTATTCACTGGTTTTGTCCTGCAAAACAGACGCGGTGAACAAGTTTGTTTTGTTGAAATGGTAAAAATTCGTCTGCCGCAGTTCAAAATGTGTGACCACCAAAAATAAGAGAGCCGCCCGGAAGGACGGCTCGGAATGACGAAAGAACGCCGGTCTCAAAGGCTATGAGGCAGCTTTCGCCGGCGCGGCTTTTTTGGCCTTGGACGCCAGCTTTTTTCGTTTGAGATAGCGGGTTCGACGCTTTCGTTTTTCAAGTTTGTTGAATTGTTTGCTCATACAAGTGTCTTTACATCGGCCACGTATTCCGATTTTGTGTTGGCACTATGGAATCTTGGTCGCGACAATTCAACATCTATTTGGCGCTGGCAGCCGCCCTGGGATTGCTTTGCAGTTGCCAGACGAACAAACCTCATGGCCAGGTCAGTGCTTTACGGGTCCATATCGAAGCCAGTCCGGACAACGCCGGCACGAGCGAGGAAGTTTCGATCATACGCGCCGACCCCGTCCTGGTCACCGTCACCAAACTGCCCATTTTGACCGAGGCGAACATCGTCGCCGCAAGGATCATCGATGCACCGGGCGGCTTTGCCATCAATGTGCACTTCGACGAAACCGGAACGTGGATTTTGGAACAGTACAGTACCGCCAACACCGGCCGTCACCTCGCTATTTTCGGGCAGTGGGGCGAAAAACTGGCCGAAGGCCGCTGGCTGGCGGCACCACTTATCACCCATCGCATCGCGAACGGTGCGTTCGCCTTCACGCCGGACATGTCGCGCCCCGAAGCCGAACAATTTATCATTGGCCTCAGCAACTCCGCCGCATTTTATATTAAACAATTCAAATGATCTTCGCCGCCGCCTGCCGTGGACTGTGGTTCACCACCGGTTTTTTCCTGGTTTTACCGGCCGTCCTGCACGCCCAGGAACCGTTTCGGTTCCCGACGGCCAATCGCCTGTTATACGAACCGGGAAAGGAACTGGAGTTTTTTGCCCCTACCGCGCCGGACAAACCCTGGACGAGTGGCAGCTTCGGTTGTGTGCGCAACAATGGCGGACGCTTGCACGAAGGCATCGACATCCGTCATCTGCAAACCGACAAACGCGGCGAGCCGACCGATCCCGTCATGGCCACTGCGGACGGCACGGTCGTCTATTTCAGCACCCGGCCGTCGCTGTCAAACTATGGAAATTACCTCGTTGTCCGGCATGTTGTTCAAGGAATTGAAATTTATTCCCTTTACGCACATTTGAGCGCGGTGCGGCCCGGATTGAAAATCGGCGACACGGTCAAGGCCGGCGAGGTCATTGCCACCATGGGACGGACTTCAAACGCCGAAACCATCCTGAAGGAACGGGCACATGTCCACTTTGAGTTGAACCTTCTGGTCAACGATAGTTTCGCCGCCTGGTTCCGCAAAACCTCGCCTCGCGAACGCAACGACCACGGGGAATGGAACGGGCAAAATCTCAACGGCCTCGATCCACGGCAGATTCTGCTGGCGGAACGCGATCCGGCGAAACATTTTGATCTTCCTGGATTTATTCGGGGACAAACGGAGCTTTGCCGTGTGCTCGTGCGCGCGACGAATTTCCCCTACTTGAAACGTTACCCGATGCTCGTTCTTAAAAATCCCGTGGCCGAAAAGGAAGGAATTGCCGGTTACGAAATTGCGTTGAATTATAACGGCCTGGCCTTCGCACTCATGCCGCGCGCGGAATCGGAAATCAAAAACCCGGCCAGAATCCAATTGGTTTCCGTCAACGAAACCGAGGCGCGCGCGAATTCATGCCGGCATCTCGTCGTCAAACGCGGCAGCCGTTGGCAGCTGGGTAATGAAGGTTCGCGCAACGTGGAATTGTTGACTTATTGAGCCGCCGTGCCCGCCGATATCAAATCGCTCGCCCGTGACGAGCTGGAAGCCCGGTTTGCCGCCTGGCAGCAGCCGGCTTACCGGGCCACCCAAGTGCTCGAATGGCTTTATTCCCGTCGCGTCACGCGCTGGGACGACATGACCAATCTGCCCAAGGTTTTACGCGATAAATTGGCCGGGACATTCTCCCTTCGGACCCTGGAACTGGTCCGCCAACAGGGCTCACTCGATACCACCCGGAAATTCCTTTGGCGGCTGCAGGATCATTCCCTCATCGAAAGCGTTTTGATACCGGCCAATCCGGCCCTTTACAGCGACGCCAGCGACCGCCATACGCTGTGCATTTCCACCCAGGTCGGCTGCGCCTATGGCTGTAAATTTTGCGCCAGCGGCCTCGACGGCTGGAAGCGGCATTTAACACCGGACGAAATTGTGGAGCAGGTGTTGGCAGTCGAAAGACAGTCGAGAGTCGAGAGTCGAGACTCGATGAAAACTGAGTCCGGCTCTCGTCCCTCGTCCTTCGTCCCTCGACTGGTTGATAATATCGTTGTGATGGGCATGGGTGAACCGCTGGCGAACTACGAAAATCTTCTGAAGGCGCTGCGCATTCTGAATGCGCCGTGGGGTGGAGGCATAGGCGCGCGTAAAATCACGATTTCGACGAGCGGTCTGGTGCCCCAGATTCGCAAGCTCGCCGGCGAGCCGGAACAATTTCGCCTTGCCATTTCCCTGCACGGCGCAACCGATGAGGTGCGCAATAAAATTATGCCCGTGAACCGCAAATATCCGCTCAAGGACCTGGTCGCCGCTTGCGGGGATTATCAAGGCCAAAAGGGCCGGATGCTGACACTTGAATATATTTTGATTGCCGGTGTGAATGATGCCGTTGACCAAAGCAAGCCGCTGGCTGCCCTTGCCAAAAAGCTCTTCGCCAAGGTCAATTTGATTCCTTATAACAAGGTCGAAGGTCTGCTCTGGGAACGCCCGGCAGACGAAGTTTGTGAAGCGTTTCTGGCCGCCCTGAAAAAGCAAAAGGTCAGCGCTACGCTGCGCCGTGAGAAAGGGCACGACATCGACGCCGCCTGCGGGCAGTTACGGCTCAAGACCGAACGCGAGTCGGCGTCAACTTGATTTGGCCTCGAGTAATTCGTTTACTTTCGCCATCACCTTGAAGGCGTCGGCGACGTAAAGCACGTCAGCCTTGCCCCGCGCCCAGCCGCAGTTCGGATCGAGATTGATGGCCCGGCGCTCGGCAACGAAGCGCCAGCCGACCGTGTGCGGCTCCTCGCCATGGCAACAGGTGGACAGTCCCTTGGGATGACGAGGTGTCGCGCCGGTCTGGCCAACCTGGTTCAGGTGCGACAAAAACGACAATACCGCCTGCCCTTCCCCGCTCTGGTCCACCAGGGATTTGCTGCTGCCCAGTGACGCGCGGCTGAGTTGAAGAAATCCGCGAATCAACTTCTCCGCTTCCGGTGCGTGGGCCTGACCGTCGCTTTGTTTCTTGGTCCAGCCGGCACCGGTGACAAACAGGAGTTGCGCCTCAGGACGGATGGTTTGCGCGTCTGCGGCCGGCTCGCGCACGCCAATGACGGTCGTGCGTTTGGAGTCGTCAGAAAGCTGGACCGTGATGTTTTCCACTGAAGCCGTCCCGCTCCCGCACAGGCACCCCGGCTGACTGCCGGGATCGATGAGCATGAACCACGGTCGCTGCGTGCGATGCAGAACGGCTTCCATCCGCTGACGATAATACCAACGGCTGACGGCAATCCTGCCGCCATTTACCGAAGCACCGGTCACATGAGTGTCGGCTCGGCCGCCGAACCGTTGCGCCACACCGGCCAGACAACGATTAAATCGCGACGTCGCCGGAGCAATTACCAGCGTCGCTTTGGCCGCCTTGCAGATTGCCTCCATCGCCAGCGCGTCGGTTGCATAACGCGACTGGGTGAAGTCCCCGCCGGTCACACCCAAATACCTGGTGGCCGGGCAGCCGGCAATGGCATTGGCTGCCGGCTGAACATTCTCGCCGATCAAGCCCAGGACCAGGTGTGAACCGGCCAAGGATTTATGCAACGTGGCCGCGACATGCAACGCCTCGCGGGCCGATTGCGCCAATGACCCATCGGGTTCGGTGTGAGCCAGTAAAAGAATAGTTTCCATAAATTTTAGCTGCAAAAAGGCACAAAAAACGCAAAATTATACTGCATCGGAAAGCACATACTTTTTGATCTCCAGCTTTGTGGAACCGAAGTTAATTAATAGCCCGTGCTTCATCCGACAACCTCGTAAATACCCAAGAAGTTGCGCCACGTGTTCGTCGCAAGCGCCTTGCACGCCTTTAATTTGACAATCAATTCGCCTCCAACAACTAAATCGGCAAGATAATTGCCAAGAACGGTTCCATCCTCATCCAGCACGTGCAAGGCATGTTGTTGTTCGATCTGAACACCAGCCCTACGGAGCCGATGAGCCAGTCCAATTTCATAAACCTTTTCCATATGGCCATGATGCAGGTAGCGATGTAATGCAAAGGCAGCCTCACGGATTTGGTCACAGACTTTGAAAATGTTATCCTTTGTTTTCATATTTTGTGCCTTTTGTGCATTTTTGCGGCATCACTTTTTTATCCACTCCACGATTTCCTTCGCGATGTCGTCGGTTGATTTATCCTTCACTATTTTGGTTTCGCGCAACTGCTTGGGCAGCGAGACGCTGGCAAAGTTCGAACCGTCACCATTGATTTTGGCCGACCTGGCCTTTTGCAAAGCCGGCATGACCGTTCGCATGTTGACCATGCCGACCTGCGGATTATTCTTCGGTTCCGGCAGGTTGCCGGTCGCCCAACCCAGCAGTGCCGGCGGCCCGGCACACTTTGAAACCTGATGTTTGCCGCCTTCGATGCGCTCCAAAATCTCCAGGGAACCGTCGGCGCCGATTTTTAATTCATCAACGCCCTGGAATTGGTCCTTAATACCGAGTCGTTCGCCAACGATTTGCATCGTGGTCCCGGCACCGCGGGAAGCCGATTCCCAGCCGCCGAAGACCAGTAATTTGGATTTATCGAGACCCGGAATGGCCTGGATGGCATCAGCCAAAACGGCAGCCACTTCAGCCGCCTCCGTAAACCCGCTGGCGGGACCATCAAGCGCGATAAGTTCGAACGGCACTTTTTGCGCGATGGTCATCATCACCTGCTGGAGTTTCGCCTTCGGACCCAGACTCACCAGCCAGACTTTTGAACCGGGCCGGTTCATTGCCAGATTCGCCGCCTCATACAGTGCGTGACTGGCCCAGGGATCGAGGACAGCAGGCAGCATCATTTCATTTTTTAACGCCGGACCGGCCGGCAACGTAACCGGCTCCAGTGTTTGCAACGGGTCCGGCACGATCCCCGCACAAACAACAATTTGATAGGATATGCTCATAAAGGTTAATTTTCCACCGAATGCAACCCGCCCGTACCCGCTTTGAACGAAATGTTCGTTCGTTCCGGATCGCACGGCAATGGTTGCGTGCAATTCCACAGGCAGGCACCGCAATGAATACATTTCTCGCGGTCGAAATTGGGCATGCCGTTTTCACCGAATGTAATCGCCTGGCCGCTGCACATTTCCATGCAGATTTTGGCGCCACATTTCTGACACAGCTCGGGGTAAAGAAACCTGACGTGATCGGCGTAGCCGGAAGACGCCTGCACCTTGCCTCCCATTAACAGAGCGTCCTGATGCGACACCAGCAACCGGCCGTCGAAAGGAATCGCCGGCCAGCCGACTTTATCCATTAACACACTGTGAAGCGGGACGCCTTTTGCCTTACACACCTCGCGGAGCTTCGCGATTTCCTCCGCTGAAACACGGTCACGATAATATTCCTCGACGGACGGAATCCGTGCCCAGGGATGCACGGGTTCGTGGTTGAAGGTCAATCGACCACCGGTCAATCCGGCGAGGGCCATCCCCGTCAGACCACGGATGACACCCCGTTGAAATCCATCGCGGGATTTTTCCGCCACCTGCGCTTCACGTTCCACCCAACTTGTCCGGCGTCTCGCGACATAGGACGCTTCAAGATTTTGTTTGGTGAACGGTTTTTTTGTTTTTAGCAATTCCAGCACCGCCTCGGCGAGTTGCGAACCGGTCGCCCAGGCTTCGTCCACGCCGGAACCGGTCAGAACATTGGTGCTGCCGCTGCCCTCACCAATGCGCGCATAGCCGTCGCCCGCCAGGTACGGCTCACCGCGTTGGCCGGATTCACCCAGCGTCCTGGCGCCCCACGACCGGAGTTTGCCGCCTTGCAGGTAACGCCAGAGATACGGATGCAACATCCAGTGCTGGAGATAGCGATAGGCCGTGCGCACCGGACTGTCGAACCACGACGGCACAAAGATGCCCAACGACGCGACGCAACCCGGATGCACATACAGGAACCCGAAAATCTCCGGCTCGGGATAGCCGAACGTATGCAGCACGGTACCGGGTTTCAGGGGCGTGTTCTCCGGCAAATCCACCACAAATTTCATCCCCACCGCCCAGTCGCGTTTATGGTGGCCGGCCGGCACATCGAAATGAGCGTCGAGTTGTTGACCAATGAACCCCACCGGACCGTCGCCCACAATCGTGAGCGCCGCGCGGATATCCATGCCCGGAGCGAATCCAGCGGAAGGATTTCCCATTTTATCCACGCCCTGGTCGAGCAACCGGATACCCACAACCTTGTCGCCTTCGATGAGGGCCTGCGAAACCGGTGTGCCCGGCCAGATTTGGACCGTGCCTGCACATTGCACCTGTGCACCAACCCACTGCATGAACTGCCCCAGCGAGAGCACCATGCCGCCGCGCTTATGCAGGAAGGGAGGTGTCCACAGTAATTTCAGAGCGTTTAGTTCGAACGGCAACATCCATCGAAAGGCGCGAATGAACGCATCGCCAAGGCGAAGCGCCGCCGATCGCCGGCTGGCGTGGTGCGGATCGAGCAGATAAAGGACTTTTTCTTCGCGGACCGGTGTTGCCATGGGGATCTGTGCCTGGTCTAGGTCGGGAAACGTGGTCCGCAGTGCCCGCGCTTTCGTGACCACGCCGGAAACGCCAAAGCCGATGTCGTCGGCGCGTTCGTAACAGAGCACCTGCGGCGGCAAACCGGGCATGACGGCGCTTTCCACCGCCGGGGTCCCGTCGGCGTTAATAAGTTGTTTTGATAGCGTGGCCAGAAAGCCTGCCGTGGCCGGACCGAACCCGACGCAAACGATGTCGGCTTCCATCTGCTGGCGTTCTACCTTTGGAATATCTGGAATGGTTTGAAGCATTTCCCAATCGATCCGGTTCACGCGGTTCCGGCGAAACGGCTGACGGCCTTACTGGCCCGCGCTTCATCGCGGACATGAAATCCGATTTCACGGCGCCTGGGCTCCGGCGGAGATGGCAACGGTTCCATGAGTTTCTTGATTTCGTCGAGAATATGGACGATGACCTTTTCGTGTACGTCCAGCCGTTCAGTTAAACGTCGTTCCAGTTCGGCAAGTTTTTCCGCCAACTGACGGTTCTGAGCCAGTGTCTCACGCATCTTCACGAACGCACGAACTACAAAGACGCTCATTTGCACTGCCTGTGGACTGTTGAGAATGCTGGCCACCATGATTGCGCCATGTTCAGTAAAGGCCAATGGGAGTTTTCGGCGGCCTCCACGTCCTTTCTTTGATGTTGCGAATTGCAACATCAAACCGGTCAGTTCATCTCTTGTCAGTTGAAATGCAAAATCTTCAGGGAAACGTCCCACGTTACGTCGTACCTGCTGGTTCAGGCGAGTTGTAGTCACACCATAAACCTTTGCTAAATCGGCATCTAAAAGGACACGCTGACTTCGGACAAATCGAATCAGAATTTCGACAGGTTCTGTAATGCCCATCAGCTTTTGGCGTTTCATCGAGTGATTTAAGCCGGATAATCCAAGGCCTCTCGTGTCATGACTTTTGTCAACGCTTCGGCGGCGCGGTCCTTCGCGAGCCGACAGCCGGTGAGACAGCCATCCAGTTTGGCGCGCAGTCGCACAAATGCCTCCAGACCGGCAAATCTGACACAGGGGCCCGCTTTCACGGGATGCGATTCTCCGCTTTCATAGACGTCCGAGTAAGCGCGGGCCGACCCGTCAATACCGGGAATGATGCCTTCAAGATTTGCCAATTCATTTGCGCAATAACAGGCATGACAACTGGCCTCGTCCCAGGCAGGATGGCGGTTGTATCCGTGGATGATTTCGGCGCAGATGCGGCCGACTTCTCCTGCCGCCCGCGCAGTTTCAATGTGGCAAAGATCGGTGAAGAACGAGACCGTGCCCGCCAGACTTTCAGCCAGCGCGGAATTTTCGGCGCCTTTGGCTTCCAGTTCGACGACGTCCAGGATGAATTGCCGGGCGGCGAGCAGCCAGCAAAGCGCGTCGGCCAGCGGGAAGGTCACGCCCTGGCGTGATTTGTGATAGAGCCTGGCGCCATCGGCATCGGTGGCCGTCTGAACTCGCTCGAGGGCCCAATGCCACAGCTGCATGGCGGTGGCCAGGGTGCACGCGCCGGTGCCAGGCCGCTCGGAAGCAATCCGCCGCATTTCGGCAATCCATTGTTCAAACTGCGCGAGAAACAGCTCATTCGTCATCGTAATCGAAAGCTGCAACCGTTGCACCGCCTCCGGCCCTTCGTAGGTCGCTTCCAGCTGGGCATCCATCCATTTTTGACCAAGGAACCCCGGACAATCCTCCGTGATGCCATAACCACCCATCAGGCTGACGGCTTCGCGCATCATGTTCGCGCCATGGCCGGTGTTCCAAAGCTTGCACGCCGGACAAAGCACATTGGCCAATGAATCGAGCATGGCAAAACGGACCAGGGTATCGGAGCGCAATCCCTCCTCGCGTTTGTGCTCGCGTTCACCAACCGGCCGGGAGGTGATTTCCAGAAGCTCCAGGGCCTCCTGTTGTTTCTTTGAAAGCTCTTTAAAGGCGGCCCGCCCGGTCAATTTTTTCCCCGCGAGCCACCGGTCCTTTTCCTTTTCCAGAGCATCCAGTTCGTCGAACAATCGCGCAGCGGCAAAGCCCAATGACGCGCTGGCCTCGCCCGTGGCCCACACATCCAGCAGCCGGTGCAACGCGTCCTCTTTTTGTTGAATCCCCAGTTCAAAGCGCGGCGTGCCCGGCGCGCCTTCGCCACCGCGAAACCGCCGGCGCTGATAGAGAATGATCGGCTCAACCGCGGACAACAACTTCGCCGAAGTCATCAGTCCGACCGTCACCCGCGTCCGGCGGAAGACCGCCTCGATGACCTCACCATGGGAATAGTTTGGAACGATGACACCATCCTTGACGGTATAACCCCCAACGATGCGGCTGGCGGGAACGCGCAGGTTGAAAACAGGGTCATTCGTCGAGGAAAGTTGATGAACAAGTTTTTTGGTCGGCGTTCCGCGGTCCCAGACACCGGGATCCCCTTCCTCCAAAATCACCATGCAACTGCCCTTGATGCGTTCATCATCCGAGTCCACGGCGGCGGTGACGACGTTGGCAAAGCCCATGTTGGTAATGAACCGTCCGCGCTTGTCCACCTGTAACATGGGTTCACCACCCTCTTTCCAATCGGCAATCCGCACCTTGCCGGCCAACATGCCGGTTTCCACACCGACGAACGGGATGGGTTCGGTCAGCGCGAAGGCGGCGCGGACCTGTTTGCGCTGTTCATCCGGTTTTACGGGTGCGGCGGCGGCAATGTATTTTGCCCGCTGCTCGGGTGTACCGCGCTCATGAATCGGCGCCAGGCCCAGATTGCCGGCCAGGCTGCAGGTGGCAGCCCCCGCATCCACCCAGGCCAGTTCAAAGGCAATCAACGCCAGCACCAGATTTTTTGGCCCGGCAATAAATCCGCCCTGGTCCGGGTCAAGCGAGGCGGCAGTGATGCCGCTCTCGTCAAAGTGCGGGAGTAACGCGGCCTTGTCCGCCGTCCACTCGTGCGAGTTGCGTCCGCCGCCGGCGACCAGTCGGGCCACCGGTCCGCGCGCCACGTTGCGCGCGGCCTGGACCAGCATTTGCAATTCATAACGATCGGCGAAGCGCCACATGATCTGACGGACGTCATCACCGGGCAGGGTTTGAAGGGACGCATACGGTTTGGTTTCGGCAAGCGCTTCCATAAAATGCCTTTCTTCAATGTGATATTGACTTTGGCCGCTCGCACGTCGCACACGGATTACGGCGCGGGCATCGTCAAACCAGACGCCGAGCAGGCTTTACATTAGGGTTTCCTAATGGTTCGTGATTTAAATAGCTAACCACTTAATGCTCTTTGTTCGAACAAAATTGTACTAGCCCATCTCCCGGTTGCCAGCCGGCCGGATAAGCCATAACCTTGGACCGTGATTGCTTTGCTTGACTACGGCTCCGGCAACCTGCGCAGCGTCCACAAATCACTGCTGAAGGTTGGCGCGAACGTGCGGTTAGCGCAGCGACCCGA
>Ga0306921_10003805_pt1 | contig 15360 bp, 11 predicted proteins | sample sta12Cox44000080_FD_203760 | JGI IMG/M metagenome (GOLD analysis project Ga0306921, IMG submission 203760) | Lab enrichment of tropical soil microbial communities from Luquillo Experimental Forest, Puerto Rico - statoxic.12C.oxic.44.000.080 (v2)... | ecosystem: Environmental > Terrestrial >...
CCACGATCATCGCTCTCTTCCGGTATCGCATGGAGCCTCCTCGGGCAGTGGTGATCACAGGGTAGCAGAGGGCGGCGAGGCTGTCTTGACTCGTGACGACGCGCAGGCGATGCTACGGCGGCCGATCAGCCGTGCACCCCATCGAGCACGTCGGGAGGCTTTCGTGATCCTCCATCGCGACCCATGACCCAGGCGCTTTCCGGCATCCGCGTGGTCGACATCACCAACAACCAGGCTGGGCCCTCCTGCGGCCAGATGCTCGCGTGGCTCGGCGCCGACGTGATCAAGGTGGAGGAGCCCGACCGGGGCGACGTCGCCCGCCAGACGCACCGCGACCGGCCGGACGCCGACAGCCTCTTCTATCTCTCCTTCAACGCCAACAAGCGCAGCCTCCCTCTCAATCTCAAGCATCCCCGGGGCAAGGAAGTGTTCCGCGCCCTCCTCAAGACGGCCGACGTGCTCCTGGAGAACTTCGGGCCCGGCGTCCTCGAGCGGCTGGGCTTCGGCTACGAGGCGGTGCGCGCGATCAACCCGCGCCTCGTCTACGCGAGCATCAAGGGCTTCGGCTCCTACGGTCCCTACCGCCACTTCAAGAGCTACGAGCCCATCGCCCAGGCCATGGGCGGCGGCATGAGCGTGACGGGTTTCCCCGACGGGCCGCCCACCTTCGTGTGGCCCTCCATCGGCGACTCGGGCACCGGCATGCATTGCGTGATCGGCATCCTCGCCGCCCTCATGCAGCGCCACGCCACCGGCGAGGGGCAGCAGGTCGAGGTCTCCATGCAGGACGTGGTGGTGAACCTGATCCGCGTCAGCCTCCGCGATCATCAGCGCCATGGGAAGCCCGTGGGGCGCGGAGGCAATCAGCTCGGCACGAATGCGCCGGGCACGACCTATCGTTGCCATCCCGGCGGCCCCAACGACTACGTGTTCATCTATGCCCAGCAGCAGATGTGGCATCCACTCCTGCGTGCCATTGGCCGCGAGGACCTGTTCGGCGATCCACGCTTCGAGACGGGAGAGGCGCGCTGGCAGCACCGTGATGAGGTCAACGCGCTGGTGGAAGGCTGGACCTCGGAGCGCTCCAAGCACGAGGTGATGAAGATACTCGCGGGGGCGGGGGTGCCCTGCGGCGCCTGTCTCGACACGGGCGAGGTGCTGGAGGATCCGCACCTGCGCGCCCGGGACATGATCGTCGAGGTGGCGCATCCCGTGCGCGGCCACTACCTCACCGCGGGCAATCCCATCAAGCTCTCCGCGTCCCCTACTGTCATCAACATGGCTCCTCTCCTCGGGCAGCACCGCCAGGAGATCCTCGGCGAACTGGGCTACGACGAGGCGTCCATCAAGGCCCTCGCCGACGAGGGGGCCACGTGAGACAAGAACCCCTCGCGCCTCGTTGACAAGGACGGGACGAGCCCCGAGACTATCGCCCCAGGGAGGACCTGACCATGCGATCCACCGATGAACACGCGCTCGTCCCGACGCTCAAGCGTCAGCTCGCGGAGCGCCAGATCGGCCGGCGAGAATTCGTTCGCTACGCGACCCTGCTCGGCATGGCGGCACCCGCCGCCTATGCCGTGGCCTCCAGGATCACCGGCGAGCCACTGGTGAGCCCGGTGGCCGCCCAGGGCAGCCTGCCCAAGGGCGGCACCCTCCGGCTCGCCATGCGCTGCCAGGACCTCAAGGGTCCCCACACCTATAGCTGGGTCGAGTCGTCCAACTCGGCGCGCCAGGTCGTCGACTATCTCACGGTAACGGGCGTGGACAACATCACGCGCCCCGGCCTCATCGAGAAGTGGGAGCCCAGCCCGGACCTCAAGACCTGGACCCTCCGCGTGCGGAAGAGCGTCAAGTGGCACAACGGGCGCCAGTTCACCGCCGACGACGTGGTCTGGAACATCAAGCGCGTGCTCGATCCCAAGACGGGCTCATCCGTGCTGGGCCTGATGAAGGGTTTCCTGCTCGAGGACTACGAGACGGGAGAGAAGGACGACAAGGGCAACCCCAAGAAGTCCTCCCGGCTGTGGGACGCCAATGCCATTCAGAAGGTCGACGACTTCACGGTGAAGCTCAACGGCAAGACGGCACAGCTCGCCGTGCCCGAGCAGCTCTTCCACTACCCGTTCCTCATCCTCGACCCCGCGGAGAACGGCGAGTTCAAGGTCGGCTCCAACGGCACCGGCGCCTTCACCCTGGTGGAGAACGAGGTGGGACGCCGCCAGGTGCTCAAGGCGCGCAAGCAGCCCTACTGGGGCGGCGGCCCCTACCTCGACCAACTCGAGTTCATCGATCTGGGCGACGATCCCGCAGCCTCCGTGGCCGCGCTTGCCTCCAAGCAGGTCGACGGCCTCTACGGCGCCGACATCGTGCAGCTCGAGGCGCTTCAGAAGATCCCCCACGTGCAGATGTACCAGGTCACCACCGCTTACACGGCGACGGCGCGCATGCAACCGGTGAAGCCCTTCGACGACAAGCGGGTGCGTCAGGCCATGCGCTACGCCATCGACTCGAACGCCGTCCTCCAGATCGCGCATCGCGGCCTGGGTCAGCCCGGCGAGCACCACCACGTCAGTCCCGTGCATCCCGAATACGCGAAGCTCCCGGCGCTGCCGCACGACGTCGCCCGGGCCAAGAAGCTCCTCGCGGAAGCCGGCTATCCCAACGGCATCGACGTGGAGATCGCCTGCAAGCCCTATCCCGCCTGGGAGCTTCTCGCCGTGCAGACCATGGTGGAGCAGTGGAAGGAGGCGGGCATCCGCGTCAAGATCAACGTGATGCCGTCGACGCAATACTGGGAGGTCTGGACGAAGGTCCCCTTCGGCTTCACCACGTGGGCGCACCGGCCGCTCGGCATCATGAGCCTGGCCCTCGCCTATCGCTCGGGCGGCTCCTGGAACGAGTCGAAGTATTCCAACCCAGAGTTCGACAAGCTCCTCACCCAGGCCGAGGGCACGCTCGACGTGAGCTCGCGGCGCGAGATCATGGCGCGGCTCGAGAGCATCCTCCAGGACGACGGCCCCATCGTCCAGCCGGTGTGGCGCGCCATCTTCACTTTCCACGACAAGCGCGTACAGGGCTTCAAGCCGCATCCGACCCTGTATATCTTCGCCAATCAGCTGGCGATCCAGGCCTGATGGCCCGCCGGGCGCGCGCGACCAAGCAGGTCCCCAAGAAGTCCGGCAAGCCGCGCGGGCTCCTCGAGCGACTGGCCGAGGGGCCCGTCATCTGTGCCGAGGGGTATCTCTTCGAGTTCGAGCGGCGCGGCTACCTCCAGGCGGGCGCCTACGTGCCCGAGATCGTGCTCGAGCATCCCGACCTCGTGGAGTCGCTCCATCGCGAGTTCGTCCATGCGGGCTCGGACGTGGTCGAGGCCTTCACCTACTATGCGCATCGGGCCAAGCTCCGCATGGTCGGGCGCGAGGGCGACTTGGCGCGGATCAACCGCGCGGCGCTCCGCATCGCCCGCAAGGTCGCCCGCAGCACGGGCACGCTCCTCGCCGGCGACATCTGCAACACCAGCATCTACGATCCCGGCGACGCCAAGGCGCAGAAGCAGGCGCGCCGCATCTTCGACGAGCAGATCGACTGGGCGGTGGAAGCGGGCGTCGACTTCATCGTGGCCGAGACCTACCCGTTCGGGGCCGAGGCCCTCCTCGCCCTCGAGGCGATCGTGAAATCTGGCAAGCCTGCCGTCGTCACGATGGCCATCCCACGCGACGGCGCCACCCGCGAAGGCTGGAGCGCGGCCGATGTCTGCCGTCGACTCGAGGCGGGCGGCGCCGCCGTGGTCGGGCTCAACTGCGCGCGTGGCCCCGTGACCATGATGCCGATGCTCCGCGAGATCCGCGCCGCCGTCCGCTGCCACGTGGCGGCCCTCCCCGTGCCGTATCGCACCACGGCGGCGGAGCCCGTGTTCCAGAGCCTGAGCGACCCGTCGCTGCCGGACGGCCGCGCCTTTCCCACCGCTCTCGACCCCTTCCTCTGCAGCCGCTACGAGATCGCCGCGTTCGGCAAGGAGGCGCTCGCCCTCGACGTGCGCTACCTCGGCGTCTGCTGCGGGGCAGGCCCGCATCACATCCGGAGCCTCGCGGAGGCGCTCGGCCGCACGCCGCCCGCCAGCCGCTTCTCGCCGGACATGTCCAAGCACATCCTATTCGGCTCCGACAAGCGGCTTTGGCAGGGCAATCTCGAGTACGGCCGCCGCACCTACGGCGCCGGCTCGGCCTCACGGTAGCCGCGCATGGCCGATCCGAAGGGCGCCGCGGTCGTCATCGTCGGCGGCGGCGTCACCGGGCTTAGCGCGGGCTGGTGGCTCGCCCGCTCCGGCGTCGACGTGCTCGTGCTGGAGAAGGGCATCGTGGGCTGGGAAGCTTCCGGGCGGAACGGCGGCGGCGCCACCCACGTCTATAGCCCCTTCGGTCTCGAGGAGCAGCGGCTCTGGCCCCAGATGGACGAGCTCCTCGGCTACCCGACCGAGCATCAGCCGTATCGCATCGGCATCGCGCTCTCCGAGAACCAGCTTGCGCTCGCGCGGCGCTCGGCCGAGATCGCCAAGACGCGCGGCTTTCGCTGGGATCTCCTCGACCGCCAGCAGGTGAAGGAGCTGGTGCCTATCGCCGGCGACAATGCCATCGGCGGCACGTTCCTTCACTTCGGCGGCCACGCCAATCCCCAGCGCACGGTGCAGGCCTACGCCTGGGCGCTCCAGGACCACGGCGGCCACATCCTCCAACACACCACGGTGACCGGGCTCACCATCCGCAGCGGCCGCGTCACCGCCGTCGAGACCACGCGCGGCACGTACGACGCGGAGACCCTCATCGTGGCCGCGGGCCCGCAGACCGGCCTCTTCGCGGACATGCTCGGCGTCTCCTTGCCCCTGGCGCCCGCCCGCGTGGAGATGATCGCCACCGAGCCGCTGCCCCTCATGCGCCACGGTGGGGTGGCGGGCAACGGGCTCTACGGCCGCCAAACCCTCCGCGGCAACCTCGTCTATGGCGGCGGTCCCCACGAGTGGATCAACGTGCCGGACATGGCCACGCCCGAGCACCCGAACACGCCGCTCGTGCGCAACCTCGCGCGCCGCCTCGCCGAGCTCCTGCCCGGGGCCGCCCACATGCGCGTGATCCGCTCCTGGGGAGGCGTGGTGGAGAACACGCCCGACGGTCTGCCCGTGGTGGATCGCCTCGCCTCCCCCGACAACGTGATCATTGCCACCATGTCGAGCGTGGGCTTCGGGCTCTCGCCCGCAGCAGGCAAGGCGATCAGCGAGATGGTCGTGCACGGCCGCTGCCTCTTCGCCGATCTCTCGGCCATCGCTCTCGGCCGCTTCGCCGAGACGCCCTCCGACTGGCGCGAGCGCGCGGGCTGGATCGCCGCCGGCTCGCCCATTGCCGAGGCGACGGCGGGAGGCGCGCGATGACCCTCGATCCGCGCTCCATCGCGGACAAGGCCCCGCGTCCCGAGCGGCACGTTCCCGTGGTCGTGGTGGGCGCGGGCGAGGCGGGGGTGGCCGCGGCGGTGGCCGCGGCGCGCGGCGGGGCGCAGGTCCTCCTCGTCGACGAGCATCCTGTCGACAACGACATGATGGCCATGGACGTGCCGCTCTACTTCGGCCAGCGCATGCAGGAGTCGGTGCGGAATCGCGCGCTCATGATGGAGCGCGTGGTGGAGGCCAATCCCGGGCTCGCCGAGGCGCACGAGGCCGGCGTGGACGTGCAGCTGGGGACCTACGTGTGGGGCGCCTTCGTCAACGGGCCGAGCGTGCGCGAGTTGCCCGGTCCCATGCTGGGGTTGGCCGACGACCGGCGCTCGTGGCTCGTCGGCTACGACCGGCTCATCGTGGCGGCAGGCGCGCGCGACGTGGCTCTCGGCTTCCCCGGGTGGGAGCGCGCGGGCGCCATGGGAGCGGCGGGCGCGCACGCCCTCCTCACCCGCTATCGCGCCCTCGCCTCCAAGCGCATGCTCATCCTGGGCTCGGGCAGCCTCGCCCTCGCCACCGCCGCGCTCGCCCTCGAGCACGGCATCGACGTCGCGGGCGTCGTCGAGGTCGGCGACGCTGTCCACGGCGAGATCGGCGCGTTCCCAACTCTTCACGGCGTGCCCGTGTACCTGTCGCACACCGTGAAGGAGGCCCGCGGCAAGGTCGGCGAGGTGGAGTCGGTGGTGCTGGTGCAGGTCGAAGCAGCCCTCGAGCCCGTGGCCGACACCGAGCGCGAGATCGCCTGCGACACGATCTGCTGGGCCCTGGGAGTCGTGCCGAACGTGGAGCTGCTCCATCTCGTGGGCGCCCGTCTTCTGTTCGCCTCCTCGCGCGGCGGTTGGGTCCCCCAGCTCAGCGACGTGATGCAGACCACTGCGGCAGGCGTCTTCGCCGTCGGCGACTGCGCGGGGGTGCGCGGCGATCGGGCGATGGCGCGTGAGCAGGGACGCGTCGCGGGCATCGCCGCCGCGCAGTCCCTGGGGGCCAATCTGTCGCCGCTGCCTGCCCGGAGAAGGACGGAAAGCGACGGCCCCGCCGTGCACGCCTACTGGCAGCAGTGGCTCCAGTCCCTCGTCCACGTGGGTGGCTGGGAGGTCAACGTCTGCCAGTGCGAGGAGGTGACGCGCCGCGAGCTCGTGGAGGTGAAGCCCCCGCGCTATCTCAAGTGGGACTCGCCGCAGATGAACGCCCGGAGCCTCGAGACCATCCTGGGCGACGGCCCGGTAAACCAGGACCAGATCAAGCGGCTCACGCGCGCGGGGATGGGCCCCTGCCAGAGCCGCCGCTGCCGCGAGCAGGTGGGCCTGCTCCTCGCCCAGTCCGCCGGCACCACGATAGACCGTATCCCGCTCCCGAGCTTCCGTCCTCCGCTTCGCCCCCTTCCCCTCAACGTCCTGTGGCCCGCGGACGAGCCGCCGGCCATGCGCGAGCAGTGGGTGAGCTGGTTCGGCATCCCGACCCAGTTCAGCCCGCACTGGGAGGCAGGGATGGCCATCGCCGAGCCCACCGCCCAGACGCCGCTCATCCTGAGCGACGAGTGAGCGAGACGACCGCGGACGTCGTCATCGTGGGCGGAGGGGTCCACGGGGCGAGCCTCGCCTATCACCTCGCGCGCAAGAAGGCGGGGCGGGTCGTCCTCGTCGAGAAGAAGTTCATTGCCTCCGGCCCCACTGGCCGCTCCACCGCCCTCGTGCGGCGCTTCTACGCCATGGACTTCTTCACGCGCACGGCCAGCGCGGCGGCGGAGGTCTTCCGCCACTGGAAGGACGTGATCGGCGGCGACGGCGATCCCGGGTTCCAGCAGGTCGGCATGCTCGTCCTCGCCGGCGCCGCGGCCGCTCCGCATCTCCACCACAACGCCCTGCGCGCCCGGGAGCTGGGTGCGCGCGTCGCCCTGCTCGATCCTCTCGAGGTCACGGCGTTGGTACCGTCCGTCAACGTCGACGACATCGCCCTCGCCAGCTACGAGGCGGAGTCGGGCTACGCCGATCCGTCCTCGACGGCCAACGCCCTGGTGAACCGCGCGCGGGAGCTGGGCGCGGTGATCGCGCAGTACGAGCAGGTCGACGCCATCTGCACCGCCGGATCCCGAGTCACCGGCGTGCGCACGGAGAGCCGCACGATCGATGCGCCGGTCGTGGTGAACTGCGGCGGCCTGTGGGCGAATCGGCTCCTGCGCCCGCTCGGCGTCGACATCGCGATCACGCCCACCCGCCACCAGATGTGCTTCTTCCGCCGGCCGGCCGGCTTCGCCGCCCATCCCGCGGTGGCCGACACCGTGCAGATGACCTACATGCGCCCCGAGCACGGCGACCTCACCATCCACGGGCTCCTCGCCCACGACGAGGTGGTGGATCCCGACCGCTACAACGAGGGCGCCGACCCCGCCCTGATCCTCGAAAACGCTCAGCGCATCGCTCATCGCTTCCCCGTGATGGAGCACGGGCTCGCCATGGGCGGGTACTCCGGCGTATATGACGAGACGCCCGACCATCAGCCTGTTCTGGGCGCGGTGCCGGAATACGAGGGACTGTACGTGGACTTCGGCTGGAGTGGGCACGGGTTCAAGCACTCGCCGGTCATCGGCGACATCCTCTCCGACGTGATCTGCATGGCCGCTCCGCCGACTTCGATCTCACGCCCTTCCGCTGGAGCCGCTTCCGCGAGAACGATTTGCTCCCCCGAGCGGGCTGGATCATTCCTCCCCACCCGAAGCATCGGCTAGCCGCCGCGCCACCGCGGTAACTCTTTCCGTCGCTGTCACTCCACGCCAGGCGGAGGCGGGCCTGTCGTCGGCTGCCCTGATGGCATTCATTCGCGGCGAACCACGCTCGGATGGCCACGTCTCGACGCTGCGCGCCTGTCTCCATTGGTTTACGTGCAAAGCGATGCGGGTACCTAGGCTGATTGTTCACGAACGCCGCACGTGTGACCGGGCGGGTGGCGGCGGGGGGAGGGGTGCGCTCAGGCGGAGTGGGACCCCCTCGTCCTGCGCGCAGCCCGCAGGGCTGCGATTCAGGCGAGCGGGTGACGCAGCATGAGCGCACCCCTCCCCCCGCCGTCGGGCCCCGCCCGTCTCGCGCTCCGGATGTCGTGAATAGTCCGCGCTCTGGATCACTTAAACCCGTCCGAAGAGCTTGACAGGGCTTGGAGCGTGCAGTTTCATGACGGCACGCGGAGGTGGTTATGCGATCCGATCGCGTCATCGGCACGGTCGATTTTCATACGGCGGGGATCGGCATGCGGCTTCTGACGAGCGGCCTCGGCCGGCTGCCCGGGGACACCATCGGCGAGAAGCGGCGGTGGTTCCAGGAGCACCTGGACGATCTCCGCACCGGCCTCTGCCTCGAGCCGCGCGGCCACCGCGGGCTCCTCATCGCGATCATGACCGAGGCCGTCACGCCCGGCGCGCACTTTGGTCTCTTCTTCATCTATCCCGGCGGCTACTACGTCTCCTGTGGCGAAGGCACCATCGGCGCCGCCACCGTCGCCGTGGAGACGGGCCTCGTGCCCCGCACGGGCGCCGAAACCTCGATCGTCATCGACACGGAGGCGGGCGTGGTGGAGACGGTCGCGCGCTCCCACGGTGACCGCGTGCGCGAGGTGACCCTCCGCTGGACGCCGTCGTTCGTCGCCCTGCCCGCGCAGACCGTCGAGGTCGAGGGCGTGGGCGAGGTGCCAGTGGACGTCGCGGTGGGCGCCGGCAACGTGTTCGCCATCGTGGAAGCACCGCACCTCGGCGTGTCGGTCAAGCGCGAGCTCGCCCGGCGGATCGCCGAGCGCGGGATGGCCGTGCGCCACGCCGTCAATGCCCAGCTCCGCGTCGAGATCCCGGGGGTAGGCAAGACCAGCGTGGACAACGTCCTCGTCCACGAGCTTCCGGACACCGCCGCCGTCTCGCGCAACGCACTCGTGTGGGGGCCGGGCCAGGTCGACGCCGCGCCGTGCGGGTCTGGGACCTGCGCGCGCCTCGCCCTCTTCCACCATCGCGGCCTCCTGGGCGTCGGCTCTACCTTCATCAGCGAGGGACTGCTCGGCCTCAGCTTCACCGCCCGGATCGGCGGCGAGACAGAGGTAGAAGGGCGGCCGGCCATCCTGCCCGAGATCACGGGCAGCGCGTACCTGACCGGCTTCAGCCAGATTCTCTTCGACCCCGACGATCCCGTGCGCTCGGGCTATCTCCTCGACGTGTGAGGCCATGAAGACTCTCGTGCTTGGAGGCGGCGTGGTCGGCGTCACCACGGCCTATTTCCTCGCCCAGTCTGGCCACGAAGTGACCATCCTCGAGGAGAAGGCGGGGCTCGGCCTCGAGGCGAGCGCGGGGAACGCGGGGATCATTGCACCGGGGCACTCCTTCGCCTGGGCCTCGCCCAAGGCGCCCGGCATGCTCATGCGCTCGCTGCGGGGCGACGAAACCGCCATCCGCGTGCGCCCCGCGGCGGATCCGCAGCTGTACCTGTGGGGGCTGCGCTTCCTCCGTGAGTGCACGGCGCCGCGGGCGCGGCGCAACACGTTGATCAAGCTCCGCCTCTGCCAGTACAGCCAGCGCGTTCTCAGCGACCTCGCGCGCGCGGAGGGGATCGAGTACAACGCGATCGCCAAGGGTGCGCTCTATCTGTACCGAGACCACGCCGAGCTCGAAGCGGGCGTGAAGAAGATGGCGCTGCTCGCCGAGCACGGGCAGAAGCAGGAGATCCTCGACGCCAGCGAGGTGGCCAAGGTCGATCCAGTCTTCGAGCCCGTGAAGGCGAAGATCGCAGGGGCCATCCGCGATCTCGGCGATTCGAGCGGCGACTCGCGCCTCTTCACCGAGCGCCTGGGCGTCCTCTGCCGGGATCGCCTTGCGGTCAGCGTGAAGCTGGGCGCCCGCGTCACCGCGCTCCGGAGCGACGGCGACCGCATCGATGCCGTCCTCACCAGCGACGGCGACCGCCACACCGCGGACAGCTACGTGCTGGCCCTCGGCGTGGGCAGCCCCATCGTGGCGCGGACGGCGGGCGTGCGCCTGCCCATCTATCCCGCCAAGGGCTACTCCTCGACCTTCCCCCTGAGGCGGGACGGGCTTGCCCCCGCCGTCCCCGGGGTCGACGAGAAGTGGCTGGTCGCCTGGTCGCGGCTAGGCGACCAGCTCCGCCTCACCTCGACGGCGGAGTTCGCGGGCTACGACTGGGGCTGGACGCCGCGCGACTTCAACAACATCCTGCGTTTCGCCCGCGACGTCTTCCCCGACGCCGTGGACTACGAGCGCGGCGAATACCGCGCATGCCTCCGCCCCATGACCCCCGACGGTCCACCTATTCTCGGTCTCGGCCGCCACCGCAACCTCTTCTTCAACTGCGGCCACGGCCACATGGGCTGGACCATGGCCTGCGGCACCGCGCGCATCGTGTCCGATCTCATGAACGGGCGCATGCCTGAGCTGGACCTGGAAGGCCTAACCCCGCGTGGCCGTTCGAGCTGAGCCGCCCGGCGGCGAGGCGAGGGCTGAGTAGATCCGAGCTGAGCCGCCCGGCGGCGAGGCGAGGGCTGAGTAGATCCGAGCTGAGCCGCCCGGCGGCGAGGCGAGGGCTGAGTAGATCCGACCTGAGCCGCCCTCGCCTCGCACTTGCGAAGGTCCCGTAGCTCAGGCTCGCCGCGGTGGAGCGCGCCGCGGCCATTCGCCGCTGAGGCAGGCCTGGAAGATAATGCCCACCACGGCGATGACGACGAAGAACGCGTGCTCGTGGGAGAGCGAGAGGCGCGGCGCCAGGCCCGCGACGACGAGGCTCGCCCCCGCCAGAGACGAGAGCACGATGAGCGCCCACTTGAAGAGCCAGACCATGAGGAGCACGCCCACGATCCCGGCGAGGAGGAAGATGATCCACGTGGGTGTGTCCCCCGCGATCCCGAGGGCGTGGACGAAGCGCAGGCCCACGCTGCCGCCCGCCGCGAAGCCGATGAGCCCGATGACGAAGGCCTGCGCCATGACGGCCAGGAGCGCCCCAACGAGAGCGGCCACGAGCGCGGCCAGGAGGATGACCCAGTCGGGCTGGCCGGGAAGGATCTCGGGCGCGAACTCGAGGCCCGTCACGAAGCCGATGCCCGCCACGAACACCCAGTAAAGGCGACGGCCGAAGAGGAGCAGGGCCAGCCCGACGATTATGCCCGCCACGGGCATCATGGCTTCACGTTAGCACTGCGGCGGCATCCTCGCCGGGAGGAGACTCCTGAGCCACCGTTACTTCTCCCCGAGATAGACCTTCCGCACGACGTCGGAGCGGAGCAATGCCGGGGCCGAATCTTGAAGAACGATGCGCCCCGTCTGGATCACGTAGCCCCGCTGCGCCACGCGCAGGGCCATGCGCGCGTTCTGCTCCACGAGCAGGATGGTGGTGCCGAGCTGGCTGATGTCGCGGATGATGTCGAAGATGGTCTCCACGAGGATCGGTGAGAGTCCCATGGATGGCTCGTCCAGCAGCAGCATCTCGGGCTTGGCCATCAAGGCGCGGCCCATGGCGAGCATCTGCTGCTCGCCGCCGGACAGCGTGCCGCCTTTCTGAGCGAGGCGATCGCGCAGCCGCGGGAACAAGGTCAGCACCCGCTCCAGGTCCTGGGCGACGGCCGCGCGATCGGTGCGGGCGAAGGCGCCCAGCTCCAGGTTCTCCAGCACGGTCATGGGCGCGAAGATGTGCCGTCCCTCCGGCGACTGCGCGATGCCGAGGCGGGCGATGCGGTGGGTCGGCACTCGGTCGATGCGTCGGCCGTTGAAAGTGACGGAGCCGCGCAGCGGGCGCACCAGCCCGATCACCGTGCGCAAGGTGGTGGTCTTCCCCGCTCCGTTCGCCCCGATGAGGGTGACGATCTCCCCTCGCCCCACGGTGAGGGACACGCCCTTGAGCGCGCGTATGTTGCCGTAGTAGGCGTGCACGTCGGCAAGGACGAGCAGCTCGGTCGCGCTCACGTGGAGACGAGCTCCTGCTCATAGCCCTTGCCCAGGTAGGCCTCGATCACCGTGGCGTTCCGCCGGATCTCCGACGGCGTGCCCTCGGCAATGCGCACCCCGTAGTCGAGCACGGTGATGCGATCGGAGATGCCCATCACGACTTCCATGTGGTGCTCGATCAGCAACACGGCCAGGCCGAGCTCGCCGCGCAGCAGGCCGATCAGGTCCGTCAGGGTGTCCGTCTCCCGCGGATTCATGCCCGCGGTGGGCTCGTCGAGGAGGAGCAGACGCGGCTCCGTGGCCAGAGCCCGCGCGATCTCGAGCCGGCGCTGGTCGCCGTAGGCGAGGTTCTTGGCCATCTCCGCCGCCTTGTCGCCCAGCCCCACGAAGCCCAGGAGATCCCGGGCGCGGACCCGCGCGCGCGTCTCCTCCTCGACCACCGGGGACGGCCGGAAGACGGCGCCGGCGACCGAGGCGTGGAGCCGACAGTGTTCGCCGACGAGGACGTTGTCGAGCACGGTCATGTTCTGGAAGAGCCGGATCGACTGAAAGGTCCGCGCGATCCCCCGCGAGACGATGGCGTGCGGGCGTAGGCCGACGAGGCTCGCCCCGTCGAGCCGGATCTCACCTTCGTCGGGACGGAGCAGCCCGGTGATCAGGTTGAAGACGGTGGTCTTGCCGGCGCCGTTCGGGCCGATCAATCCCACGATCCCTCCCGCGGGAATGACCAGATCCGCCTCGCTCACCGCGACCAGGCCGCCAAAGCGCCGCGTCAGCCCGCGCACCTCGAGCACGGGAGTGCCGGGTTTTCCACGCCGCGGCGCCATCGCCTCACGCAGCCATCCCGGCAGCGCATCGGCGCGCGGCCGGGGCGGCGCGGCCACCAGAGCGCGCGTCTCTTCCTCCTCGTCGACGTCGGCGGCCGGCGGACGGAGGCGCCGCCCCATCAAGCCTTCGGGACGGATCAGCATGATGATGACGAGGCCGAAGCCGAAGAAAAACCAGCGCCAGAGGGTGAGATCCACGCGGGCGAGGGCCGCGATGTCGAGGGAGCGCCCGATCCAGCGTACGAAGAACGTGAGCTGGGCGAGGAGGATGCGGTCGAAGAGGGTGATGAGCATGCCGCCCAGGATCACGCCTTTGAGGCTGCCCATGCCTCCGAGCACGATCATGCACAGGAGCATGATCGACACATTGAACTCGAAGGCCCCCGGCGTGATGGCTTGGAGCTTGGCCGCGTAGAAGGATCCCGCGAAGCCGGAGAAGGAGGCGCCCAGCGCGAAGGCGAGGAGCTTGGTCTTGGCGGGGTTAACCCCCGTGCAGTCGGCCGCCGTCTCGTCTTCGCGGATGGCCATCCAGGCGCGGCCGAGGCGCGAGTCGCGCATGCGGTTCATGGCCCAGAGCGAGAGGGCGCCGATGACGAGAATGAGGAAGTACCAGGGGATGAAGTCGGTGTCGAAGTTCACGAAAGGCAGGTGCGGCCGCCCCACCGGATTGACGCCGTTCTCGCCTCCCGTGAGGTTGAGCCGCTCCACCGGCTTCCACCCGCCGATGTCGATGGTGATGTCGCCCATGTTGCGGATGGCCACGGGGATGATCTCGCCGAAGGCCAGGGTGATGATGGCGAGGTAGTCGCCGCGCACGCGCAGGGTAGGCGCCCCGATCACCGCGCCGAGGAGAGCGGAGACGGCGGCGGCGATCCAGATGATGACCCAGAAGCTCCACGGGTAGCCGTAGAGCGGCGAGCCGAGCACCGGGGAGTTCAAGAGGCCCATGGTGTAGGCACCGATGGCAAAGAAGGCCGCGTAGCCGAGGTCGAGCATGCCCGCGTAGCCGACCACGATGTTGAGCCCAAGGGCGAGGAGCACGTAGATCATCGCGTCGGTAACGGCATGCACCGTCTGCGCCTGCAGCCAGCGGTCGATGAAGGGATAGGCGAGGAGTGCTAAGACCAGGAGAACGGCGGGGAGGAGACGGACGGGGCGCGAGTCGCTCACGCCTTGTCCGGGACGCGCTCGCCGAGCAACCCCTGGGGCCGGAAGATCAGGACCAGGATGAGGATGGAGAAGACGATGGCGTTGGTCCAGCGCGCGGAGATGTACTGATCGCTCCACGCGGAGAGGAAGCCGATGACGAGACCGCCCAGGGCCGCCCCGGGCATGCTCCCGATGCCCCCCAGCACCGCCGCCGTGAAGGCGCGCAGGCCCGCCTGGTAGCCCATCCACCACATCCCGATGTTGTAGTAGAGCCCCTGGATGAGACCGGCTGCGCCGGCGAGGGCGCCCCCAATGAAGAAGGTGAGCACGATGGTCTTCTCGACATCGATACCCATGGAGAGCGCGGTGTCCTTGTCCTGCGCGCTAGCGCGCATGGCCTTGCCCCAGCGCGTGCGCGTGACGAAGAGCTGGAGCGCGATCATGAGGGGGACGGTGGCGACCAGGACGAGCAGGTCCTTCGTGGTGATGAACAGGAGCGAATCGATCCCGAGCCACTCGCGCAGGATATCGACCGAGGGAAACACGTCGGGATAGGCGATGGGCGCGGGCCCCTTCCAGAGCAGGGCCACGTTCTCCAGCATGAAGGACACGCCGATGGCCGTGATGAGCGGAGCGAGCCGGAAGGCATGCCGAAGAGGCCGGTAGGCGACGCGATCGATGACCACGTTGATGGTGCCCGTGGTCAGCATGGTGGCCAGGAAGACGAGGGGAAGCACAGTGACGAGCTGCCAGCCGTGCATGGTGGTGACCATCCCCAGCACGGTGAGATAGGTGAGCGAGATGAAGAGCCCGAGCATGAAGACGTCGCCGTGGGCGAAGTTGATGAGGCCGATGATCCCGTAGACCATCGTGTAGCCGAGAGCGATCAGGGCGAAGACGGCGCCGCGGGTCACTCCGTTGACCGTCTGCTGGATCAGGATCTCGTGCCAAGACATGCTAATGGGATCTAGGGGGGA
>Ga0306921_10003807_pt1 | contig 15358 bp, 13 predicted proteins | sample sta12Cox44000080_FD_203760 | JGI IMG/M metagenome (GOLD analysis project Ga0306921, IMG submission 203760) | Lab enrichment of tropical soil microbial communities from Luquillo Experimental Forest, Puerto Rico - statoxic.12C.oxic.44.000.080 (v2)... | ecosystem: Environmental > Terrestrial >...
GCGTCACGAGACTCATCCTTGACCTGATCGAGTCCGCCAAATTCCAGTCGAGCGCGACGCTCCGCTTCCTGCTCACTCATTCCCGATTTGACATATTTGGCGGTCTGGTGCTCGAGGTGGAAGCGCAGCTCGTCATCCAGTTCATTCTCGGCAGTAGGGCGCCGAAACAAAGTCTGCAGCCGAAAAAGTAAGTCGTGGAACAAGACGAGACCTTCTATGCCGTCCTCAGAATCTGACTTACTACCGCCGTCAGCTTCTCCCAGGCATCTTGTTCAATCTTGAGTTGGCGACGCCCGGCTTTGGTGAGCTCGTAGAACTTCGCCCGGCGGTTATTGTCTGACGTACCCCACCGCGCTCTAATCCAACCTCGGCGCTCAAGGTGATGAAGAGCGGGATAGAGTGAGCCCCGTTGCACCCGCAGCAGGTCGCCTGAGATCTGCTGAATACGTTCCGAAACGGCCCAGCCGTGCGGCGGCTCCAATGCCAAGGTGCGAAGGATAAGCATGTCCAGCGTGCCCTGCGGAAGTTCAATGGGTCCAGATGGCATGACACTCCCCCATAGCTTCTACAGGAAGTTACACGACTCGTTGTAGAAGTGCAAGGGGAATGCCGCGGCGCGAAGACGCCGAACGCATTCGGCCTTTACGACATGGCACGGAACGTTTGGCAGTGGACCGAGGACTGTTATGACAATAGCTACTCCGGCATTCCCGTCGACGGGCACGCGAACGAGGCTCCTTCGAGCGACCCCGAGGCGAAGGACGGCCATGGCAATTGCCTCCGAGTTGATCGCGGCGGCTCGTGGATGTTTCCGGCATCGCTGCTGCGACCGGGCCACCCGAGAACGCAATCCTGCCGACTACCGCAATGACATCATCGGTTTCCGAGCCGCACGAACAATGCCATAGGGTCGCAATGACGCTTTCCGGAATTCTCTTGTCCGTATTGTTCGGCTAACCAGACACGTGCCTCGTACAGGCCGTTAGAGCTCCAGTCAGGTAATGACTGGCACGCAGAGGCTCCTCCGTTCTGGCTGGATAACGGGACGCTTGCGCGTCCGTCCAATGTCTTTCAAGCCCCTCGAGGACTCAGTGTGGTCACCATCACGATCAGTGACGAGTTGAAATCGCGTGTGCCCGGGCTCGCGCTCGGCTGTGTCACCGCTGAAGTCCCTTCGGTGGCGGAGCACGATGAGGGCTGGTGGCGGGAGATTGATAGCCACCTGGCGCGGCTGACCGCAGCCTACAAGGCTGACGACATCCCAGCTCTTTCGCAGGTCGCCGCCATGCGCGCCGTTTACAAAGCCCTCGTCAAGGAGCCTTCACGCTACCGCGGCTCCGCCGAGGCGCTGCTGCGGCGCGTGCTCTCCGGCAAAGCTGTCTACCAAATCAACAACATCGTCGACGTCAACAACCTGGTCTCGTTGGAGAGCTTCCAGCCGCTTGGTGCCTACGAATCTCGATCAAGTGCGTCCGCCGATTCAGCTCCGTATCGGTGCGCTGGGCGAGACCTACAAAGGCATTGGCAAGGATTTGATCAACATCGAGAGCCTGCCGGTTTTCGCTGATGCCGGCGGCGCCTTCGGCAGCCCCACCAGCGACTCCGAGCGCGCCATGATCCGCGCCGGCTCGCAACGCATCCTGATGGCCATCCTTTCCTTTGCCGGCGCCGCCAAGCTCGACCGCTGGATGGCTTGGGCAGCTGGCTTGCTACAACGGCACTGTGGCGCCACAGCACTCGAGTCGGCCATCGTCGCGTAGCAGCGATCCGCCCACACGACAGCCTCTTCAGTCTGCAATTCGCATTTCCTCTTACCCCGCCGCCCCAAGGGTAATCTGTGGCCACGTCACATGACCTACGCCGGCTCCTTAGCGCAGCAGGAGGGATCAGACAGCGGGCGGACAAGTTGACTTGTGGGTATAGTCGGCATGTCGGACAAGTGAATCGGGAGACATTCAAGTCTCAGCGTAGAGCGGTATACAGCAGATGAAAAGCATTCGTAAACACTGGCCGACCGCTCGAACGCGTGGTCCCCTTTTGGGAAACAGAAAGACCACAACTTTCTGTTTATTTTCGTCCACCAAAAGGCTGGATCGTTTTGCATTCGTGTGACTTTTTCGAGTCTCGATTAAGCCGTTTCTTCCTATCCGTCTAACGAGTTGCGAGAGGTGAACGCTTGGGCTGTCCAACTGCCGATGCATGGAGTGGTGGTAGAATCCGGCTCAATCAGGGGGTATCTTCGCCGCAGTTTTCAGGTCCGGTTCGGGTCTCAGTGCAATGAGTTTCGGTTTATGCGCGGAAAGGTGGTGTCATGCTGCGTCGTGTGATTGGACTTGTCGTTCTCGCTGCCGCGGTGGCGATGGGCAGCACTCCTCTTTATCAGTCGAAGTTCAGTAAAGCGAATACGGACTGGACCGCGCTGCGCGGAGAGGCGACCGCGGACGCTGCGGTGGCGCACGGCGGAAATGCATCTCTGCGGGTAGAGTCAAGCGGCCAAGCGCAGGATGCGGCGGTGCGGCTGGCGCGGGTGTCGCTGACGCTGGGGAAGACATACGAGTTGAGCGGGTGGATTCGCACGGAAAACCTCGAGGTGAAAGACACGGTCCGGACGCCGATCGCATCGGGCGCGGCGCTGACGATGGCATCGATGCCGTTTGATGTGCATTCGGCGTCGCTGGCAGGAACGCAGGCGTGGACCCGGGTGACACTGAAGTTCGTTGCCAGCAGTTCGAGAGACGCGGTCCTGCTGACGGTCGGGAATGGTGGGGCGTTTTCAGGCAAGGCGTGGTTCTCTGGCATCCAGATTAATGAAGTGCCAGGCGGCGACGGCTGGCCGGTAGCGGATGCCGTGCAGACGTTTGGGCCTGCGTACCGGTATCCCGCGGCGGGATGGATTTTCCTGCACATCGAGGGCAAGCCGTATGAGCGCGGATATCAGCACGGGTACCTGATGGCGAGGGAGATTCCGGCGTATCTCGAGCGATGCGCGGCGGTGCTGGGCGATAAGGAACATTGGAAGGACTATCGCACGTCGGCGAATGCGCTGTTCTTGCGAGGATTCGACCAGGAAATTCTGGAGGAGATGAGGGGCATTGCGGACGGGGCATCGGACGCAGGGGCGAAGTGGCAGGACAGGCGCATCGACTTGATCGATGTGGTGGTGGCCAATGTGACCGTGGAGTTGGGTGAGTTGTCGAGTGCCGTGGCGACGACGGCTACCGGATTGGAAGGACTGGAGCTGGACCGGCCTCCGTATGCCAAGAGCAATGGTAGCGCGGTAACGGACCACTGCAGCGCGTTCGCGGCGACGGGGCCGGCGACGAAAGACGGGAAGATGGTGATTGGGCACGTGACGTGGTGGCCGCTAACGCTGGCGGAGATGACGAACGTGATGCTCGACATCAAGCCAATCGACGGGCATCGCGTGTTGATGCAGAGTTATCCGGGAGGGATTGAGAGCGGGACGGACTGGTATCAGAACGATGTGGGCGTGGTGCTGACAGAAACAACGATCGAGCAGACGCCGTTCAACATCAAGGGTAGTCCGGTGGCATTTCGTGCAAGGACTGCGATCCAGTATGGGGGAAACATCGACGAGGTAGTGAAGTACCTTGGCACGCGCAACAACGGGCTATACACGAATGAGTGGATCATTGGCGACGCGAAGACGAATGAGATCGCGATGCTCGACCTGGGCACAGACCATACGAAATTGTGGCGCAGTTCGAAAAATGAATGGTTCGGCGATACGCCCGGTTTCTACTGGGGCGACAACAACGCCAAAGACCTGACGGTGCGCCTGGAGGATTATCCGGACCCGAAGGGGAACGGTGGATACATTCCGTATGTACCGTACGGACGCGACCGGAAGTGGACAGAGCTGTATGAGAAATACAAAGGACAGATTGACGAGCAGTTTGGGTTCCTGGCGTTTCGCACCGCGCCGCTGGTGAGTCCGTACACGATGGACGCGAAGGTGCTGACGTCAGAGATGGCGCAGAATCTGATGGTGTGGGCGGCGTTCGGCAAGCCGAACCAGCGCGAGTGGCTGCCGCGGAAGACGGATTTTGCCAAGGATGATGGGCTGTATCCATCGGGGTATTATCTGTTCCAGGGGACCGCGACACCGCAACTGGCGGCGATGGTAAAGGAGAAGGAAGAGACGCGGATGGCGGCCTTGGCCAAGCCGGCGCGAGCGCTGAAGCAAGTGGCGAGCGGTAAGTCGGCGCCAGATCAGAAAGCGGCTGATGACCCTCCGCCAAACTATGACAACCTGGTATGGAAGGGATGGGTGCTGCCAGCCAGCGATAACGATATGTGGTTTGTGGCGGGCGCGGCTGCGTACCGTCGGGTGCTGCTCTCGAAAGACCCGGTCGAAGGGATGGAAGCCAAAGAAGTCACGTGGCGCGGTTTGGAAGTGAACCCCGATACCGCGAGCTATCACTTCCGCAAAGAACAGACGCGGGGCGTGCTGTTTCTGGCTGCGCTGCGAAAGCAGATGGGCGACAAGGAGTTCTTCAAGATGATGAACGACTATTTCACCGCCAATACGACAAAGACGGTGACGGCGCAGTCGTTCCTTGAGTTTGCCAAGGTGAAGGGCACGGAGGTCGATCCGCCGGAGGGGCCGTCGTATCTGGCGAGTGACATTTGGGAACGGCTGAACACGGCGGTAATTGTATTTGGCACGATGCGCGAGGCGGGCGCGAACCGATATGCGGCGGAACAGTTGCAAGGGAAATTGCTCGACAATTCGGAGAGGACGGTTCCGATCTATAAGGACTATGAAGTTACGGCCGAAGGACTGAAGGCGCATGACGTGATTTTTGTGGGGCGTCCGGAAGCGAACTCGGCACTGGCGGCGTGGACGGGCCAACTGGGGCTGGAGTATTCGGGCGCGGCGTTCAAGGTGAACGGCAAGACCTACGCCTCGGAGCAGGACGCGTTGATTTGGGCGGGAAAGAATCCGGTGGATGGGTCGCGCATGGTGCTGGTGCTGGCGGGCAACGACGCGCTGCGCACGGTGAAGGCACAGAAGACGGAGCTGCCGGAGACGCAGTTTCTTATTGTGCACGGGACAGGTGAGCCAGTGAAGGGGTTCGCGGAGAGAAGTCAGCTGTCAGCCAGTCGCCAGTAAGAAAAATCCCAGACGCGGATCAGAAATTTGCGCGACGGTCGCTTCGTGCACTCTCCGAAAATCGCCAGTTTCCGTCGAAGTCCGCTCTAACGGCGCAGATTCTTCGACCTGGCGCGGACGTCCAATCGCGTTCAAGCCGCGTTCAGCCCGCTGCGACTAACTTAACGGCACAAAGCCAAGATAACATCTGATCCGAGAACAACACGTGCCAAGAATATGAAGGCTTCACGTCGGGACCCAAGTGACGAGATATACATCTTTGGCTTTTAGCAGAGGTGCATATACGGCGCGAAGCTTGGCCGGCATGATCCGCTTTCGGTGCACCGACAAAAGACTTTAGACAACCAAACCGTTGATAAAATCTTTGCGGCGTACCGGATCACGGATCAGAGTAAGCGAGAAGGTGCTGGGGCGCCATTGGTAGAGCAATACGGCTTGAATCCGGTGACGGTGCGTATGTTGGGTGTATGGGACACCGTAGGAGCCCCTTGGAATCTCCGGTCATCTCGTGGCTCCGTTCGAGGAGGAGAAATATGGGTTTCTTGATACGCCTCTAAACCCAAATGATCTCTGCATAAATAATGCAATAATAGGTGTTCAGGAGCAGAACACCGATGCCCAGACTGAAGGGGAGCGCCGACCTGCTCGAAGATCGGCGTAAGCGAGCCTTGGCATTGCTGGATTCTGGTTATTCGCTCAACGAAGTGGGACGGCGCATCGGCTGTAATGCGAGCTCGGTGATGCGCTGGCGTGACGCCCGACGGAAGCGTGGCGCCGAAGGGTTGCGGGTGCGCTCTTCTCCAGGTCGACCCTGGAAGCTGGATCGCAGGCAACGACAGCGCTTGGTCCAGCTTCTGCTCGAAGGCCCTATGAGGCATGGGTACCGGACGAATCTGTGGACGACGTCGCGCATTGCGGAATTGATCGACCGCGAGTTCGGAGTTCAGTACCATCGGGATCATGTGGGACGGTTGATGCACAGCCTGACTGGAGCTCACAGAAGCCCGACCGGCGCGCCCTGGAGAAAAATGAGGCGGCCATCGAGCACTGGAAACAGAAGCACTGGCCACGCATAAAAAAAACGCTGCGCGGCTGGGTGTCCACCTAGTCTTCGCCGACGAATCGGGCCTTCTCTTGATCCCGCACGTCGTCAGGACGTGGTCTCCCCAAGGGATACTCCGGTTCACCATCATCGCCAGGGACGCCGCGACAAGGTCTCGGTCATTTCCGGAATCTCCGTAAGTCCCCGACGACGGCGCCTGGGCCTGTACTATCAACTCTATTTCGACAATATCGGGCAGGAGGAGGTTTTACGGTTTCTCCGCGAGTTGTTGCGCCATCTGGGCCGCCCGGTGATCGTCCTGCTGGATATAATTCTTCCACCCATCAGGGGCATCCCCTGCGACAACTTCTGCGACGTCATCCCCGACTGTACCTCGAGCACTTTCCTGCCTATGCTCAGGAGCTAAACCCTGATGAAGGAGTTTGGTCATTAGCGAAACGTACCCTTGCCAATAGTTGCTCCAATGACCTGGAGGAATTGGTCGAGGAGGTCATAGAATCGATCAACGGGATTCGGAACTCAACCCATAAACTGCGGGGATGTATTGTGCAATCCGAATTGCCTTCTTTTTTGCGCCAGCCTATTGCATTCTTTATGCAGCAATGAAATAGGTTCAAAAGGCCTATCACGCTATCTCGATCGACGAAAGACGGACTTCCTTCCAGCCAACGCTGTGGACAGAGGTCCTTCCCGCGCCAAATCTTACACTGCCCATTGACAACCGATAGTCGAGTGTCTACCATCATCCCCAATTGAGGGTCGAATGTCTTCTATCGCCAAACAAGCACAGCAAAGCGCAAATTTGCTCCAGGGCACGCTGGACATGCTCATCCTGCGGACCCTTCTGTATGGTCCTGCTCACGGTCATCAGATTGGCAAACATATTCAGCGGACCACGAACGATTATTTGCAGATGCAGCATGGATCACTCTATCCCGCTCTGCATCGTTTGCAGCGAAGAGGGTGGGTCACCGCGAAATGGGAGACGGCTCCGGACCGCAATCGGGAATTTAAATATTACCGGTTAACCCAAACAGGTAGGAAGCAACTGGCGGTCGAAGAATCGCTGTGGAAGCAGATGGCGGAGGCGGTGGCGCGCGTGATGTCGCCCGCGGCCGAGGAGAGCTGACATGAGGTGGCGGCAGCTCAGAAACCGAGATGCGGATCTGGAGCGGGAACTGCAGTCTGATCTCGAGTTGGAAGAAGAGGAGCAACGCGAACGGGGTCTATCACCAGGGCAGGCTCGTCATGCAGCCCGGCGAGCCTTGGGCAATACGGCTCTGATCCGGGAACAAACGCATGAAGCTTGGGGCGGGGCACAGTTCGAGCGTTTCCTGCAGGACCTTCGCTACGGTATCCGACAGCTGCACAAGTACCCGGGCTTTAGTGTAACCACCATATTGATTCTCGCATTTGGAATCGGCGCGACGACACTGATCTTCAGTCTGGTGAATGCGGTGTTGCTGCGGCCACTGCCGTTTCCTGAGCCGGATCGATTAGTGTGGCTCAGCCAGCAGGATCATTCTTTGCCAGGCATTGCCCCAGAGCCTCTCAGCTATCCGGATTACTTTGACTGGCGTGGGCAAAACCACACACTGAGCGGGATGGCCTCTTACACGGGCGGTGGAGTGACGTTTCGCTCGGATGCTGGATCACAGCATCTCGATGTTCAGACCGTCTCGGCAAACTTTTTTGATGTGCTCGGTGTAGCACCGATGCTGGGCAGGGATTTTCGGTGGGACGATGAGAAACCCGGCAATCGCGCAGTGATGTTGAGCTACGCGTTCTGGCAAAGCGAATTCGGCTCAGCTAAAGACATCGTTGGCAAATCGATCGATTTGGACGACCACAGCTATGAAGTTGTGGGAGTCATGCCGAAGGGATTTCAGTTTCCCCTCGAAAACCCGGCCCCTGCATTGTGGAAATCCCTCGCCGATAATGCAGAGGGGAAAAATCCGCCGACGCAACAGCGTGGTTTCGATGTCCTCGGCGTGATTGGGCGGCTGAAACCTGGTGTGACCGTGGAGCAGGCGAAAGCAAATCTTAGTCTGATTGCGGCAAATCTCGCCCGGCAGTATCCCGATAACAATAAACAATACAGTTCGGCCCTTGTCGAACCTGAGCTTGAACACCTGACCGGTGATACGAGGCCGGCGCTGCGCCTGCTGTTTGGCGCGGTTACCCTGGTATTGTTGATCGTTTGCGCAAATGTCGCGGGTTTATTGCTGGCCCGCGGCTCGCGGCGTAGGGCCGAATTCGCTTTACGATCGGCTATTGGAGCAAGCCGCGCAGCTATCATCCGCCAACTGCTCGTAGAGTCGGTTACCTTATCTCTCTGCGGCGGAGGGGCGGGCGTAGCGTTGGCCATCGGTGGGGGGCGCGCAATCGTCGAATTTATGCCCCTCGAAAGCCCTCGCGTGCAGGGGGCAACCGTTGACGTTGGTGTTCTTCTTTTTGTCCTCATCGCCTCTTTGGCCACCGGCATTCTTTTCGGTACAGTTCCCGCGTGGCGCCTGTCACACCTGGCTCCAGCGAATGCTCTCCGCGAAGGATCCCGTGTCTCGGGAGGGAGAGGGCAGCATCGGCTTCACAAAGGATTGGTGATTGCTCAGATCGCGATCGGAATGGTCCTGCTGATTTGCTCCGGCCTGTTGATGCGCAGCTTCATCCAGATTCTGAATGTTGATCCCGGTTTCGACCCGAAGGATGTTTTGACAGGCCGCATCGGAGTGTCGTTTGACAAGCTGAAGCACGATCAGCATTTTCTGTTTTATCAGCAGTTGCTGACGCGTATCTCGGCATTGCGTGGCGTGCAATCCGCATCAGCCGGGTGGCCGCTACCGATGAGTAACAATTCTGCGACCGTCTCGTTCAACATTGCCGGCCGGCCTGTGGCTCAAGGGGACGAGCCGAGTGAATCGCTTGGCGTGGTGATGCCCGGCTACTTTGAAACGATGCGCATCCCCCTCATTGCCGGGCGCAGCTTCAATGAGCATGACGGACTGGCGGGGCCACCCACCATCATCATCAATCAGGCATTCGCGAAGAAGTATTTTCCAGGCGAGAATCCAATCGGCAAGCACATCCAAGTACGCGCGGGTGATGATGTGTTCGAGCATCCCATGCGCGAAGTTGTTGGTATGGTCGGCGACATCAAGCGCAAGGGATTGACAGCGGACGCTGACCCCCAGTATTACCTGCCCTACGCTCAAGCAGTCGTGACGAATCCGTACCTCGTCGTCCGGACGGGTCAGGATGCTGCAACGATGCGGGGCTTAATCAATGCAGCAGTTCATGAGCTCGATAAGGGCGTGCCCGTCTACCAGGTCTCGACCATGGAAGACTATATCTCGAAATCGGCGGCGCAACCGCGTTTTCAGGCAGTCCTGCTGACCTGTTTTGCTGGGATTGCTTTGGCTCTTGCGGCGATCGGACTGTATGGGTTGCTTTCATATTTGGTTGTGCAGCGCACGCTCGAGATCGGCTTGCGCATGGCGCTTGGCGCGCAAAAGTCGGATGTTCTTCGAATGATCATCGGGCGCGGCCTGACCCTGGCATGTGTTGGCGTGGGTATAGGTTTGGTGATCTCAGTGATCATCACGCGACTGATGGCAAGAATGCTGTTTCACATTCGGCCAACCGATCCGCTTACCTTGGCAACGATGGTGGTCCTGCTTTTTCTGGTCAGCTGTGCCGCGAGCGGCGTGCCTGCATATCGGGCAGCCCTTCTGGATCCGATGAAGACATTGCGCGAGCAGTAGACGCCACACCAAGAGGCCGGACGGAAGATCTGGCGACTAAATGATCTGCCTGCAATACCGAGCCTTGCCGGATAAAAAACTGGAGGGCCGAGCAGACAGCGAGCGCTGCGGCTCGAAGAAAAAGCGGCTCGAACCGGCACTCGGCACCCAAAACCACCGTGAATCGCCCTTTTGTGTCTTGCGCCCGGCAATAATTGGGTAGAAGCTCTTCTGCCATAGTCGGCGGGCGCAAGCAGAGATGGCGGACGTTTTCATTTCCTACTCCCGTAAGGATCACGGGTTCGTCGAGAAGCTGGCGGGCGCGCTCAACACCGCCGGGCACGATGTGTGGATTGACGTCTTAGGGATCGCGCTTCACTTTGCCTCGATCTCATATTCGCAGGCATCCTCGTTGGAAAGCCGATGAGGTAGAGCCATCCAACGTCAGGACAAATTGGCGAAGTGCGCACACGACTGCCCTTAACCATTTCAACTTGAGTGCGAACAGCGCGTCGCCACTTCTCTTTCCTGGTATTGATACCGACACTATCCTGAACGAGACTGAATGCTTCGAGCGCAGAACTCCGTTTGGTCGCGACCATTCGAACTCTCCGGAACCGTTGGTTCCCAGCCGCCGTATATTGTTGAAGGAGGCCCGGCAAGCCCAATGCTTCTCGACGATGTACGCTATGCGCTTCGGCAGTTTCTCAAGACGCCAGGATTTACGATCACTGCCGTTCTTACCCTGGCACTGGGCATCGGCGCAACGACAGCCATCTTCACGCTGATCCACGGTGTATTGCTCAAGTCGCTGCCGGTTGCGCGGCCCAGCGAACTGATCCGCATCGGCAATAACGAGAACTGCTGTATCAACGGCGGCATGCAGGATGACTGGTCGCTCTTCTCCACCGAGCAGTACCGCGAATTCCGTGACCATACGCCCGGCTTCTCGAGTCTCGCGGCCTTTCAGGCAGGCCGTACGCAAATCGGTGTTCGCCGACAGGGAAGTAATACTTCGTCGGAGCCATATCGCGCCGAATTTGTGTCCGGCAATGCGTTTGACACCTTTGGCCTCTCCGGGTGGGCGGGGCGGCTGCTCCGCCCGTCGGACGATCAAAAGGGCGCGCCGCCAGTGGCGGTCCTCAGCTACCGCACGTGGCAACAGAAATTCGGCAAAGACCCCTCGGTTGTCGGCGGATCGTTCCTCATCAATGGCCAGTCCTTCACGATCGTAGGCATCACGCCACCGGGCTTCTTTGGCGAGCGCCTTACCAGCGACCCTGCCTCCTTCTGGATTCCGCTCAGTGATTCGTCCATCGTCCAGGGCGGCGCCTTTAATGTGCTCGATAGTCCCGAACTCGACTGGCTGAACCTGATCGGCCGCCTGGAGCCGGGAGCCGACACGAAGAAGATAGAGGCCCAGCTACAGGTGGAGCTGCGCCAGTTCTTGCTGAGCCCGGCGAGCAAGGTCGAGAAGCGCGATGCGGGGCTCATCCCCAAACAGACGCTGCACCTGTCTCCTGGCGGCGGAGGCGTGCAGCAGATGCAGGCGAACTACAAGGACGGGTTACATCTGCTGATGTGGATCTCTGCCTTCGTGCTGCTGATTGCATGCGCGAACCTGGCCAACCTGATGCTGGTGCGAGCAACAGCGCGCAAGGCGCAGTCTTCGGTGCGTTCAGCCCTGGGAGCTCCTCGCAGGCGGCTGGTACGTCAGGCGCTGACAGAAAGCGTCGTGCTGGCAGTGCTGGGAGGTCTTGCCGGACTCGCGGTTGCCTACGGAGGAGCGCGGCTGTTGTTGAGCCTTGTGGCCGGGAAGAGCTACCTGCCAATTAACGCGGTGCCTTCGCTGCCCGTTCTCGCGTTTGCATTTGGCATCTCGCTGATCACGGGTGTGCTCTTCGGCACCGCACCCGCCTGGATGACGGCGCACGCCGATCCGATTGATGCTTTGCGCGGCTCCAACCGTTCCACGAAACGAAGTGGCCTCTGGATGCAGAAGATCCTCGTCGTGATGCAGGCCGCAGTTTCCCTGGCGCTGCTCTGCGCCGCGGGGCTGCTCATCCGCAGCCTGACGAATCTGCAGAACCAGCACTTTGGCTTCGAAACGCGGAATCGCTACATCCTCCACCTCGATCCGCAAATGGCGGGGTACCAGGCTCCGCAGGCGGAAGCCTTCTTTCGTCAACTACACGATTCACTGGCCGCCATTCCGGGCGTCAGAGCGGTAACGTATTCGGTCTACAGTCCTATGGAAGGCGACAACTGGGATGAAGGCGTCTACGTCGAAGGACAGGCCCCTCCGCCGCCGGGGAGCAATTTCAATAACGCATCGTGGGATCGTGTCAGCGCAGGCTACTTTGAGAACATCGGCACACGGATAATCGCGGGCCGCGGTATTACCGAGCAGGACACCGCTTCCACACGCAACGTGGCTGTCGTGAATCAGACCTTTGCAAAACACTTCTTCAAGAACGGCAACGCTATCGGCCAGCATTTCGGCGATTTGGACCAGAAATACGCCGGGAATTTCGAAATTGTTGGCATCGCCGAGGATACGCAGTACTGGGATCCCGACAGCCATATCCGCCCCATGTTCTTCCTGCCAGCAGCGCAGTGGGCGAAATACGATGACCCATCCGCAATGATGTTCGAAAATGTCTCCCACCTTGAATTGAGGGCGGTAGAGATTCAGACAGCTGGCTACGTGCCCGGACTGGAGGCACAGGTGCGCCGGGCGCTTAACCAGATCAATCCGAACCTGACAGTGATTGGGTTTGATACCTTCGCCACTCAAGTGCAGAACAAATTCTCGCAGCAGGAGCTTCTAGTGAAGCTCACCTCCGTCTTCGGATTTCTTGCGCTGGCGCTGGCGGCGATTGGCCTTTATGGTGTTACGGCCTACTCCGTGGTGCAGCGCACCAACGAGATCGGCATTCGCATGGCTCTTGGTGCCGACCGCCGTGGGATTCTGCGGATGGTGTTGCGCCGTGCCTTTCTCCAGGCCGGCATCGGCCTGACGATTGGCATCCCCGCGGCCATCTTTGCGGGACGGTTCATGGCAAGCAAGCTCTACAATGTCCGTCCCGCCGATCCGGCTGTGCTGGTGGCCACGACTGTCATTCTGGGCCTGGCCGCACTCCTGGCTGCCGTGATCCCTGCACAGCGCGCAGCTAATGTCGAGCCAATGCGGGCGCTCCGGGTGGAGTGAGCCCGCAAAAAAAAATGAACCATCTCGCCATGATTCCGGTCGGGGAAAGCAAGAAAACATGGCGCTGTCACTCGTCCCGCCAGTGGAAACGACGCCGAAGCGCTTGCGAACTATAAGGCATCGCTGGCGGGGTTCCAGAAGATTGGCAATAAGCGAGCACGGCGATAATCTTGATGAACATGGGATCGTTGTATTCGGACCACGCGAAATACGAAGATGCGTTGAAGAGCACGAACGACGCATTGACGCTGTTCCGTGAGTTGGGTGACGAGTTCAGCGGGAAACTGATACAAAACAACTTACACGCACACGGATGACACCTAAGCACCTGTAAGTTGCTGCAGGGAATCTCCGTAGTCCCCAGTCCCCAAATGGTCCCTCGTTCGCAGATCGATCTTTTGAGCTATGGGCAAAGGTCTTATGCTTTCAGGGACGGATGATTCTTGGCGTTCCACTGCTCGACCACGTCCGCGAATTCTTTCGCTTTCGTCAGAATCTCCGTGGCCTACGTTTCTGTAGCTACAAACGCATCGTCATAGTCAATCACGTTCCGCTTTCGCCGGCATCGGTCGAACTAATCACTCTACGGTCCGCAGCCTTGTCAATTCCTAAAACTCCCTCGGAAATGCTTGACACTTAACGAACCCTCGGGCAGTGCCCTAATTAGAAGGCACCGGTCGCACCGAATTGCCCTGTAAATCAGTAGGGAATACCAAGGAAACCGACGAAGTGCCCCCGAAACTCACGCTTCGCTGCTCCACATTCATCGCTGCTCTCCACGATCTGTTGCCTGTGCCTGGAGCAGTGCATCAAGCCCCGCGAGGTCTCCAAGCACCCACAATTCAGCTATCACGGAATTCTCAAACCGGAACAACGCTGCTCCCAGCCAATGCACGATTTTGTCCGTAGGCTCGTAACCTCGAAACGGCGCGATGTGACGACCGGAGAAGCGCATCTTTGCGAATGCTTGGTCTCCTTCGACAACGCACGAAAGAATCTCGCAGCGATAGTCGGCGAGAGCTTCGCGGACGGAATGAACATACGTCTTGAACTCTTCGCGGCCCCGCATCTCCTTTCCGAGTGAGCCCCGGAATGAGAACTCCGGCGTGAGCAGCTCCGCTGCGGCATCCAGGTTCCCTTTATTCCAAATGCGTTCGTAGAAGTCCTCAACAAGTCTTGGAGTGCTCATGAGTGATTGGTCCACCGATCTTCGCTGACGGCGCGCATGGGCGGTCAAGGGTCCTGGCTCCGAATTTCCCAACCCCACAAATTGCGCCCTTCTTAGGGAATCAGGTTCGATCGAGCAAGACCCCATATCGATAACGATTTCAGACCCTGATCATTCATCAGCCGAAATGCGCTTTCTCGATATCGGTCTTTCCTACCTCGGGCGTCTGCTTTCTGCGGATGGAGCATCTGGGCTCAACAGCCACACTTCCTTCAGACGTGGGATTTGCCCGGTCCGCCGAAGGCACCCCTGCCTGCATCACGAGTGCAATTGATTCCACGTCGCCTTCCCATGTACGGGTCATACATTCGTCTAGCCGGAGGCGTCCGAGGCTTCTACTCCCCACGCTTGGCCGCAGCAAACATTTTGGTGAAATCGTCCAAGCAGTCGTGAAGACAACTTGCCGGCATCCACTGGCCCGCGGCCATCACGCCGACGGGTTCGCGTACATTTTCGACAGAATCCAATGGGTTACGATTGAGAAGCAGAAGATCGGCACGGTTTCCCACCTGCACGGTTCCGAACGATTCGGCTCCCGGCACGTATTTCTTGATGAATTTCGCCAGGGACACGAGTGCCGGCGGACAGCGCCTGGTACGGCGTGAGGGCGGACTGAACCGTGTTTCTGAGGTCGTCGTGAATCGAGTACCACGGGAGCATTCCCGGGATATTGGGCGAATCCGTCCCCAGCGCCAGGGGAACACCCGCATCGCTGAGTGCCTTGGTGCACTGCTGAAGGAATTCAAGATTACCTGCCAGGGTGCCGGAACGTACCACGTAATCGGCGTGCTGCCAGTCACGCCTCCGGCACGGCGTGAGGTAGCTTGCCTCGGGTCGCGATAGAAACTTTTCTACCTGTTCCGGCTTGCCCGAAGGCGCCAGCGATGTCGCTCGCATGTCTGGGGTCAGATCCGTCACTCTCGAGCACAGGCCGGAGCTGCGTCCCGAAAAGGCCGACCACCGAAGGCCTCGCCACCAT
>Ga0306921_10003808_pt1 | contig 15352 bp, 14 predicted proteins | sample sta12Cox44000080_FD_203760 | JGI IMG/M metagenome (GOLD analysis project Ga0306921, IMG submission 203760) | Lab enrichment of tropical soil microbial communities from Luquillo Experimental Forest, Puerto Rico - statoxic.12C.oxic.44.000.080 (v2)... | ecosystem: Environmental > Terrestrial >...
GATTTCGGCAGGCTCCCCGGCAACTTCCCGACGATCTCCGCACTCGCCACCTTGACCTATGACGGGCGCCGCGGCGCCTATTTCCGCAGCGAGCTGATGGCGGCATTGCGCATCCTCGATCAGGGATACATTGGGGTCGAGGAGATGACCGGCTCCTGGGCTGGCGCGATGGGCGGGCCCCAGTTCATGCCGTCGAGTTATCTCGACTACGCGGTCGATTACGACGGCGACGGGCGCCGCGACATCTGGAACAGCCGCGGTGATGTGCTGGCTTCGATCGCCAATTATATTCGCGGGCTCGGCTGGCGCGGCGGAGAGAGCTGGGGCCAGGACGTGCTGCTGCCGAATGGTTTCAATCCCGGCTTCGGCGGGCTCAACGCGAGGCGGCCGACGGGTGAATGGAGCCGGCTGGGAGTCCGAACGGCCGATGCCGGACCCCTTCCCAGCCGCGAGAGCGAGGCTGCGCTGGTCATGCCGGAAGGCGCCAACGGCCCGGCTCTGTTGGTTTATGCAAATTTTCGCGCGATCATGAAATGGAACCCGTCGACCTATTTTGCGGTGTCGGTCGGATATCTTTCCGACAGCATCGCCCGGAGCTGAGCTCGGCGTTAAGCAGGCGAGGGTAGCAGAGGCGGAACAAGGATGCGGATGGTGCTGCGAGTGGTCGCCTGCCTCGGTGCCGCGGCGTTGCTCGCGGCTGGCCTCGCCGCTCAACCGGCGGGGGCGGCGGCGGGAAAACCCAAGCCGAAGGCGGTTGCGGTCGCCGAACCGACGGCCAACTCGAGCGGTGGGATCGAAACGCAAGCGAAGCATGCGCTGATCCTCGAAGCGGAAACCGGCGTGGTGCTGCTCGACAAAAGCGCCGACGAGCGCATCCCGCCGGCGTCGATGAGCAAGATCATGACGGCCTACATCGTCTTCGGCATGCTGAAAGAGGGTCGCACCAAGCTCACCGACCAGCTCCCGGTCAGCGAGCGGGCCTGGCGTCTCCAGGGCTCGAAAATGTTCGTGCCGATCGGCGGCAGCATCTCGATCGATGATCTGTTGAAGGGCGTCATCATTCAGTCGGGCAACGATGCCTGTCTCGTTCTCGCCGAAGGCCTCGCCGGCAGCGAGGAGGCTTTTGTCGAGGCGATGAACCAGAAGGCCAAAGAGATCGGTCTGAAAGATAGTCATTTTGCCGATGTCAGCGGTCTCCCCAGCCCTGATCATTGGATGACCGCTCGCGATCTCGCGACATTGGCAATCCGCACAATCGAAGATTTTCCCGAATATTATCACTATTACTCAGAAATTGATTACGAGTTCAACAATATCAAGCAAGGCAACCGTAACCCCCTTCTCTACAAGAATATCGGCGCCGACGGATTGAAGACCGGCCACACCGAGGAAGCCGGGTTCAGTCTCACAGCGTCGGTAAAACGCGACAATCGACGGATAATTCTCGTGCTTAACGGCTTGCCGACGATGAAGGCGCGGGCGCAGGAGAGCGAACGGTTGATCGCGTGGGCGTTTCGCGAGTTCAACGATTACCGGTTATTCGCCGCCGGCGACAAGGTCGATGACGGCGAGGTCTGGCTCGGCTCCGAGCCCAAAGTGCCGCTATCTGTCGTCAAGGACTTCATCGTGACTTTGCCGCGCAAAGCACGCAAGGATATGAAGGTGACGGTCGAGTACGACCGTCCGATTTCTGCCCCGATCCAAAAAGGCGATACGGTTGGGAAGGTGGTCATGACCGCGCCTGACGTGCCATCGGTCGAGGCGCCGCTGATTGCTGCGGCGAGCGTCGAGCGGATGAATCCGTGGGGCCGCGTCGCGACGCTCGCAGGCTATCTCGTTTGGGGTCAGCGGCACTGAACGGCCAACCGCCCGAGGCAGCGTCGCGCGGCCGGTTTATCACGATCGAGGGCGGCGAGGGCACCGGCAAGACGACCCAGATGCGCCTTCTCGTCGCGGCGCTCGAGCAGGCGCGGATCCCGGCAATGGCGACGCGCGAGCCGGGAGGCTCGCCCGGCGGCGAGGCGATCCGGCGGCTGCTTCTCGAAGGCGAGGGCGATCGATGGGGTGCGGTCGGCGAGGCATTTTTGCTCATTGCCGCGCGGAGCGACCATGTGGCCCGACTTATTGCGCCCACGCTGGCGAAAGGAATTTGGGTGGTGTCGGATCGCTTTGCCGACTCTACGCTCGCTTATCAGGGCCACGGACGGGGGCTGGCGCTCGAAGATCTCGCGACACTCCATCGCATTGCGCTCGGGAGGTTTGCCCCGGACCTAACCGTGATCCTCGATCTGCCGGTCGAGATCGGTCTCGCGCGGGCAGCGGCGCGGCAGGCTGGCGACGACCGATTTGAGCGCCTCGACCGAGCCTTCCACGATAGGCTGCGCCGCGGCTTTCAGCTAATCGCCGCGGAGAACGCCGGGCGTTGCGTGCTGATTGACGGGGCGCGCGATCCGCGGACCGTCCACCGCGCGGTGCTGAACGCTGTCGCGGAACGGCTGCGGGTAGCCCTCTAGGTCCGCCGCGGATGGCACGGGGCGCGGAGCAGGTTTTGGATGCCGCGGTCGCGATGCCGGCGCCGCGGGCAAACCCGGACCTCGTCGGTCACGAGAGTGCGGAGCGCGAGCTGCGGCGGCTCGTGGAGACCGGCCGGTTGCCGCACGCGATCCTCCTGAGCGGGCCGCGCGGCATCGGCAAGGCGACGCTCGCCTTCCGGTTCGCCCGCTTTCTGCTGGCGAAAGGGGACCGCACGAGCGCGCCGGCCGCCAAGAGCGGGCTGGCGATACACCCGCAGACTGGAGTCTTTCACCGCGTCGCCGCGGGTGGCCATGCCGATCTGTTGACCGTCGAGCGGGCCTACGATCCGCGACGCCGGCGCCTGCGCGGCGAGATCGTCGTCGACGACGCGCGCGAGATCGCCAGCTTCTTTCGACTGACCGCCGCAGAGGAGGGGTGGCGCATCGTCATCGTCGATGGTGCGGAGGAGATGAACCGCAGCGCCGCAAATGCTCTTCTCAAGATCCTCGAGGAGCCGCCCCAGCAGGCGCTGTTGCTGCTGGTCAGCCACAGCCCGGGTCGGCTGTTGCCGACGATCCGGTCGCGCTGCCGGCGGTTTCCGCTCGCTCCGTTGGCATGCGCGGCGGTGAAGCAATTGCTCCTGCGCTTCCATCCCAAGCTTCCGCCGTCCGAGATCGAGGCGCTGGCAGGGCTGGCGAAGGGAAGCATCGGACGCGCCCTCGTCCTCGCCGAAGCCGGCGGGCTCGCCCTCTACCGGTCGCTGATCGAGATGCTGTCGCAGATACCGCGGCTCGACGCGATCCGGCTGCATGCCTTCGCCGATCAGCTCGCAAGGGCCGATGCGGAGGATGCTTATCGGGTCGCCCAGGAGCTTGTGTCGCAACTCCTGGCCCGGGTCACCGCGAGCTCAGCGCGCGGTCGGCTCGCCGGCGCGGAGATCATTGGCGGCGAGAACGAGGTGATCGAGCGGCTCGCCGCCCGTGCCGACGCGGCGCGTTGGGCCGCATCGCGCGAAGATATAGAGCGCCGCTTTGCCGCCACCGACGAGCTTAACCTCGACCGCAAGCAAGCCATACTCGGCGTTTTCTTTGCGATCGACGAGCTGGCGCGGTAGAGAAACGTCAGCGACGCCGACCTCAGAGCGTATTCTGCCTGGAAAAGGGTGGAGGAATTTGAGTTTTCTCAGCAACTTGGCGCACCCATCTAATATGCCGCATGAGGATATTTCTGTTGCAATGCCATTCGCCCAATCGGCAGGCTAGGGGCCGGTGCTCGTCGACAGTCATTGCCATCTAGATTTTCCCGATTTCGCTACGGAGCGCGAAGCAATCGTCGCGCGCGCCCGATCGGCGGGGGTCGAGACGATGCTGACCATCGGCACCCGGCTCGACGAATTCGCTACGGTGAGGGCGATCGCCGAAGCGCACAATGAGATTTGGTGCTCGGTCGGCGTCCATCCGCACGAAGCGAAGGACTACGCGGCACTTGCACCACAGCAGCTGGTTGCGCTGGCGGCGCACCCCAAAGTCGTCGGGATCGGCGAGACCGGGCTCGATTTCCATTACGATCTGAGCCCGCGCGATATTCAGGAACGGTTGTTCCGCACCCACATCGCGGCATCGCGCGAGACCGGTCTGCCGCTCATCATCCATGCTCGCGAGGCTGATGGTGAGGTCGCCGGCATTCTCGACGAGGAACGGCCGCCGCCCGGGGTCATGCACTGCTTCAGCAGTGGCCGCCCGCTCGCCGAAGCGGCGCTCGCACTCGGGTTCTATATCTCGATTTCCGGCATCGTGACTTTCCGCAACGCCGAGGAGCTGCGCGCCATCGTGCGCGATGTGCCGCTCGACCGCCTGCTGGTCGAGACCGATGCTCCGTATCTCGCCCCGGCACCCTATCGCGGCAAGCGCAACGAACCGGCCTATGTGGCGGCGACGGCCGCGGCCGTGGCGGAACTGAAAGGCATCGAGCTGCAACATTTGGCGGCGACCACGAGCGCCAATTTCTTTCGCCTGTTTGGCAAGGCGAGCGCACCGGTCCGATGAAGGTGACTCTCCTGGGTTGCGGCCCGTCTACCGGCGTACCGGTGATCGGGGGAAATTGGGGCCGCTGCGATCCCGCCGACTCCCGCAATCGTCGCCGCCGTGTATCGGTCCTGGTGGAAATTGGCGGTGTCGTCATCCTCATCGATACTTCCCCGGATCTGCGCGAGCAGCTCCTCGATGGCGGCATCGGGCGGATCGACGCGGCGGTGCTCACTCATGCGCATGCCGACCATCTCCACGGGATCGACGACCTGCGGTCGGTCAACCGTCTGATGCGCAGCACCATCCCGCTCTATGCCGATGCTCATAGCCTAGCCGAAATCAGGGGCCGGTTCGGCTATGTATTCGAACCGGTCGAGGAGCCGGGACGGTTCAACAAGCCGGCCTTGGTGCCGCACGAGATCGTCGGACCCTTCGAGGTCCGCGGGATTCCAATTTTGCCATTCGCGCAGGATCATGGCTTCAGCACGACGCTGGGTCTCCGCATCGGCGGATTTGCCTATTCGACCGACGTCACCGAGCTCGATGAGGATGCGTTCGCCGCGCTCTACGGGCTCGATCTGTGGATCGTCGATTGCCTGCGCCGCGAGCCGCACCCGACGCATTCCCATCTGGCAAAGACGCTCGCCTGGGTCGCCCGCGTGCGTCCGCGACGCGCGGTGCTGACCCATATGGATCAGAGCCTCGACTACCGCGAGCTCAGCGCAGAACTGCCGAGCGGCGTCGAACCCGGCTATGACGGGCTCGTTATCGAGTTGGATGGCGGAGAGGTTTAGGTGGGAAATATTTTCCATAATACATATTATGCGACAACGGGATGTAAGGAGCCGAACGTTTTCGGTGTGCTCCGATGGTGAGGCTCGCTTTCCTGATATCTCTGCTTCTGATCGGGGTTGCCTCATTGCTCGGTGCCGGCGCCGCTTCGGCCGGTATCTTGGTCGAGCTTCCCAACCTCCCGGGGCACGCGCCGGCAAACCTCAGCGGCTATCTGGCGCGACCTGATTCCGGTTTATCGGCAGAACTCGGCGGCCCTTCAAATGGCGGCGCACCGTACCCGGCGGTTGTCGTATTGCACGGCTGCAACGGCATATTTGGGCATTCCGTCGTGATCGCCGATCGGCTAAGTTCCTGGGGGTACGTGACCCTTGCCGTCGACAGCCTCGGCCCGCGTGTACGCGGCATTGCCAACTATTGTGGGAGAGGATTGCCCGATCAGGCGTTCGATGCCTACGCGGCGCTCCACTACCGGTCGCAACTCGACTTCGTCGATCCGGCGCGGGTGGCCGTCCTCGGCCAATCGATGGGCGGTGAAACGGCGCTCCATGCCGTAAGGCACGACTTGGCTGAACAATTTTTCAAAGAGCGGTTCCGTGCGGTGATCGCCTATTACCCCTATTGCGACATCTCGGCGACAACGGTGACGGCACCGACCTTGATCCTCATCGGTGAGGCGGATGAAACGAGCCCGGTGGAGCAGTGCCGCGAGATGGTCTCACACGCCCGGCCAGATGGCGCGCCGATTGCTCTGATCGTTTATCCCGGGGTCCATCATAATTTCGATGTGGCTCTATTGACCCCTGGCGTCCGATATCGCGGCTTCTGGCTCGAATACAACGAGCCGGCGACCAAGGACGCGGAAGAAAGGACGCGCGCATTCCTCGATGCTCATCTCGCCGAGACCTATCTCGGCGAGCCGACAGCAAAGTGACTTGGTGTGGGCCAAACGTCTCCTGATCGCAGCCTTGGCCGGATGCTAACGATCGAGATGCATCCGGCTCCTTGGTGTCGATCCTGTGCCATCATCGAAGAGGGAAATAAGCGTCAGTGTCGATGCACTAGAGGATAGGATACGGTTTCGAGAGTTTGTGATTTTATTTGAGGTATGGAGCGTCAGCCATCTTAGGCGGCCGGAATGGCGCGAGATCGAACATCCCGGATAATCACCTCGCCTGCCGAGATGCGGGCTATAGTCCGCCGGGGCGAACAGTACGGCAGCACCGGAGAACATTGCCCGGCCTATCAGCAGGCAAACCTGGTCATCCTCCCCCAGGAGGCAGCCCTCGAATTCGCGGCTTTCTGCACCGCAATCCGAAGCCCTGCCCGCTGATCGAGATCACGCCCCCTGGCGATCCCGAACAGGCGCGTTCTGCCCCGGGCGCCGATTCTTCGTACCGATGCTACGGGCTACCGAGTCTACCGCCGGGGCGAGATCAGTGAATTGTGGCGCGACGATCTGGTCGCTTTCCTGCTTGGTTGCAGTCTGACCTTCGAGCATGCCTTGATCGAGGCGGGAGTCGGGGTGCGCAACGTCGAATTCGGCACCCTGGTACCGATGTTCATCTGCAATCTTCCGTGCCGTCCCGCCGGCCGCTCCGATGGGCGGATCGTGGTGACCATGCGGCCGATCCCCGAGGCGCAGGTCCAGCTGGTCGGCGAGATCTGCGCGCCACCCGCACGCCCACGGCACCCCCATCCACGCCGGTAATCTCGAGGCCATCGGGATCCCCGATTTGGAACGACCTGACTACGGCGATCCTGTCGTCATTCATCCAGGCGAGGTGCCGGCATTCTGGGCCTGCGGAGTGACGCCACAAGCGGTCGCTCTAGAGGCGCGGCCGGAACTCATGATTACCCACGAACCGGGGATCATGTTCTTCACTAATCTGCCTCGTGACCGGGCAGCGGGTTCTGAGGGATCGGAGGCTGGTCCGACTCAGGCGCCACTAAATCTGCCCGCACGCAAAGGCCCCAGCCACAGCGATCCCAATCGGCTGAGGCTCTTTTGCGGGCCGAGCGAGCTGTTGCTCGCTCGGTCAAACAACGGATACGGTTGCAACCTCCAGCCCAATCGGTCGCCGGACGGGCGCTGTGCTACGCCGGGACTCCACCCCCGCCCGCCGCGCCCGATCCCAGCCACTGAGGAGTGACATTTCAAAATGGCAGACAGACTGACATCTTTATTTGGGGGCCACACGGGAACTTTCTGTTCCACGATATCGCGCCGCCGATGACCCGTCCTCTCGACCGCCTCCTTGCGATCATGGCGCAACTGCGCGACCCCGAGCGCGGCTGTCCATGGGACCGCGCCCAGGACTTCGCGACGATCGCGCCCTACACCGTCGAGGAGGCCTACGAAGTCGCCGACGCAATCGCAAGAGGCGACACGACGGCGCTGAGAGACGAGCTCGGCGACCTTCTGTTCCAGGTCGTTTTTCATGCTCGCATGGCCGAGGAAGCCGGATTGTTCGCCTTTGACGACGTCGCCGCGGCGATCATCGACAAGATGGTGCGCCGTCACCCGCATGTCTTCGGCACCGCCGAGATCTCGTCGGTTACCGAGCAGAACAAGGCCTGGGAGGGACACAAGGAAGCCGAGCGGCGCGCCCGACCGCGCCAAACCGATGAGCCGGAAAGCGTCCTGGACGGCGTCGCTTTGGCGCTCCCGGCACTGCTGCGGTCGGTGAAGATCCAGGCGCGTGCGGCAAGGATTGGCTTCGATTGGCCGGATGCGACCGGGGTCTTCGAAAAGATCGAGGAGGAGATCTTCGAGCTCAAATCCGAGATTGCGCGACACGCCGGGCCGGCGGCACTGGAGGACGAGATCGGCGACATTCTCTTTGCCGTCGCCAATCTCGCGCGCAAGCTGGAAATCGCGCCCGAGGCAGCGTTACAGCGGGCAACCGCGAAGTTCGAGCGCCGCTTCCGCCGTGTCGAAACCCTCGTCGGCGCGCGCGCGACGGGTACCGATCTCGCGGCACTCGAAGCGTTGTGGCAGGAGGTGAAGCGCGAGGAGCGTTAATGTAGCCGCTGGGAGTGGCGCAGCCGCGCGATGTCGGCCTCGGAGAGCCGGACCGACAAGTGGGCCGCCTCATCGTCGTCGCGCCGGCCCAGGACCTCGCCGCGCCGATAGATCCACGCCAAGGTCTTGCCATCGGTCAGCGGGATATCCAGTCGGACAGCTCGGAATCCGTTTTCGAACCGATGATCGACCAGCTCCAAAAGTCCCTTGCAGCCCTCTCCGGTGACCGCCGACAGCGCGACGCCGTGCGAATTGCGCAGGGTGTGGTTCGCGAGACTAGCCCGCATAACCGGATCGAGGAGATCGATCTTGTTCATCACCTCGATCACCCCGCCTTCGAGCGGATCGCGGACCCCGAGCTCGGCGAGCACCCCGAGCACATCCCCGCGCTGGGCCTCGCTGTCCGGGTGATTAGTGTCGCGGACATGGATGACGATATCGGCTTCGGTGACCTCCTCGAGGGTCGCCCGGAAGGCGGCGACGAGATGGGTCGGCAGATCTGAAATGAAGCCGACCGTATCCGACAGGATAACCGTGCGGCCTGACGGCAGAACCAGACGCCGCATCGCCGGATCGAGTGTGGCGAACAGCATATCGCCGGCGACCACCGAGGATTGGGTCAGCCGGTTGAACAACGTCGACTTGCCGGCATTGGTGTAGCCGACCAAAGCGACCACCGGATAGGGGACGCGGCGCCGGGCTTCGCGGTGCAGCGTGCGCGTTCGTTTGACCCCGTCGAGCTCGCGTTTGAGCCGGGCGATCCGCTCGCCGATCAGCCGGCGGTCGATTTCGAGCTGGCTCTCGCCGGGTCCGCCGAGAAACCCGAAACCGCCGCGCTGGCGCTCGAGATGGGTCCACGACCGCACCAGCCGCGAGCGCTGGTAGGAGAGCGCCGCCAGCTCGACCTGCAAGCGGCCTTCATGAGTGCGCGCCCGTGCACCGAATATCTCGAGAATCAAGCCCGTGCGGTCGATGACCTTGATCTGCCAGCGCCTTTCCAAATTCCGCTGCTGCACCGGGGTCAGCACGCCGTCGACGACAACCAAACCGACGCCGTTTTCGCTGATTAGCCCGCCGAGGTTCTCGAGGGTCCCGCGCCCGAGCAGGCAGCTCGGCTGGGGGCGGGTAATCCGAGCGATCTCGGCACCCACGACATCGAGGTGGATGGCCCGCGCAAGACCGATCGCTTCCTCCAGCCGGGCCTCGACGGAGCGGCCGGCGAGCGCGGCCGGCTGCCGGCCGAACACCGATTTCAGCGCAGGATGAACGACGAGAGCGCGGCCGGTCGAGGTCCCGTTGGCCGGCGTTGCGGTGTCCGCACGCCTCAGGATTCGACAGTCTCCTTGCCCGGCTCGAACAGCTGGATCGGCTGGCCGGGCATCACTGTCGAAATCGCATGCTTGTACACGAGCTGCGAATGCGCGTCACGCCTCAACAACACACAAAAGTTATCAAACCAGGTGATGATCCCCTGCAGTTTTACCCCATTGACGAGAAAGATAGTGACCGGGGTCTTATTCTTCCGGACGTGGTTGAGAAACACGTCTTGAACGTTTTGTGACTTTTCCGGCGTCATGGGTATTCCCCCATCACTTCTTGGAGCCGAACGGGCCGGCCCGTGCCGTATGAACAACTACTCGGACAGGGCCGCCGCCGAGTTTCCGACTGGAAGATGGGCGCGCCGTGATGGATCACAAGCCCCGGACAAAGCGAAACAGGGAGAGGCAATCGGAAAACATCAATTGCGGCGGACACGCGCCGAGCTCCTCCGCCGACATCCCGTCGCCGAGGAGGACCGGCACGCAGCCGGCGTTGCGGGCGCATGCCATGTCGACCCCGGTGTCGCCGACGAGCCAGACGGTCTCCCCAGGATCGATGCCGCTCGGCTGCAGCGCGAGCCGGACAGGGGCGGCATCCGGCTTGTCGAGCGGGGCGTCGCCCGCCCCGACGACGCTACCGAAGAGCGCCGACCAGCCGATATGATCCGTCTCGCGGCGGAGCACGGAACCGGTTTTGTTGCTGACGACACCGAGAAAAACCCCTGCGCCGGAGAGCCACTCGAGTAATTCGGCGCGATTGGGCAGTGCCGTCAACTTTTCGAGGTGGATCGCACGGAACCGGTCGAGATAGATGTCCCGCGCCTGTTCCCAGCGCTCCGCAAAGATCGGAGGAAAAGCTTCGCGCAGGCTGAGACGGACGCGCTCGCGGGTTTCTTCGATCGTCCACAGCGGCTTATCCATCGCCGCCATCAGAAAGTTCAGCGCTTCGTGGATCGTCGCCCAGCTGTCGACGAGCGTATTGTCCCAGTCGAAGAGGATCGCCCGTGGCCGCGTTACGGGAGAGGGAGAGATCGGCGTGGGCCTCATGTCGTGTTTGCCGCGTGCGTCAAATAGCATTCGCGCAGCTTGCGGCTGAGCGCCCCCGGCAGTCCGTTTCCGACGGCAATACCGTCGACCGTGACGACCGGCAGGAGATCGACGACGGTGCTGGTCAGGAAGGCTTCGCGCGCCGATTTTGCCTCGGCGACCGAGAACGGCCGCTCGACAAAGCGGTAACCCTCGCGGCGAACAATATCGAGGACGGCGAGGCGGGTAACGCCGTTGAGGATCGCGCTATCGGCCTGGCGGGTCACGACCGTGGCATCCGAGGTCACGATCCAGGCATTGGTCGAAGTTCCTTCGCTGACCATCCCATCGCGATCGACTTGCCAAGCCTCAAAGGCGCCGCTCTCCCTGGCTTGCTGCTTGCCGAGCACATTCGGCAGCAAAGCCACGGATTTGATATCGCAACGCTGCCATCGGAGATCGGGAATCGTGATCACGGCGACGCCGTCAGCAGCCATCCGCGGATCGGCGGGCCGCTTGTGGCGGGAGGTCACCACGAGGACCGGCCGCGCCGCCTCTGGAAAGACGTGATCACGCGGTGAAACCCCCCGCGTGATCTGGACGTAGACGACGCCGTCGCGCACACCGTTGCGGCGTATGACCTCACGCATGACGATGCGCAATGCCGCGTTCGGCATCGGCGCGGGAATGCGCAATTCGGCGAGCGATCTGGCCAGCCGCTTTAGGTGGGGCTCCTCGTCGAGCAGGCACCCGCCGACTACCGCGATCACTTCGTAGACGCCGTCGGCGAATTGATAGCCACGATCTTCGATATGCACCGCCGCCGAGCGATGTGGCAGATACTGGCCGTCGACATACGCGGCTCGCGACATGCTGTGGCCGCTCTGTGTCGATCCGGCCGTCGGCACCCGGACGCGCTGTCTACGCCGGTTCAAGCCCCGAGCTTCAAGGGCCGGTCGTTGCCGAAGACCCCGAGCGATTTCAGCTTGCGATGCAGCGCCGAGCGCTCCATGCCGACGAAGGCCGCGGTACGGGAGATGTTGCCGCCAAAACGCGTCACCTGAGCGATCAGGTATTCGCGCTCAAAGACCTCACGCGCGTCGCGCAGCGGCAGAGTCATGATCTCGCCGCCTTTGTCCCATTTGACGACGGTCGGGGCGATGGCGGTGATGTCGTTGGGGAGCATATCCGCGCGCACCGGCTCGCGTGCGTCGCCCGGCGCCATGATCAACAACCAATCGACGACATTGCGAAGTTGCCGCACATTGCCGGGCCAAGTGTAAGCCTGCAGCGCCGCCATCGCGTCCTCGCCGAACTCGCGCGGAGTGAGCCGCGCCGCCTCCGATGCCCGCGCCATGAAGTGGCGTGCCACAATCGGAATGTCCTCGCGCCGATCGCGTAAGGGAGGAATCTTGATCGGCACCACACTCAACCGATAATACAAATCTTCGCGGAAGCGGCCGGCGCCGATCTCACTGCCGAGCTCCCGATTCGATGAAGCAACGACGCGTACATCGACCTCGACGCGGCTCGATCCCCCTACCCGCTCGAATGTCTGCTCCTGCAGGACGCGCACGATCTTGCCTTGGGTTTCGAGCGGCATATCGGCGACCTCATCGAGGAACAGCGTGCCGCCATGCGCGCGCTCGAAGGTGCCGATCTTGCGCGCCGCCCCATCGCTGCGAAATTCGGTCCCGAACAGCTCGATCTCGAGCCGGTCGGGCCGCATCGTCGCGCAGTTGACCGGAACAAACGGGCCCTTCGAACGGCGCGAATGCAGATGCAGCAACCGCCCGACGACTTCCTTTCCGGCACCCGGCGGTCCTGTGATCAGCACTCGGCTGCCCGTCGGTGCCACGCGCTCGATCTGCTGCCTCAGCTGGTTGGCCGCCGGCGATACGCCGACGAGATCGACATCTCCGCCAGCGCGCAGCTTCAGCTCCTCGTTCTCACGCCTGAGCTGTGCCGCTTCGATCGCACGCTCGACGACTAGCAACAGCCGGTCGGATTTGAACGGCTTTTCCAGAAAATCGTAGGCGCCGATCTTGATCGCCTCGACCGCCGTCTCGATCGTGCCGTGTCCGCTGATCATCACGACGGGGACCCACGGCATGTCGGCGCGGAGCTGCCTGAGAATCTCTATTCCCTCGAGTCCGCCCTCTTGCAGCCAGATGTCGAGGATTACGAGGGTGGGCTGCCGGGCTTGAATCGCCGCGAGAGCCTGAGCGGTGTCGGCCGCCTCGCGCGTGGCATAGCCTTCGTCCTTCAGCACGCCCCCGATCAGCATGCGGATGTCTATTTCGTCATCGACGATCAGGATGTCATGCGCCATGGCTGGCCGTGCTCAGCTCCCGAGGCTGCTCGGTGGTGTCCAGACGGTCCGGTGCACGAGGTTCGACGAACGCGAAAATCAGCTTTATCCGCGCGCCGCTGGGTTCCCGATCTTCCAGCACGAGTTCTCCCTGGTGATCTTCCATGATCTTCTTGACGATGGCGAGACCCAAACCGGTTCCCTTCGCGCGCGTCGTGACATAGGGCTCGGTCAATCGCTCGCGGCCGTGCTGGGGCAGGCCCTTCCCGTTGTCCTCGACGATCACCGCGGCCGGGCCCCCCATGTCGCTTACCGACAGACGAATATGTCCTGCGGGGTCTGCACCCTGGTCGGCGATACGAATCTCGATCGCCTCGATCCCGTTCTTGACGATGTTGATCAAGGCTTGCCCGACGAGGCGCGCGTCGCACCGAACAATTACGGGATGGGTAGGGAAAATCGTCTCAAAGGCAATATCGGGATGGGCGGTACGCTGCAGGAATACGGTCTGACGCACGATTTCGATCAGGTTTTCCGGTTTGATCACCGGCGCGGGCATGCGCGCGAACGAGGAGAACTCGTCGATCATGCGCCCGATATCGCCGACGTGCCGGATAATCGTGTCCGTGCACACGGTGAAGGTTTCGGCGTCGTGCTGGATCTGCTTCAGGTATCGGCGCCGCAATCGCTCGGCCGCCAGCTGGATCGGGGTCAACGGGTTTTTGATCTCGTGCGCGATCCGCCGGGCGATATCGGCCCATGCCGCCTTGCGTTGTGCCGACAGCAGCTCGGTTATGTCGTCGAATGTGACAACAAAGCCGCTGACTTCACGCCCGTAATGCTCGGCCGCGATGCGGACGAGCAAGGTGCGCATGCTGGTTCCGCGCGCAAGCTGCACTTGCGCTTGCGCGAGCCGCTCCGGGTGTCGGCCCGCTTCGTCGAGCAGGCCCGCCATTTCGGGCGCCACCTCGGCGAGGTCCCGGCCGATCGATTGCTCGAGATCGACGCCGAGGAGCGACGAGGCCGAGCGATTGGGCAAGTTGATATGGCCGACGTCGTCGAGACCGATGACCCCCGCCGAAACGCCGGTCAGCACCGTCTCGGTAAAGCGGCGCCGCTCGTCGAGCTGCCGGTTCGCCTCCTTCAGCTCGGTTTGTTGGCTCTCGATCTGGTAGGTCATGCGGTTGAACGCCCGGCTGAGCGAGGCCAGCTCGTCGTCCTTCGCGCCCTCGGGAACCCGTGCGGCGAGGTCCCCGCCGCGAATCCGTTCGGCGGCAGTGACCAGGCGGCTGATCGGTACCGCGAGCTGGGTAGCGTAATGGATCCCGATCGCCACCGCCGCGACGAGGAACAGCAGCGCCACCATGAGAAAGATCAACGCAAACTTGATCTGGGAACCGGACCTCTGACCCTCCAATTGTTGGTACTGGGCGGCAGCACGGCGATTTTCTTCGATGTAATTCAGAACTCGCGGCTCGATGAACCGACCGACGTAGAGATACACGTCGCTGCCGAACTGATTGAGACGAACCAGTGCCCGCACCCGGTCGTCGCTGTCATTGGTCATGATCGCGACGTCACCCTCTTCCGCGAGGCGCATTTTGTCTTCGGGAATGGGCTCAAACCCGAGTGTGAAGGAAAGGCTGGACTTCGCCAGCAGGTGCCCCGCGCGATCAAAGATCATCGCTTCGGTGAGCCCACGCAAGGCTGCTTGGGCCGAGACGACCTGTTCCAGATGATCCGGATTGAGAGCCAACTTTAGCGCATCCCGGTTGAGGTCGTTCGCCATCGCCAGGACGTCGGCGCGGATCGCTTGCTGATGCTCGTGCAGATACGCTTCTGCGACCGCCTGTGATTCGGAGATCGCGGTGCGCACTTTGTCACTGAACCAGGATTCGACCCCAAAGCTGAAGAACAGATAGGAAAAGATCGCGACGATTATTGTCGGCATTACCGCGATCAGGCTGAACAGCACGACCAGCCGAATTTGCAGCCGCGAGCCGGCAAGTCCACGCCGGCGCTCGGCCCAGACCTCGATCAGCCGCCACGCCACCACCGCGGCCAGCAGCAGGAGCAGCACGAGGTCGAGGTTGAGCAGCGACAGGACGGCGTTCGGATCGGGGCCGAAAGGCGGTGTCTCGGTCAGCGAAAGATAGGTTGCGATCCCCGATGCCAGCCCGGCCATCGCCAGCACTATCGCGATCTTGCGTCGAAGCCCGATGCGGCCAGCCCAGCTACGCAACCGTCTCATCGGGTTCATACGCAGCTCGGCGGGAGGCTTCGCCTCATACGGTTCTGACGACATTTGCCCAAATTATCTCAGGCCGATCCCTCGATC
>Ga0306921_10003810_pt1 | contig 15347 bp, 6 predicted proteins | sample sta12Cox44000080_FD_203760 | JGI IMG/M metagenome (GOLD analysis project Ga0306921, IMG submission 203760) | Lab enrichment of tropical soil microbial communities from Luquillo Experimental Forest, Puerto Rico - statoxic.12C.oxic.44.000.080 (v2)... | ecosystem: Environmental > Terrestrial > Soil...
CTACGCTACCTATTCCAGTACCTTTAGCGGTAACGGTGACCTGCTTAACACAGGTATGATGCAGCAGATGGTTCAAAACTTCATGGGTAACACTGGCACAAGTCAACCAGGAGGGCTAGTCTAATGGATGCCCTTAGCAGTATGGCTAGTACAATAGGTAGCTTAGGGATGACTTCCGATGGTGGTGGAAGTATCTGGAGTAAAATCATCCCTCTGCTAGGGCTTGGCAGCGGTGTCATGGGGACTGTTGGAAACATTGAAGCCAATAGGACTAAGAATCAAATCCTTGGCACTGAGCTGGGGCAGATGAAAACTTTGCAGAATATGACCCCTGCTCAGCTAGTCGCCCAGGAGCAATCCCTCCAACAGCCCCTATCCCAGAATCTAGTTAATAGTGTAACCAATGCTGTTAGTGGCAACCTAGCCGCTCGCGGCCTAAGCCAAGCCCCAGGTATTCAAGCCGCTTCTATAGCTCAAGGCTTAGCCCCTTATCAAATGCAGGAACAGCAGATGGCTCAGCAAGCCCTGTTCCAGAAACTTGGCTTGCCGATCAGTGCTCGTCCATCTCCCTTCCAGCCACTGCCAGGAACCACGAACATGAGTCAGATGTGGCAGTCCATGCTGGGACCCCTTAGCAAGCTATGGGCTCCCGGTGCCTCCACTCCTCAAGCCAGTCCCGGAACAATAGCCAATATAGGGGCCAATCTAGGCTGGAATCCAGACATTCCCCAACTGGACACCCTCCCTATTAATATAGGTAATCTAGATAACTGGTCCTTTATAGGTAACGGTATTCAACCCTCCTACTCAGGAGGCAGCTAATGGGAGCGTTCCAAGCTGTAGCCTCAGGCTTAGGGGAAGCTGGCGAACAGTTAGGCCAGGGGGCCAATGCTGCTCTTAACGATGCTCTAAAAGTTAGAAGCCAGATGATGGAGGAACAGTACCGCTCAGGTGAGCTAGACCTCCGTCGCCAGCAACTCCAGCAGCAGGGCCAGATAGCCAACCAGCAGCAAGACTTAATGCGTAACTACTATATCCAGCAGGGGTGGAGGGATATGGGAGTTAGTATGGACCCTGGTACTGGTAACTACTCCCGTAGCTTCTACAACGAGACCACCAAGGAATCCACTACTGTCCCAGTAAGTGGTGTTCCTCCCGATAGCCCTCAGGGCCTGATGGCCTATTATAAGAACATAAGGGGTATGCAGGATGATAAGGGCAACCCTCTCTTCAGTGATCTCCAAGCTAAACAAATAGCCTTCAAGATGCCCCAACTCTATAGAGAAGGCCCAGTTGGAATGATGCAAGGCTTTAGGGACTATGCCGCTGAACTAGCTGACCAGGGGATGACCAATATCAAAAGTAGTACTGGCAAACAATTAGACATCAGCACTCCCGAAGGCCAGCAAGCCTTTGCTCAGGACCAGATCGATCTAGTCTATGGTAGGGCAGGCTTCTTCCACTACGGTATGGGAGGCGTAGCTGGAGGGCGTCCAGTCGATATGACTGGCTTTACTGCAGGGGAGAAGCGTGAAGCTGATGCTACGCTAGCTCCTCTAAAGCAGCAAGAGCATGCCATTACTGGCCTTATGAATGCTGCTATGGCCAACACTTACACTCCCGACCAGCGAGCAGCTGTCCAGGCCCAATTCATGCCTGCTCTAATGGAGATATATAACAAAGAGCAGGAAGTCCTCAACTCTATTAAGGCTCGTCGTGGCCCAGCTGTCTCTCCTGAGCAATCAACTGCTATCAAGAACCTAATGGGAGCGACAGGTATGCAACCTCCTGCTGGAGCACCTCAGGCTACTCCACCTGCGGGAGGAGCTGGGGGTCAAGGAGCTGGAGGGGGATGGGCACCCCCTCCTGGTTCACCTTCCCCAGTAGGGCTGAAGGATGGTGCCTTATTAAGGGATAAGGTAACAGGTAAAGTTATAGCTAAGATCAAGAATAACACATGGGTTAAATACAGTGAGTAGGAGTATATGCCCCAACAGGACCAGGACAACCGCTATAGTGTTGAACCTCCTCCTCCATCTAGTGATGACCTGATCACTCAGTTGTTGGGAGCGAACCGCTATGCGGTAGAGACTCCTGGTCAACCTGCTTCCCAGCCTATAAAGCAGCCACCAGCCAATCTTAACATCCCCACTGGCCCGAATAACCAACCAATGGTAATGCTCCCTTCTGGTCACTGGGTACCCAGAGGTGAGCAACCTAGAGCCGAAACAGGCCCTGCTACAGGGATAAGTGCCCAAGGGTGGGTGGACAAATTAGAGGACTACCGCCAACGCCTAATTCAGACCTTCGGTATAGGTAGGCAAGGAGGTATGGAACCCTACTTAGGGGCCACTGCAGCTGAGGAACGTTTCCAAAAGGAACACCCTATCCAGGCTGCAATACGTAATAACCTAGGAGCTATGGCTGTTGCTCCCTTTACTCCCAATGCCCTCTTAGGCAGCATCCCAGAAGGAGTCCTAACATCAGCTGGGGGAACTTCAGAACTCTTTGGTGGCCCCCGTCCTGGAGATACAAGAGATTGGTATCAGCGAAAAGCTGGAGCGTTAGGGAACATTGCTGGTGGGGCAGTGGAGGCAGTAAGCGAACCTCTAGCTCTCCTCTCCCCTGCTATGCCCAAACAAGCCCTCCTTCTCCCTGCTTACAGTGGAGCTACAGAACTCAGCCAACAAGTATCCAACAAGATGGGCATCCCTCAGGAATACTCCGACATGGTCGTGAACGGTATCTTCTCCGGTATGATGGCTCATGGAGTCTATTCAGAGAAGGTAGCCATTGCTAAGACCAAGGCTGAAGTCAACAATAGAATGGATAACTATAATAAGCAGTTATCCCTATTGAATACTCTTCCTCCTGAGCGCCAATCAGCCTTCGCCTCTAAGATGGTCAGTGACTTTATGAAGGGACCTGAGCACCCTGAGAGTGGCCACCCTGCTCTAACCAGTGCTGAGAAAGCCTATGCTATCAGCCTTATAGATAAACACTTACAAGATGCCAGCGCCAGGGGAGACCACCAAGCCTACATGGACGGTCTACAAGCCTTAGCAGGAGTTACAGGAGGTCAATATGCAAGGCCTACAGCTAGCGAAGTTGCGCAGCATCTTCATCCGGGGGAAGGCCAACCTCCTACAGGACCAGAGCCTGCCGCCAGAGCAGAGGCTGGGCCAGCTGCTGAAGCACAGAAGCTTGGAGAGGAGAATCTTCGGGCAACTGAGCGAGCAGCCGGGGGAGAAGGAGCAACTCCAGCAGCTGCAGTCCCAGGTGCCGTCCAAGAAACAGAGGGAGGGGTTAGCCCCGAATACCCAGGTGTAGAGGCCGCTAGGACTACTGGTGGCAAGCTGGGGATGGGAGCAGACATAGGGAGACTGACTGAAATCCTAGGTAGTAGTATGTATAGTAATAGAGGGGCTCCAGTAGTAGTAAAGGAACTCCTCCAAAATGCCTTCGATGCCGTTAGACAGAACGGTGGGGGAGTGTGGACTAACCTCAATAGAAGCACTCGTACCTTTACTATTCAAGACACTGGTATTGGTATGACTCCTGAGCAAGTGTTCACTGTATTTACAGACATAGGAGCCTCAGGTAAGGGCCTTGAAGCCGGGGCATCAGGTGGATTCGGCCTAGCCAAGATAGCCCCCTTTATGATTCCAGACTTCATGGATGTCAAGACGACTGCTGCTGACCCTGCCTCAGGCCTATTGAAAACCACTACCTTTACCTCCACTCCAGCTGATATAGTAGCAGGTAATGTCCAGCCTCAAATTAGGAACGCCACTGAGACTGAAGGCACTGGCACTTATATCAATGTCCACTTCGCTGAACCTGGTAAAGATAAGGAAGATACCGCCAACTTCTACGAAGCTGAGAACTTCCTCTCTAAGATGCTCAACAGCGTCAAGCTCCCTACTAAGGAGATTAAGTTTACCTCAGGCCATACTAAGTTTGAGATGGACCCATTTACCTCTATGGGAGTCACCCCAGCCTTTACCTTAAGGGGTCCTGGTGGAGATTATACCTTCCATACCAGTGAGAAGAAGGAAGGGGACTCCTCTTGGCGTAACTATGAAGTCCACAACAATGGCCTCTACCAGTTTAATAACGAATTTACTGTCCCTGTAGGGGTCCCTACCCCTGCTCGCATGGCAGTAGACATCCAAGCTAATGTCCCAGAGGGCCATGCAGACTATCCATTCACCACCAACCGTGAACAGTTAAACGGTAAAGCTGCTGACTTTATAAAGGACACTATTCAAGATCGCTTCGTCGCCGCTGAAGCTAAGGCTATGGCCGACCTGATGAGGCAGAAGTATAATAATATGCCTGAGGTTACTCTGGGCAATGGCATACTGATGCCTATCTATGATAGTGGAGCCAAACTTAATTCAGGGGAACTATCTATCTTGCAGAACAGTCCCGCTTTCAAGGACATCTCTAACGCTATCTATAGTGTAGCTATCAATACTCAGAACCTATTAAATAACCTTCCTGCTAGACTCTTCGGCGGCCCAGGTGATAGGCAGATGGGTTCCACTGTCCATAGGATAGGTTTACTATTAGCTGAGAGGGAATCTGCAAGCGGGTCTAAACGTACTTATGGGGTCTACATTCCTGACCCAGCTGCTACTCAGAACAAAGCCTCCATCTTCATCTCTCCCTTTGGGTGGGCATCCCTAGCCAAGGAAGGCCCTAAGGAAGCTCCTCACGAACCTAATCTCCAGGAGCTTGCCCAGTTTAGGAAGGACTTCTACTCTGCTAACGGCTATCCGGCTACCATTCAAGACATCCAATCCTGGAAGCGGGATATGTCTACCATTGGTAATGTAGACCCTCTATTCATGACTCCCGACTTTGCAGCTAGTTCAATCTATCACACAATCATGCATGAGTTTCTCCATGACACTATAAAAGGCCACAATGAAAATTTCAGCACTGGCCTCTTGAATATGGACTCGTTTCTTGGTATAAATCACAGAATCGGCAGCATGGAGGATTTAGCCAATGCCTTCAGACACCCAGACGATTCAAGCAAACTCCGTGACGACCTTGCTCAACTCCTACAAATCTATAGAGACAGCCGTGGGAGGCCAGCGAACGAGAAGGATATTCTTGGGGGCGAAGGACTCGCTGATTGGGGAAAGCAGCCTCCCGGAGAAGGTGAGAATAGACCGGCTGAAGGTCTACGAAGAGGTGGAGAAGCAGATATGGGGGAGCGTCCACTATCTGCCGGGGGAGGAGAAGCTGGTCAGCCAGGGAGAGAAGGTAAAGCTGAGAAAATAGAGTCTCAGCAGATTAAGGAGGGTGCTACCAAGGAGGCCTGGAAGAAGGAACAGTTTGACTATGAACTCAATCGCCTAAAGGACATCCTCCGTAACCCTTCCGCTACCCCTGAGGAACGAAGTATCGCCCAGTCCCAGATGGACAACCTCTATGAGGTAATGGGCAAGCAGCCTCTTAGTGACCTTCAAGCCATTCTCCCTACCTTCAATAGGGAAGTAGCTGGAGAAACGACAGGAGCAGCCGCCCCTCCTGAGCCAAGAGAAGGTGGTGAAGGGGGACGGCCTCCTGTCATAAGTGACGCAGCTGATGAAAATCTAGCTGCAGGTGGAATCAATGTAGTAGAGAGAGGGAAGGATATTGGTATCATAGCTAGGTCTCTAGGTTCCCTCCAAGAGTCAGCTAGACTATTAGAACACCAAGGTCACCCTCTAGGCCCTATTCTCTATACTATGGCTGGCCGCATCAGTGACACCACTAAAGCTATAGCTAACCGTCAAATTGATACCATGCGGGAGTGGGTGCAGGGAGCTAAATCCAAGGTTAATGATAGCGAGTGGGAGAATCAAGTAGTCCCACTCCTAGACAACCCTGCCTACTCTATAGGCAATCTGCCCCCTGGCACCCCTCCCCATGTTGAACAGGCCTATAACACTGTACGTAATATGTTAGACGCCCGTCGCATTGCCATGCGCGACATGAAGCGCAGAGAGCTAGTCCTAGGCAATGGCTTCACTCCCCAACAGGCAGCTCAATTCATTCCAGATGACTGGGGGATACAGAATGGCTACTATCATCATGCGTTCCCTGGGGAGTGGACTGTAACTTATCTTACTGGGGTAGACGCCCACGGTAATGAAACCTATGAGCCCATTACCACTGGCTGGAGAGCCGAATCCCGCTGGCAGGCCTTACAAAAGGCTGAGGACCATCTAAGGAACAATCCCGGTGCTCAAGTTAAGGTTGAGCAGGATACTGTTACCCTCCCTGGGAAGTCTCTCAGTGATCTACAGAGACTCAGAGATATTAATAATGAAGTTAGAATAGCTAGTAGAGTAATCAGTCAAGGTGGTGACCCTGAACAAGCTATAGCTAGCCTCTATAATGAGAGTGGTAAGGCAGCCTGGGGTCCAAGGAACCCTGCCAAAAGGCAGTTCGGTGCCGCTCTAGAGAGGGAGTCCAACCTCCCTGGTTGGGCTAAGGATAAGGAGAACTTCGAACGCTTCCTCCTAGCTACTGACCGCTACCTAGAGATGGCCCCTGCTAGACAGGTATTGATGAAGGCTAGGAACTCAATCGCTGAACTGGCAGGGATGGGGAAGATTCAACGTTACGCTGAACTCCCCCAGATGACAGCATACTCCAACGCTAAGCAATATGGGAATATCCTAGCCCGTGTCGATAGTGCCCTAGAAGGCCTGGAAGGCCATCCGGGTATGTGGGACGCTGGAGTGAGAAAGTTAATGAACGATATGGGAGTGAATCCTAACCTCCCCAATGCTATCTTCCGTCCCACCCAACAACTTGTAGCCTTCGCTAAACTGGGAATGAATCCTGTTCGCGTTCTGTCTCATGGTCTCCAGACTATGTGGGCAGTGTACCCAGTATTAGGTGAGAAGTCCACCTTAGAAGGCATTGCTCATGCTTTCAATCCTAAGTACGATGACTTGATTAAGGACCTAAACGTCCTCCACTCTACTAACAGCACCGACCTAGACAGTCTCCATACTTATATAGGTAACTACTTCGGTAGAGGGAGCAATCCTATAGATTGGACTAAGGGTGCAGCCTCTCTAACTAGAGACCTAGGTATGCTCCCCTTCACTTTCGGTATCGACTTCACTAGAAGGGTAGCTGCAGTAGGGGCCTATATCCAAGCCACCGACAGAGGCCTAAGCCCTGCAGAGGCTCGTAACTATGCCAGGAATGTATTAGATAGAACCACTGGCCAGTATAATCCAGCTGATAATCCAGCCTTGTTCCGTCACTTACCCAGTACCGCTGTCCAGTTCAAGGCCTTCGCTACCAAAACTATGCAGTTCATCTATGGCCTAAGGGGAGCCGAAATCCCTAGATTCCTAGCTGCTATCGGAGCCCTAGGCTTTACCTCTTTCCCAGCTATCCGTACAGTATTCAATATGCTGGGTCAACCGGGACAGGAGGCTGAGAACTATCTGAAGCGGCAGTTCCCTGTGGCTAGCAGGGGAGTATTCGGCATGGCTGGGGTGGATATACCATCTGGGGTGGGACTGGGTGATCTATCCATAACCAGAGAGAATACTCCCCTTGCAGGCTTGGCAGGCCCTCTAGCCTCAGACATCTATTCCGTAGGCTCAGCTGCAATCAACAAGGCCATCCAGCCCTACAGTAGAGAGAATCAACAAAAGCTTGATGACTCCCTCCGTAACCTATCCCCTGAGTTACGAAGGCTATACGACCAGGGAGTCCGCATGGCTGGCAAGGAACCTAATCTAATTGACCCCCATTCAGGGTCAGTTATCCTTCGCAATCTATCTCCTAAGGAACAGGTAGAGCAGACTCTAGGCCTGACCCCTCTCCGTGTCGCCCATGAGAGAGACATCCATGAGTATCTACGCAATCAAATAGCTCAGCACAAAGACGTTAGGGGATACTTTGTTGACCAGCTAGCCGAGATGCAGTTAGAATTGGCCAACCCCAAGTTGAGCGACGATGACAGGGCTGATGTGCTAAAGCAAATAGTGAACTTAGCCAGGACCGCTCAGGACTATGGGGTAGCTCAGGGACTACCTAAAGCTGTGGTCCAGAGGGCTAAGGATATGCAAAGGGAGAGGCTAGAGCGCGATATTAAGAAGGCTCCTAAGCCTCTGCGTCCAGGGATGGCTCAGGAGGAGCAGAGGTATCAGGTGGAGTATCCAGAGCAATAGTATGGCTAAAGATAATCTAGTCGGTGATAAGATTAGCGTCCTCCGAAAGGAAGGCACTCCCCAGAAACAGGCTGTAGCTATGGCTCTAAGTATGAAACGGGCCGGGAGACTCAGACCAGGTGGAGTGTACGTCCACAAGAGGAAGAGTAGTAGGTAATTATGGCAAAGACTCAAACTATAGGCTTGGGTAAGAAAGGTTCCTTCAAGGTTCATAAGGGAGCCCTACATAGAGCCTTAGGTGTCCCTGAGGGGGAGAAGATTCCAGCTAGTAAGATGGCTAAGGGTAAAGCCAGTAGCAATCCCCATGTCAGGGCTATGGTTCGCTCAGCCAAGGGCCTGAAAGCAATGCATCATGGGGGTAGCAGGAAGAGTAGCAGGAGCTAACATGAGACCAGGAGCAGATGTAGCAGCTTTCAGTACTCCAGCAGCAGGAGCCCAAGCAACTGCTTCCCTAGCTGCCTTAGGGGCCACGCAGAAGTGGGTATGTACCTCTATAAGCTGGACGGTATCCGGTACAGCAGGCCAGTCAGCTACCTTGAATCTTAGAGCAGGGACCACCGGAGCGGGTACCGTCATCTGGAGCCGCACCTGTGTCATTCCAGCTAACGGTATCTGGAGCGGAGACCTATCCAATATAAGTATAGCAGGTGCCTATAACACTGCCATGACCTTAGAGTTTAGTGCGGGTGTAGCCTCTCAAACTGAGAGCGTAGCCTTCACCGCTTACTCAACAAGCTAAGAGGCCCCTATGATTAGACGATTAACTCTACTCATTATAGCTCTGTTCATACCTAGTATCTTATTGGCACAAGGGGGCACTACAGCAGTCACGGGGCAAGTACTCGACCCACTAGGTACTCCTTATGTCAACAGCGCTGTAAGTATCAGCTTCTATGACCCAGGTACTCCTGGTAAGATTCCCCTCTTATGTGGCTCCGACTTCCAGAAACAGTATAGCGGATACTCTACCGATAGCTATGGCAACCTTCCCCCTATCCAACTCCCTGATAATGGAGTCATCGACGGCTGCAGTGGAACAGTCAATACCCAATGGAACTTTAACATCTGCTATGTAAGCGGTCTCCCTTGCTTCGCTTTCAAAGTCCACATAGCCTGTTCAACTAACTCCCCAGTTACCTGTACTTCTAACAGTATGAACTTCACTCCTTTCATCCAGGCTATCCCCCCTCCAACACTAACCGGAGGGGGCGGAGGGGGAGGACCATCAGCCGCATCCCTTCCATGTAACAATGTGGCCTATAATGCCACTATGTCCTTTGGGGTCCTGAACAACGCCTGTTATAGCACCACCCTAACAGGTAACATGACCTTCACCACTACCTCTACTCCTCAGAATGGTAACGTCCTTAAGCTCCAGTTTACCCAAGATGGTGTTGGTGGCCATACTGTAACCTTTCCCGCTAACTTTAATAACCCTCCTCCTTGGGTATTATTCACTGCCCCTAATGCTAGGAACGACTTAAGCTGGGTATATGACAAGCCAAATAATGTATGGCAACCCCTAGCAGCCTTCACTCCAAATAGTATCCTAGGTCAAGCTGGGGCTCTTGGAACCTATACTGTAGCCACTCTCCCCTCTAGCCCATTCACCAATCAGCTGGTAGTAGTAACTGATAGCACAGGTGGGAGCTGCTCCGTGGGAGCTGGAGGACAGCGTATATTATGTCAGTGGAACGGTTCAGCTTGGTTCCCAGCTGGAGGTGGGGGAGGGGGTAGCCCTGGTGGATTCAACTCTGATGCTCAGTGTAACCAGACTGGAGCTTTCGGTAACTGCTCTGGACTAAGCGTGAATCAGAAGGGTGACCAAGTATTCTTTGGGCCGAGTCCATACGTTGACGTAAGGGCTTTTGGCGTTAGGCCGCTTATTCTAGGTGCCGCTCCTTCAACTACCGGCATTACCGGCAGTATCACTTCTGGGACCAATACTTTGACGATCAGTACCAATAGCTGCGGATCGCAGACTGCCGTCGGCGGTGTTTGTTTCCTTAATAATGGAGTGGATGGAATCGTGGTTTACGGTGCGGGAGCCACCTCCTCATTGGCTACTCCTGCTGCGCCGACTGTAACACCTAGCGTAGAGGGGGGTGCAACCAACACGAACTCATCGGTGACTGGTCCGACAGGGGCAACAGCCTATCAATATTACGTTATCGCGGTGGATCGCGCTGGAGGTTATTCCGCTCCCAGTGCGGCAACGTCAATCGCAAACGGACAAGCGTCATTGGGCTGGCAAACCGTCAACATTACCTCTTGTTCCAGAACAAATAACATAGCGACCTGCACTACTGCCTCCCCACATACTTTGGCCGTTGGTGCAGTCGTAAGCGTCATTGATACCACCGACGATATGAACTTTGGCGGGTTTCAGAAGGTCGATACGGTTCCAGACAACACGCATTTTACATTTACCAACGGTATTGACCTAAGCCTCGGAAACAACGTCATTCAATCAAATGCGGTCTTTGCTCCTTCATCGGCTCAATCGAACGGCACATCGTCTACGGGCGGTAAAGCTCAATGGGCCAACCTGAATCACATTACATTTACCGCTGTAACAAACGCCTGGGAATATTGCGTCTACGGTCGTACCGCAGGTTCAATCACATGGTTGGGTTGTAGCCGACCGTCAGGATATGCAGGGGCTCCTGGCACCAACGTTCAAGAGCTTTTGTTTGATGACTATGGTAGTCCTATGAATGATAACCGGCTGCGACCGGCGTGGATGCCGTCAGCGTTGCCGGGAGGCGCACAGAATGATTGGCTTGTAACAAATGTCGCTTCTGTAAGCGGCACAACGCTAACTCTCGGAACAACCGCCTCAAATACAGTAGCTGGTGCCATTGTTCGTCATGACAATGTGACTCCACTGACAAACGCCATCACGTATGCCAATCAAGCGAACAACGACAACTGGCAACTGATGTTTCCTGTGATGCCGAGTAATTGCAAGCCCTGCGCGTATGAATTTAATAGCTATATGAAGTTTCCCCCCGCCATATCCGTAGCATTCGCTGGCCCCTTATGGCTCAACGCCACAATGGAACTTGGAAGTGGGGACGTGTGGATTGGCGATCAAAACATGCCGGGATATGGAATACAGGGACTGGCTCAAAGTTGGGGAGCGTCTGTTTATACGAATGAAGCGTTTCCTGGCATCTATGGTCAACCATACGGTTATGTATTTCGGCATATTAACTTCACCAGTAACGTTCAAAACGGCGCTGCTGACATGATTTTTGACATGGTTCAGCCATTTACAATGGAAGATTGCAATGTTGTTGGCGGTTCAAACAGCGGCAACGGCACTGGTTTGGATGTCGCAATAACGTTTCGCGGAGGCGCGGGTCACGGCTTAACTGGCTCTCTTGGAAGCTCCTCTTATGTCATGGAATTTAGAAATGTTGCCTTCGGTGGAGGCGGAACAAATTTCTATCCAAACTATAACACCACCGCGCCTGCTTTCTTCTGCAATGGTTGCGGATTGACTACACTCAAAAACGTTCAACTAGTCAGTGGTCGCGGAGTCGCTGTTGTTGGCGGAAATTTGAATTGGACGGGTGGCCGTGTGCAAGGCGGCATGACTCCCCTGTTGACAATTTTAGACCCTGGTGGTTTTGGCACTGCCATTTACAGCTGGGAACACTATGAAATGGACACCTACTATGCTCCCGCCGTCGCTAACTACAGCGGCACAGCGGGGACGGTCACAAATACGATCAAACTGAAACAAGTAGGATGTCCCAGCGCGACTGCAAATACATATATGGCGCTGTTCAGTGGCAGACCGTTCCGCGCTATTACTATGGATTTACCTAATGCATCCAGTCCTTGTTCAATATCTGGTCAGAATCATGACGTTGTTTCATCTTCATCGGACGCAGATATTCTTTATCCGTTTTGGTCTACGTCATCGTCGGCAAATCCTGTTTTTGGCATTAAAGAGATGGCCTTCATGCACTTTCAAGGCAATCAGCGCCTCTATTTTGATTTGACTACTCCGGCTGCTCCTGTAGCTACGCCAGCATTGGGTGGGTCGTTGACACAACCATCTACCTACTACTGGTTTGTCATTCCTGTGGGTTTTGATGGCGGTCTTGGACCAAAATCATACGCCTCGAACGGCTGTGTAACCGATGCAACCCATCAATCATGCAGTCTGACGTGGACCCCACAAGCGGGAGTTGCTACATGGCTTGTCGGTGGAAACAATAATGGTGGTTCTACAATTTGTCTTACCTATTCTCTACCTGGAGGGACCACTAGCGTTACAGCTACAAGCACAGGCAACAACTATGGCTGCCCAAACGGTTGGGCTTCTTCCGGAGTGTCCTACATGGGTAGAACCGAGACCGGCACGCCTCAGTTACGCTTCACATCCCCAACTACAGGGTTTTCGGGTTTGCTTGTAGACAGTGCAGTGACAGCCAATCGCACCTACACGCTTCCCGATGCGTCTGGAACCGTAGCATTAACTTCCAACATTGCGGCCACCAATTTTACTGCCTTTGATAACTTCAACCGTTCAAACGGAGCCATTGGCTCCAACTGGACAGCAAACAGCGGAACCTTACTAGTTTCTAGCAATACTGTTAAAGAAAGCGTGAACAGTGGAGTTTCCTACAATAATACGGTTGTCACGGGCGCAGACCAATATTCGGAGGTAGCTATTATAGTTCCGCCGCTTGTAGACCCACAGGACCAAATAGGTCCGACGGTGCGCAATGCGGGGATTGGTGTAGCTACCTATTACGTGTATATGTGCCGTGGCAACGTAGGTCGCGTTATTTTTAGAGTTCTTGCTGGATCATTTACACAAATTGCTGGCCCTACCGGGGTTGCAGCTACGCCTTGTTTCCTTAATGATGTTATGCGCCTACAGGTGCAAGGTACACAGGTAACTGCCTTTTATAACGGCGTTCAGGATATGACAGTGAGCGATTCCCAAATTTCCAGCGGCAATCCGGGTGTCTCTATCAATGGCTCCACAACCAATCCTACGGCAGATAACTGGAATGGTGGGCAGTTGGTGCCGTATGATTCGCCGACACTGGAACAGAGCTGGAGTATTCCTCAGCACTTCCAAGCAGTTACCGTTGGTAGTACTACTCCTGTGACAGGGACTCTTCCCAGAGGGCTATATCTCGACTCTTCTGATACAGGCACTACGCTCTCCGTATTCAATACGCCTTCTGCAACTGTAAACGCCAACATTGCTGCAGCCAATATGGTGGCCTCTACCAGCGCGGAGCATACCTATCTCTACCAGTGGACCGTATCACTAGTCACTCCAGGCACTTCCTGCACCGGCAACACTACAGTCGAAGTCGATGCCGTTTATACCGATCCGAATGGCGCAGGCTCGCAGACGCAGAACCTGGGGGTAATCACCATTGCCAGCGGCGGAAACGGTACAGCGGGTATGGTTGGCACGGGAGTGGATAACATTAGAGCTAAGACAGGTACAGCCGTTCAGTACCAGACCTCTAACTTCACGGCAGGAACCGGCTGTAGCCCAGCTCCTACGTATAAGATTTATCCGGTTCTCTCTCAGGTGAATTGATGCGTAAGTGGCTACTGATAACCCTGTTAGTTCTTACAGTGCGCGTAAATGCTGCTACTGTCTACGTGTCACAATCGGGTGGGGCGTTTTCTGGCGGATCGGCTTGCAACGGTCAGACGGCGGTATCTGTAGCGACGTTCAATTCTTCGCAAACTGCAGGCAACATCTATATTCTATGCGGCACCATTACATCGCAGCTTACCGTGGTCAACAGCGGAACGTCCGGAAACGTAATTACCTTGCGGTTCGATACTGGAGCTAACCTCACTTCAACCGCTTGGGGAACCACAGGGGCAATCAATCTAAGTTCGCAGTCCTTTATTCTGATTGACGGAGGGACCATCTGTGGATACGTCAACAACGTGGATGTGACCTGCAACGGGACAATCACCAACACAGCTAACGGAACATCAGGCGACACTGGATGCACCAACGGTTCTTGTAACCAGCAAATAAACAGTATCGGCATCTACGGGAACGTTGTTCACGATATTGAAGTAAAGAACCTGAACATTACCAATATCTACGTACGCACTTCAAATTCCAGCGATACCACCAGCGGAAGCAGTTCTGCGGCGGTCTACTTCCCTCAAGCTGGAAACAATATGTCTGTTCACAACAACATCACGTCACACGCGCATTCTTTGATTCAGATGTACACTAATAGTACTGTGACGGGCTGGACGATCTATCAGAATCGCACCTATGAAGCTACATGGCATATCTCCCCTACTACCAATGCCAACAGCAGTTCAATCACTGGAATGCTCATCTACCAGAACGACATAGACTCTGCTGACCGCTGGCAAGACCCTCCTGACGCCTTCCACCACGATGGAATCTTTCCATACAACGCTGGAGGGTCTGGCAAGGTCATCACCAACATGCAAATTTACGGGAATTACTTCCACGGGAACTGGATGTCGAATACCACGGCATTCATCTATCTAAGCAATGATCCCGGAGATACCTACTCAAATACCTACGTGTTCAACAACGTTTTTGATGGAACGGGAACGGTGGCACTGGCAGATGCTCCACTATATATGGGCGCGGCCACGTCCAATGTGTACGTCTACAATAACAGTTTCCTGGGCTCCAGTGGAACAACTGGGGGCACGGCGGTAATGACCGTCACCAGCACCACGGGATTGAGTCTGCAAAACAACATTATCCAGAATTTCCAAGGTGCCCTTTACGCGCCGACTAGCACCACGCTTGGAACCTGGAGCAACAATACATACTACAACGTCACGGGGACCGGTGTGTGCAACGCTTGGGATTTGAACGGAAGTTGTCCCAATACCTTAGCCGCGTGGCAGACGGCCTGTTCATGTGATTCTGCTTCGCAGACTGCCAATCCAAACTTGAACGTGAACTATGTGCCGAATACTGGTTCAGCGGTAATTAGTGCAGGAGCAAACCTAACATCGGTCGGGATTGCGGCGCTAAATTCTGATAAGAATGGCAGAGCACGCCCCAGTGGAGTTACAGCATGGGATGCGGGAGCGAACCAATATGCATCCTGCACCAAGCCTGTAATCACTAGCCCGACAGGTGTATCCGAT
>Ga0306921_10003813_pt1 | contig 15344 bp, 13 predicted proteins | sample sta12Cox44000080_FD_203760 | JGI IMG/M metagenome (GOLD analysis project Ga0306921, IMG submission 203760) | Lab enrichment of tropical soil microbial communities from Luquillo Experimental Forest, Puerto Rico - statoxic.12C.oxic.44.000.080 (v2)... | ecosystem: Environmental > Terrestrial >...
GCAGATGTTGCTTGGATTCGAGCTGGCATTGGCAGATAAGCGTTTCGTCGGTCTCAATCTGGTCATGCCTGAGGACTACTACGTCCCCATGCACGACTTTCCGCTCCACATGCAAATGCTGAAATTTTTGCACGCGCAGTATCCCGACGTTCATGTCACGCTGCACGCGGGCGAGTTGGTTGCGGGACTCGTCCCGCCTGAAGGTCTGCGGTTTCACATTCGTGATTCGGTTGAGATCGCGGGTGCCGAACGCATCGGGCATGGAGTGGATGTACTGAACGAGAACAATCCGCTGCAACTGCTCGAGGAGATGGCGCAAAAAAAGGTGATGGTAGAGGTCTGCCTCTCCAGTAACGCCACCGTTCTCGCTGTCATCGGAAAAGCTCATCCGCTGCACGACTACATGCGAGCGGGTGTGCCGGTCGCACTGGCCACGGATGACGAAGGCGTGTCACGCTCCGACATGACACACGAATATATGCGCGGAGTTGAGGAGCAGGACCTGACTTACCTCGAACTGAAAAGCATGGCGCGGATCAGCCTGGAGCATGCATTTGTTTCCGGTCGCAGCTTGTGGGGCGACGGCAAGACATTTGCGCCGGTGAAAGATTGTGCGGGAGCAGGATCGGCCGCGACTATACCGGCAGCGTGCCAGAAATATGTGGATGCAAATGAGAAAGCGAAACTGCAGTTGAAGCTGGAGCAGCAGTTTCGCGAATTCGAAGGCCACAAGTGGCCGGCGATTACAGTTGAAAGCTCTCCGGCAGCAACGCGCTAACAGATGTTTGCTTTCGCACGCCGTCGGTCTCGTAGAGCACGATCGCTCGCGGGCCGAATTCTGAAAGCACCTGGCGGCACGCTCCGCAAGGCGTCGAAGCCCGGTGCTCGCGTTCGACCACGGCGATCGCTTCGATGCTGACCCCGTGCGACAGCTTGCCTTCAGTGACCGCGCGAAAAACGGCGGTCCGCTCGGCGCAGTTGGTAAGCCCGTAAGAAGTGTTCTCGACGTTGCACCCGGAGACGATCTCTCCCTCGCTGGTGAGCAGCGCCGCGCCAACGTGAAAGTCGGAATAAGGCGCATACGCCACGGCTGCAGCAGCTTCGGCAGCGCGCCAGAGTTTCTGCTCGATCTCGGGCGTGAGCTTGTTCGTCATCTCAGGCCCCTGGTTGCGGCGCGGCTTCACCCAGTCTCGGGGCGGTCTTCATATTCGGGGCCGGCGAGCTTGCGGGCTTCGGAGGCAGGTAAGCTGGAGGATCAACTGCGCTATCCACCCACGCCGTGTACCACAGATCGCGCAGCATGGTTGCTCCGTAGGCCATGCGCTGCTGGATGAACTGTCGTGACTCGGCACTGCCGGCGCCATCGAATCCCCCGGCCTTCTCCAGTTGGTAGACCTGCTCGACGTAGCTGTGCGACTTCCAGAGATACGAAAGGTAGTCCTGAAACGGATTCTTGAGCTCGCGCGCCTGCGCCGGAACCAGATCAGCGAACTGAAGTTGCTTCTGATTAGCAGCGACAAACGCGCCTTCCATCTTCCAGTGAATAGTGTTCGCGGCGGTGTAGTCGTTGGGATTGGCCGTCGTCCAGCCGTTGTAGTTCACGGTGGTGTGCAGCGGATTAGCGGCATCCGCAACATAGTGGCCCAGCCATCCGGCGTAGCAGATGGCGTTGCGTTCGGGGAATTCTGTGCTGCGATGATCGCTCATGGCGTGGCGATACTCACGAAAAGCAACCAGCAGCCGCTCGAATACCTCCATCGCAATGTAAGGTTGGAGTCCGACCTTCTCCGGCCAGAAATTGTCGGCCTGGGCGGGATTCTGCTGCCGCTTGGCTTCGAGTGCGCGGTAATAGCTGTAGCGATCAGGAGGCAGCGTCATACCCTCGACCAATTCCAGGTCGATGAAGTGATCGGGTTCCTGCGAGAGCTTAAGCGCCAGCTCAGTCTTTTCGCGCCACCGGTCGGGCTCCGGACCGAGATACGCCAATTGCTCGGCGGCATTGCGAAAGAACGCGGGCATATCAGAGGGCAGCTTCGCGGTCGCAACCCGATTGATCATCATGTGGCCTTCGTTGCCCCAGGGCCAGGCGGAGTTCGCCAGCAACACGACGATCAGCAGGAGAGGAATCAAGCGGGAGCACATCAAAGCCATGACTATTTTTCGGGGCTTCAGCCAGCACGCGAAATGCGATTGTCGTCGGTTGAGCAGGAAAGGTCAATTGCTAGCTGTCAGTGGTCGGTGGTCGGTTATCAGAAAAGCCGGGTCACACCCGCCCCAGGTGGACTCCGAACCACTTCTTGCGGTCGTGCCAGCTCTGTTCCAACTGGAAACCGCTTTCGCGCAAGATGTTCTCGATCATTTCCATTGTGTACTTGTAGCTGTTCTCAGTGTGCATGCGTTCGCCGGCCGCGAACTCAATATCCAGATCAATTGCCGGGAGGAACACCCGCTGAGGGCATTCGCTTTCCAGGTAAATTTCCATGCGCGAACAACGCTTGTTCCACAGCGCGACGTGGCGGAAGGCGTCGAGATCAAAGTCGGCGTCGAGCTCGCGATTCAGGCGAGCCAGAATGTTCTTGTTAAACGCAGCCGTGACACCTTGCGCATCGTCGTAGGCAGGAACCAGTATCTTTGGGCTTTTGGCGAAGTCCGCGCCGAGCAGCAACCCATCGCCGGAGCGCAGCGATCGCCGAATGCGACGCAGCATACGAACGGATTCGTCCAACTCGAAGTTGCCGATACTCGAACCGATATAGAGCACGAGCTTGCGACCGGAGATGCGGCTGAGCGCCTCGACTCCGCCGGTGTAGTCGGCGACGATAGGATTCACGCGGAGCTGTGGGAAACGCTTGGCGAGCTGGGTCACGGCTTCCTGCAGGGCGCTGGGCGAGACGTCGATGGGGTAAAACAGCGATCGCGCCTGGCGCTGCATCAATTCTTCGATCAGGATGCTTGTCTTGCTGGCGGTGCCGGCGCCTAACTCGACCATGGTGAGCGACGTGCCGGCCGCTTGTAGAATTTCGCCCGCATAGCTCTCGAAGATCGTGCGCTCAGTGCGCGTCAGGTAGTACTCTGGCAACTCGGTGATCTGTTCGAACAGAGCTGAACCGGCCTCATCGTAGAAGAGCCAGGAAGGCAGGTGTTTGGGCGAAGCGCTGAGTCCCTCGCGCGCTACCAGCGCGGTGGCTTCATTCGCGATGAAGTGCAGTTGCTTGCTAGTCGCCATTGGCCAACCGGATTCCCATGAACTGCCAGCGGGCATGGGGAGGAAAGAAATTGCGATAGGTCCGCCGTAAGTGCGAGTGCGGCGTGGCGCACGAACCTCCGCGCAGCACCATCTGGTTGGTCATGAACTTGCCGTTGTACTCGCCTACCGCACCTGCCGCAGGCTGATAGCCCGGGTAAGCAAGATAGGCGCTGCCTGTCCATTCCCATACATCGCCGAACATTTGCGAGAGCGAGACGCTATCAGGCCCGATCCGTGGATGCATGGCTTCGCTGTCCATGAAGTTGCCTTCCATCGGGACGGTCTGCGATGCCACTTCCCACTCGAACTCGGTCACGAGCCGCGCGCCAGCCCAACGCGCGAACGCGTCGGCTTCGTAGTAGCTCACATGGCAGACTGGTTCGGCCTCATTGACCGGCTGCATGCCTTCGAGCGTGAAGTGCCACCAGTCGCCATCACGCTGTTCCCAATACAGCGGAGCGATCCATTGATTGGCGCGAACGGTGTCCCAGCCGTCGGATAGCCAAAGTGTCGCGGTGGCATATCCGCGGTCATGCATGAATTCCAGGTATTCGCCGTTGGTCACAAGACGGGACGCCAGGCGGAATGGTTCGAGGTACACGTTGTGCCGCGGGAGTTCGTTGTCAAAGCAGAATCCGTCGCCCTCGAAGCCAATCGGGTAAATGCCCTTCGCGAAGGAGAACCAAGTCAACTCAGGCGCGTCGCCCTCGGAATCGCTAGGGGTTGAATGCCGCTCTCGATACGCGGGGCGCAACGGGTTCGCAGCCAATCCATACTTCACGTCGGTGAGGATCAATTCCTGATGCTGCTGCTCGTGATTTAACCCAAGCGCCACCAAGTCTGCGACATCGGGTGAGAAGTCGCGCGCCAGCAACAGCTGCTCCATGGCTTCGTCGACGTGGGCGCGATAGGAGTGCACCTCTTCGAGTGAGGGGCGCGATAAGACGTGCCGCATGGCGCGGAGTGGACGATCGCCCACAGCGTTGTAATACGAGTTAAACAAAGTGCGGAAAGCGGGATTGGCAGGTTTATATCCCAGCAGGTGCTCGCTGAGAAGGAACGTCTCGAAGAACCACGTGCTGTGCGCGAGGTGCCATTTCGCCGGACTGGCGTCGGGCATGGCCTGCAGGCTGTGGTCCTCCACCTTGAGCGGTGAGCAACATCGCATTGAGGCCTGCCTGACAGACTGGAACTGCTCAGCCAGGCTCCTCCTACCCATCGCCCTGGCGCCTACAACTCCCAAAGACTCGGTCGTGCTTCCCATGGCTTCTCACAAATGGTGCTTTGAAGTCCAAAACGCTTCCAGACAAGATGCCAGACAAAGCTGGAAGCTGCAAAATTTGGACGGAATTATTTGCCGAGTCGAATGTCCAAGGGCCGGCGATGCGGGACCGTCAACAGAAGATGCCTGGCACTCGTCATTTTGCAAGCCCGATCGGTGCTGAAGCGGGCGACGACTTCCCTGCGCTGATTAACAGCGGTTTGCGGTAGCGTCCGAGAATCGAGTTCCATCGAATCTTCAGCACTTCCATGCCCATTCGGAGACCGTCGCGTACCGGGTGGATCTTGGAGCGATGATCGTGCGCCCATTCCACCGCAACCTCGAGCGTTTTAAGCTTGAATTTGTCGGCCAGAAATAGCAGTTCAGGATCGAAGCCCCACCGCTCGATGCGCTGGCGTGTGAATACCGTGTCAATGGCCCGCCGGTTGAATGCTTTGAAGCCGCATTGCGTGTCTTTGTATCGCAGACCCAGGACTACACGCAGCCCAAGGTTGAACAGCCGTCCGTAGAGTTGCCGCATCAGCGGCTGGCGCTCGGTTTGCAGTTCGCGTTGCAGCCAGCGGGAGCCGATCGCGACGTCTGCACCTGCGCTGAGCGCCCCGAAGAGCTTGTCGGCTTCGGTGATGGGGGACGACAGGTCGGCATCGGTAAACAGTGCAACCTCGGCGCGCGCATGCAGCATTCCGTTGCGCACGCTGTAACCTTTGCCGCGATTGCCTGGGTTCTCCAGCAGCACGATCATCGAATTGTTCACGGCGAATTGCCTGACGACTTCGGCGGTCTTGTCGGTGGAGCCGTCGTTCACCACGATAATCTCAGCGGCAAATTCGCGCTCGCGAACATACTCCAGCACTTTCGGGAGGGACTCACTCAGCCGCTCGCTTTCGTTGTAAGCGGGAAGAATGAAGCTGTGAGTAGGGGATGTCATTGCCGCGTTCGGATGTGCTCATTGTATGACAGGTATACGAAAGCTGAAGTTTTGGGCGTTCAGGCTGACGAGTTTTGACCACAAGGAAAACGCGTATGACCTAACTTTCTGCATTTTCTAGGCTTACCGGTGGGTGCATTTTCGTAACGTTCGCGCACCATGCGGCGGGACTGCGCTGGACGCACATGCGCTACCTGCATCTTGTTTTTCCCCTTCTTATGATGTTCGTTATAAGTGCCACGGCGGCATCGAAACCGCACGTCATAAGCCTGGGCAAGCCGATGCCGGTAAAAACTCCCTTTCGGGGCCGTCGGAAGAGCAGTCGGTGAGCATCACGGCTCGGCCGCTCTATCTCGACACCCAGCTCAAGGAGTACACCACCGGACCGGTACATGACATCACCCACTGTGTGTTCGTGATTCGCCGAGCGTATCGGGTGAACGATTCGCTGCCCACGGAATCGTCAGCGCAGCCACGCTGGTTGTGACAACGTGGAGCCTGGCTCCTGCTCGACCGCAACACCGGCCGCATCACACAGATCAAGCTGCCGGACTTCGATCCGTACGACTCGGATGCGAGTTGGTACCGCGACGACGCCCCGTATTGCGGAGTTGCCGATGTCCAGCGCGTTTCGGCAATTTTGTTGCCCAGATCACGACGAAGAAGCTGATTTACAAAAAGCATCTCGAGAAGCCGGAGAGTTTCCCGACGCAGTCTGGGCGCCGCCTTTGTGGCAACGCAAGCCAATTCGGGTGACGTTTATGCCGCAGAAATGGAAAAAAGTTGTCGGTCGATGTAAACGGACGCTTTGCCGACGTCACACCCGACACGCCCGGCGAAGAATGACGTAAACTAGCGGCACCTAACCATGTGGGGTGCCTGTGAAGTCGTTCGACGAGCTGCTGCATGATGCCGAAATCGCCCACGGCCACCTCTGTGCCGGACAAATTCTCGGCGTGCGCATGGCCCTCCTCGGCCTCGAGTTGCTGGGTCTGGACGACCGGTACGGCAAAGATCGCAAGCGACTTGTGACCTATGTTGAAATTGATCGCTGCATGACCGACGCCATCGGAGTCGTAACCGGATGCCGGCTCGGCAAGCGCGCGCTGAAGTTTCGCGATTGGGGCAAGGTCGCCGCGACCTTTGTCGATCTGGAAGCCGGTCGTGGTGTCCGACTCTGTGCCCGTGAAAGTTCGAAGGCCCTGGCAGAGCAGATGCATCCGGAGATTGGCGACAAGAACCAGCAGCAGATGCTGGCCTACCGCGAAATACCTAATAACGACCTCTTCCGAGTGCAGTGGGTAAAAGTCGAGGTTGGACCGCAGGAGCTACCGGGCTACAAGGGCGAGCGCGTCGTGTGTGCACAATGCGGCGAAGGCATCAACTTCCAGAAGGAAGTTCGCCGCGACGGCGTTATTCTTTGTCGCGCATGCGCCGGGGAGCGGTATTATGAGCCGCTGTGAGCGGCTGCTGAGAAAAGTCTTTTTCTCTCTTGAGGAATTCCCTCAGGGCTGAAGCCCGGATATATTTTCAACCTCTTCCGGCACAACCGAAGTCGTGCCCTGTCGCAAAACCATCGGCAGACGGTGTTTTTTGGCAACCTCTAAAACCAGCTCTTTTAGAAGCGTGGTTACTCGACCGCCTGAAGCGGTGCATTCTGCTGGTCAGAGTTGCGCTTAGCCGCAGAGGTCATTCTGCTAACCTCAGCGCTAAAGGTCCCGCGGAATGAAGGTCCCTTTTGCTGGACGCCTAAAGGCGTCCTCCACTCCTCTGTCGTAGATGGCATTGCGGGACCTTTTCAAAGAGGTAGTTATTTTTTGTTTTCAGACTCGGTCCTCACGGCAACACCCGTTCCTTCCGTCACAGTGTTGAACTGATCGACCTTCACGTTGTCGAAGCGCTCCGTCAGCCCACTCGGCCAGCGGATTTCCACTGAGTCTAACTTTGTCGCCGCTCCCAGCCCGAAGTGAACGCGCATGTCGTTTTGCGAGTAATAGCTCGATCCGCTGCGCACTTCTTCGACCAGCACCCGCTTTCCTGCTTTCAGCGTGATGCGCGCTCCGATTCCGTCGTGATTCGATTTGATACCGACTGTCTTAAAAGCAATCCAGTGATTCGCATATGTCTGCTCATTCTTCAGCAGGCTCGGCGTCGAGTTCATGTTGCTGATCACCGCTGAGAGCTGGCCAGTGTTCCACAAATCGCCGATGGCTAACCCGCGCGACGATGCGACGGTGGTTATTCCGCTCCCGGCAGCAGCCGACACGTCGCTAAATGTGCCGTCGCCATTGTTGCGGTACAGAATCCGCGGTTCCTGGTAGTCGCTGCCCAGGTGAAACTTGTCGACCTCCGGATACACATGTCCGTTCACCAGCATCAGGTCAGGCCAACTGTCATTGTCAAAGTCGAAAAACATCGTGCCCCAGCCGAGATACTTGGTGTGCAATCCCAAACCAGCCGCCGTCGTCACGTCGCTGAACGTGCCGTCGGGATTGTTGTGGTACAGCGTCGACGTGTCATCCGAGAAGTTGGTCTTGAAGATGTCGAGCCGGCCATCGCCATCGAAGTCGCCGACCGTTGTACCCATGCCGCCCTGCTCGCGGCCGTCTTCGTTAAACGCCGCACCTGCGATCACAGCCACGTCGGTAAACGTTCCATCATGGTTATTGTGGTACAGGATGCTCGGCGTACTGTCGCAAGCGACGTAAATATCGGGCCAGCCATCGCTGTCGTAATCAAGCGTCGAAACTCCCAGCCCGAAGTGTCCGTTCGTCTGGTCAATGTGCGCTTTGACCGTCACGTCCTCAAACGTTCCATCGCCGCGATTGTGATAGAGGATGTTCTTGTGGTGCGGCAGCCCTCGGGGTCCGCACATCACTGGAGTCCCCTTCCACATGCAGGATGGCCGGTCGCCCGGAGCCGGGGCCGTGGTCACGTCGAAGTCAACATAATTCGCAACAAATAGATCGAGCTTGCCGTCGCGATCGTAGTCGACAAAAGCGCAGCCCGCTCCCCACTGTTTGCCGTTGCCCGCGACGCCCGCCTGCTCGCTCACCAGCTTAAAGACGCCGTGTTCGTTGTGATACAGCCGGTTCTTCCCGTAATACGTAACGAACAAATCCTGCCAGCCATCGTTGTCGTAATCGCCGACGCAAACCCCCTGTCCCCAGCCGGTCGCGTCCGCAAGCCCTGCCTTTTCGGTAACGTCGGTGAACGTGCCGTCGTGATTGTTGTGATAGAGGTGGTTCGTCGGGCCGCTCTTCCCCGCCTTCATGTCCTCCAGCGTCGTGCCATTGACGAAGAAGATGTCAGGCCAGCCATCATTGTCGTAATCGAAAATCGCGACCCCGGTCCCGGTCGTCTCGATGATGTACTTCTTGGTGTCGACTCCGCCGAAGACGTTCTTCATCCTAAGACCCGCCTTCTGTGCGACGTCGACGAAATTTGCGACACGCTGAGAAGTGTTCGCGGAGTTTGCTTGGGCAGAGATCTCGCCGATGAGCACGGGCAAAACTAAAATCAGGAGAAGAAGCCGCGCGTGCGAGCGGAATAGAGTGGGAACACCCGGGGGGCAAAACATCCTGGATTTCGATACTAGGGAATTGCTTCTCGCACCGTCAAGCAGCGCTTCCGGACTCAACTCCGCTCGAGCCGTGCGTTACATCCATCTCGCTCAATCGCAGGACGAGGCACTTGGCCGCTCCGCCCGCTTTTAGAAACTCCGTTAGCGCTACTTGAATCAGTTTGAATCCGTGCGCTTCGAGAGCACTGAGAAGTTCGGGGCTCACTTCGTTCAGGATAATCGTCTTCCCTACATTGATCGCATTGCAGGCAAAGCGAAGCGCGTCCGAGGCGCTGACCGCGATCAGCTTGCTGTCGTCATATCGCGACGCGATTGTTGCTTGCGATTCAGCATCGAACGCTTCCGGATAATAGAGCAGGTAACCTCCGAATAACGGACAAAAGCAGGTATCAAGGTGATAAAAGCGCGGATCGATCAGCTGCAGGGACAGCACCTCGACCCCCCAGGTGGCCCATAAGTAGTCGTGGCTGGCTCTCCGGCTCCGCATTCCATGTCCAGCCCAAAGCCGCGAATCATCGGCTTCGAACAACGCGTCGCCTTCACCCTCAAACGGCACGCTGAGCGGTAACTCTCGCACGGCGAAGCCAGAGTCGTCGAACCACTTACGAAAGTGCGGTTCTTCCCCCTGCCGCTCGGCATGCAGAAATCGGCTCAACGCGACTACTCCTTTGCGCACCAAACCTGCATTGGCGGTAAACACCATGTCAGGCGATCCTGCCTGCTGCTCCAGCAATTCCACGCTGGCCACGCCGGTGAGGGCCGCATGGAGCTGCTCCCACTGCCGCGTCGCGTTGCGGCGCGAAGACCGATTCACATTTCCCGCCATCCAGGGATTGATGACGTAGTTCACGTCATAAAGGGTCGGCGGACACATCAAAAAGGTTGGTTGACTGGCGACCGGTCGGTCGCTCTTGCGGTGCGACAAAACTTCGCCGGGACCCACAGGAGCCTCTTACCGCAGAGTCTGCCCTAGGTTCCTTGCTGAGTCCAATCCAAAATTCCTATGGACCTTATGCGTTACTGCCGTACAGGGAAGGCTGGTTACAGCGACGGCCCCAAACTTACTTCTTCACAGGATATTCCTTAAACAACTTGCTGACTGTGGAGTTCGCTTGGTCCATCAGCTTGTCTGGGTTGTTGCTGATCGCTTCCGATCCCATGCCGCGCCAGATGAGTTTCTTTGCCTTGGCGTCAATGATGTCGATGATGAGCTGCCCCGGATGCACCACAACCGTCGAGTTGCCGTAATAGCCGTCCCAATAGAGCGAATTTCCCGGCGAGGTCATGCTCGGATCGAACGGCGGGATCCCGCCTGTGGCGTTATAGATCGGGTTGTTCGAGGTCATGCTGACTTCCGTATCGACTGCACCGTACATTTGCACCAGCAAGTCCGGATTCGACGGGACTTTGGTGAGGCCGCGTGCCGCCATTTCCTGATCCACGGCGCCCACAATGTCGAGCGCCAGCATGGGATGTGCCACTGCACCAACCGGCGCCCAACCGTATGTCTTGTATTTGGCGAAGTCCACCGACTTGTCGTAGTGGACGCGGATCTTCTCCGCGGTCGCGGTTGCGCACAGCATGGCCATCACCAGCAGAATGGTGATCCCAAACGACGAAATGCGAGTGTGACTCATGGACATTGACTCCCTCGTCATCGAACTCTATTCACAAGCGGCGCGCCGTGCGTGGAGCGCGAACCCGGGCTTGGACACATCGGTCAGTCGTTAGTTCTTCGGCCACTGCTTGAACATCTTGTTGACGGCGTTCTGCACTTCCTTCTGGTTCTTGTTGCCGTTGTTGTTCAAGGTGTCCTGGGCAATTCCCCGCCATATCAGCTCTTGGGCTTTTGTGTCGTACAGGCTCACGACCATGGTGCTGACCACGTTCTGCTCTGGGCTGATTCCGCCCATGCCGCCGCCGATGCCGCGCATCCCCCAGGCATTCCACGATGTCTGTTCGCGCTCGCCACCGCTGGCGGTCAGTATCACGTCCGGGTTCTGGCTCTCGGGCACCTTTTGCAATCCCTTATTCGCCATCGCGGCCTCAATGTCCTGCTGCGCCACTTGCGCCAGGATCGAGTTCTGGATCTGGTTCTTATTGTTCGAGCCCCATGCGTACGTGTGGTACTGCGAGAAATTGGCTTCGTGGTTGTAATTGACCGAAACCTGAGGATGAAGATCTTATTTTGCGCACTGGCAATCTGTGTTGTGAGTTCGTTGGCAATGGCGCAGCAGGTATTACTTCGATTCCGGTGAACCGCTCGCGCCCACCGGCTGTAAAACTCGCTTTCGCGGCACGCTGCGACACACTCTACCGACGGAATCCTCCTCCACCGCCCCAACGATCTCCGCCTCCGCCCCAGCTACGGTTACCGCCGCCAAAGCCACCCGAGTGCTGGTATTGCGAAAAGTTGTGGCTCTGGGTATCGCCACGAGCTCGATTTTGCGCTTCCTGATCCAGATCGCCGTATGAGCCGCTGCTCGGCTTCGTGTAACCGCTGCTCGCCGATGGATGCGATTGATCGTAGCTCTGTGTCCGGTTCTCAGCGTCCGAGGTGGCGTTCGGATGCGACTGCTCGTAGCTCTGCGCCGATGCCTGCGCCGTGGACTTATTCACCGTGTTCCAGCTTCCGTTATCGTACTTTTGCCATCCACTGCCGGTGTTCTTGTATACGTTGCCGTTGTGGTCGGCGTACATGTCGCCGCTGGATGTCTTACCCGCGGCAGTGTTCCCGTAGGCCGTGCCGGTTGCCCCCGCATACCCGCCTTTCGAGGTCTGGGCCGTCGCCTCGGAACCATACGCATTGCTGGCATGCTGCGTGTACGCTGTGTTTCCGTTCTTGCTGTACACTGACTGCCCCCACGAGCCATAGGCATTCGAGCCCTGCCGCGTGGCCGCCGACGCTCCGGTGTATGGGTTGTAAGCTTCGCCCTGCGCACGACTGCCGTAGGCCGTGTTTTCTTCGGCGCCGCGCGCATACGTCCCTGTGTTCGGGTTATACGACGTCCCCCAGTGCGCGCTGCCGTACGGACCGTAGGCCGCCCCGCCGTACCCATATGCTCCGGTGTAGGGGTTGTACGTGTGATAGCCGTATGTCGCGGCGTACGGGTAGTAGTAGCCACCATAAACGTACGGAGGATAGTAATAACCCGTCCCGCTCGCCACGATTGCACCCACCGCCGCGCCGGTAATGAACGCGCCCATATAGCCAGCTGTGTAGCTGGCCTGCACATCTCCACTCGGCATCGTTGCCTGCGTAACATAGGTGACGTTGTACACCGGCGAGCTTGGCGGAATCGTATAAATGACTTGCGGCACCGTCTGCGCCGTCTGCCACGGCCCGCTAGGACTGGACCCAACGAACCAGATCCCCTGATAGCACAGGTAATACTCGGATCCAACCTGAATCACTTTGTTCGGCGTGTTCGTGGCGTACGACATTGTCGTGCCGGTGATCGGCAGGAATTGCGGCGACCCAACGTAGGAGACCTTTACTTCCGCTGCCGCCTGCTGCGGATTCACCGTCGCCGTCGTCGGGATCTGTGCGATTAGCACTGCATCTTCTGCTTCCGGTGTTCCCGGGACGGAGGCCAATATAGTGCCTATCGGAGTACCCGGCGGTATCTGCTTGAAATCCGGGGGAAGGTTGTAAGTGCAAAACGTCCACGGCCCCATCGGACCCGACGCTGTAAACCACCGTCCCGAGGTCGGAAAGTAGAACGCGCCCGTCGGACCGTATTTGAACACCGGGCTGCCGGTGTTCGACGCATAAGAAAGCTGCGTACCGGGGATCGCGGTCCACTGAGGAAGGCCGCTAAAGACGATTATTTCCGCCGGAGTGGTCGTGTAGTACACCATCGGCGAGGTAGTCGCGCTGCCCGGCGGCGGAGGAATAAACTGCTTCAGACTCGCGAAGTTCGAATTCGCCGGAACAGCCGACATTCCCGGCGGCAGTTGCGTAGTCGCCGTAAACGTGCCATCCAGGCTGGTTGTCGTCATCCAACCCTTGCCGTTGAACAGGTAGTACGCTCCCCCACCCTGCACCTGGAATAGCGGCCAGTTCGCGTTCACCACAAATTGCAGGTTCGAGTTCGCGATGTTTCCCATCGCCGGCGAGCCATTGATCATCAGCAAGATCGCCGGCTTAACGCTGACGAAAATCGTCGGAGGCGTGTTGTTCAGATCGGCCGTCTGCGGCGGTGTCTGCGTCTTCTTGACGCTCGCCACCAGCCGGTCGAGCGAAATCGTCATCGTGGCCGCTGGGTTCAGGAACGTCCGCACCTGCACCCCTAACTGCTCGGATTTATCCGGCGGCAGTGACGGAAACGTCACACTCGTAATCTGCGGATTGCTCAGGAAGACCGTATGCGTGTCGAAGTTCACGCTGGTCTGCATCTGAGCTGTGATTACGCCCACCTGCTGCTTGCCGCCTGTTGGCGTGAGGGTGAATGCTAGACGGACATCCAGGGTCTGGTAGTTCTTCCAGTCATCCACCTGTGGCTGGTAGCAAACCAGCTTTCCGGATGCATTGCTCAGTGTCTTTGGCCAGCCTTTATCCTGTGCTCCTGCTAAAGCCCCTAGAACAATGACAGCGAATAGTGCCAAAAATGCATTTCCAACCACCGAACAGCCCCGACGAAAGCTCTCGGCGCGTCGCATAATCATCCGCCTTTCTGATGCGTCGGGTGCTCCATTCCCGCCGACGACGAGCGCATCTGTTGACGTTTTTTCTTGCATGGCAGGTCCTCTCCAGCCTCGCAATATGCCGCGTACAACACCACGCCCAGCGCCGTGAGCGTGATTAGGACCACCATTACAACCATCCCCACCATGACTTCGCACCCCCGGGACAGCGACAAGAGAATCTTGCAGGGATTATTACATAGCGAGACTTTGCAAGTGTTGCAATGCGCCGGTCCCTCGTTAGCTTGCTTCCGTTAAGTTGTAATTTGCCAGGCCAGCATTATGAACCACTCCCGGCACACTCCGCCAGCCATAGCAATCCTGTATCGCAAAGCGCTCATGCTCCGGACGAACCGACAATAGAGCTGAATGTTTCATCCTTGGAAACGGCTTCGATCGCTTCCACCAGATCCGGAGCGATTCGCGACTTGTACACATATCCCGACGCCCCCGCAGCAAATGCGCCTCTCACCATTTCCTGACCCTCCAGCACCGACATGAAGATGAATTTCGATTGGCACCCCGCGCGGTGGAGTTTCCGCACCACTTCAAATCCCGACATATCGCCCAATGCCACGTCCAGAATCGCGATGTCCGGCTCCAGCACGGGGATTTCCTTCAATGCCGCTGCCCCGCTCGTGAGTTTCCGCTGGACCTTGAAGTCGGGCTCCAACAAATGCCCCACCATTTCCAATACCTCGGGATTGTCGTCGACCAGCACCAGGCGGACGGACGATTTCAGGTTCTTGGTTCCTCGCATCTCGTCAACCGCTCAGTAACTATGAATACGTGGGTCAACATTACTGGGCGGGTGCACACCTGCCTACTGGCAAAAATAGGGGGTTTGGCACTCGAAAATGCTAGTGGTCTAAGGGAGGAAGCCCGCGAGACAACGGTTTTGTGTCAGGGCGCAACTTCACCCGCCGCGGCGGGCGGAAAAAACTCACGTTCCGAGCAGCTTCGTATCAGGGTATGACTTTACAAGTCGCGCGACTTCAGCAGCGTCGTTAAGCCCTTCGTTTTTGTTCATCACCAGGCGACTGTAGTCGCCGAGGGATCTGCATTTTCGATTTTTCCGTAGCCTCTTTAGTCATGCCGTAACGATCAAAGATACGTCCGGCCCTTAGCGCATGGAAAATTCTCGAGAGCGAGAATCAGCCCGAGGTCATCTGCCGCTTGATGGCATACTCCAGCAGCTCTGCATTCGTCTTGAGCCCCAGAGTCTCCATCATGCGGTATTTGTGGAAGGCAACCGTTCCCGGCTTGAGGTTCAGCTCGTTGGCAACTTCCTTCATCGACATTCCCTCAGCCAGCAGTTGCAGAATCTCGCTTTGTCGGGTCGTGATCTGCGCATCCGCCGTCGCCGCCTTGCCCTGATTCAGTAGGAAATTCACTGTCTCACGCGCAACCAGAGGTGACAAATACGATTCCCCTCGTAAGACCATCCGCACGGCGTTCACCAGTTCCTCGGCCGCCGACTGCTTCAGAACATACGCGGATGCGCCGCGGCGAAATGCTTCGGCCGCAACCTCGGGCGCCTGGTTCATGGTCATAAAGACGAGCTTGACGGAAGGCAGCTTCTGCTTGATCTGCTGTGCCGCATCCAGACCGTTGAGGT
>Ga0306921_10003816_pt1 | contig 15342 bp, 11 predicted proteins | sample sta12Cox44000080_FD_203760 | JGI IMG/M metagenome (GOLD analysis project Ga0306921, IMG submission 203760) | Lab enrichment of tropical soil microbial communities from Luquillo Experimental Forest, Puerto Rico - statoxic.12C.oxic.44.000.080 (v2)... | ecosystem: Environmental > Terrestrial >...
ACCGAATTCAAGGACCGCGTCGGCGACATCATCAGCGGCACGGTACGGCGATTTGAGCGGTCGGACGTGATCCTGGACCTCGGCAAATACGAGGCGTTGCTGCCCAACCGCGAACGCGTGCCCACCGAGGAGTATCAGGTTGGCGAACGCATCCGTTGCTACGTCAAGGCCGTGGAGCAGGGCCCGCATGGACCGGAAATCATTTTGTCCCGCGCCGACCCGCGGTTTGTCATCAAGTTGTTCCAGTTGGAAGTATCCGAAATCAACGACGGGACGATTGAGATCAAAGGCATCGCCCGCGAACCGGGTTTCCGCACCAAAATGGCGGTCTATTCGCGTGACAGCAAGGTAGACCCGGTCGGCGCCTGCGTCGGCATGCGCGGCCAGCGCGTAAAAAACATCGTTCGCGAACTCAACAACGAGAAAGTGGACGTCATCCCGTGGTCGCCAGACGTCCGCACCTTCATCACCAATGCGCTGGCCCCCGCCAAACTCAAGAGTTTTGAAATTGATGAAGCCAACAAGCGCGTAAAAATCCTGGTCAGTGAAGACCAGCTTTCCCTTGCCATTGGCAAGCGTGGGCAGAATGCGCGCTTGACGGCCAAGCTGACCGGTTGGGAAGTGGACATCGATGCCGAAGTCGTTGTCACCAAGGGATTTGAAGAAAAGGTGGCCGAGGCCGTTGAATTGCTGGCGGCCATCCCGGGCATTTCGCGCGAACAAGCCGATGTGCTGGTTCATGCCGGTCTGACCCGGCTCGAAGATTTGTTGCAGGCGGATGAAGCCGATCTCAGCAGCGTGCCCCAGGTAGGCGAGCACGCCGCGGAAATTTTGAAGGCGGCGCGCGCGGAAGCAGAACGCCGCACTTTGAAGGTGGGCGAAACGCCCGTGAATCCCGACGCCGGCGTCGGGGTCAACAGTTGAGATTTATGACGCGGACCGAAACAACATTTGTTTCCGTGCTTTAAGCCATGAAGGCGATTCGCACATTTCGGTCGGCGAGAGTGAAAATTTATGCCCGTTCGGATATACGACATCTCGAAGAAGCTCGGTCTGGAGAACAAGGTGATTCTCGCCAAGGCCAAAGCGCTGGGCATTGCCGCCGCCAAAGTTCCGTCCAGCTCGCTTGACAAAATCAGCGCCGAGTTCCTCGAAGAGGAACTGTTCAAGGAACATCCCGAAGTTGCCGCCAAATTTGCGCCGGCGCCCGTCGTTGAAAAACCCAAACCCCCGCCGGTCGAGGAAAAGATCGTCATCATCACGGCGCCGCCGCCGGAGCCCAAACCGGAAGTCAAAGTTGAACCGGTAAAAGCCGTTGTGCTACCGCCGCCGGTTGAAGCTCCGCCGCCCCCGCCGCCCAAACCGGCCGGGCCGAAGCTTGGCGAAAAGGTTGGTTTCATTCAATTGCCCCAAAGGCCCGCTCCCCGGGCACCCAGCCACGTCAAACCAGCCCAAAAACCGGCAAGTACAGGCACGACCCATTTTACCAGACAGGGCGGCAGACCCGGACCGGGGCCTGCTGCCGCGCCGAAACCTGCACCCAAGGCGGCCGCTCCAGCCGCCGCACCCAAATTTGTCGCACCGGAGACCGGTGAAGTCATCGTCATCAAGCCGCCGATTGTCGTGCGCGAACTGGCCGTCCAGCTCAAACAGAAGCCGTTCAAGATTATCGCCGATTTGATGGAACTGGGCGTTTTTGCCAACGTCAACCAGGCCATCGACGAAAAAATCGCACAGCAACTTTGTGCCAAATACGGTTTCCGCTTCGAGGTGGAAAAACGTGAACGCGGCGGCGGCGCGGTCCACGCCCCGGTCAAGAAAGTCGAACTCGACATCGAGGACAAGCCGGAGGACCTCAAACCACGCGCCCCGGTGGTGACCATCATGGGGCACGTTGACCACGGCAAAACCACGTTGCTGGACGTCATCCGCAAGGCCAATGTCGCGGCGGGAGAGGCGGGAGGCATCACCCAGCACATCGGCGCTTACACGATTTCCGTCCCCCACCCGGAACGCAAAAAAGAGCTGGCGCAGATTACGTTCCTTGACACACCCGGCCACGCGGCGTTCAGTTCCATGCGCGCGCGCGGCGCCAATGTGACGGACCTCGTCGTGCTCGTCGTCGCCGCCAACGACGGCGTGATGCCGCAAACCATCGAAGCCCTCAATCACGCAAAGGCGGCCAAGGTGCCGATTCTGGTGGCGGTCAATAAAATTGACCATCCCAATGCGAATCCCCTGAAAGTCCGCCAGCAATTACAGGACAAGGGACTGGTACCGGACGACTGGGGCGGCGACACAATTTTTGTGGATGTTTCGGGATTGACCCGGCAGGGCATCGACAAACTGCTGGAAATGATTTTGCTCCAGGCGGAATTGCTGGAGTTGAAGGCCAACCCCAACCGCCGCGCCAAGGGAAACGTGATTGAATCCGGGGTCGAGCCGGGCGGTCCGACCGCGACGGTGCTGGTACGCAAGGGCACGTTGCGCGTCGGTGATATCATCCTGTGCGGCGAGTTTTACGGCCGGGTACGCGCCTTGATCAGCGAGGAAGGCAACCGGCTCAAGGAAGCCGGCCCGTCGGTCGCGGTGAAAGTCCTCGGTCTGAACGGCGTGCCGGACGCGGGCCTGGAATTCAGCGTGGTGGAGGATGAAAAAGCGGCGCGTGAACTGGCGGAGCAACGGTTCCTGGCCGCGAAAGCCGAAGGCCAGGAGGACAAGAAAGTCACGCTGGAAAATCTTTTCGCCACGCTCGCCGCGGAACAAAGCAAGGTGCTCAAGGTGGTCGTTAAAGCCGACGCGCAAGGGTCGGTCGAGGCGATTGTGGACGCCCTCAAAAAGATCGAGGCGCAAAAGGTCTCGCTCGAAATCATCCACAGCGACGTCGGCACCATCACCGAAAACGACGTGGCCCTGGCCTCCGCGTCCAACGCGGTGATTCTGGGTTTTCACACGCGCCTGGACAGCACCGCCGCGGAGAAGGCCAAGCACGAAGGTGTGCAGATCAAGCTCTATGCCATCATTTACGAACTGATTGATCAGGTGAAGGAAGCGATGGCCGGACTGCTGGAACCGGTCGTCAAGGAGAACACCATCGGCTCGGCCGAGGTGCGGCAAATTTTCGAATTGTCCAAAGGCGTGCCGGTGGCCGGCAGCATGGTCGCCACCGGTCGCATCGTCAAAGGCCGGGTCCGGGTCCGCCGGCGCAAGGACGTGATCTACGAAGGAGTGGTCCAGTCACTCCGGCGCTTCCAGGACGAGGTCAATGAAGTTCGCACCGGAATGGAATGCGGCATCCGGATTGAAGGTTACAGTGATTTTCAGGTGGGCGACACGATCGAGAGTTATTCCATTGAGAAAATAGCGGCCAAGTTATGATATTTTAAAACCCCGAAAATCGATTAAGATTACGATTAAGAGCGGGATTCAGGGTTCAAATTGAATCGTAATCATAATCTTGATCCTAATTCTTAATCCCCAATGCCCAGCCTCCGACTCCAGCGCGTGCGCGAACTGTTGAAGCGCGAAATTGGCGAAGCCATCCGCCGCGAATTTCACGTGAGCGAATGCGGTTTGATCTCGGTAAACGACGTGGACGTGGCCGGTGACCTCAAATCCGCCACCGTATTTATCAGCATCCTTGGCAATGCCGACCAGCAGAAACGCGGCTTTCAATTGCTGACCGATCACCGTGTCCGCCTGCAAAATCTGGTGGGCCGTTCCGTTGTCCTTAAATACACGCCGACGCTGAAATTTGTCTTTGACGACTCCATCGCGCGCGGCAATCGTGTGCTGCAAATCATCGAGGAATTGGAGAAGAAAACGGCGGGTGATGACGCCGATCAAACGTGAAAAGTTATCCCCGAATCATCGACCGCATCCTGGATGCGGTCCGCCAAAATAAAACGTTCTGCATCGTCGGACATATCCGGCCCGACGGCGATTGTGTCGGCTCGCAAATCGGCTTGGCGCTGGCCCTGCAAAGCGAAGGCAAACGCGTGGTTTGCTGGAATGAGGACGTCGTCCCGGATAAATACCGCTTTCTTAATCGCGACGGCCTGTTCCAAAAACCAAGACCAGGAATGAAATTTGACTGTGTCATCGCCACGGATTGCGCGAGTTTTGAGCGGCTGGGCAAGGCCGGCAAGTGCGTCGCGCACCGGAATGTCCTCATCAATATTGATCATCACGAAAGCAACACCCGTTACGGTGACATCAACTGGGTATCGGCCCGCGAGCCTTCGACCGGCGAATTAATCTATCGCCTGCTCAAAGTCGCCCGCTGGCCCATTACCAAGCCGATTGCTGATTGCCTTTTCACCGCCGTCTCCACCGACACCGGGTCATTTCAATACCCCACCACCCGGCCCGGCACGTTTCACGTCGGCGCCGAACTCGTCACCCGTGGCGCGGACCTGGCCAAAATTTGCGACGAGGTTTACCAATCCTATCCGCTGTCCCGCGTCCGGTTGCTCAAGCATATTTATAACCATTTCCGCCTGACTCATCAGGATCAGATCGCTTATTTCTGGCTCCGGAAGGCGGATTTCGCCCGCGCCGGGTCCGAAGGCGACCAAACCGAAGGCTTGATTGATCATATTCGCGATATTGAACCAGTAGTCGTCGCGTGTGTTTTTGAGGAAATCGAGCCGGAATTGACGCGAATCAGCCTCCGGTCCAAGAGCGACAAGGTCAACGTGAGCGATATTGCCGAGCAATTTGGCGGGGGCGGCCATCCGGCTGCTGCCGGTGCGCGCATTCCGGGCAAACCGCTTTCCGTCCAGCGTCAGGTCATCGCCGCCGTCAAGCGCGCCTTGAATTCCGCCAGGTGATCGCGCATGCAAGAATTCTCCCCGCTTGACGGTGCCATCCTGATTGACAAGCCCGCCGGCCCCACGTCGCACGATGTGGTGGATGCCATCCGTCGTAAATTTGGAATCAAAAAAGTCGGCCACTGCGGCACGCTCGATCCGAACGCCACCGGCCTGCTCATCATTGTACTCGGCCGCGGCACCAAGCTTTCGGAAAAATTGATGGGCGACGACAAGGTGTATGAGGGTGCCATCAAATTCGGCGAGGCGACGGACAGCTACGATGTCGACGGTGAAATCACCGAAACCAAACCGGTTCCGCCGCTGAATCTGGCTCAATTGAATGAAGCTGCGGCAGCGTACGTCGGTGACCTGATGCAAACGCCGCCGATGGTTTCCGCCATAAAAAAAGAAGGCGTACCGCTCTATAAACTGGCACGCAAGGGCATCGAAGTGGAACGTGAAGCACGGCTGGTTCACGTCTACAACTTCCGGTTTAATGATTATCAGGAGCCGCTGGGCAGATTTACAATCGCCTGTACCAAGGGCACTTATGTTAGGAGCATTGCGCATGAATTGGGCCGGAAACTGGGTTGCGGAGCCCATCTGGCTACGCTGCGCCGGACCGCTTCGGGGAAATTCGATGTGGCCGGCGCCACGCCGCTGGCCGAGGTTTTGAAATTGACGACGGCGGAACTGGAGAAAAAGGTGATTCCCTTTTTGAAACTGGCAGCTGCCGCCGGACCGAATTAAGATTATGATCAAGATTAAGACGAGGTGTTCGTTATTCCCGGCACCAAAGTCTTACTCCTGCTCTTAAGCTTAATCGTAATCCTTTTACGTTACGATGAATATCATTCACGCCGCAAATGAATTGAAGCCGGCCGGCCGCAAAGTTTGCCTGGCCATTGGCTTTTTCGACGGCGTGCATCTGGGACATCAACAGATCATCCGCCAAACCATTACCGACGCCCGGCAGCACGACGCCCTGGCCCTGGTCCTGACCTTTGACCGGCATCCGAACACGGTCGTCGCACCCGATCACGTGCCGCCGTTGATCTATTCGCTGCCGCAAAAGCTGCGCGCCATCGAATCACTCGGCGCCGACACCCTGTTGTTGATTCACTTTGACGAAACTTTCAGCGGGCAGACCGGAGAGGATTTTATCCGCAGCCTCGCGCGGGATGTCGGACAAATCCAAAGCCTCTGTGTCGGCGCAGATTTTGTCTTTGGCCACAAACGCAGCGGCAACGTGGCATTACTCAAAAAGCTCGGCGGTGAACTCGGTTTCCACGTCCATGGGCTTGCCGCGGTTTCGCTGGACAATGAGATCGTGAGCAGCACCCGCATCCGGGAACTCATCCGCGCCGGCGACCTTGACACGGTCAGTCAGATGCTGGGACGGCCCTACGCCATTTCCAGCCGGGTGGTTCACGGGGAACACTTGGGACAACAGTTGGGCTTTCCCACAGCCAATCTCGATCCCACCGGCCTGGCGCTCCCGCCCAACGGGGTTTACGCTGCGCTCACCTGCGTAAGTGGAAGACCCTATCGTACCGCGCTTAACATTGGTTTTCGGCCAACAGTAGCCCAAAAATCCAAAATGGTTCATATAGAAGCACATTTGTTGGACTTTAGCGATAACCTCTATGGCGAGGAATTGGAGGTTCAAATAGCCGAAAAATTACGGGAAGAAAGAAAATTTTCATCAAAAAGCGGCTTACAGGAGCAAATTGGCCGCGATATCTCGGCAGTAATCTCCCGACTAAAGTAGTCGTAATACGTTCATTATAAGCTTATTATCTCTTAATAAGACCTCGATAACCTGAAGAAATCCAAGGCATGGAGAATTTTTCTTAAAGGATACGATTCTGCTTGAATTCCATCGGAAAGGGGTTAAAGTGGCGGCGCGTCGGTCTTCTGGTGTTCGAGAGGTCTCCCGAAGTTCATTGGGCGAGTGAGAGTTGTGCAAAGACGACGCGAACTCGTGGAACGGGAACTCTGTAAATTTTCCTGAACCAAAACGGGTTAACATCGGTCTGATAACTTATGCTGAATAGAAAAACAACGCCGCCGAACGGTGCGGGGCGCAATCGCCGCCGCGACGTAAGACGAGGTACCGGAACGAAATCGTCACCGGAACGCCGTCGTTTTGTCATTTCCAGCCACGCCCGACGGGAGATTTCCCGGCCGCCGGAAGGCAATGGAAAAGGCCGGTCACATACGCCCAGCACAATTGCGGAAGCGGAAAAGCGCCTGCAAAATGGCGATCCCAATGCCCCAATTGCCACCCAGTCCACGGTGGACTTGACCGAAACCGTCAAGACGCTGTTGCATCTGGCACAGGAGCATGGCTACGTCACCTACGACGACATCAATGACGTGTTGCCGGACAATCTCAGTCCGGAGGATCTCGACGCGTTGCTCAGCAAATTGCGCAGTCTGGACGTGGAAATCGTCATGGACCAGGCCGAGGCGGAGCGGGCCAAGCAACCCGAGCCCTCGCAGCCGCAGGAGGAGGACGAGGACGCGCGACTGGAAATTCTGGACGACCCGGTTCGCATGTACATGAACCAGATGGGCAAGGTGCCCCTGCTCACCCGCGAACAGGAGGTTGAAATCTGCAAGCGCATCGAGGAAGCCGAGATCGAAATGAAGCGCATTGTTTACAGCCTCGGTTTCACCGCCAAGGAACACATTGCCATCGCGGAAAAACTGCTGTCGGAACCGCCGAAGGAACGTTTCGACCGCGTAATTGTGGACAAGAAAATTGCCAATCGCGAAGGCCATCTGCGGGACTTGCGCCGGCTCATTAAAAAAGTCCGGGCCCTCGACCAAAAGGTCGATGCGAAATATTTCATGTGGCAGAAGGCCCTGCAAAAGGGCCGGAAGGAACGGTTGCAGCGCGAGTTGAAAAAACTCGGCGCCAAACTGCAGGAGACCTTCCAGAAATTCTTCTACAAGCAAAAGGTGGTCGAGGAAATGATCGTCGTGGCGGGCAACGTCCACGAAAAATTCCAGTCGAGCCTGCGACACCTTCAGGAGCTGGAAGGGCTGCGGACCACCGCCGAGCGCCGCACCGCCATCGAAGCCGAACGCGCCAAAATCCAGACGCTCGAGCAATTTGTGCGCATGCCGCGCGAGGAATTTGGCAAGGCCTTCAGTGACTTGAAAAAGGCGGCCGACGCGGGATTGAAGGCCAAGACGCACATGGCCGAGGCCAATTTGCGCCTCGTCGTTTCCGTCGCCAAAAAATACACCAACCGCGGCCAGTCGTTCCTCGATCTGATTCAGGAAGGCAACATCGGCCTGATGAAGGGCGTTGAGAAATTCGAGTACCGGCGCGGTTACAAGTTTTCCACCTACGCGATCTGGTGGATCCGCCAGGCCATCACCCGTTCGATTGCAGATCAGGCGCGCACCATCCGTATTCCGGTGCACATGATCGAAATCATGAACAAGCTCTGGCGGGCGCAAAAGCAGCTCACCCAGGAGTTGGGCCGGGAGCCCACGCCTGAGGAGCTGGCCGACGAAATGCACATGCCGGTGGCACGCATCCACGCACTGCTCAAGATGGCGCAACAGCCGGTTTCGCTCCACGCTCCCGTCGGTGACGACGGCGACGTGAGCGTCGGTGATTTCATTGAGGACAAGACGGCGGAAAACCCGTCTGAAGTCACCAGCTACAGCCTGCTCCGGGAGAAATTGAGCGACGTGCTTACGACGTTGACCGAGCGCGAGCGCAAGATTCTTGAAATGCGTTTCGGCCTGCTCGACGGTTACGAACGCACGCTCGAGGAAATCGGCAAGATGTACAACGTCACCCGCGAACGCATCCGCCAGATTGAAGCCAAGGCGCTGCGCAAACTGCGGCACCCGACGCGCGTACGGCACTTGCAGGGTTTCCTGGACACCTCCGAACCGGAGATGAGCACGGCAGCCTGACGATTTGCGATTTGCGATTTTTGATTTACGATTTACCCGATAACTTGCGGTAAATGCGTAATGTGCAAATCCAATGAAGGTCACTTACTACGGTCATGCCTGTTTTTCGGTCGTTGTAAGTGGCAAAACGCTGTTGTTCGATCCGTTCATTTCCGGTAATTCGCTGGCAAAAGCTGTCGATGTGAACTCGGTGCCGGCGGATTTTATCCTTGTCTCCCACGGACATGACGACCACATCGGCGATGCACTGGCCATTGCCCAACGCACCAGGGCGCTGGTGATTGCCGGGTTTGAGGTAGGTGAATGGTTCCTCAAGCAAGGCGCTCCACGGGTGCATACACTCAACCACGGCGGCAGGTTCCATTTTGATTTTGGCCGGGTCAAATACGTCAACGCCATCCACTCCAGTACCATGCCGGACGGTTCCAGCGGCGGCAATGCCGGCGGTTTTGTGATCGAAAGCAGGGACGGAAACTTCTATTTCTCCGGCGATACCGCACTGACATTGGATATGAAGCTCATCGGCGAATCCACCCCGTTGAAATTCGCCGCGTTGTGCATCGGTGACAATTTCACCATGGGAGCGGACGACGCTGTCAAAGCCGCCGATTTCGTCCGCTGCAACGAAATCCTCGGCGTCCACTACGACACCTTCCCGGAGATCAAAATTGACCATGACATCGCCGTCGAAAAATTCCGCGCGGTGGGCAAAACCCTGCATCTGTTGCGGCCGGGCGAGACGTATGATTTCTGATCACACCTGGATGGGCAGAATGAGCATGGGCCAACCGCTCCGATAAAGGCGGCGTTGCAGTTCGAAGACGGTGTGGTTATGCAGCCAGCGGGTTAAAATGCTCTCGTCCTGAAACACCAATTGGCCCGCAAAGAACTGGGTCTGCGGAAAGCGTTTGACGACTTCCTCGCATAGTTTGGCCGCCTCGTCCGCCACGTCCGTGCCCAGGGCAAAATGCGACTCGGCGTAAAAACCCTGGGCCCGCATGTAAGTCGCAAAGCGTTCCACTTCGCGCCGGGAGTATTCGCGGAGATTTTCCACTTCGCCGACACCCTTGAAATTGCCGGCATCCAGCACACCCACCTGCAGAAAAACGAAATTCTGATATACCTTCGGAAACATCCGGATCACGGCCAGCAACGTGTGCAGGCCAAGTCCGTTGAAACCGTTGACCAGAAAAACCGCGGTACGCGCGTTGGGATCACATTTGATTTCGGGCGCCGTGGTCGCGGCGCCAGCTTGATCGATGTTGGCCGCGAGCACCAGCTCGTTGAGCCGTTGCAGTTCGCGCTGCGTTTGCTGGTAATGACGCTTGATCCAAAATGCCGCTGCAATCAGAAGTCCGGTCACGAGCAAAGTCGCCCAGCCGCCCTCGAAGAATTTCACCGCGCAGAGCGAAATGAGGATGCCGCCGGTGAGCAACAGACCGAAACCGTTGATGAAGAGCTTCCGTTTCCACGCCGGTTCCCGTGCGCGGTCGAGCCACCAATGCCGCACCATCCCCAGTTGGGAGAGGCTGAACGTGATAAAGACGTTAATGCTGTAAAGCACGACCAACACGTTCACCAGGGCGTCCGTCACCAACACGACGGACAGGGCCAGCGCGCCCATGAGCAGGATGCCGTTCTGCGTCACCAGCCGGTCGCTGAGCGTGGCAAAGCGCGTGGGCATCCAACGATCCACCGCCATGTTCGCCAGCACGCGCGGACCGCCAAAGAAACCCGTCTGTGCCGCAATGAACAATAGCGCGGCCGAGGATACGAGCGCCGCGATCACAAACGGTTTGGCCACCAATGGCGGCCAAACCGAGGTCATCTTCTCGAACAGGACTGCATTCAGGGTTTTGCCGGTTTCCGGCGAGACATGATAGAGCAGATAGGCCAGCAACAACCCGCCCACGACGAAAGCCAGGGAAGTCGCCATGTAAACCATCGTGCGTTTGCCGGTCTGCACCCGCGGTTCCCGCAATGCGGACAAACCATTGCTGACAGCTTCAATGCCCGTATAGGTGCCGGCTCCCAGGCTGTAAGCGCGCAGCACCACGACAATCAACCCCCATATACCAATGTCCGTGTAGTCCGACTGAACGTCTGTATTCAGGCCCTGCACGATACCCGGCAGATCGCCGACATGCGCGACCACCCCGTAGATGATGGCAAAGGTATAGGTCCCGACGAAGACAAAGAAGATCGGCACCCAGAGCAACACCGATTCCCTCACTCCACGCAGATTCAATAAAGTGAGAAAAATGACGAAGCCGGCGGCAAAAGTCATCTTCCAGGGTTGCCACGTCACCGGCAACAAACTGAAGAGCGCGTCTGCGCCGCTGGCGATGCTGATGGCGATGGTCAGCACGTAGTCGCCAATTAGCGCACAACCGGAAACCACGCCCAGGGTCGGAGACAACAATTTACTGGCGACCAGATAACCGCCGCCGCCCGACGGGAATTGCTCGATGATCTGCGAGTAGCTGGCGCAGATGACGACAATGGTCAACATCGTGCCCACCGCCACGAACAGACTTAAAAAGGTATGCTGGCCCAGCGCCAGAAACGCCGACTCCGGACCATAGCATGAGGACGACAATCCGTCCGCGCCCAATCCCACCCAGGCGAACAGGGCAATCAACGACGTCTTATGAAACAGGCTTTGGTCGGAAAGATTCCGCGCCCGCCCGATCACGACATTCTTCACCGCAACGAACCATTCTCCTATGTTCATGTTCCTGGTCGGGTGTTGGTTTCAGCCATTCGGATCCACAATATGCAGGTCGATGCCGGGCGCGTAGTGCAGGAAAAATTGCAGCACATTCGGGCGGTTGAACTGCCACCAGCGCCGTTCGGTCGTACCCAATACCACGAGATGCACTTCATTTTCCCGGCAGAATTTCAGGAGCGCTTCGCAGACATTTTCGCTTTCCAACACCCGGACGCTGCCGCCGAGCTCAGTCGACAACTGCACGTTTTGCATAAATCGTCTTTGTAAATCCGACGGGATACGAAGGGGGTCCTCCTTTTTGCGACGCACATAAACTGCGATCCACTCACGATTCAGCCGTCCGGCCAACCGCGAGGCGGTCCGCAGGAGCTTGGCGGTCGTGACCGGATTGGTGCTGATAAAAACGGCGATGATTTCGCTGACCCCCGTCGGCGAAGCCGTGCCGGTACGTGGCCGGCGATCAAGGGCGGCAGCAGTTTCCCGCAGGGCGAGTTCGCGCAGGGTGTTTAAGTTGTTCTCGGTGAAAAAATTCTCCAGGGCGGCGGCGGCATGGTCGGCAGGATAAATCTTACCCAGCTTCAATCGCTCACGCAATTCCTCGGCCGTCAGATCGATGTTCACAATCTGGTCCGCCTCCAGCACGAAACGATCAGGTACACGCTCGCGTACGTCCACACCCGTCGCGCGCAACACCGTGTCGTGCAGACTTTCGAGGTGCTGGATATTCATGGCCGTAATCACATTGATGCCGGCGAGCAACAGGTCATGCACTTCGAGATAGCGCTTGGGGTGCGGCGAGCCGTCGAGGTTCGTGAACGGCAGTTCGTCAATGACGCAGACGGTCGGATACCGTTTGAATATGGCGTCCGCGTCGAGCACTTCAACCGTGGTATTGCCATGCGGCACCCGTTTGCGGGGGATAATTTCCAATCCCTCCAGCAGGGCCTCGGTTTCCTTGCGTCCGTGCGTCTCAATCCAGCCGATGACCACGTCCACGCCCGCTTTTTTTAGGCGATGCGCCTCTTCCAACATCGCGTAGGTCTTGCCGACGCCAGCGGCGTGGCCGAGATAAACCTTCAATTTGCCCAGCCGGCTTTTTTCAATCAGCCGGAGAAAATCCTCCGGCTTCAGCCGTTCAATGGGAGGCGGTTCCACACCGCCAAGAAACTATTTTTGCGCCAGCCGGTCGAGCGCGAAGTTCAGCGTCATCACGTTGACACGCGGCTGTCCCCAGATACCGAAGTCGCGATCGTCCGTGTTTTCCTGGACGAGCTTGCCTACCTGTTCTTCGGACATCCCGCGCGCCCTGGCCACGCGCGGGATTTGCATTGCGGCATTTTCCGGGCTGATGTCCGGATCCAGGCCACTGCCCGAAGCAGTCACGGCGTCGGCTGGGACAGGCGTGTTCGACGTGAGGCCGTTCTCCCGACGGTAATTCGCGATGTTTTGTGCGATATTGGTCACCAGATTGGACGAGGTCGGGCCTAAATTGCTGCCACTGGAGCTGGTTGCGTCATAACCATTCGCGCCCGCCGCCGACGGACGCGGATGAAAGTATTGCGCCCCGGTGAAGTTTTGCGCGAGCAGGGCCGAACCGCGTACTGCGCCGACTTTGTCCACCAGCAAACTGCCGTTGGCTTGATGCGGTAACAGCAGTTGCGCGGTGCCAAAAACGACTAATGGATAAAGGCCACATAAAATGACGGCGAAGAACAATGTCGCCACCACTGAACGGCCGAATTCAGTCAAAATGTTTTTCACAATTTTTGAAAAGGGTTCATGCCAGGCGCAGACCGGCGACAATCAGGTCAATAAGTTTGATGCCGATGAACGGCAGGATGACGCCCCAGAGGCCGTAAATCAGCAGGTTGATGCGCAGGATCTGCACCGCGCCGAGCGGGCGGAATTTGACGCCGCGCAAAGCCAGCGGTATCAGCGCGATGATGATGAGCGCGTTGAAAATCACCGCGCTCAAAATCGCGCTGTCCGGGCTATGCAGGTGCATGACGTTGAGTGGAGCAATGACCGGAAAAGTCACCATGAGCATGGCCGGGATGATGGCGAAGTATTTAGCTACGTCGTTGGCGATGCTGAACGTCGTCAGCGCACCGCGGGTGATGAGCAGCTGTTTCCCGATTTCAATGATTTCCAACAGCTTCGTTGGGTTCGAATCGAGGTCCACCATGTTGCCCGCTTCCTTGGCCGCCTGTGTTCCCGTGTTCATGGCTACACCGACGTCCGCCTGTGCCAGCGCGGGGGCGTCGTTCGTGCCGTCACCAATCATGGCAATCATCCGGCCGCCCTGTTGTTCCTGGCGGATGAGTGCCAATTTGTCCTCCGGTTTTGCTTCCGCCAGGAAATCGTCCACTCCGGCTTCCTGCGCGATGGCGGCAGCGGTCAGTTTGTTATCACCGGTAATCATCACTGTGCGGATGCCCATTGCGCGAAAGCGTTTGAAGCGGTCGGCGAGGCCACCTTTCACGATGTCCTTCAATTGAATGACGCCGAGCACGCGCTCTTTGGTCGCAACCACGAGCGGTGTGCCACCGGAAAGCGAAATGCCTTCGACAATTTTTTCAACTTCACCGGAAAACAGGCCGCCCGTGAACTGGCGCACGGCATTGGCTGAACCTTTGCGGATTTGTTTGCCATCAATATTCACGCCGCTCATGCGCAGCTGGGCTGAAAACGGAACAAATTGCGCATGCGGCAATTCGTGAATTGTCCGTGCGCGAATGCCGTAGTTTTTCGCCAGCACAACGATGCTACGGCCTTCGGGTGTCTCATCCGCCAGCGACGCGAGTTGCGCGGCGTCAGCCAGGTCTTGCTCGGTCACACCCGGTGCAGGCAGGAAAGCGACGGCTTGCCGGTTACCGAGCGTGATGGTGCCGGTCTTATCGAGCAATAACACGTCCACATCGCCCGCGGCTTCCACGGCCCGGCCACTCATGGCGAGCACGTTGCGCTGGAGCAACCGGTCCATGCCCGCGATGCCAATGGCGCTCAACAGGCCGCCAATGGTCGTCGGAATCAAACATACCAGCAGTGCGACAAGCACGGCGTTGGAGAAAAACGTGTGGGAGTAAGCGCCAAACGGCTTTAGGGTCACGACCGCAAGTAAAAAGACAACCGTCAGTGCCGAGAGCAGAATCGTGAGCGCGATTTCGTTTGGGGTTTTCTGGCGGCTGGCGCCTTCGACCAGTTGAATCATCCGGTCCAGAAAACCTTCACCGGGATTAGCGGTAATGCGGACTTTAATCTCGTCGGAGAGTACGCGCGTGCCGCCAGTGACAGCGCTGCGGTCACCGCCGGCTTCACGAATGACAGGCGCGGATTCGCCGGTAATGGCCGACTCGTCCACCGTGGCGGCTCCGAGAATAATCTCGCCGTCAGCGGGGATGATTTCTGTGGCGCGAACCACCACCACATCGCCCTTGCGCAGTGAGTCGGCATCCACCACTTGAATCCGTTCGCCGGAGATTTTATTGGCGCTGGTTCGAGTACGGGTCGCGCGGAGAGACTTGGCCTGCGCCTTGCCACGGCCTTCGGCGACGGCCTCGGCAAAATTCGCGAACAACACGGTGAACCAAAGCCAAATCGCGATTTGCAGGACAAATCCGGTCTGGCCGGGCGAACGGAAAACATCCACGGTGCTGATGGCCGCGCCGACCATCGTCACGAACATGACCGGATTCTTGATCATCAGGCGCGGGTTCAGTTTGACGAACGCATCGCCGATGGCCGGCAACAGAATCCTGGAGTCGAAAATGGAAACGGTCTTCGTTTGCATGGATTAAAACAGGTTTCCTTTCAACATCAGAAAATGTTCGACAATCGGACCGAGCGTGAGCGCGG
>Ga0306921_10003818_pt1 | contig 15340 bp, 13 predicted proteins | sample sta12Cox44000080_FD_203760 | JGI IMG/M metagenome (GOLD analysis project Ga0306921, IMG submission 203760) | Lab enrichment of tropical soil microbial communities from Luquillo Experimental Forest, Puerto Rico - statoxic.12C.oxic.44.000.080 (v2)... | ecosystem: Environmental > Terrestrial >...
CCGATTGGGCCTACGTCATCATCACCGTGATGGTTCTTTACGCGGGGACCACGTTTCAGCTCCACCGGCTCCAAAAACAAATAGAAGCGGGCTTTAGCCTCGTGCGTGAAGAGCTGGCGCGGGCTGCGGGAAATAACGAGCGCGCCGAAGAGATTCGCGAAGAGTGGCGGCAGGATCGCGCCAAAGAGAAATGGGCGCTCCGGGTTTTTTTGATCATAGCGGTCGCGACCGCAGCCTTGGCGCTGGCTACCTGGTGGCTCACCCAGATTCGGCTAACCGACTAGCGACCGAGCGGCGAAGCAAACGGCGCTCGGAGATGCTGCGTTAATACGCGCGCGATCTCGGCGCACCGTTGCCGCGCGCGTGGTGCGCGACAGCGCGCAGCAGCGTCCCAGGCGGGCTGGCGCCGTGCGTGGCCGCACCTTTACCTCGATCTCGGCTGATGGACACCGAGATCGAGGATCTCTCAGGGGAGCCATTGTCCCATCCGGGCTACAGCTGCCCCCGCCCTCTTCAATCGTACGCCCCGGGGTGGCGCAGCAGGCGGGCGCAGACGAGACCCACGGTCATCACCACAGCGGCGCCGAACAGAATGCTCGGCTCGGGGCCGCCGTGGGCGAACCCGTAGCCGTAGACGATCGGGCCGACCGCCTGACCCAGATAGAAAAAGCAGGAATGCAGCGAGGCAGCCGCACCGCGCGCGGTGTGCGAGAGGTCGGTGACATGAACCTGGATGGATCCGTGCAGCAGATAAAAGCCAAAACCGAACAGGCCGAAAATGCCGATCTGCCACAGCCAGGGGAACTGCAGCGCGATCAGAACAAGCCCGGTGGCGGCGAGCGTGCCGCCGGCGACCATCAGGTGACGTTCGCGCACGCGCGCGATCAGCACGGACACTGACAGCGAGTAGCAAACGCCGCCCATGGCAAAGGCGGCGATCAGGAGGCCGGCGATCGATGCGCGCGGCTCGCCGATGGCGAGCAGCAGCAATGCCACATAGGGGAACAGCCCGTGGATGAAGATCGCCTCGAAGAACACCGAGCCGAAGCACACCTTGGCGCGCGGATCGGCGAAGATGCCGCGGAAATTGCTCAGCACCGCCGCCGGGCTGAACTTGGCCGGCCGGGCAATGACGATGCCGCGCAACGCGAAGAACGCGGCGATCGTTACGACGAGACTGAACACACCGAAAATCGCGAAGACCCCACGCCAGCCGAACAGGTCGCCGATCACGCCGGCGAGCGTGGAACCGATCAGATTGCCGGTGAGCGCGACCGCCAGCATCCGCGCGATCGCGACCTGACGCTGGTGGATCGGCACGAGATCGCCGATCAGCGCCATCGATACGGGAAAGATGCCGCCGGCGACCAGGCCCGCGGCAACGCGCATCGCGACCAGCAGGGAAAAGCTCGTCGCCACGGCAGAGAGAACCGCCGTTAGGGCGACGATCAGCAGAGAGACGTTCATCAGACGGGTCTTGCCGAAAAAATCCGCGGTCACGCCGAGAGCCGGCTGCACCAGCGCATAGGGAAAGGTGAAGGCGGTCGAGAGCAGCGCCGCGGTCTTCACGTCGACCGCGAGATCGTCCGCGATCATGGGAATGACGGGATCGACCGCGCGGGTGAACAAGGTCTGCGCGAAGACGACGAGCGCGACGATTTTCAGGACGGGCGGGATGGTCGCGCTCGTTTCGGTGCTCAGCTACTTCGTAGGGTGGGTAAAGGCGCCGTCACAGGCCTATCCGCGTGGGCAAAATCGCGCGCGCCATAACCCGTCGAAGACGGGCGTAAACGCCCTGATGGCCCACGCGGAAAGAGCACGAATAGCAATTTTGCCCACACTGCGTCGCTCTCTTTGTCGTCGTCCCCGCGAAAGCGGGGACCCATAACCACAGGCCTCTCGACTGCACCATTGCCTGGCCTGTGGTCATGGGTCCCGGCTCTCGCTCGCCATAGCGCGTCGAAGACGCGCGTAAACGCGCTTCAGGCTCACTCGGCCGGGACGACAGGACAGAGCGAGTCTGCCATCAGCTTTTGGCGATCCGGTCCAGTTCGATCAGCCGGCGCAGCAGGCCTTCCATCTCTTCGAGCGGCAGCATGTTGGGTCCGTCGGACGGCGCCTTGTCGGGATCCTGATGCGTCTCGATGAAGACGCCGGCGACGCCGACCGCGACCGCCGCGCGCGCCAGCGCCGGCACGAATTCCCGCTCGCCGCCGGAAGCGGTGCCCTGCCCGCCCGGCTGCTGCACGGAATGGGTGGCGTCGAAAATGACCGGCGCGCCGGTGGTGCGCGCGAGGATCGGCAGCGCGCGCATGTCGGAGATGAGCGTGTTGTAGCCGAACGAGGCGCCGCGCTCGGTCACCAGCACGTTGCGGTTGCCGGCGGCGGTCGCCTTGGCAACCACGTTGGCCATGTCCCAGGGCGCGAGAAATTGTCCCTTCTTCACATTCACCACGCGGCCGGTCGCCGCGGCCGCGGTGATGAGATCGGTCTGCCGGCACAGGAACGCCGGGATCTGCAGAACGTCGACGGCCTCGGCGACGCGCGCGCATTGCTGCGGCTCATGCACGTCGGTGAGCACCGGCACGCCGAGCGCCTCGCGGATTTCCGCGAAGATCGGCAGCGCGGCGTCAAGGCCGACGCCGCGCTTGCTCTTGGCGCTGGTGCGATTGGCTTTGTCGAACGAGGTCTTGTAGACGAGGCCGATGCCGACGGCGGCGGCAATCTTTTTGAGCGCCGACGCCATCTCCAGAGCGTGCGCGCGGCTCTCGAGCGCGCACGGTCCCGCGATCAGCGCGAGCGGCAATTGATTGCCGAAGCGCGCATTGCCGATGGCGACGACCGGATTGGGCGTTAGCACCGCGTTCATGGCGCGCGACCATGCGCCGGCCGTTTTTGGGGGTCAACTAAGTGCGGGTCTCTCCACCGTCATGCCCGGCAACGCAGTCAAGCTTGCGCAGACTGCGTAAACTTGTCTGCGCTGCCGGGCATCCACGTCTTCGGGAGCCAAGAAAGACGTGGATGGCACCGCAACTCGGGCTTGCCCGAGTTGCGCATATTTGATTGCCGCACGTCGGGTATACCCGACCTGCGGTGACAAGCCCGGCCATGACGACTCAACAAGACCGCCGAGGCCTCATTTCACCGCGGAGAACGCGGTCGGCTGCAAGAACATGTTCTTGATCGAGGCGATGATCGGGCCGTCGCGCTCGCTTTCCGCGCGCTTGGCGAGCCATTCCGGATCGACGATGAACTTGTTCCACTTTGCCTCGCGCTCGGCGAGCGATTCCCAGGCCAGCAGATAATGCAGATCCTGATTTCCCCCGTCGCCGACCAGCACCGTCCAGAACCCGGCCTGGCGGATGCCGTGGCGTTTCCAGAGTTCGAGCGTGGTGGTCTCGAAGCGCTTGAGCAGCGCCGGCAGCCGGCCGGTGACGCAGTGATAGATGCGCAATTCGTAGATCATGGTCGCCTCTCGTCTGTGCGTGACACGACGCACGTTACCGGCGACGCGGAGAAAGGCAACGTAGCTTCGAGTCTTCCGTCCACCATCCTTCGTCATGCCCGGCCTTGGGCCGGGCATCCACGTCTTACTTTCTTTGTCGTGCAAACAAGACGTGGATGGCCGGGACAAGCCCGGCCATGACGGTGCTGGTATTACACCAGCCGGCTCTGCTCCACCGCCGCGCCGACGAAGGAGGCAAAGAGGGGGTGCGGGGCAAATGGCCGCGACTTGAGCTCGGGGTGGAACTGCACGCCGATGAACCAGGGATGCTCCTGATACTCGATCATCTCCGGCAATAATCCGTCGGGCGACATGCCGGAAAAGCGCATGCCGTGCTGCTCCAGGCTGCCGCGGTAACGGGTGTTGACCTCGTAGCGGTGGCGGTGGCGCTCGGAGATGTCGGTCGCGCCGTAAATCTCCGCGACCCGGCTGCCGCGCGCCAGCACGGCCGGATAGGCGCCGAGCCGCATGGTGCCGCCGAGATCGCCGCTGAGCCCGCGCTTCTGCAGCTCGTTGCCCTTCATCCACTCGGTCATCAGGCCGACGACCGGTTCGGGCGTGACGCCAAATTCGGTCGAGTTTGCTTCCTCGATGCCGCACAGATTGCGCGCGGCCTCGATCACCGCCATCTGCATGCCGAAGCAAATGCCGAAATACGGCACCTGCCGCTCGCGCGCGAACTGCGCCGCCCTGATCTTGCCTTCGCTGCCGCGCTGGCCGAAACCGCCGGGCACCAGAATGCCGTCGACGTGCTCGAGGAACGGCGCCGGATCCCCCTGCTCGAAAATTTCCGATTCGATCCAGTCGAGGTTGACCCGCACCTTGTTGGCGATGCCGCCGTGCGAGAGCGCCTCGATCAGCGACTTATAGGCGTCCTTGAGCCCGGTATATTTGCCGACGATGGCGATGGTCACGTCGCCTTCCGGATTGCGGATGCGCTCGTTGATCAGCCGCCAGCGCGCGAGCTCGGGGTCGCCTTTCGGCTCGATGCCGAACGCCGCCAGCACCTCGCGATCGAGGCCCGCCGCGTGATAGGCCTCGGGCACCGCATAGATGTTGTCGACGTCGCGCGCCTCGATCACGGCGCTCTCGCGCACATTGCAGAACAGGCCGAGCTTGCGCCGCTCCTCGGCAGGAATCGGCCGATCGGTGCGGCACAGCAGGATGTCGGGCTGGATGCCGATCGAGCGCAATTCCTTGACCGAGTGCTGGGTCGGCTTGGTCTTGAGCTCGCCGGCGCCGGTGACGAACGGCAGCAAGGTAAGATGGATGTAGACGGCGTGATGCCGCGGCAGCTCGTTGCCGAGCTGGCGGATCGCCTCGAAGAACGGCAGGCCCTCGATGTCGCCCACCGTGCCGCCGATCTCGCACAGCACGAAGTCGTAGCCTTCGTTGCCTTCGCGGATGAACTCCTTGATGGCGTTGGTGACGTGGGGAACCACCTGAATGGTGGCGCCGAGATAATCGCCGCGCCGCTCCTTGGCGAGGATTTCCTGGTAGATGCGCCCGGTGGTGATGTTGTCGTGCCGCGTCGCCGGCCGGCCGGTGAAGCGCTCGTAATGGCCGAGGTCGAGGTCGGTCTCGGCGCCGTCGTCGGTGACGAAGACCTCGCCGTGCTGGTAGGGCGACATCGTCCCGGGATCGACGTTGAGATAGGGGTCGAGCTTGCGCAGCCGGACCTTGTAGCCGCGCGCCTGCAACAGCGCGCCGAGCGCCGCCGATGCCAGACCCTTGCCGAGGGAAGAAACCACGCCGCCGGTAATGAAGATGTACCGCGCCATGGGACCTAACCCTTATCGCCCCGGCGGCGATTCGGCGAGGGGGGCGAACCGCCGTCCAACGCGGCGTCATGCGCGGTTCGCATAACGAAAAGTCCCTGCGTTTTCATAACGGTCTGCGGCGACCTGCTCATGTGAATCTTCAATTTACCATTCGCGCTTTGCATAACTCCCAAAGCGAAGGGGCCGGATCGTCCGGCCCCTTTTTTTCCGCTGACTTTATTGGGATCGCGGCGCCTGCGGTGCCTGTGGCGCCGCCGGCTGCGGCGGCGCCGGTGCTTGCTCCTGCTGGCGCAGCGTGTCGAGCAACCCGCCGCCCCCGCCTGCCCCGCCCTGGCCGGGCGGCGCGCCGGGCGCGCCCGGCGTCTGCTGCGTCGGCGCGCCGGTGTTCTGGATGATCGAGCGCGGCTTGCGGTCCCAGCCCGCGAGAATGGAGAGGATGAGGCTGGTGGCGAAGAACGTCGCCGCGAGGATCGCCGTGGTGCGGGTGAGCACGTTGGCGGTGCCCCGGCTCGACAGGAAGCCGCCGCCGGCCGAACCGATGCCCAGTCCGCCGCCTTCCGATTTCTGCAGCAGCACCACCCCGACCATGGCGGAAATGACCATGAGGTGGATGACGAGGATGACGGCCTGCATTGCTCTCCGCTCAAACGAAATTGGGACGGACCGGAAGCCCGGCCCTCCCATTACCGGCTCATATGGGGTGTTGCCGGGCCCTCTACATCATCCCCGCGGCGATTTCCACCCGGGCCGCGACGGTGCGCGGACTTGGATTGGCCGCTCACCCCCGCGCAAGCGGGGGTCCAGGGCCGAGCGCCCTGCGCGAGCCCGCCCCTGGATTCCCGCTTACGCGGGAATGAGCGCAGGAGAGTGACGTCGCGGGGTGAGAGAAAAAGAGCTTGTGGCTCTCACGTCTACCAAATTGAGCAGGGCTACTGCAGCGTCTTTAGATACGCGACGATGTCGTCGACGTCCTTGGGGTCGGTGAGGCCGCCATAGGGCATGCGATTGCCCCTCACCTTACCCTGCGGGTCCGCAATATAGGCGCGCAGATTGTCCTCGTCCCAGGTGAGGTTCGCGCGTTTCATCGGGTTCGAGTAGCGAAAGTCCTCGAGCGCCGCCGACTTGCGCCCGAACACGCCCTTGAGGCTCGGCCCCAGCGCATCCGGCCGCTCGGTGTGACACGCGGCGCAGGTCTCATAGAGCGCCTTGCCATGGTTGACGTCGGCCGCGCCGAGCGGTGCGCCGGAGAGCATGAGAAGAAGAATCGGAGTAGCGATAGTCGAGATGCGCATCGTTTCCCTCAACACATGAATCTCTTAGTTGTCGTCCCTAATCTCCTTGGTGTCGTCCCCGCGAAAGCGGGGACCCAGTAATCACTGCGCTCGCGAAGTGGACACCAAGAGGCTGGTGATTACTGGGTCCCGGCTCTCCCCCCGCTATCCGGGACCCCACGAAAATGGCCGGGCACAGCATAGCAACGAGGAGGCTCTCGGGTCGGCCATTTTCGTGGGTGCCCGGCGCGGGGGTCGGCCGGGACGACAGCGAGGGATATGCGGACTCACGCGTGCACCAGCGGGCCCGGGCTGTTGCGGTATTTCGTCAGGATCGCCTCGGCCGCCCAATAGGCGAGCGCGCCCACGGGACCGGTCGGATTGTAGGCGGGCTGCTGTGGGAACGTGGACGCCCCCATAATAAAGAGATTGTGCGCGTCCCAGGACTGCAGGTAGCGGTTGACCACGCTCGTCTTCGGATCGGTGCCCATGATGGTGCCGCCGGTGTTGTGGGTCGATTGATACGGCACGATGTCGTAGTCGCCGCGCCGCACCCGCGGCGGCCCCATGATGGTCGGGTTCATCGCGCGCGCGATCTTGGCGGCGACGTCGACCGTGTACTCCATCACGCGATAGTCGTTCTCCACGAAATTGTAGGTCAGGCGCAGCAGCGGCCGCCCGAGCTGATCTTTGTAGGTCGGGTCGAGATCGAGATAGTTGTTGCGGTTCGCGTAATTGGAGCCGGACACGCCAATGTTGACGGAGTGGCGATAGTACTTGGCCGTGGCCCGCTTCCAGGCCGAGCCCCAGCGCGGCGTGCCGGGCGGCACCGGGCGATAGCTGATCGGCCGGCCGTCGCTGTGCCCGCAGGCCATGCGCGAGCCGCCGAAAAAGCCGAGCCCGCTGTGGTCGAAATTGTCGCCGTCGACGTCGTCGAGCGCCATCACCGAGCCGGGCGCGCCCATGAACGGGTTGAACTCCCGGTCCTCGAAGAACATGGTCACGCCCATGCGCGAGAGCTGATAGCAGTAGTTCTTGCCCACCACGCCCTTGCCGGTCGCCGGGTCGTACGGCTCGCCGATGCCGGAGTGGAACAGCAGCGAGACGTTGCCGAACACATAGGCTGACAGCACGACGATGCCCGCGGGCTGCTCGTATTCCTCGCCGTTGCGCGTGTCGGTGTAGACGACGCCGGTCACCTTCTTCGCCGCCTTGTCGTAGAGGAGCCGGCTCACCCAGGCGCGCGAGCGCAGCGTGAATTTCGCCTCCTGGCGCAACAGCGGCAGCACGCAGACCTGCGGTCCGGCCTTGGCATTGGCTTCGCAGCCGTTGCGCTCGCAGAATCCGCAATACTGGCACGCGCCGAGCGTGAGGCCCTCCGTGTTGGTGTAGGCGCGGCTCGCGTTGCTGATCGGCTGCGGAAACGGGTGATAGCCGAGCTCCTTCGCCGCCTTTTCGAACATCAGCGCGGCCTGCGTCATCTTTAGAGGCGGCGTCGGATATTCGTTCTGGCGCGGCCCTTCGAAGACGTTGCCGCCCTCGATCTTCTGGCCGCGCAGATTGCCGGCTCTGCCTGAGGTGCCGCACAGCTTCTCGAACTTGTCGTAATAAGGCTCGAGCTCGTCGTAGGTCATCGCCCAGTCCTGGATCGTCATGTCCTCGGGGATGGCCTTGGCGCCGTAGCGCGTGACGATATGGCTGCGCGTGAGGTGATCGGTGGGATGGTAGCGCCAGTGCAGGCCGCCCCAGTGATTGCCGGCGCCGCCAACGCTGTTGCCCGGCAGGAACGAGCCCATGCGCCGCATCGGCAGCGCCGATTCCGAGGGCCGGTGGCGGAAGGTCAGCGTCTCCAGCGCCGGATCCAGAATGAGCTCGAGCCGCTGCGAATATCTCAGCTCATCGCGAACGTGCGGGAGCGCAAAATTCTCGCGCGGTGAAAGGTCCTCGCCGCGCTCGAGCCCGACCACGGTCATTCCTGCCTTGGTCAGCTGGCGCGCCATGATGCTGCCGGTCCAGCCCATGCCGACCATGACCGCATCGACTTCCTTCAATCGCGTTGCCATGGCCGCCTCCTATGAAAAGTCCGCAATCGATTGCGGCTCGGCCACGTAGCGCTTCTCGCGGTACGCCTCGATCAGGTTGGCATAGGTCGCGGGCAGGCCGGGAAAGCCGACCATGCGCCATGCCACCTTGTTGCGGTTGCCGCCGTAGATCGGATCGGCGAAGAAGCCCTGCATGGTGATTTGCAGGAGCGCCTCGAAAAATTGCTTGCCGTCGAACTCGCCAAGCTCCGCTTTGCCCTGCTCCAGCGCCTTGAGCGCGTCCTCCCGCTCCTTCACCGCGAGCCGATCGAAATCCTTGCCGTGGGTCTTGCGCGTCCAGGCGTTGGTGGCGGCGATGCCGGCGGTGAAAAACTGGCGCGGCGTGAGCGGCAGCTGGTAGCCGTATTCCGGCGCCGCTTTCCGAAACGGCCCGTTGCGGTACATCTTGGCGCCGCCGCCCCAGGCGCTGGCGAGCTGGCGATCGATGAAGGTGACGATGCCGCAATCGCTGCCGGACGGGGTGAGCTCGTCGGCCGGGATCATCGTGTCGACCGCCGCCGAAAAGAACGCGGCCTCCGCGTCGGTGAGCGTGAGGTGGGGCTGCGGTTCGCTCGCCGCGGTCGACTGCGCCGCGGCATTGGCCTGCTGCGCCTCGGCGGGCGCGCCTGGCGTGAGCCCCGCGGCGACGGCGCCGCCTGCGCTCAGCAAAAAATTGCGCCGGGCGATCGCCGGATTGTCGTTCGTTTTATCTTCAGGCACGGGACCCTCCCTCTTCGTGCAATGCGCCCAGTGTCGCGGTCGTCCGCGACAGCGCGTCGTATTTGGATCGAGACTAGTCCGATTTAGCCGCGGGTGGGAGGGGCATCTCGTTCCTCACGCACAGCACGGTTGTCATTCCGGCCGAGCGAGCGAAAGCAAGCGAGAGCCAGAATCCAGTAAACTCTGAACGAGAAGTTGCTCGCGCGCGATGCCACATCGCACCGCAGGTGTTTACTGGGTCCCCGCTATCCGGGTCCCCACGAAAATCGCCGGACACAGCCGCGCAGCTAGAGTGGTCTCGCGTCGGCGATTTTCGTGGGTGCCCGGCGCGGGGACGACAGTCGTTAGATTTTCGGCAGCGGCCGTTTCGATTTCGCCGCGGAAGGAACCTTCACCAGCGCCTCGCCGTCGAGCACGATCTCGTCGCCGACCTTGCAGATGCAGGTGAGCCGCGCGCGCTGGCGCTCCGGAATGAGCTCGGCGACGGTGACCGTCACCTCGACGGTGTCGCCGATTTTCACCGGCGCGCGGAAGTTGAGCGTCTGGGAAATGTAGACGGCGCCCGGGCCCGGCAGACGCGTCCCCAGCACCGCCGAGATGAGGCTCGCGGTGTAGAGGCCGTGCGCGATCCTGCGCCCGAACGAGGTTTTTGCCGCGAAGTGTTCGGAGAGATGGATCGGATTGCGGTCGCCGGTGAGCTGGGCGAAGCCCACCACGTCGGAGGAGGAAATCGTCTTGGAAAAGGTTTCCAACATGCCGACGGTGAGGTCTTCGAAATAGAGAACGCGCAGATTGAGCATTGCATACAGCGTCACGACCGCTAGTGTCCCGATTCCGAAGTTCGCACGCGCTCGCGGCAGTCTCAATGCGAACTTCGGAATCAAAGGGACACTAGCAACGTTATGATTCTAGTGCCGCTTTTGAACCCGAAGTTCGCAACGCTTCTGCCGCCCGACCGTGCGAACTTCGGGTTCGCGGCACTAGTGCCTGCGTGCAACAGGCGCGGCACACATTATGGCGCCCTCTCCCCTTGCGTTCTCGGGGTGATGTTTTCCTGTGATGGAAGTTGATTGCGCGCACCGGTCGAGGCGATCACGCGGCCACGCAACGGCCGCGCCGACGAGGAGCGTTATAAACTCGAACCTGCCATCCTATACGCAAAGATTGCTCAATCGAGAACCAATCGTTCGTCAGCAGCGGCGAAGGTGTTTTTATCCCTGCATTTTCTTTTCCAGGATTTGACTCAATACCAGGAGCGTTACTGGCCAAACACCAACCCAAATTCCCAATCGCTCTGCGTGGGCTTCTTGCAAAGCCGCTCTTAAAGCAGGGTCGCTAATACTGGCAAAGACTGGTCTTAGAACTTCAAATTGAGGCCCCAAATACCATACCAGCCATGCGAACGGGATACAAATTAGTCCCAACCAAAACAAGACTTGAGGTAACGTTTTCATTTTTTCCTCCTTTGGACGTGTTGCAGGGTCCGGTTTCGAGGACGGGCTTAGAGATAGAGAGGTAGATGATGTTTCGTCAGGCGGCGTTTCCACCACGGCATCGCTGGGCGGCAGATCGGGCACGTTCGATTCCGGGTTTGGCTGAAGGAACACAAGGTAACCGATCGCGACGCAGACGGTGATGCCTACGACGAGCCCCGCGAGGACTAAACTCCAGGACGCCACGGATTGGGCTCCCTTGACGTGCAAGCTCTGGTCTGTCTGTTGAACCGTGTTCTGAGTTACAAACTCTTGGTGTAGCCCTCGTCATCGGCTTTGGGCTCGGGTACTGCGTTCGCGAGTGGATTTCGCGCCGCCGGCACAGACGATACCGCAATACTGTCCGGTAGGCCGCCTCAGTGGGGGGGCGCATATTCCGCGCGCAATGGGTCCCGCGCTTGGCCGCTTGTTCTCCATCTGTGCGGATTCATCAGCAAAAATACCTACACGCGCTCGACTTTCTGTTCTATGTCTGTTCTCATCATTCGATGAGGTACTGGCCCGTTTCCGGCCTAAGTGGCGGATTTGAAATCGAGAGTGGCCGAATTTCGGATTGACTTGAATAAATGCGTCAGCCGGGGCGGTGCCCACGCACCCGCTCGCAGACTTCCGCGCCGTCGCCCGCTCGCGCGTGGGGTCCGAACTTGTCCACGGGGTTTGCGGTGCTCGCGAGCCGCGTCTCAGACTATCGCGCGATTGTCGATCAGTTTGTGTGCGCGTTCGATCGCTTCACGCTCGGTCGGAAACTCTCCCGTTCTAAAAGACTTATAGCGGCCAGTTCCGACCCTGATCTCCAAATCATCCGAACGCCGAATTGACGCGCGCCATTTGCCAGAGGTTTCGGACGGTTCAATCCGATATCCCTTGTATTCCGTAGCGGCCATCGTGGAATTCTCCCGCCAAGCCGGTAGCAAAGCCCGCTGGCGCTCCGGGGTTGCCCAGGATAACTCGGCCTCCGCCGTCATGGCTCAAGGCGCATCCCGATCGATCGCCCACAGCCCGACAAGCCAATGGCTGCAGCGGCCACCATCGCCCCCAGTTTGATGACCAGATGCCGGCGTGCGAGCCCGAGCAATGCGCGGCGGACAGCGGCTTGCTGACGCGGCGCCGTGATTGCCCAGGACCACGCCAGCTACACCGGCCTGGTATGCCTGGCGCGCTCGCCGCCGCCGCGCCGCTCGTCGCGCTGCGCGCGCGCTGTGGGATCGAGCTTCAGCTGCAGGCGCTCCCAGCCCAGCTGCGCGCCGAGGCGGGCGCGCAACACCGTCAGCGACAGCGCGATCACCGGCTGCGGCAAGTTTGGGTGCGTGGCGACGTAGCCGCGCGACGCGTCGAACGTCACGTCGATCAGGAAACGATCAGCAAGCATCGCGAGGACCAACAGGATCATGCCGATAATGGCGACCGTCACAGCGGCGATCAAGGGGAGGTCCGCCGCTGGGGGTACTGCGGAAATAGCCCGACGACCGCTCCGGACCGCATCCGGCGGTTTTGACCCGAAGTCGTCATAGGTCAGATTAAAAATCTCGCAGCGCAGCAGTCTCCTTCCGCACTGAGGTGTGCTATCCTTTCGGTCGGTGGCGATGGTCATTCGTAAGTAGGCACGCTTGCCAGTTGCCGATGTTCTGGACTCATGCAGCACAATCGGTTGATCGAACGGACGTTGCGGGACGCTCAGGGCATCCTGCGTGCAAATTTACCCCCAGCCAAAAACCTTCCCGATCATCAAGCAGTCCAATCCCTCCGGGCCATCGTGCGGACGCCACAAGTCCGAGAGGTAGTGGAGCGGGGGCACGATACCGCTCTTTGCTTTGTGCTCCGTGCCGTAAATCGCATCCTATCCGACGACAATCAGCCGGATCGCACGACAATCAATCGCCTATGGGATGTTCTGGATGAACCTGAATTTAACCGCGCCCTGAGTGGTCAACAGAACATGAAACGACCACCCGCTCGATGACCTCGCCCGCTAGGTCGCCGGCTCGAATGTCTCGCTCTTGCGGGAGACGTTTTGACGGTGCTGCAATTTATTGCGTGCGGAGCGCATATTGGCTCGATGAGCGGAGGCGCGACTAATGCCGCTAACAGGGCCACCGCCAGAAGGCCGTAGCTTCTTTTGCCCCCATTGCGGAGCGCTTTATTCGGTTACCTATTCGCGGCTTTCCAAGGGTGAGAGAAATATCGCAAAATGCGTAGTCTGCCTGCACATCATGGACAATGGGGATTCGCCTAAGGTTCCGGTCTACAAGCTCGTTCAGCGGCCTGATGACGCCTGACGCAGCGCTCAACCCACGGCTCCGGGTGCGCTTGCAAATGCGATGTTCGTGGTGATCGCGTGCGTAGAGGCCACCATCCTGTACAGAGTGCGTAAACTTGTCTGCACTGTTTCATGCTGCGGTGCGTTGAAAGGCGCGCAATGCCGCCGGGCGGACGCAGAGTTGGCGGCAACTGCGTTTCCACCATTACCATTTTGTGCTATGTCACAGCCATGCCCATTTCGCCGTGCCGCCAAGTGCGGTGTTGGCCATGTGCTCGCGTGCTCGGCGCGTGCTCAAAACGGAGCGAACTCGGCACCAGGCAGCTCGTTATTGAAGACCGGTGGTGCGCTGGCTCGACACGAACGCCGGTCAATGGCAGGTGACCCATGACCGTCATGACCGTCAAGTCCATTCTGTCCGCCAAAGGCGGCGATGTCATTTCAATCGAGCCCACAGTCACGCTCGAAACCGCGGTAAAAATGCTTGCCAAGCACAGAATTGGCGCACTGCTCGTGCTTGGTCCGGACCGTCGGGTGATTGGAATTCTATCCGAACGCGACATTGTGCGGGTGCTTGGTGAACATGGCCCCGACGTGCTCACGGAGCCGCTTGCGCAGGTGATGACGCGCAAGGTCGTCACATGCGGCCAGACGGAGACCGTCGGCACGATCATGGAGCGGATGACGACAGGCAAGTTCCGCCACATTCCAGTCGTCGAGCAGGATCAGGTGGTCGGCATCATCTCGATCGGCGACGTCGTCAAGCACCGCCTGCACGAAATGGAGCAAGAGTCCACGGCATTGCGTGAATATATCCAAACAGCGTGAAGCTCCAGAAGCATCCGCTGCGAGCGTCATTCGGCCGCGTCCTGCCTTGGGAAGAGGACCGTTGGCCGTGCCATCGCAAACATCTTGTCCACGTGCTGCTCTGCGCGTTGCGCCGCATCGGGCTGTGCGCTAAGGCAAGTCGCGTCCGTTGTGTCCGAGCCTACGGTGCGCGGCGGCAAACATTGGCGGTTCCGCCGGCCATCCGCCCGGCTGATAACGGAAAACATAAATGCTCGCCGCAATTCGCATGACCTGCTCGCTCCTGAAGCTCAGGATCGGCGCTGCGGTTGCGGCGAGCGCGCTGGCCGGGATGGCGGCGGCTAACGGCCCTGCTATCTCGGTCGCGCAAGCCTCGGCGTTGGTACTTGCGGTGCTTGGAGCATCAGGCGCTGCGGGTGCGTTCAACCACTACTACGAGCGCGACCTCGACCGGGAGATGCGGCGGACCCGGTCACGCCCGTTCGCCAGCGGCGCGTTTCAGCCAAGCCCGTGGTGGCCAATCTCGTTCCTTGTCTTGCTCGTCGCCTCACTCGCGTTGGCGGCAGCAGCGAATGGGCTTGTGTCATCGCTCCTCGTTTTTCTCGGGTCCTTCACCTATGGCGTCGTCTACACGGTGTGGCTCAAGCGCCGAAATGCCTGGAACATCGTGATCGGGGGCTTGGCCGGAAGCTTCGCCGTGCTCGCCGGGGCGGCGGCGGTTGATCCGACGCCGCAAGTTGTTCCCGTCTTACTTGCGCTTGTCCTGTTCCTGTGGACGCCGCCGCATTTCTGGAGTCTCGCCGCTGCCAAAAGCGACGACTATGCCAGGGCGGGAGTGCCGATGCTGCCGGTCATCGCACCGCAGCGGATATGGACCTCGGCAATTCTTCTGCATACAGCCGCGTTGGTTGCAATTTCGCTCGTGCCTCTGTGGTACGGTCAAGGCCTCCTCTATGGGCTCGGCGCAGGCGTAGGCGGTGGATACTTTCTCTGGAAAAGTTGGCTGCTTTATATCGCACCGTCGAAGCGCACGGCGACGGATAATTTCTTTGCCTCGTTCATACAGCTTGGGCTCTTGATTGTTGGAGTCGTGTTTGATGCCTCCGTCGGGCTCGCATAAGGCTATGAAATCCCTTCCTCATTCTGCTTGCCATCCACAGGCGTGTTCCTCTTCCCCATGAGTTGTCTAGAACCCAGGGAGGTAGTAGAAGAATCGCGCTTTGGTTCACATATCCACGGCCTTCAGAGGCAAAGGCATGGCTACAGCGATCATATTGGTTTTAGTCGCGCTCGGCTCGGTAGTGTTTCACCTCCTGAGCCCGTGGTGGTGGACGCCGATTGCCTCAAACTGGAGTTACATCGACCACACGATCAGCATCACGTTCTGGATTACCGGCGTTGCTTTCACCGCCATCATCTTGTTCA
>Ga0306921_10003820_pt1 | contig 15339 bp, 16 predicted proteins | sample sta12Cox44000080_FD_203760 | JGI IMG/M metagenome (GOLD analysis project Ga0306921, IMG submission 203760) | Lab enrichment of tropical soil microbial communities from Luquillo Experimental Forest, Puerto Rico - statoxic.12C.oxic.44.000.080 (v2)... | ecosystem: Environmental > Terrestrial >...
CCTCATGCATGGGCCCGAGCGACTGCCGCGTGATGCAGGCCCGATTGAGCTGCGTGGGCGTGAGATGTGGCTCGTCACACCGCTGTTAGCCACCATCGTGTTCCTCGGCGTGTGGCCCGGTTGGCTCAACGACCGGACGCCCAACGCCGTGACAGTGCAGCCGCCCGCTGTGAGCACGACCGTGGGGAGGCACGCATGAACTTCCACGGCGTGTCTATATCGTGGCCGGTGTTGGCGCCGATCGTGGCACTCACCGCCGGCGGACTGCTCGTGCTGCTCGTGGATCTGGTCAGCCGGTCGGTGCCGCGTAGCGTACTCTATGGCATAGGTGTGGCGACTTGTGTCGCCGCGTTTGTGACCATGCTGCCGCTCTACGGTCAAGAGCAGGTCACCCTCGGTGGCGCGTTTGCATCCGATCGCTTCTCGTGGACGTTCGACGCGTTGCTGCTGCTCACGCTGGCGGCCACGTTTGTGCTGTCATCGCTGCGCAACGCCGAGGATGGGGGCAATGCCGGCGCCTACGCGGCGCTTCTTATCTTCTGCACCATCGGCGGCTTCGTTATGGCAGGCGCCGACAACCTGATCATCATCTTCTTGGGCATCGAGCAGTTGTCGCTTGCGCTCTATGTGCTTGCGGGCACGGGCTTCCCAAGAGAAGCGTCCCAGGAAGCTGCGCTCAAATACGTGCTCTTAGGATCCCTGGCGTCTGGCTTTTTGATCTTCGGCTCAGCGTTGCTGTACGGCGCGAGCGGCGGCGTCGGCCTCGGCGCCATCGCGCGCGCGGCTACCGCGCCGCAAGGATTGTTCGTCGCGGGTTTCGCGCTCTTTTTGGTCGGCCTGTCGTTCAAGCTCGCGCTCACGCCGTTCCACACCTGGGCTCCTGACGTCTATGAGGGTTCGCCGCTTGCGATCACGGCGTATATGTCGGTCGCGGTCAAGGCGGCGGCATTTCCGATTCTCGCGCGCGTCGCGTACACGGTGTTCGGTCATGACTCGATCGCGCTCATCCCCCTGTGGGCGGTCGCAATCCTCTCCATGCTGGTTGGCAATCTGGGTGCGATCCGCCAGACCAACCTGAAGCGGCTGCTCGGATATTCCAGTATCGCGCAGGCCGGCTATATCGTGGTGGCGCTGGCGGGCGTATCGCCCGGTGGTCTTGCGACGATGCTGTTCTACCTCACGGCCTATGCGTTTACGACTCTCGGAGCGTTTGCAGTTATGGCGCTGCTGGGCGACGGCTCCGACACATATGCCGAGCTTGCTTCCTATCGCGGTCTGTTCTTCCGCCGGCCGTGGCCGGCCGCGGCGATGGCGTTATTCTTTTTCTCGCTCGCCGGGATACCAGCCACCGCTGGGTTCTACGGCAAAGTGCTGCTGTTGCAGCAAGCGTTCGGCGGCGGTCCCTGGGGTATAGGAATGGCAATCGCGCTGGTCGCCGGCACGCTCGTCTCATTCTATGTGTATGGCAAGGTCGTGTGGGACATGTACGCCCCCGCCGAAGGTGTGGCCACGGTGCCCAGTGGCAACGCGCTCGCTCCCTGGATCGCGGTCGCCGCTGGGGCAGCCGGCACGCTCGTCTTCGGCGTTCTGCCGCAGCTCTTCTACGCGAGTCAACCGTTTTTGACCGCTGCAGCAAGGTAAGAGCGCACACCGGTCGCGAGCCTGCGGCTCGTCGTGCGATCGTCCTTGAGGATGTTCGTTTGAGACTGCGCCTTGTCGCCGCCGCCGCATCGCTGGTCTTGTACGCGTGCTCTGCGCACAACCCGCAGGGCGCCGGCACGCCGTCGCCGCTTCCGGTTGCCACCGGCGCATATCCTATGCACGGTCATGCCGCCGACTTCACATGGATCGCGGGAACGGTCGAGCGCGATCTGCGCTGCATCTATCTTGACGTTTCGGGCTCAGCTCGTTCGGGCTTTGCGAGTCGCATCGCGCTCGCAGCCACCCTGGAGCAGGCGGCGCAACTCCAAGCCGGCGACACCGTCGTCATCAAGGGTGAGCTCAGCCGGCTCGCCTATGGCGCATGTGGTGCGCCGTCCTATCGGGTGTCGTCAATCGAAGAGCACTAAGGGCGGCGTTCGTAGCGCCGCCTGCCGTGCTTGTTTATCCACCGTCGTTCGTCTGGCCACCGTTGCTCGCCTGATGGTGGTGATGTTTGTGTGAGCCCGACATCGTTCCGCTCGTGCTCGACATGTCCGATGTATCTGAGCTATTGGACATGCCGTTCATATCGTTCATCGAACCGCTGGAACCGTTCATGCTGCCCTTGTGATGCGAGCCTGCCAGGTGGTAGCCAGCTGCGTCCGCTGCCGCCTCGCACATGTACTCACCATGCTTGGTCCGACCGAAATACGGATCTCCCTCGCGATGGTACGTCTTCTTGTTCGTGTTTGCCCATACGATGTCGCCCTTGCAATGCAGGCCCTTCGGTATGGGCGCCGCCTGCGCAAGCGGCAATCCCGCTACCTCTTTTTGCACGGCGGTCATCGGTGAAGCAAGCGGTGCCACTGTGGCGTTATTTTGAGGAGCCGAGCCTCCCCCGCCACCACCACAACCCGCGACCGCGGCGACGAGTGCAAGCGCACCAAGTAACTCAAGGAATGATCGTGTGCAGCGAACGAGCATATGCTTTCCTTTCACGCAGTGGGCGCCAAGATGTGGCGCTCGTTTGAGCCCATTTGCGCGAAAGCCTGCGCCCGCAAAGGGAGCGGTGGCGCGCGCGGGAAACGGTCGGCCTTTGCCGTTCACGAAAGGAGGACCGTTCATGAGCGATCGAGCCACGTATTTGGCAACGATGATCTCGCTGTCGAGCGCTGCCTTCGGCGTTATCGCCGCGCTCGCGTGGAACACGGCGATCTCCGACCTCATCAAGCAATTCTTGCCAGCCGGCAAAGGCTTGCTCCCTGAGTTCCTCTACGGCGTCATCGTGACGCTCATCGGCGTCGTCGTGATGGTGAACCTTGCCAAACTGGCGGAGAAGAGCGGGGACAAAAGCGCCATCTAAAGAGCCCGCGAGCGAGGGCCGGCGGGCGCCCGGCCTGTGAGCGCGCGCACGGCTTTGAGCCAGCGACCTTCAGCGCTGCGACTTTGCTTGGTTTGGGTAAGGTTTGCGCTAGGGGAGCCCGATACACATCTATAACACGGTTGGCAGGGCGCTTAGGAAAGCGACTTGTTTTTGGCGTGCCTCACCTGAAAGACACGCCGGCGCCCCCAAGGAGTTCCCACTCGAGTGTTGCTTTTCGCGGCTATCGCCGCGCTATTCCTGACCACCGCCGACGCGGCTGAACCAACTACCACGCCCCCTGCGCAAGTGCGCTATGTCGGCGAGACCATATCGTACAGCTTGCACGCGACTATGTCGCAATCGATCGCCGGTAACGATGCGTTTGGCCGGCGCGTTAACCAGACATCAGCACCGACGTCGCTCAAGTTGCACGAGCGCATCTCGATCACTAAGACGACGCCCGAGGACCTTGGCATGCACCGCTTGGGCAGCATCACCGCGACGGTGGACGGTGCTAAGCCAGTAAATAAAGACGGGCAGGGATGGACGACGGTCAACAACGCCGGAGTCGTGCTGCATGATACGGGCAAGCTCGGCGGGTTGTTCTTGTTGCCGTTGCCGTTCTTAGCCGACGCAGCGCTGCACGATGGACAGGAACTGGCGGTTGGCGATACGTGGTCCGGCCAGCTCGGAACAAAACTCTACGGAATGACGGCGCGCCCACACTTGAAGTTCTCCGTGACCGCCGAGCGGCTAGTCGGCGACGCCCGCGTCTACTCGATCGACGCAACCGGCACGGTACCGATGAAGGAGCCGGTTATGACGACAAGTGGCGAGCCGCTCGGCTACGCGACCGGCACCGCCAACGTCACCGCGCACATCGAATACGATCGAGCCAACCGCCGTCTCATCTCCATGCGCGCGCAGCTGACGGACGTGTTGCGCTACAGCGGCCCCGCCAAGCGAACCGCCGGACACGTCAAGGACCATCAGTTATGCGAGGTCTCGCTTGACCAAGAAGCCGTCACAGGCGGCCAGACACAGGCGGACGATCCCACCCCCGGCCGTCTGCCGTAATTAAAGAACAGTCCTCTTCTTATGTTGGTGAACCGCTTCACGCGCTCGGCGCGGCGGGGTTCGCCCGTGCTCTGCGCTCTTCGCTGTGACGGTGTCCGTAGAGGAAGTAGATCGCAAGCCCTAGCGCGAGCCAACCGGCAAAGAAGATCCAGGTGATGACCTGCGATCCCAACACCATGAGGAACAGCGACGTGACGACGCCGAGCACCGGCACGAAAGGCACGAGCGGCGTACGGAAGGTGCGCGGTCGATCCGGCTGCGTGCGCCGCAGCACCAGCACCCCGATGCACACCAGCACAAAGGCGCTGAGCGTTCCCAGATTGACGAGCGCCAGCAGCTGGCCGAGCGGCACCAACCCGGCGATGATGCCGATGATTAGGCCGACGACCATCGTCATGCGTGCCGGGGTGCGAAAGCGTGGATGGACCTTCGCGACGCCTTTCGGCAGCAGACCGTCGCGCGCCATCACGAAGAAGATGCGGCTTTGTCCAAGCAATCCCGTGAGGATCACGGATGACGTGCCGATCACCGCTCCGGCGACGGTCAGCCACGCCCAGCCGCCGCGGCCGACTGATTTCAGTGCGACGGCGAGCGGCGCACCAACGTCGATGGCCGAGGCAGGTTGCATGCCGGTCAGCACGATCGCGATCGTGACGTAAAAAAACGCGCCGAGCCCGAGCGCACCGAGCACGCCGATGGGAACATCTTTTTGCGGATTGTGCGCTTCCTCAGCAGCCGTCGTCACGGCGTCGAAGCCGACGAATGCGAAGAAGACGATGAAGGCGCCTGGGATGATGCCGGCTTTGGCCGCCATCATGGCCGAGAGCATGCTCCCGCCCGTATACTCGATCCAGCCATGCGGCGCGTACGGATGCCAGTTGGCTGGATTGATGAATGGCAAACCGATGACGATGAACGCCACCAAGACGCCCATCTTGAGGATCACGAGCAAGGAGTTCGTACCTGCCGATTCGCGGATGCCGATCGCCAGCAGCGCTGAGAAGCCTACTACCGCGATAAATGCGATGACGTCGAAATACGTATGCGCTTGCGGGTCGTATGCTGACGTCGCCCACAGCGGCAGCTTGATACCGACGCCTGTCAAGAATTGCTGGATGTTGGACGAGAACGTGCTGGCCACAGGCGCCGAGGCCATGCCGTACTCCCAAATGAGGTTCCAGCCGATGACCCAGGCCACAAGCTCGCCGACCGTCGCATATGTGTACGTGTACGCGCTGCCCGCGACGCGCACCATCGAGGCGATCTCCGCATAGCACAGCGCGGCAAACGCGCTGATGATGGCGGCTATCAGGAACGAGATTGTCACGGCAGGCCCCGCAAGGTTGTGCGCACCGTCTCCGATCGTCGCGAAGATGCCGGCGCCGACCATGTTGCCGAGACCGATCGCCACAAGCGCCCATGGACCCAGGGCGCGGCGCAGCGTCGGGCCGTGCGCCTGGTGCTCTTCTTCCGCCAATGCTGCCATCGATCGCGTGATGAACAGCCCAGGTTCGCCTTTGCGTGCTACAGCCATCGATCGCGTTACGCCGCAGCGTCCTTAGCAGACAAGATCGGCGCGCCGTCGAGCGGCCAGACAATTGCGGTCTGCGCGTCACGCCAGCTTAGCACACCCTCCTCCTTGGGATCGTATTCGGCGCTCATCTTGTAGTGGACGATGACGTCATCGCTTTGCGCCAAGAAGCCGTGAGCGAAGCCTTGTGGCACGTACAGCTGGTGATGGTTATCAGCAGTGAGCTCAAAGCCTTGCCAGCGTTTGTAGGTGGGCGAGCCCTCGCGCACGTCCACGATGACGTCGAAGACGCGACCGAGCAGCACTTGGACGAACTTGGCCATGCGCATGTCGTAATGCATACCACGGATGACATCGCGCTTGGAACGAGAAACGCTGTCCTGCAGCCAGACGTCGTGCAGACCGAGCGCCGCGTATTTGCTCTGTGAGAAGCTCTCCTTGAAATAGCCGCGGGCGTCAGGATAGACGTCCGGAATGAAGAGCTTCGCCTCTGCGAACGCCGTGTCGCGGACCTGGATCATCGCGCGCCTGCTTCGCAGCATTGCCTCGCTCATCCCGCAGGCACGGAGGTCGAGCCATATGATCTTCCTCAACGAGCGTCAGGTCGCTGAGCTTTTGCCGATTGCAGACGTACTCAACGCGCTCGAGCGTGCTTTCATCGCGCAGGCTCGCGATGAGGTCCGTATGCCCTTGCGCACGATTGCGCCGAATGCTGACGGTCTGCTCGGTGCCATGCCGGCTGCGATCATCCCGGCGCCGGCGGCATTGGGGGCCAAACTCGTGACGGTCTTCCACAAAAACGGCGCGCGCGGTCTGCCCACCCATCAAGCACTCATCACGCTCTTCGATGCGGATACAGGCGAGCCGCTTGCGATGATGGACGGCCGCTTCATCACCCAGATCCGAACGGCCGCAACATCCGCGCTTGCGACCAAGGCGCTTGCTCGAGCTGGGGCGAGCGCGCTTGCAATCGTGGGCACGGGTGTCCAGGCGGGCGCTCACATAGAGGCGCTCGGTCAGATCATGCAGATCAAAGAGCTTCGCGTGTGGGGGCGCACAGCGACCAAGGCTGCAGCCGTCGCCGACCTCGCGCGTATGATCGGCGTGCATGCTCGTGTCGCTGCGACCGTGGCCGATGCCTGCCAGGGCGCGGACGTCATCTGCACGCTCACGGCTTCGCACGATCCGATCCTCGGCGTTGCCGACGTCGGCCCCGGCACGCATATCAATGCCGTCGGGTTCGGCGGCCTGGGAGGACGCGAGATCTCAGGCGAGCTGATGGGGCGGGCGCGCTTGTTCGTCGATTCGCTTGAGGGTGCGCGTCATGAGAGCGGAGCGGTTCAGGGGGCAATGCGTGAGGGCCATCTGCCGGAGAATCCTGAGCTGACGCGCTTGTGCGACGTAATCTCCGGCGCTGCGCGCGGACGGCAGGGCGATCGGGGCATCACGCTTTTCCACTCGCTCGGCATCGCCATCGAAGACATGGCCTGCGCCCGCCTGGTCTACGACCGGGCGAGCGCGGCTGGTATCGGCACGAAGCTCACGTTATAGTTAGGGTGTAAATGCGCGCGGTGTCGCTTCGTTATCGACGTCGGGGAATGGCGGCGTGAGGCCGGTGTAGTCGCCAACGACTTTGGCATCGTAGTGCCCATAGAGATGGTCAAAGCCGTTGCCTGCTTCGCCGACCACGCCTTGTGCGAAGACGATCAGCCTGCTTTGTTCACCGCGGTCACTTGATGTTTGAACTGATCATTGATGAGCGTGAGGCCATTGCGCAGACGAATTACGAGGGTTGGCAATGGCGCCGAGATGCTGCCGGCCGGGCGTCAGTGATGTAAGAGCGAAGGACCCGCTTGGCTTGCCTCATCCAAGGACAGCACTAAAAGAGCCGCCCCGTACGGTGTTTACGTCCGGCCGTTATTGTGGCAGACTGTGGAAGTTGGGGCTCGCGTAGGGTGAACCGTTGGCGGGGTTGCTGCTCCACGGCGAGGTGGGCTCAATGTTGGTGCTCGGTATCGACCCTTGGAATGGATATACCTGAGGCACACTGGTCCACGGTGATCCATTGAAGGGCGAGGTGTACGGGAGGCTGACGAAAGGATTCGCCGCTAGCCCCGACACGTTGGTCTCAAACGCGCCGCCCGACGTCGGATACTCGTTATCAAAAAGGTTGAAGCTGAAGCGTCCGGCCGAGAACTGGTCGTAGCCGAAAGTTTCGTTCTTGAACGGTGTGAAGCCGAACTGTCCGGGATATCTCCCCTCGCCGAGACTGTAAGCCAAGCCTCGGCCGTACGCGTTGTTGACGTAGCTGACACCGTTGGAGCCGTATACGACCGTTTGACCGTAACCGGGCGTCACGCGCTTGCGATATGCCTGGACGTAGAGCGCGTGCTGTATGCTCGTCGCATCGAGCAACAGCTTCACTGCGCTTGGCTCGGTCACGCACGTGAGCGCGGGTGAGTGTTGGCTGTTCCAGGTGATGACGACGCTCGCGTTCACCTCAACGGTCGTCGTGTCTGCCGCAGTTCTAGACGCGCAGTCGCCGGCGGGCAGTTTGTCAAGCGGCCCGGCAGCCGCGAGGTCGTTGAAAAACTTTTGCGTCACCGTCGACTCGAGTTGATTTGACGAACGCCCTGCGCCATCAATGGCCCAGGCTTGACCCGTCGTGCTGACGACGATCCGGTAACCCGCAAAATCGCCATTTCCAGCATTGTAGATCATCGCCGAGCCTTTCGGCATCGGGATCTGCGGCACGAGCTGCGGACGGGCCGAGGATGCTCCCATGAGCATAACTGCGGCGGTCGAAACGACCGCCACCACGAGTGACTTGACCTGCGCCTTCACCATGCGATCTCCCGCGTCTATGATAGAGCAAACCCTGCGGCCGATGCAAGGCCGGAAGGACCAGCATAGCTCCTCACGCGGCTCGCTTTATCAGGACTAATGGCAGCCAGCACTGCGATGTCCGGCGCAGCGGAACGTCACACGCCACAGCGGTTTCGAGGAACGTGCGAGCACCCGTAAGAACCTCGTGCCATGGGTCCTCCGACGGCCGGTGCCGATACTGGCGTTGCCGATATTGTCGTGCCTACCGGCACGGTCACGTTTCTTTTCACCGACATCGAGGGTTCGACCAAACGCTGGGAGACGCATGGCGATCACATGCGTGCCGCGGTTGAGAGCCACGATGCGTTGCTGCGCGGCATCTTCGAAGGCCATCATGGTTACGTCTTCAAGACAGTTGGCGACGCCTTCTGCGTCGCGTTCGCGAGTCCAGCCGATGCGGTGACCGGAGCGCTTGATGCACAGCGCGCGCTTGCCAAAGAAGATCACTCGACGGTCGGTGGGATACGCGTGCGTATGGGGCTGCACACAGGCTCCGCCGATGAGCGCAGCGGCGATTATTTTGGACCAACTGTCAATCGCGTGGCACGCCTTATGTCCGTTGGGCACGGCGGGCAGATCTTGGTCTCTGACTCGACAAGGATGCTTCTGCAAGGTGAGATGCCGCCGGAGGCAGCGCTCACCGATTGTGGTTCGCATCGTCTCAAAGATCTCGCGCAGCCCGAACACATCTGGATGGTCACCGTGCCGGACCTGCCAGCGACGTTCCCGCCCCTCACGTCATTGGATGCGTTCCCCAACAACTTGCCCATACAGATCACGAGCTTCCGTGGGCGCGAACAAGACCTCGAAGATCTCAAGACGCTGCTGCGCGATCATCGCCTGGTCACGATCCATGGCCCTGGCGGCATGGGCAAGACGCGTCTCTCGATCCAGGCCGGCGCCGAGTTGCTCGAAGATTTTCCGGATGGTGTTTGGCTTGCCGACCTATCCTCGCTTCGCTATCCCGAACTTGCGTCGAGCGTGGTATCGAAGGCGCTCAACGTCAGCCAAGCGCAAGATCAGACCGCGGAACAAGCGATCGTCGCCGCGCTTAAGCGCAAGAAACTGCTGCTGTTGCTCGACAACTGCGAGCACGTCATCGACGACGCTGCAAAGCTTGCTGACACGATCCTCAAGCAATGCCCCGACGTTCGTATCTTGGCGAGTTCGCGCCAAGGCCTGCAAGTCACCGGCGAACAGATCATGCGTCTGCAGCCCCTCGGGTTTCCGGAGCCGCGGGCGACCGTTACGCTCGAGAACGCGATGTCGTACTCGGCGATTGCCTTGTTCGTCGACCGCGCGCTCGCCGTCAACAAGTCTTTCGCACTTGACGACGATACAGCACACACCGCCGGTGAGATCTGCCGGCACCTTGACGGTCTGCCGCTCGCCATCGAGCTCGCCGCGGCACGCGTCAAGGTCCTGTCTTTGGACAGCTTGGCGCAGCGTTTGGACAAGCGCTTCAGCCTGCTCACCGGCGGCGACCGAACCGCGCTCGAGCGCCAGCGAACGCTTGGCGCGCTCATCGACTGGAGCTATGAACTGCTCACGCCACAGGAGCAGTTGCTGTTCTGCCGCGTGTCGGTGTTCGCCGGCGGCTTCGCCCTCGAGGCGGCCGAGGCGGTTTGTGTGGGCGAGGGCATCGAAGATTTTGAGATCCTCGACCTTTTGGCGTCGCTGGCCGACAAGTCGCTCGTCATCGCGGAGACGAGCCAGCGCAGCGAGCGCTACCGGCTGCTCGAGTCGATCCGTGCCTACGGCTGGGAAAAACTTAAGACGTCCGGTGACCTTGACCGCCTTGTCGCGTTGCATGCGGAGCATTATAAGGTAGCCGCAGTGACCGCCGACAGGACGTTCGGCACCAAGCCCGACGCGGCGTGGTTGGATACCGTTGAACCCGAAGTCGATAACTTCCGCGTCGTCATTGAGTGGGCGCTCGGCCCAGCCGAGCAGCCCGCGGTCGCAGGTTTGGTCATCGGCTGCCTCGAGCGGTTGTGGCGAGAAGGCGGACTCGAAGCAGAGGGCCGCAAGTGGATCGCGACTGCGCAAGCCCGCGTTGATGACGAGGCAGAACCGGTCGTCGCAGCGCGCCTGTGGCGCGCCCTTGCCTGGCTGACGAGCGGCGCGCAGTGTCTTGAAGCCGCGGAGAAGGCGTCCGCGCTCTACGAGAAGCTCGGCGACGGCCGGGGACTGGCACATGCCCTCACCGCGCTTGCACTAGCGCTTTTCCATGCTGGGCGCATTGACGAGGCGGCCGCCGCCAACGACCGCGCGTTGGGATGGTTCCGCGAATACTCAGATAAGCGCAACGTCGCCGCATGCCTGCGCCAACAAGCCACCATCGCAGAAGCGCAGGGCGATATCGCGGCGGCACGCGATCTGTACAAACAGGCGCAGACTGTTTTCAAGGCGCTGGGGGTGCAAAGCAGCGTGGCCATGATCCTCGCCTGCGTGGCCGAGCTTGAGTTCAAAGAAGGCAACGCAAGCGAAGCCTTGCGCAGCGTCGCTGAAGCACTTGAACTCGGGTCATGGGGCAAAAACGCCACGCACCTCGCCATCTATCATGCAAACGCAGCGGCCTATCGCATCGCGCTTGACTCGCTGCCGGCCGCCCGCGATGCAGCGCGTGACGCCGTGCACTGGGCCCTCGAAGCCAAAAATGAGCTTATACTCTCAGATGCACTCGGACATCTAGCACTGATCGCAAGCCGCGCTGGTGACCCGCGCCGTGCCGCTCAGCTCGCCGGCTTTGTCGAAGCGCACTATGCCGAGCTTGGTGAGTCACGTGAGTCCACTGAAGCGTGGAGCTACGATCAGCTGATGCGGTCGCTGCGTGAGCAGCTCGACGCCGCGGCCCTGGATGCGCTGCTCAAAGAAGGGGCAGGCTTAATGACCGAGCAGGCCGTCGCAGAAGCGCTCAACATCACAACCGAACCCGTGACGCGAGCTGCATAAGGCAGGCTTGGCTTAGGGCGTGGCGCCCGCCGGCCGCAGGTTGATCCCGGCGATCTGTCCACTTTTGTCCAGCGCAAACGTCATCACGAGCGTGCCGCCGCTCACCGCAACGTTGTAGTGGTACACGGTATAGGCGCCGACCGCCGATAAGTCTTTTTGCGTGAACGAGCTCGGGGCCCCGAGCGGCTTGAGTTGCTGAGATATCGCCTCCACTTTTGCAGGCGTCAGCGCGTCGTTCATGTCTTTGGTCAGTTGCGCGCGGTCGATCTTGCCCGTTTGCAGCATGCCGTACCAGGTCTTGGCCCGGTCGAGCACTTTTTGGTCCGCGGCGCTCACGCTTGCGGTCGGCGTCGGGCTTGGTGAGGCGGTGGATGCCGGCGTCGGCGTGGCTGAAGCCGCGCGTGCGGAAATGGTTGACAAAGCAAACCCCAACGCGGCGCAGCCTGCAACCAAGAGTATCCGCGTTCGTAATGCGTTCACGATGTTCTCCTTATTTCAGTCGGGCAGAGTATTAGGGAGCACCGGCGCTGATGCCTCGAACTTTTGCTTGCTGCCACTTATCCAGGCCTGCTACTATAACAACGTCGAGAAGGAGCGCCCATGCGGTACACTGGCCTCTATACCGGTGTCTTTACTGTAACGTTTGTACTTGCGCTAACGGCGTCAGTTGCTTTAGCGCAGGAGCGGGTGATGACGCTGCAAGAGCGGATGGGCTACCCGGCACAAGCCCGCCTGCTCAACATCCATGCAGACGATTTTGGGATGGCCCATTCAATCGATAAGGCGATCGAACAAGCGCTGGAACACGGTTGGGTGGATTCTGCAAGTATCATGGTTCCTTGCCCATGGTATCCGGAGGTGCTTACGTGGGCACGTGCGCACCCGCAAGCAGACCTCGGCATTCATCTCGTGCTCAATAGCGAGTGGCCGGGATACCGCTGGGGCCCGATCGCTAGCCGCGACCGCGTTGCAACGATCATCGATCCACAGGGGTATTTCTATAACGACCCTTCGCGTTTCACGCATCTGGACGTCGCCCAGGCACAGCTGGAGCTGCAGACCCAGATCGACAAAGCGCAGTCCGATGGCATCGACATCACCCATTTGGACTCCCACATGATCGCCCTGATGACTACGCGCCGCTTGTTTCGCCTCTACGAGAGCATCGGTCAGACATATAACCTGCCCATCCCATTGACGACGGCTGGCGATTATCAGATGCCAAGCGGAGAAAAAACAGCGCCTGACGCGCTCATGCTCACCGACGTCGTTACGATGGATCCCGGGATTCCGCCGCAGAAATGGGTGGCCTGGTACGAGACGACACTTTCAAAGCTCAAACCCGGCATTTATCAGCTGATCGTCCATCTCGCGTATGACGACGCCGAGATGCGAGCCGCAACGCATGGAATCCCGGATTGGGGCGCCGCGTGGCGCCAGCGGGACTTCGACATGGTGCGCAGTGCGCAGTTCCGCGCGTTCCTACGCGACCAGCATTTCACACTTGTGAGCTGGCGCCAGTTGTGGACGGCCTACCATCGTAGGGTCCCTGCATCCCCACGCGTGGCAACACGATCACGCTGACGGCGCTTCCCAGATCAGTTCGGCTACGGCGAAGACCAGTTCCACGTCTTCTTGTTTGATCTCGGGTTTGTCGGGCACGCGGACTTCACCAGCGATCGTGCACACCGCGTCATTGAGAAACGCATAAGGTTTTGCTGCGGTGACGTGCCATGCGGCGCCGACGACTTGCCGCCGGCCGACCGGATACGCGCGGCCGTAGCCTTTGTAGTCGATCATGATCAGCGAGCCGTCATCGGCCTCGATGAAGCCTTGCATGTCCATGGCAAACGTGCGGTCCGTCCGCCGTCGCGGATGGTTGCCCGCGCGGAATTTGCCGCTGATCGCGCCCTCACATCGTCCCTCTGCGAAGTAGTAGTGGTGCTCTTCCTTTCCGCTCGGCCCCTCGAGATCGACCTGCCAGCCATCAGGATAGTGGAAGCGCACGGTGTACAATGGTTTCAATTGCATGGCATCCGACGCTCCTTCTCAGTTCAAGGCCCTGAGAGTATCTCATCGTTGATCCAATAGCTTTCGGCGAGCATCGCGACGAGCGTGCCGGCGATCCACAGCCCACGGCGCCAACGGTCGCATGCAGACGGCGTGACCAGACTCTGCAGCAAGATGTCGGGGATGTAGGCTGCGCAGTAGCACAAATTGGCGAGTAAGGCGAGCACCAAGAGTGCGCCGAGGTCTGCGAAGTTAGGCGTGCGCGGCAATTTGCGCCAGCCGAGCGTGAACCAGACGCTGCCAGCGATAACGAGTACGATGTTATACGGCAGCCGGCGCGCCTCCCAGAATCGGCTCGCGCTCCGCAACGGTGACCAGCTGCCCGAGGGCTGGGTCCGCGCATCCATAGCGACCTTTTAACTTTGCAATGCAAAGTCACCTGCCTCGAGGCTCGTTTTGGATGTCTCGCCCTAGAACTTGAACGTGTAGGCGAAGGCGGGTCCGTACAGCTTCAGGTTCGGCATCGGTCCCGCGCTGTTCGTGTAGGACAGCCAACGGTACACGATCTCGGCGCTGGCGCGCTTGCCATAACCGATGCCCACCACATATTGCGACGTCGACCCAAACGTTCCCGATCCGACGTCCGCGTAGTACGGAACGAACCAGGCCTTCTCCGGAGGCAGTGACAGCTTGCCCTTCACGCCCCCAATCGTGTCATAGAGCGTCGTGTTGAACGATGCGCTGCCGTTGCGGCCCAAAAACGGGCTCGGCGTCGTGAGATACCAAGTGGCTGACGATTTGGGCTGCGTGAAGCGCTCGCCAATGAAGAGGTTCGCCGTCAGCGCCGGATCTTGATACACAGGCGCCCCCGCGGCGATGGTCCAGATGTTCTCCACGAATCGTGCATTGGCTTGGAAGGTGACCGGAAGATGGACGCGGCCGAACGGCCCGGTCACGGTAGCGCTTGTCGTGCTCGAGTTCGAGAAATTCTGGGTCATGAAATCGGTGAATGCATCGATATATCCGTTGTGTGCGTCAGCGGTGAACATCAGCGCTGAATTGAGCTTATTGAGATAGCCACTAGGCCCGGCATTGAGTTCGAGTGAACCCGTGCCGCCCAGGACGGGGACCGTGTAGTCGAGCGTCCCCTTGATAGTAGGAACCCACAAGTACGGCGTGACCCGAAACTCCCATGTCTTGTATTTTGTCGGCGGAGGAGCCGGCATCGGCGTTGGGGTGGCCGCGACCGCAGGGCTCGCTAGGGCAAGCGCGGTTGCAACCCACAACCCTAGCTCAAGACGTTTCGACATGGGGCACCCCCTTGATCGTCCGAGGCGATTGGGAGCTTCCCTGCGGCCGTCCTGCTTTTGATTTTCAGTATTCAGTATGAGTAAGGCGCTCAACAATGGGGCGCGCTGCCTCGAGCGCGGTGGAAGCTGCGATGGCCGCCAGGGCCCCGATGATCACGAGAATGACATCGCGCTCTTCTTGGGCTGTCGCATCCGACCACTCGACGGAAACGAGCTCATCGTTGCGGTCGAAGATACGCGTGCGATCGCCTGCCCATGGCAAGACAAGGCCGCCGAAAAATCGCAGATCGGAAATGTCAGCTAGCGCTGAGACGTCGAGTATGGTCGCACTCGATCGGGTCGCTAGCGTTACCACAGTTATGGAGCGGTCCGTGAACGTTGGTGACGCGGGTAATGGCGTCGTGAACCGGCAGCGAATAGCGCCTTGGCCATAGTTCTCGGACCGGATCTTCTGTTGGAGTGCCGGTGGAACGATGATGTCGGTGATCGGCCAGCTGTTTTTTCTCAGCTGAAGCGTCCGTGCGATATGTGATGCTTGGGCCTCGAGCTCAGCGTCGGTGCTTTTT
>Ga0306921_10003821_pt1 | contig 15336 bp, 9 predicted proteins | sample sta12Cox44000080_FD_203760 | JGI IMG/M metagenome (GOLD analysis project Ga0306921, IMG submission 203760) | Lab enrichment of tropical soil microbial communities from Luquillo Experimental Forest, Puerto Rico - statoxic.12C.oxic.44.000.080 (v2)... | ecosystem: Environmental > Terrestrial > Soil...
GGAACGGCAACGCTCGCGCTACGCCCTTGCCGAGTCGCTCGCGGATCAGCTTCGGAGAAACTCCGGCAGCCGTCATCAGCCGCAGGTTCCGCAGCAACGCCATCCCACCCAGCTTGTTCTCGCTCAGCAACCGTTCAAACGTTTCCTTCTTATCCCTACGCGCGGATAGCGAAACCTCCCACGTGTCCGGCGCCTCCAGCTTGCCTTCCACGAGCCGCTTCCACACCTCCGCCTGCTCCGCATTTCGCGGCTTGGCGTGGCACAGAAACAGCACGTCGCGCAGCTTCACCTCTGCGTCACGGTCGTACTTCGCCAGCTGGTGTGCGTCGAACTTCGGAAACGCCCGCGCCAGCCCGCGCTTCACCCCCGCTGACAGCGGCTGCTTCTTCTCCTTCCAATACACCGCCACGAACTCGCCGAGTTCGTCCGCTCGCTGGATCACCGCTTCGAGCGTTTCCGCCACCAGCGGGCCGCTGCCGGTACGCCGTGCCAGTTCCCGCGTCAGGAAGAGAGGTACGTGGCGGAGCTGCATCTTCTCACGTGCCTCGCGCGCCAGCGCGGCCACGTCTTCCGCCTTCGACTGGCGCACCAGCTCCGCGATCCGCTTCGCGATGACGTTTCCCTTCTCATAGAACGTGCCTTCCCAGAGCAGGCACGTCAGCACGCTGCGCCGCAGTTCCGTCTTTGCGCTGACCCGCTGCGCCACCGCTCCTTCGTGCGTACGCGCCGGAAACATCCGCTTCCACACATTCATCCTCGCCATCCTTACCTCCTCCCTGCCCTCAGGGTGCATATTCAGCTGTGCTGCGCAGCGTTGTCGCGCCCCGGCCGCTCAAATCATTCCGTGTTGCCCGAGAAAGCCAGCGCTACAAACGGCCAACGAACCTTTCACCTTGCAACTTCTAGCTTCTTACCCCCTTGCTTTTGCAAGCCATCTGCTCAATTGACAAACCTCGGTTGCAACGCATGGATCGCAAACTTCCCACGTGCGTTGCGTAGCACCACGCGATCGCCCGCTTCGACCCGCAGCAATCCCGCCAGCCACGGCTGAATCACGATCTTCAGGTTCTCCCCCTGAATCTCTCCGATGCCCCGTGTGCAGGCCACGAATTCTGCCCCGCCTTCCTCAAGCGGAATCAGCACCACCAGCTCTCCATCCACGAGCTGCACCGGTCCTTCGAGTGAGATCTCATCATTCATTTTCGCCATCTCCTTTCTTCCTTCGAAACTCACGTCCAACCTCGGCACGTAGCGCAGGGTTTTATCCCAGCACTTTGCATTTCGCCTTCTGTGGCGAACGCCCTTCCGCGCCTCGGTATTTCCACTGTACTTTCTGTACCGGGAGGAACAACCAAGCACAGCCGCGGAACTTCTGCCCCGCTTCGTTTTCAGACGAAGTAACTTTGCTCTTCACCATCCCGGTATCTTTTTCCGGTCGGAACCTCCGGACCGCGTCTTTCGTTTTGAGCTACTGTCGTTCGACAGGCGGTCTTCGAAGCCGCATCCTCCCTGACTTGCGCCAGGGCGCTCTACCTTTGTCTCGAAGTAACGCGCTCCTTCACCACTCCGGAATCCTTCTTGCGGCGGGAATCCTCGGCCCGGGTTGCGAAGTATCCCGCGCCTGCACCACGCCGCAAACTTTCCAAAATCCACATGGCTGTGACCATCAATCTGCGAACAAAAACTACAAGCTACTGACTCCTGGCTGTCGACTGCCTTTCGCACACACCTCCGCGCTCTTCTCCGCATCTCATCACTCGCCAAAGAGAATCGCCAAAAACTTGCAGGAGGGAATTCGCGTTCACGCTTCTAACCCGACAGGCGTTCCTTAGGCCCTGTCGAAGTACTTGTGAACTTCACCATCCCGGGTGGCAAAGCACTTCCCCGCAACGGTTCTCTTCGGATCGCGATGATTTAAGCGGAGTTACTTTCGCAGGTCGCGCAAAAAGCGAATTACGAGACCAGTTCGCCGCGTCATCGATCGATCATGACTTGGTTTGGCTTGTCCCATTCATCTGCCTTTCACGCTCAGTGACGTTCTGCACGAAACATTCAGCAGAAAAAACTGAGGTACTCGCAAAGTAAACGGAGAGCAAAACTCTGTCAAGCACTATTTTCGAAATACCCGCATTTTTGCTGTTTTTGGCGCAACTCATTAATTTAAAAGTACCTACCCGAAGGCACCCGGACCTTCTGCTTTGCTGCTTACACTTTGTGCTTTGCCTGTACGCTTTTTTGCCTCGATCGTTTCACGTTGCACTTTCACTCTTTATACTGTCCCTCGTTCACTGCTAGTTTTCTCGCTTCCCGCCCGCCACGTTTTGTCTTTTACTGTTCCACTCTTTTAGACTCTTTTGCGATCCACTCCTCCACGTGCGCCTGCAACAAATCCAACGGGACAGCCCCCTGCTCCAGCACCGCATCATGAAACGTCCGGACATTGAACTTGCTCCCCAATTCCTTTTCCGCCTCTGTGCGCAATTCCCGGATCTTCATCTGCCCGATCTTGTACGCCAACGCTTGTCCCGGCCACACAATATACCGATCCACTTCCACGGTAATATCCTGGTCCGTCTTACTGGTGTTCTCTCGGAAAAAGTCGATTGCCTGTTGCCGCGACCAGCCCATCATGTGCATTCCCGTGTCTACCACCAAGCGCACCGCGCGCCACATCTCGTACGTCAACTGCCCGAATTTCGAATACGGATCCTTGTACATCCCCAACTCGGGCCCCAAACTCTCCGCATACAATCCCCAACCCTCCACAAACGCCGTGTACCCCGAGTGTTTCCGGAACTCCGGCACGCCCTCCTGTTCCTGCGCCAACGCGATCTGCAAGTGATGACCCGGCACCGATTCGTGCAGCGACAAAGCCTCCATCTCCCACTTCGGCCGCGCCATCAAGTTGTAGGTGTTGACGAAATACGATCCTGGCCGCCCCGCTTCCGGCGATCCCGCCTGGTAATACGCCGTCGTTTGCGAGGGCGCCGTAAATGCTGGAATTTCCACCACGCCATACGTCAGCCGCGGCAATTTTCCGAATTCATGCGCCAGCTGCGGATCGATCTCCTTCGTAAGGGCTCGGTACCCATTGACCAAATCTTCGGGCTTGTCGTAGAAGAACTGCGGGTCTGTCCGCAGAAATTCCGTGAACTCCTTGAAACTCCCCTTAAATCGCGTCGAAGCGATAACCTTGTCCATCTCCGCGCGAATTCGCTTCACCTCCGTCAGCCCGATTTCGTGAATCTGCGCCGGTGTCAGATTCGTCGTCGTGTACCACCGCACCCGATAGGCATACGCCGCCACCCCGTTCGGCAGGTCGCGCGCCGCAATGGTCTCCCGGCACGCCGGAATATACGTCGACACCAGGTACTCATGCAGCTTCTTGTATGCTGGCGCATCCGCGCTCGTATAAATCTGTTTCGCACGCTCGGTCAGCCGCACCCGGTCCGCTTCTCCCATGGACGCAGGAAACTTCGTAAATGGCTCCAGCAACGCACTCTTCATCGGATCCGGCGGTATCAAATCCTCCACTTGTTTCGGCACATCCCGCATCGTGATCTTCGGTGGAGAATACCCCTTCTTCAATCCCTCCTTCATCAAGTCCATGTTCTGATCCACCAACACCGGCAAAGCTTCCAGCCGCGCCATAATATCTTCGTATTCCGACACCGTCTGGCGCGGCATCATCGCCAGTACATCCGCCGGGCCCTGTTGCACGCCATCCATCTGCGTGATCGGAATCCAAATGTTCCCGCCACCGCCCCAAGCTGCGCCGCCGTACTGCAGTCCTTCCTCGGAGTTCTGCAGCCTCTTCACGTACAGGTCGTAGTTCAATTGCTCGTTGGGCGGCAGCAACTCGCGATGGAACTGCTTCATCGCCACCGTGCTTTCGCGCATGTGCTTGATCCTCGTCTCACGCCCCGCCTGCGAATCGTCGGTCCAACGCCGGTTCTGCCCCGGGAATCCCACCGACGTCGCATACTCCGGATACTCCTGCATCCACTGCTTCCAGTCCTCCGACAGAAACACCCGAAACCGCCGCACCTCTTCGTTCGCCGCGGTATGGCTCGCGCCCTGGCCTATCGTTAGGAGTGGCCACAACACCACCGCGCACACTACGGCACCGACTTTCGCGAGTACGCTGCGATTCATGATTACCTCCAACGGAATTCAGGAATATCGAAACAGGTAGGAAGCTTACTCTCAGACTCTTTTACTTTTCCACTTTTCTACTTTCCACGCGCCACGCGCTGGCCTTGAGCGATGCAAAGGGCCACTTCTTCCGTCACTTTTCTGCCTTTTCCTTGCTTCGTTCATCCGCCAAAAACACAATCAGCCTCGCCGTCTCATCAATCCCCATCGCCGTGTTGTCCACCAGCACCGCGTCCTTCGCCTTCACCAGCGGCGATACCTTCCGCTCGCGATCCCTCTTATCCCGCTCACGCACTTCCTGCAACACTGCCAGCAGCGTCGTCGCGTCGCCCTTCTCCTGATGCTCTTTCCAGCGCCGCTGTGCCCGCGTCTCCGGCGAAGCCTCCAAAAAAATCTTCAGCTCCGCCTCGGGAAAAACGACGGTCCCAATATCCCGCCCTTCCATCACCACCCCGCCGCCTTGTCCCGCGTGCTGCTGCGCTGCCACCAAGACTCGCCGCACGGCCGCAATCGTCGCCAGTCGCGACGCCGCCTGCGCTACTTCCGCCGCGCGAATATCTTCGGTCACTTCCCGCCCATCCAGAAACACGCGATTCTTCAACCCTGCAGCTTCCTGTTCCGCGGTCGGCGCCTTCAACGCAATGTGCGTCTCACGCGCCAGGGCTTCCAACCTGGCTTCATTCTCCAACGGAATCTTCCGCTCCAACGCCTTCAAGGCCACCGCTCGGTACATCGCCCCGCTGTCCAAATACAAATATCCCAGCATCGCGGCCACTCGCCGCGCCACCGTACTCTTCCCCGACCCCGCCGGTCCATCAATCGCTATCGTCAGTCCCTCACTCATTCTTCCTCAATGTAGCGGCGGGTCGCCTCGGTTCGATTGCGTACTTCTCTAAGCTTTGACTTTGCACCTTGTGCCTTACGCGGCTTCCCTTTACTTTTTCACTCTTCCACCGTTTTATTCTTGTACTTGCGCTTCCTCGCCTTTCGCTACCCTGAGTGGGGCTTCGTCTCCATTTTCTCTTTTCCAATTTCGATTTGCCGTTTTCAAAATCCCATAATGTTGTACCCGCAGTCCACGTACAACGTCTCCCCCGTGATGCCCGATCCCGCCTGCGATAACAAAAACGCCGCCGTCGCCCCCACTTCCCCCGCGTCCACGTTCCTCTTCAACGGCGCGCGTTCCGCGTGCGATTTCAGCATCTCCCCCAATTGCGAAATCCCCCGCGCCGCCAGGGTCTTAATCGGTCCCGCCGAAATCGCGTTCACGCGAATCCCCTTCGGCCCTAGGTCATTTGCTAAGTACCGCACCGTCGCCTCCAGCGCCGCTTTCGCCACCCCCATCACGTTGTACTTCGGCACCACTTTCTCCGCGCCGTAGTACGTCAGTGTCACAATGCCTCCGCCTTCCGTCATCAACGGCGCCGCCGCCCGCGACACCGCAATCAGCGAATACACGCTCACGTCATGCGCAATCCGAAACCCTTCGCGCGACGTATTCACGAACTCGCCTTTCAACTCCTCCGCCGGTGCGTACGCCACGCTATGCACGAGCCCCTGCAACACCCCATATCGGTCCTTCAGCGTCTCAAATAGCTTCGCCACTTGATCATCAAAACTCAGGTCGCACATGAAGCCTTCCGCGCCCGGCAGGTCCGCGATCAAATCCTTCGCTTCCTGCTCCAGCCGTTCATTCTGATAGCTGATCGCCAGCTTCCACCCCGCCGCGTGCAACTTCTGCGCAATCGCCCACGCGATGCTGCGTTTGTTCGCCAGACCAAAAATCACCGCAGTCTTCTGTCCTTCACTCACGATTCCCCCATCAGGCGGTTCTTTCAAAAGAACATTGATTCACTTTTCCACTCGCTCTTCTCTCGCCACCGGCCACTAGATTCTATGGAACGCCCTCTCAATCTCCTTCACCGAGTACCGCAGCACCACCGGCCTTCCGTGCGGACAACTCATCGGGCAATCCGTCCTCGCCAGCGCTCCCAGCAGCCATGCCATCTTCGTCTGGTCCAGCGGCATATTCACCTTGATCGCCGCATGACAAGCCGTGGACGCGGCAATTTTCGATTGCAACGTATCGATCGAAATCGCTGCGCTCTCGCGCTCCAGTCCGTCCACAATCTCCCTCAACAGATGTTCCGCGTCATTCGCCGCCACGCCCGCGGGCACCGCCTGAATCGCCACGCTCTTCGGCCCCATCGGCTCGACTTCGAAACCGTTCTCCGCCAGTTCCACAGCGATTTTTTCGTACGTCACTAGTTGCCGCGGCGAGAGCTCGATCACCAACGGCATCAGCAAACGTTGCGATTCTACCTTTCCCGCGCGCCGCGCCTCCAGGTGCCGTTCGAACAACACGCGTTCGTGCGCCACGTGCTGGTCCACAATCCACAGCCCTTCCCCATTCACCGCCACGATGAAACTCGCGCTCACCTGCCCCAGCGGCTTCAAATCCGCAATCTGCTCCGGTCGCGGCAGCGTTGCCGGAGTATCGACGCTCCCTCGCGTGAAGTTCTCCGCCCAATGCGCCGCTGGTTCCGCCTCATTCCCAGCCACCGTCGCACCCGGACTCAGGCTCGCTCCCACCTGTGCGGACAACTCCGATTCGAACGGAAACCGCTGCGCTGCCGGTAGCTGTGGCGCCGCACTCAAATCAAAACGGCCTCCCGCCGAATAATCCGATCCCACTCCCGAGCCGACACCTAACTCCTCCATCGCAGGAATGCTCGCCCGCGGAACGCCCGAATTCGCCGAGGCGCTGTCACCTAATCCACCCGCAAACGTCCGCGGAGGTGCCACCGGGTTCGGCGCCACATTCCCGGCCGCCGCCGCAAAACTCGCAATCGGTCGCGTCGCCATCAGCGCTTGTCGAATCGCATCCCGGGTGCAGTCGTGCACAAATTGCAATTGCCGGAAGCGCACCTCGATCTTCGCCGGGTGCACATTCACATCTACTTCGTCGTACGGCAGCTCCAAAAACAACAGCGTCGCCGGAAACGCGTTCGGCGGCAAAATATTCCGGTACGCCTCATGAATCGCATGCAAAATCAGCCGGTCCCGCACCAGCCGACGGTTCACAAACACATAAATCCCGTTGCGATTCAGCCGCTGCACCGCCGGTCGCGACGTGAACCCCGTCACCTTCAGCGTCGGTTTTTCCTCTCCGGCCTCGATCTCCGGCTCCGTGATCGCCGCGCGAAATGGTGCCGACACTTCCGGAATCTCCACCAACTCCTCCAACGCCTGCCGCCCAAACAACTGGTACACGCGGTCCGCCAGTTTCTCCGCCGGAGCGCAGTTGATGATCTCCTGTGTGGGCGTCGTCAAAACAAACTGCCTTCCGGAATTCGCCAGCGCATAGTGCGTCACCAGCGACGCGATATGCCCCAGTTCCGTGGAGTCCGACTTCAGGAATTTCCGCCGCGCCGGCGTACAGTAAAACAAATCCGCCACGCTCACCGTCGTCCCTGCCGGCAATCCCGCCGGTTTCACCCCCACTAATTTCCCGCCGGCAAACTCCACCCGCGTCCCTTCCGCCTCATTCGCATCGCGCGTTTCCAACAGCAACCGCGACACCGCCGCAATCGACGGCATCGCCTCCCCGCGAAATCCCAACGTCGCGATCGAAAGCAGATCATCCACCGTCTTCAACTTGCTCGTCGCGTGTCGTTCGAACGCCAGCAACGCATCGTCATGGGTCATCCCGTGCCCGTCGTCGGTCACCCGAACCATGCGCTTCCCGCCCATCTCCGTCTCGATCCGCACCGACGCCGCGCCTGCGTCCAGCGCGTTCTCCAGCAATTCCTTCACCACCGACGCCGGACGCTCCACCACCTCGCCCGCGGCAATTTTGTTCGCCACCGCCTCCGGCAATATCCGTATTTTGCTCATGTCTTCTTTGCCCTTACAGCTCTGGCTTTCACCATGCAAGCTTTTACCGCTTTACTCTTCTGCTCTTCTATTCCTTGACCCTTATCCCCAGCTGCTCCAACTGTTCCTTATCCACTTTGCTTGGCGATTCCGCCATTAAATCTTGCGCCGCCGTTGTCTTCCCAAAAGCGATCACTTCGCGAATCGACTTCTCCCCCGCCAGCAGCATCGCAATGCGGTCTACGCCCAACGCAATCCCACCATGCGGTGGAGTGCCAAACGTCAACGCGTCCAGGAAAAACCCGAATCTCCGCCGCAACTGCTCTTCCGTCAATCCCAGTGCCTTGAACAATCGCTCCTGTATGTCCTGCCGGTGAATTCGAATGCTCCCCGACCCCAACTCATACCCATTTAGCACCAGGTCGTATCCCTTCGAACGTACTTCCCACGGCGCCGTCTCCAGCTTTTCCAAGTCCTCATCCACGATTCCCGTGAACGGGTGCTGCGCGCTCACCCACGTCCGATCCGTCTCGCTCCATTCGAACAACGGAAAACCCGTCAGCCACAAAAACTTCCACTTTGTTTTGTCGATCTGCCCGAGGGCCTCGCCCAACACCAGCCGCAACTGCCCCGCCACCAGTGCCGCCGCTTCCGTCCCCTTGATTTGCTGCTTCGCCGACACCGCCACCACCAGATCTCCAGTCTTCGCACCACACGCTTCTGCCAGCTTCTTCACATTCTCCACGCCAAGCAACTTCTCCACGGTCGACGTCACACCCTCGGCCGCCACCTTCACGAAATAGGCGCCCTTCGCTCCCGCCGACTTCGCCTTCTCTGTCAATTCATCCAGCTGCTTCCGCGAATAGCCCGCCCCTCCCGGCGCTGCGAACCCAAACACGTTCCCTTCGATGCCCAGTTTCTGCTTCGCTTCCGCCGGAAAACACTCCGTCACTTCGTGCAGTTCCATCCCAAACCGCAAATCCGGCTTGTCGCTTCCGTACTTCCGGATCGCGTCCTTGTACAGCATGTGCGGAAACGGCGCGCTCACCTCGATCCCCGCCACTTTGCACACCCGCACCATGACCGTCTCGATCACATGAAATATGTCTTCCTGCCGCGGAAATGACATCTCCAAATCCAACTGCGTAAACTCCGGCTGCCGGTCCGCGCGCAAATCTTCGTCGCGGAAACACTTCACGATCTGGAAGTACCGGTCCAGCCCGCCGATCATCAAAATCTGCTTAAAAATCTGCGGAGATTGCGGCAACGCGTAAAACTGTCCGTGATGCACGCGGCTTGGCACCAGATAATCCCGCGCGCCCTCCGGCGTCGACCGCGTCAGCATCGGCGTTTCCACTTCGATGAACCCCATCTCGTCCATCGCTCTGCGCATCTCCAGGACGATCTTGTGACGCAGGGCAATATTCTGGTGCGGCTTCGGACGCCGCAAATCCAGGTAGCGATACCGCAACCGCGTCTCTTCCGCCGCATTAATCTCTTCTTCAATCGGAAATGGCGGCGTCTTGGCGTTGTTCAGGATATACAGCTTCGACGCGACCACCTCAATTTCCCCGGTCGCAATCTCCGGGTTGGCCTTCTCCCTCTTCACCACTTTCCCTTCCACCGCCACCACAAATTCGCTGCGCGCCTGTTCCGCCTTCGCGTGCGCCTCCGCCTGAGTCTCTTTGTTGAACACCACCTGCACGATCCCGCTGCGATCGCGCACATCCAGAAACAGCAAATTCCCCAAATCGCGCCGCCGGTGCACCCAGCCCATCAGCAGCGCGTCCCGTCCCGCATCGCTCGCGCGCAACTCCCCGCAATAATGTGTCCTCTTCAAATTCCCCAAAAAGTCCAGCACGTATTGTCTCCCATCAAAAATCGGTCATTCCGAACGAAGCGAGAAATCCCTCTTCTGAAGGCGCGGGCTTGTACCAAAACTCTCCGTGTATCTCGCTGCCTTCTGCGCCGCAACTCGAACCTGGCACTTCGCCCCTGCACTTTATCGGTTTCCCGCTCCACTTTTTCACTCTTCTACTTCTTACGGTCAGACCTTCTTTTTCAAAAGCTCTACCAATTCCGCTTCGTTGATTTTCTCTTGCGACCCATCCGCCAACGCCTTCACCGTCCACTGCCCGCTAGCCACCTCTTCGTCCCCCAAAATCAACGCATACCGCGCGCCCAGCTTATCCGCCTGCCCCAACGCCTTTCCAAACTTCTGCTGCGTTGCCGGCAACTCCACCCGCAATCCCGCCGCCCGCAATTTCTGCGCCGCCGCAATCGCCGTAGCCTGCGCCTTCTCGCCCATCCACGCGATGTACACGTCGCGACCAGCCGCAACGCCGCCCTTCCCCGCTTCCTGTAGCGACAAAATCAGCCGGTCCTCGCCAATCGCAAATCCAATTCCCTTCGTCGGCGGCCCGCCAAGCAATTCTATCAACCCGTCATACCGCCCGCCCCCGCACACCGCATTTTGCGAACCCAGTCCCGGCGCCGTAATCTCAAATGTCGTCCGCATGTAATAGTCCAGCCCGCGCACCAACCGCCAATTTTCGCGATACTTCACCCCGCGCAGGTCCAACAGCCGTTTCATTTCGGCATAATGTTTCGCGCAATCTGCACACAAGTATTCGCCAATCCGCGGCAAGGTCTCAATAACCGCCTGCTCGTGCTCCAGCTTTGAATCCAGTACTCGCAACGGATTCGTCTCCACCCGCCGTTGGCTATCCGCGCCCAACTGGTCTTTCACTTTTTCGAGCGCCACCCGCAACGCCTCCACGTACGCGCGGCGACACACCAGCTTTCCGTCCGTATCGGTCCCGCTATGACCGATGGAATTAATCTCCAACTGCACGCCCGGCAGCCCCAACCGCTCGAAAAACACCATCACCATCTCGATCACTTCCGAGTCAATCCCTGGCGTGTCGCTCCCTCCCAGGACCTCCGCGTCAATCTGATAAAACTGCCGATATCTTCCCTTCTGCGGCCGCTCTCTGCGAAACATCGGCCCGAAGCAACACAATTTCACCGGCTGCGGCCACTGTGCCATCCCATGCTCGATATATGCCCGGCAAATCCCCGCCGTCGCCTCCGGCCGCAAGCTCACGGACGTTTCGTCGCGGTCCTCAAACGAATACATCTCCTTTGAAACGATGTCCGTCTCGCCGCCCACCGCTCGCGCAAACAATTCCGTCGGCTCAAACACTGGCAGCCGTATCTCCCCGAACCCATGCGTCCCGAACACCTCGCGCGCCGTCTGCTCCACACGGTTCCACAACTCCGTCTCCGGCGGCAACAGATCCCGCGTTCCCTTAATTGCCTGAAATTTGGTCTTATTCGCCATCAGTCCTAAGAGCGCTTCCCCTCATTGCGTCCTTCTTCATTCCTGCCCGCGCAGGCGGCCCTTAGCCCCTGAAAAAACGGGTGTTATTCTTTGCCGCTCCAATCGATCCGTTCACCCCGACCCAGCGCTTCGTTCCTGTATATTTCCCGGTAGCCAGAGTATCGCTCCGCGTATCGACCAATAGACTCCCGATCCGCGTCGTTTAAAGCCCTTTTCACCTTCCCCGGCGACCCCATTACCAAACTTCCCGCCGGAATCACCGTTCGCTCCGTCACCAGCGTCCCCGCCGCAATTATCGAATTCGACCCAATCACCGCCCCATTCAGAATGATGCACCCCATCCCCACCAGCACCCGCGATTCAATCGTGCACCCATGCAACGTGACCGAATGCCCCACCGTCACTTCATCTCCCAACACCAGCGGCCACTCATCCTTCATCACGTGCAGTACGCATCCATCCTGAATATTCGTTCGCGCGGCAATCCGGATATAGTGCACGTCCCCGCGGATGACCGTGTGCGGCCACACGCTCGCCTCTTCCCCAATCACCACATCGCCAATAATCACCGCCGCCGGATCAATATACGCTGACGCCGCGATCTGCGGAAATTTGCCACGGTAGGGACGGATGTCAGGTGTGCGACTCAAGGCAGTCCGAACATACTCGTAAGTGATTGCAGGGCCAAGGTATAAGTACAGCAGCGGTATCCGCCAGCCCCCCAGCGAATATCTCAAGATAGCATTCGCTCCCCAAGCTGACAAGGAATCCCGCCAAATGCTTCGGCTCGCACCAATTCCGTTTAGCGGCGTTTCGCGGTTGGCTTTGCGGTCTCCCGTCGCACCATTTCCGTCGTCCGCCACAGAACCTCGAAACGCCATCGGCTCGATGCTTGCTTCTAGGATTTGGGGTTGCCGGGGCAGCTCGCTATGGCCCCCCACACGGTTCTTGTCGCGAAATTCGTTCTGAGCGCGCCCTCGCGATCCTTCTTCCTCGTTCAACTTGCGCGCGAGCTCCGCTCCTGTCCTGCCGCGCAACCTGTTTCCTGAGCCATTTCGTGTTGCCGTCGTCTGTTGGACGCGTCATAATTTTCCTGATGGTCAAACGGTGTGCAAAATGCGGCGCACTCATGAGTTGTTCGCCTGAAGGCAACTGCTGGTGCAAAGAACTCCCTCCCGTTCCTGCGCCGAATGCCACCGGTTGCCTCTGCCCTGAATGTCTCCGCGAGAAACTCCGCGAATCCGAGAAGACCGGATCCGGTCGCTCCCACTTCGCCTCGTAATCACGCAAGAATCAAACCTTTATTCCGAACGAAGTGCGGACTCCCTCTTTTCTGCCACGCCCCCCTCGCTTCTCATCCCCACTTCTTCACCTTCTCCCACACCTTCTCGAGCGTCCCAAACTTCGGCTCCCGGCACAAATACACATCAAAATGCTCATACGGCATCGACAATGGGTGATACACCGTCCCCACCTTCTCCACACGCCCGTACAGTCGCCCTAATTGCTGTGGCGTATCATCCATCACGATCATGCACGCACCCGTGAACCCACGTGGTCCCCAATAAAAATAGCTCTGGTGCCCCGAAATCGCTGGCGGCAATCCCATCTTCGCGCCAAAAAAATCAATCGCCCCGGCCTGCCCGTAATTCTGCCCAAAAATCGCGCAATTCTTCCGCTCCTCCGCCGGCAATTTGTAATACGCGTCCGCCACTACCTGCGCCATTTCCTTCCATCCAAACTGGTCCGCATAAATCTGTGGCAACGGCCCCATCCGATGCGTCTCAATCCGCGGCGGCCCCAAATGCAAAAGGTTCGAATACACAACGTACTGGTCCACCGTGAGCATCGGAAAATACGAAACCGGCGCCAGTATCACGCCCGTCACCAACAGCACCGCCAGATACGCCGGCCGCAACCACCTCCCGCTCCGCATCCTCGCAAACCACCGTTCGAACGCCACTCCCCCCGCAGCAAACAGCATCGCGTACCCCGGCGCCGGGTAATACATCCTCCCGTGCATCGTCAGCATGCAGATCATAATCACGAGCCAGGTGATCCCCAGAACCCGCCAACCCTTCCCCTCCCGGTCGCGCAACAATTCCAGCAAGCCCGCAATCCACACCGGGGCGGCCAGCGGGTGCAGAATGAACGCTTGAATCACCATGAACATCAACGGTCCCGACTCCGTATTCCTCCCGCTGCGCTGGACATTCTGCAGCAGCTCGATGGTCGGAAAATGTCGTTGAATCTCCCACACGAGGTTCGGCAGGAAAATTACCGCCGCGATCAGTCCCCCTACCCAAATCCACGGCCGCGTGAATTGCTTCCGCTGCTTCGTCAGCAGCAGGCCCACAAACAAGCCAAAGCCGAAAAACAACATCGAATGCTTGTTCAGCAACCCCACGCCACACACTACTCCAAAAAGCAACCACCAATTTGGGCTCGCCCCGTTGAAGATCTTCAAAGCAATCAGCGCTGCGCCCATCCAGAACAGCGATTCGAACACGTTCATCGTGAGCAGCGAATCCAGGCCCAGATAAATTGGCGCAACCATCACGCACACGCACGCCAGCACCATAGCGAATCGCCGCGCGCCCAGTTCCCGTGCGATCAATCCCGTCACGAGCACCCGCAGCCCCGCCGCCACCGCAGGCAAGAATCGCAGCGCCGTCAACGAATCTCCCAGCGTCACCCGCTCGACCCACGTAATCAGCGCGATCAACGGCGGCTGGTCCACATAACCCCACGCCAGATGATGGCTGCACGCGAGGTAGTACAATTCGTCTACAAAATATCCGTACCGCCCGCTCACCAGCAGGTGCGCGAAAAACATGACAAAAGACAGCCCGCCCAGAAGTGCCCATTCTCCCGGACGGGCCTCTGAGGTGCGTTCCATTGGCCTGGATTCGAGCGCTACGGATCCGTCCATTTCACACCCTCACTCTCCAAAACGAATGGTATTGCAGGAATGTTCCGCGGGTACGTCCGCGCTGTCGACAACAACTAAGCGGCAACTCTACACTTTGCACCTTATACCGTATACGTCTTTTGGTTAGCGTCTGAATCGCACTTTTACCTGCGACAGGATCTATCGCGGAGGAGAGACGGTAGACTCGGAGGCATCTGCCAAGGCGCGAACCGCTTCGGCGTTTTTTCCTTTAGATTGCGGAGCGCTGGCAGGCCGGGTTTCAGCCTCGGACGCAAAGCTGCGGGGGAACCGCTCTTTTACTTTTTCACTTTTCTACTGTTTTGCTTTCTTTTGCTCTCGCCACTCGCTTGCCCAGCGCCTCGAAGGGACACTGCACTCGCCGCTGCCACTACTCAATCTCCACGCTCGGCCCGCCACTCGTCGCCGCCACCTCGTGCAACCGCCCCGTCACCGCCTTCGCCAACTTATACAAACTCTGCGCCACCGGTGCCGTCTCCCCCTGCGCCGCCACCGGCTTCCCGGTATCCCCGCCCAACCGGATCCGGGGGTCGATCTCGATTTCCCCCAACACGGGCACGCCATACTCATGCGCGGTCCTCGCGCCTTCGCCATGCCCAAAGATATCCACGGACTTCCCGCAGTGCGGACAGGTGAACGTGCTCATGTTCTCCACCACGCCCAGTACTTCCACGTGTACTTGCCGGAACATCTCAATCGCCTTCCGCACGTCCGCCAACGCCACCGTCGAAGGCGTCGTCACCACCACCGCGCCGGTCACCGCCACCGTCTGAATCAGCGTCAACTGCACATCACCGGTCCCCGGCGGCAAATCAATCACCAGATAATCCAGCTCGCCCCACTCCACGCTCCGCAAAAACTGCGTGATCACGCCGTGCAGCATCGGACCGCGCCAAATCACCGGTTTGTCTCCCGGATTCAGCAGCCCCATGGAAATCATCTTCAGTCCCTGCGCTTGCACCGGAATAATCCGTTGCTGCTCGGTAGCTCGTGGTTCCGCGCTCGAACCCAG
>Ga0306921_10003824_pt1 | contig 15335 bp, 11 predicted proteins | sample sta12Cox44000080_FD_203760 | JGI IMG/M metagenome (GOLD analysis project Ga0306921, IMG submission 203760) | Lab enrichment of tropical soil microbial communities from Luquillo Experimental Forest, Puerto Rico - statoxic.12C.oxic.44.000.080 (v2)... | ecosystem: Environmental > Terrestrial >...
AAATTTGGGCTCGATGGAGTCGCGCCCCACCAACTCTGGAAGGCTGTCCGCCTTGATCCGCAGTACCGCCGCGTCGCTGCCGGGACAAACCGCTGAACCGTCGCGCACCATGTGATCGTATTGCCGGTAAACCCAGTTCTTTGACGCAATTGTTGGCCAGGCCAGCAAAGTCAGGAGATCGCGTCTGGGGTCCTGGGTCTGGGGAATCTGGTCCAGCCGGAAAGCCCGGACTTCCTTCAAATAAGCCGGTTCCGCGGCTTCCCGCTGATACACCGGCGATTCGTCGGCAATTTTCTTCGCCGGAATGTCAGCGACGACGTTGCCATGGTGCTTCACCACCATGCGACCGGTGTCGGTGACGAAACCGATGTCCGACCACGGCAGGTCCCACTTGTCAAAAATCCGTTTTACTTCCTCCTCGCGGCCCTTGTGGACGATGATGAGCATCCGCTCCTGCGATTCCGAGAGCATGAGATCGTAGCTCGTCATGTTCGGCGCCCGCTGCGGTACCTTGTCCAGTTCAATCTCAATCCCCGTGCCCGCGCGTGCCGCCGTCTCACACGTCGAGCAGGTCAGTCCCGCCGCGCCCATGTCCTGAATGCCGGCCACCGCACCGGTGGCGAGCAGTTCCAGGCAGGCTTCGCACACGAGTTTTTCCATGAAAGGGTCGCCCACCTGCACCGCCCCGCGCTGTTGTTCGGCCGATTCCTCGGTCAGGTCCTGCGAGGCAAACGCCGCGCCGGCAAGGCCGTCACGGCCCGTCGGCGGGCCGACGTAAAAAACCGGGTTGCCGATGCCTTTGGCCGCGCCCCGCGCGATTTGTTCGTGGCGCAACACGCCGAGGCAGAAAGCGTTCACCAGCGGATTGCCCTCGTACGATTTGTCGAAATAAACCTCGCCGGCGATGGTGGGAATGCCGAAGCAATTGCCATAATGCGCAATACCGGCTACGACCCCCGCAAACAATCTTCGATTGTTTGCAATTTCCGATTTTCGATTTCCGATTTCCGAGTTTGCGCCTTCGGCGAGGGCTGGCTCACCCTCACCCCGCCCCTCTCGCCCGGGGAGAGGGAGACCAGAGGCGGCCGCCGTAGCTCCAATCGCATGCTTATTCCCGGTTGTGCCGGTTACTTCTCCCTCTCCGCCCGAAGGGGGGAGAGGGCCGGGGTGAGGTGGGCCGCCGTTCGTGATTGGTCCGAAGCGCAGCGAGTTCACCGAACAAATTGGTCGCGCGCCCATGGTAAAAATGTCACGCACGATGCCGCCGACACCCGTGGCCGCGCCCTGAAACGGCTCGACCGCGCTCGGATGATTATGCGACTCCACCTTGAATGCAATGGCCAGGCCATCGCCGATGTCAATAATGCCGGCGTTTTCCTCGCCGGCGCCGACGAGGATTTTTTTGGACTTCGTCGGGAAGGTTTTGAGCAATGGGCGCGTGTTCTTGTAACTGCAATGCTCACTCCACATCACCGAAAAGATGCCCAACTCGGTGTAGTTCGGTTCGCGGCCCAGGACGTCGATGATTTTTTGGTACTCGTCCGGCGTGAGGTTGTGTTTAGCAACCAGTTCAGGTGTGATGGCGGGTTCGGTCATGAAAAATCAGTTCGAAAAACTTTGAATGTCACTTGCGACTATCGCTTCTACTGCATCATAAAATTTAGATCCGCGGTCTTTGATTAATCCAAACTTGGGATGATAACGAATGCCTGAATTACCTTGATGGGCGGCTTCTAACGCGACCCTTGCAAGTTCTTTGGATTTTTCAATCTCCCCCTTTTGCGCTGCGATGAGAGATCGAATTCCAAACAAATAAAACGTGTCTGCCGGGAGGAGCTTTCCCAGATACTTTGCTCCAGCATCCAACGCAGCCAGAGCCTCATCAAAATGGACGCGCAGTTTTTTTTCGGCCACGAGTTTTCCAAAGTCAAAGAATGCAAGGGTGGCGGGACGTCCCAATTCCCGTTCGATGGCGAACACACGGCGGTAATCGGCTATCGCATTCTCAACGTCGCCAAGCTTCAAATAACAACCGGCCTTTCGGGTATAAGCATCAGCCAGTTGTCTGGGATGCGTAAATGTTGCGTCATTGACAAACTCGACGATCAATTGATCCCAAAGTGCTATCGAAGCCTTCAAAAGCTCTGGAGAACCAACCTCTTCGAGAGTGTTTGCCTGAATGGACAAGAATTTGGTCTTGTCTCCCCGTCGACTCAGGCGCGAGAAAAAGTCGGCCTTGTCAGCCTCACTCCAGGCTTTCTTTTTGCACCAGTCGTTCACCATTTTTCAAAATTATTAAGCCGCGCGCGCGGCGGTTCTATTCTGTAGCGCGGCGAAAATGCTTTCAAAAATCCATTTGCCGTCGTCGCTGCCCAGCAGCGATTCGCAGGCGCGCTCGGGGTGCGGCATCAGACCGGCCACGTTCCGGCGCTCGTTGCAAATCCCGGCGATGTTCAGCAACGATCCGTTCGGGTTCGCTGTGTCCGTCAGGTTGCCGTTCGCGTCGCAATATTGCCAAAGAATCTGGTTGTTCGCCTTGAGCTTGGCCAAGGTTTCTTCATCAGCGAAATAGCAACCTTCGCCGTGGGCAATGGGAATTTTTAGCCATTTGCCCGGCGGAATCTTGTTCGTAAAGGGCGAGTCGGGCGTAACCGTTTTCAAAAAAATGTGTTCGCAATGGAATTGCAGGTCACGGTTGCGGACGAGTGCGCCGGGTAACAGACCGGCCTCCGTCAGGACCTGGAAACCGTTGCAAATGCCGAGCACCAGGCCTCCGTTGTCGGCGAATTGTTTGACCGCCTGCATCACCGGGCTGAACCGGGCGATGGCGCCGCAGCGCAGATAATCACCATAGCTGAACCCCCCGGGCACAACGACGGTGTCGGCGTCGCCGAGCGCCTTTTCCTTGTGCCAGACGTAGCGCGCCGACTGGCCGAGCACGTCGCGCAAGGCGTGGATGGCGTCCTGGTCGCAGTTGGAGGCGGGAAATTGTAAAACAGCGAACTTCATGTGGTTTAATTCACCGCAGAGGCGCAGAGGGTAAGATATTTAGACCTTCTTTCTCAGCGTCTCGGCGGTTCAAATTCATTCTATTTCCAACTTGTAATCCTCAATGATCGGATTGCTCAAAAATTTGTGCGCGGCGTCGTTCAGCGCCTGTTGTGCGGCGGTTTTGTCGGTGCCAGGTGCGAGTTCGATCTCGATATATTTCCCGACGTGCACGGCGGCGACACCCTGGTAGCCCATTTGCTCGAGCGCGTTGCGGACGGTTTTGCCCTGCGGGTCCACCACGGCCTTCTTTGGAGTAATGACAATTTTCGCTTTCATCTTCACGCTCCAGAACCCTGAAGCGGTCGGAAATATCTTGTGAAAAAACACCCTGCCGCGCGAGTCATTTTTCAGCGTAAAATGTAGGAGTCGAGGTAACCAGACTCTGAACAACGGATTTTGAAGCGAGACTCCTCACGTCGTCACCTGCAATTTTAATAAGTACCACAAGAAGCGTTGAATTTGTCCGTCCGCTGCGCCATTGTGGTGACCGTGAATAATTCAATTCATTTGGACGAGCCCCCAGCGGGCAACGTCAACGTCGAACGCAAATCGCTCGAGCCCTGTTCCATCGTCATCTTTGGCGCGAGCGGCGATCTGACCGCGCGCAAGCTCATCCCGGCGTTTTATCACCTGTGCAAGGACAAGCAGATGCCGGCTTCGTTCCGCGTCATTGGTTTTGCCCGGCGCGACAAGACCGACGAATCGTGGCGGAACGAATTGCGCGAGGAGCTCAACCAGTTTTCGCGTACGCAGCCCGTCGACGACGCGGTGTGGCAGGCATTCGCCAAAAATTTGTTTTATTGCCGGGGCGACCTCACGGATGCCGCCGCCTACAAAAAGCTGGAGGAGTTGCTGACCTCGTTCGGCAGTGGGCCGTTGCGGGAAAATCTGCTGTTTTATCTCGCCACGCAACCCAGCCAGTTCGGCCAGGTCATCGAACAAATCCATCGTGCCGGCCTGTTGCACAAGGACGGCGCCGGCTGGCAACGCATCGTGGTGGAGAAACCGTTCGGCCACGATCTCGCCTCCGCCCAGACGCTGAACCGCGAATTGACGCGCTACGCGCACGAACAACAGGTCTGCCGCATTGACCATTACCTCGGCAAGGAAACGGTCCAGAACATTTTGATGTTCCGTTTTTCCAATTCCATTTTTGAAAAGCTCTGGAACCGGAACTCCGTGGACCACGTGCAGATCACCGTCAGCGAAAAAATCGGCGTGGGCGACCGCGGCGGTTATTACGAGGAAGCCGGCGCGTTGCGCGACATGGTGCAGAACCACATGCTCCAGGTGCTGTCGCTGATTGCGATGGAACCGCCGGTGTCGCTGGCGGCCGAGTCTGTCCGTGACGAAAAGGTCAAGTTGCTTAAATCCATCCGTGCGCTGACGCCTGACGACGTAGCCAAACAGGTCGTTCGCGGTCAATACTTCGCCGGCGCGGTCGACGGCAAGCCCGTGCCCGGTTACCGGCAGGAACCGAAGGTAAAGCCGGATTCCAACGTGGAAACTTACGTCGCGCTGAAATTTCTCATCGATAACTGGCGCTGGTCCGGCGTGCCGTTTTATTTGCGCACCGGCAAGAACCTGCCGCAAAGCGCGAGTGAAGTACGCATTCAATTCCGGCCCACCCCGCACGTGCTGTTCGCCGCGCAATGCGGGCAGAACCTCGACACCAACGCCATTGCGCTCCGGTTGCAACCCAATGAAGGCATTTATCTGCGGTTCAACGGCAAGGTGCCGGGCATGAGCCTCGGCGTACGACCGGTACGGATGCACTTCAGCTACGACGCCGAGTTCGGCGCGTACACCCCGGAAGCCTACGAACGGCTGCTGCTGGAAGCCATTGTCGGGGATGCGACATTATTCATCCGCCGCGATGAAGTGGAGACCGCGTGGCAGATTGTGGATTCCGTTCGCAACGGCTGGGACAGCAAACCGTTGACGAACCGGGAGTTTTACTCCGCCGGCACGTGGGGCCCGGTGGCCTCGGACGATTTGCTCGCACAGCTCGGCCACGTCTGGCATGAGCCGGTTCTGGTGAAATAATTTTTGATCCACGACTTGCGATTTACGATGTTCCGCTGGTTCATCGTCATTTTATGTCCGAATACAAAGCAACGATTAAATGGCAGCGCACCAATCCGGATTTCCTGAAGGGCAAATATTCGCGGGAACATACCTGGGCGTTTGACGGCGGTGTCACCATTCCGGCGTCAGCCTCGCCCGCGGTGGTGCCCGCGCCGTGGTCGAATCCGGCCGGTGTGGATCCCGAAGAAGCGTTTGTGGCGTCGCTTTCGAGCTGTCACATGCTCACGTTTCTCCACCTGGCTTCCAAAGCCGGATTCCAGATTGAGAGTTATGAAGACGAAGCGGTTGGCAAGGTGACCAAAAACGAAAAGGGCATCCCCTGGGTCAGTTTGGTCACGCTCAACCCCAGGATCGCTTCCGGCGGCGAAAAATTACCCACGCCGGCAGACGAAGAACGTTTGCATCATCAGGCGCACGAGTGGTGTTACATCGCCAATTCGGTCAAAACGGAGGTTGTCGTTGGGAGGGACGGCGTGTCGCCTGCCAAGCCAGGTTGAATGAAAAAAATTGAACTGATCTCCTTTGCCGCTGCTGATGAACTGGCTTCGGATGTCGCCAGGGCGTGGCTGGATGAAATTGAAAAGGCGAGGCGTTCCGAAACGCCATATTGCGTCGCATTGTCGGGCGGGCGCATTACGCAGAAGCTCTTTGCGGCGGTTGTCGGCCAGGCAAAAGCCCGAAAAATCGGGGGACGGCGGCACACCGTCCCTTCCCGGCAACGTGCATTTTTACTGGGCCGACGAGCGTTGTGTTCCACCGGATGATCCCGAAAGCAACTTCAAACTGGCCGACGAGCTCTTGTTCAGGCCGTTGAAAATCCCCAACGCCCAAATCCATCGCATCCACGGTGAAGATTCGCCGGCCACCGCCGTTCAGGGCGCGGGGTCGGAATTGCGCCAAATTGCGCTGCCGGGCGAAAATGGCCAACCGGTTTTGGATTTGATCTTTCTTGGCATGGGCGAGGACGGGCATGCGCGTCATTATTTCCAAACGCCCCGCCCGAGGTGGTGAATCATCCGGGGCCATTCTTATTCGTTAAAGATTCACCCAAACCGCCGCCCTGGCGGGTATCGCTCAGTTATGCCACAATTGCGGCGGCCGGGCAGATTTGGGTGCTGATTTCCGGTGCTGGCCAGGAGAAGGCGTTGCGCGAATCCATGGATTTTTCTGGAAAAACTCCTTTGGCCCGGGTGGTTCAAATTCGTCAAAACACACGGATTTACAGTGAAATACGGCCGAAATGAGGGGCAAAAAAATATTTTTGAACTTTTTTGCCTTTTCGGTCGTCTATGATATGGTTGCTAATAGAGATTTCGCTGTTCGTTTAGGGTTGGCATAGAGGTTTTGCTCGTGACACGGCTCGAACAGCGACCCCCAAGTTGGCCGTGTCACCCTTCTGAGCGCCTCGGTGAAGGCGTATAAACCTCGTCACCGCGGGGGCCGGACGCAAGTCCGGCCTTTCGCATTTCTGGAATTCACCATTGATTGTCCCTCGCAAAAAGTATAGCTTTCCGGACGAATGAAACATCAGCTCGATTTCGAGAAACCGATTATCGAACTGCAAGTCAAGCTCGACGACCTGCGTGAACACCCGGAGAAGCATTCCCTGGGCGTCAGCTTTGAGGACGAAATCCAGCTCATCGAAAAGAAGCTGGAGGAGACACGCCGGCAGATTTACTCGAACCTCAACGCCTGGCAGCGCGTGCAACTGGCCCGGCATCCCAAACGTCCGTACACGCTGGATTACCTGGGAAAGACCTTTGCCGATTTTCAGGAGTTGCATGGCGACCGCCTCTTTGCCGAGGATCGCGCCATGGTGGGCGGTTTTGCCCGGCTCGGCGAACACCGGGTCGTGGTCATCGGTACCCAGAAGGGCCGCGATACCAAGGAGAATATTCTGCGCAATTTCGGTTCCGCCCATCCCGAGGGTTATCGCAAGGCGCTCCGCCTGATGCGGTTGGCGAACAAGTTCGGTCTGCCCATCATCACGCTCATTGATACGGCTGGCGCTTATCCGGGCATCGGGGCGGAGGAACGCCATATCGCCGAGGCCATTGCCGTCAATCTGCGTGAAATGACCTTGCTCGAGGTGCCGATTGTCGCTGCAATCATTGGGGAAGGCGGCTCCGGCGGGGCGCTGGGCATCGGAGTGGCCGACCGGGTTTTGATTCTGGAAAATGCCTATTACTCGGTCATCAGTCCGGAAGGTTGCGCGGCTATTTTGTGGAAGGACCGCGCCAACGCTGCCAAGGCCGCCGCCGCCCTCAAAATCACCGCCAAGGATTTGCTGGGACTCAAACTCGTGGATGAAATCGTGCCCGAACCGCTGGGCGGCGCCCACATCGATCCGGACGCGACGGCGGAAAATTTGAAGAGGCACCTTCTCAAACATCTGGAGGATATCATTGCCCATCCAGCTGCCGACCGGCTGAAAATGCGTTACGAGAAATATCGCGCCCACGGACAATTCCTCGAAAAAGTCCAGCCTCCGGTCCAGGAAACCCGGCCGGCACCGAGTCCGGTCTCCAGTGTCATGGCCCGCGCGGCTGCCACGGCCTGACTCCGTGCTCTATCCGCTTACTTTTCAACCGATCTTCAAGGAACGCGTCTGGGGTGGACGTGAAATCGAACGGCTCTACGACAAGAAGCTCCCGGCCGGAGCGCCCATTGGCGAATCCTGGGAAATCAGCGACCGGCCTGGCGATGTCAGTGTCATTGCCAACGGTCCGCTGGCCGGCAAGGACCTGCACTGGCTCATGGAGAACCATCGAGCGGAACTTCTCCGTAATGCAAAACCGGCGAGCGGGAATCGTTTCCCACTGCTATGTAAGATACTGGATGCTCGGGATAAGCTTTCGCTCCAGGTCCACCCGCCGGCTGACAAAGCCGCTGAACTGGGCGGTGAACCAAAGACCGAGATGTGGTTCATCGCTGATGCCGCGCCCGATGCGGAATTATATGTGGGACTTAAACGAGGCGTAACCCGCGAAGCATTTGAGGAAAAAATCCGGAACGGCACCGTGGCGGAGTGTTTTCATCATGTGCCCGTGAAACGAGGCGATGCCATGTTTCTGCCGAGTGGTCGCGTCCATGCCATTGGTGCCGGGCTCGTGATTCTTGAAATCCAACAGAATTCGGACACCACGTATCGTGTGTTCGACTGGGACCGCCCTGGATTGGACGGCAAGCCGCGCGAACTCCACGTCGCCGAATCGCTCGCCAGCATTGACTTTAACGATTTCGAGCCGGGCCTGGTGCAGAGCGAATTTCGCGACCACCCGGTTCTTAAATCTCGTCGCCTTGTCGGTGACCGGCTTTTGATTGCGGTAGAACTGCGCGATCAAAGCACCGAATTCATGATGCAGCCGTCGCAAAAGCCGACCATTCTCGCGGTGGTTGCCGGGGCGGCATCCATGACTGATCGGGCGAGCGGGATCTCAATTGATTTGAAGCCCGGTCAATTTTGCTTGATTCCCGCCTGCCTGGAGTTGGTCGGAATCAAACCCGCGCCGACGATAACGCTGCTCATTGCTGAGCCGAACTGATTTCACCACAAAGTTCCTGCCGACGGCTTATGGTTCGCCGTTTTTTCGCGCTGCATGAATTCCTCCACCATCCGTTCGCGGATTTTTCTTTTTTCGTCCGGTCCCGCGCTTGCCAGCTGAGCGGCATACTTTTTTTCGATGGATTCGGAAGTCGCGGCATTCCCGCCCCGCAAAAAGCGGAAGTGGCCGTCGGCAACGAATTTGTTTTTCCTGGCAGTTCAGTTGAGCGACAAATCCTCCGGCGTCTGGGAGAGGAGCCGGTTGCGCCAGCCGCCTTTGCTCTTGAGAATTCTTTGCCACAACTGCCCGGGCGGGGTTTCAAAAACCAGTTCCAGAGATGCCGGGAATGTGAGCCAGGACTTGAGCTTCATTTCCTTTTCGAGCTGGCCCGGCGACCAGCCGGCGTAGCCCGCGAACATCCTGACTTTTTTCCCGGTCGAAAACGATTCGCCGATGTCCACCAGTTCATCGATGGAATGGCCAAGCGCCAGATTGGGCATGACGTCGGCGTTGGGAATGAAATTGTCCGTGTGCAAATAACTCAGGGCGGAAGGTTGCACCGGACCACCCAGATACAACGGCGCTTCCCGGAGTGTGTCCGGCAGATCGGCCACAATCATCTCACCGACGGTTTTACCGAGGGAATGATTGAGGACAAGGCCAAACGCCCCTTCGGTGTCGTGCTGGCAAATCAGCACGACAGACCGGTGGAAGAACGAGCCGGTCAGGTTGCCGCCATCCAATAACAGCTGACCTTTAAGAAATTTACCGTTTCCGCTCATGTCCCATCTCAATTTGCCTCACCCCGGCCGGATTCGCAAAAAGAAAACCGCTTGAGTGCGAGAAAGATAAGCAAAAACGCGGAGAAATCTCTCCGCGTTTTTGGGGGGATTTTTAAAACTTCCCGGTCGTTACATGGCCTTGACCTTTTTGACGATGGACGCAGCGTCGATGCCGAAATGAGCCAGCAATTCCTCCGGCTTGCCGGAACGCGGCAGGGCCGTGACCGCCAGCTTGTGCACCTTGATGCCTTCATGGCTGAGTTCGCCGGCGACCGCATCGCCCAGGCCGCCTTCGGCATAGTGATCTTCCACGGTGACGACGGTGTTGTTCGTCTTTTTCGCGGCGGCCAAAATGACATCCTTGCCCAGCGGCTTGATGCTGTAAGCGTCAATGACCGTAATATTGATGCCTTCGTTCTTGAGGGTATCGGCGGCCTTGAGCGCTTCATACAAGGTAACGCCGGCGGCCACGACCGTGGCCTTGTCACCTTCGCGCAGGACTTTTGCACCGCCGATCGGAAAGGCCTCGTCATTATTGTAAATCACCGGGGTCTTGGGGCGCGACGTGCGCAGGTAACAAATGCCCCTGGTTTGTGCCATTTGCTCGACCAGCTTTTCGGTGCCGACGGCGTCGCTGGGATACAACACGGTGCTCCCGGCGACGGCGCGCATCATGGCCAGATCTTCCAGGCCCATTTGCGACGGGCCGTCCTCGCCGATGCTGACGCCGACGTGCGAGCCGGCCAGCTTCAGGTTCGACTGTGAAATGCCGGCGACGCGAATCTGGTCAAAAGTACGGCTGAAAAACGTTGCGAAGGTGGACGCAAACGGCACCTTGCCGCGCGCGCCCATGCCGGTGGCGGTGCCGACCATGTTCTGCTCCGCAATGAAGCACTCCGTAAAGCGAGCCGGAAATTTCTTCATGAACTTATCCGAGTAGGTGGAGTTCTTCGTGTCGCCGTCCATCGCCACAATTCGCGGGTCCACCTCGCCAATGCGCGTGATCGCGTTCCCGTAGGCTTCACGCGTCGCCACCAAATCGCCGACTTTGTAAGTCAACGGCGGATAAGCGGTGGGCGCATTGTTGTTCGGTGCGGGCAGCTGGTTGGGAGCGGGGAGGGCCACACTGACGCCGGATTTGGCGGTCGGCTGAAGTTCGGCGACGGCTTTGGCGGCCTCTTCCTTGTTCAACGGTTTGCCGTGCCAGCCGTCCTTGTCCTGCAGGAAGGAAACGCCGGCCCCCTTGTAGGTTTTGGCGATGATGGCCAGTGGTTGGTCATTCAACCCGACGCCCCCGAGTACTTCGGAAATTTCCTCAAGGTCATGCCCGTCTATATCTTCGACACGCCAGCCAAAGGCTTCAAAACGTTTGCGATACACGCCAATGTCGTGGCCGAACGCCGTCGCCTGGCTCTGGCCGAGGCGATTGGCGTCGACGATGGCGATGAGATTGCTGAGCTTGTAAATGCCGGCAAGCGATGCCGCTTCCCACACGGAGCCCTCGGCAATTTCCCCGTCGCCGAGCAGGACGTAGGTGTTGTAATCCAGCTTGTCAAACCGCGCGGCCAGCGCCAGTCCGACTCCTACGCTCAAGCCCTGGCCGAGCGAACCCGTCGCCACGTCCACAAACGACAGGCGCGGCGTGGGATGGCCTTCGAGGTCACTGCCAAATTTGCGGAGCTTCAACAGTTCCTCCGCCGGGAACAAACCGGTTTCCGCCCAGGCGGCGTAAAGCAACGGCGCGGCGTGGCCTTTGGAAAGAATAAAGCGGTCGTTGTTATGGTAGTGAGGATTCTTCGCGTCGTAACGCATGTGGCCGAAAAACAAGGCCGCCACCATGTCCGCCGCCGAGCAGCAGGAAGTCGGGTGGCCGCTGCCGGCCGCGGTCGTCGAGTTGATCGAGTGAATCCGCAACTGATTGGCGATGCCTTTCAACAATTCAATATCAGTATCAATCATGGAACCTCCAGTTTACTCAAGGGGCGGCGAAAGCCAAGAGTGAAATGAGGCGATGTCCCTTGAATCGTCAGGGTGAAAATGCAACCCTCCGGCCATGTGCGCCCGGTCGTCGGCAGTGAAAGCCGTCTTTCATCGTTACCGCCTGTGTTTTTTGCCACTGGCAGCCGCCCTTGCCACGCTGCCTGCGCCGGGGCGCGCCATGGATTTTTCCACGCCGGCGCGCGAAATGAAGGCGCAACTCGCCCAAAAAATCCTGCCCTATTGGTACGGTACGGCGCAGGACACTAATCGCGGCGGTTATCTGCTGGCCGATGACGCCGCCAGGGGCCGCAGCGTGCCGGCTGAGAAACAAATCGTCACCCAAAGCCGCATGATCTGGGCTTTCTCCCTCGCCCAGCTGGAGGGTTACAGCGATACGAAACGGAATTATCTGCAGGCGGCGACACAGGGTTATCATTTCCTGGTGGATCATTTTCTCGACCGGCAGAACGGCGGATACTTTTGGACAACCGATCTCGACGGCAAGCCGGTGAACGATTGCAAATTGCTCTATGGCCAGGCGTTCACAATCTACGCCCTCGTCGAATATTATCGTGCCAGCGGCAACCAGGAGGCCTTGACCCACGCGCTGGATCTTTATCGCACGGTCCAAGCGCATCTGTACGACAGAAAAAACGGCGGTTGGTTCGAACATGCCGATCGAACCTGGAAACCGCTTTCACCCGGCGACCCGCGCAACCAGATTGAGGTGATTGGCTTTAAAAGCGCCAACTCGCACCTGCATTGGATGGAGGCGCTCACGGAATTGTACGATGCGACGCACGACCCGGACGTGAAGAAATCGCTGGTGGAGGCCCTGCACATCAATGCGACGTATTTTTACCCGGACGACCCGTCGAAATGTGCTTTTCACCGGCAATTCGATTGGCAACCGGTGACGGCGGCCGGCAGCGCGGGACTTTCCTATGGTCACAACGTCGAATTCGCCTGGCTGATGATCCGCGCCGAAAACGTGCTCAACCAAAGGCCGTCGTGGAAACATTTTTATGCGCTGCTCAATCACGCGCTGAAGAACGGGTACGACGACCAGCGCGGCGGGCTTTACTATCGCGGCTTCGACGACCGGCCGGCCACGGACACGGAAAAAAACTGGTGGGTACAGGCGGAGATGTTGTCGGCCCTGACGGATGCCTTGAAGCACCAGCCCGACTCGCGTGACGAGGAGACGTTACGCACGGAGCTGCAATTCGTCAGGACTTATCAGGTTGATCCCAAGACCGGTGTCTGGCTCTGGGCGGTGGCCGCCGATGGCAAACCCGTGGACACGACGCTCGCGAGCAGTTGGAAGGCAAACTATCACGACGTGCGCGCGATGATGAAATTCGTTGACGCCTTCGCCGGAAATTGACGTCATTCCACTTCCTGACGGAGCGGACACATGGACTTCGGCAAATCAGCGGTAAAATTTTATCTGGCGGCGGGCCTTTGCCTGCCGATGACCTTGGGCGGCCGGGCGGCGCCGATCAGTCCGCCGGTCGCACCGGTGGAGAACGTGACAAACTCGTATTTTGGCACCGTGGTTGTTGATCCTTACCGGTACATGGAGGATCTGTCGGCTTCCAACACGGTGGCGTGGTTGAAGGCCCAGAATGATTACACGCATTTGCAACTGGACCGCATTCCGGGACGCGCGTCGCTGCTGGCCCGGATTCAGGAACTCGACAATGCCGTGGCGGCGCGCGTGGGTGACATCCGCCGGATGCCGGCCGGCCGGTATTTTTATCTCAAGCGATTGCCTCAGGACAACACATTCAAGCTGTACGTGCGGAAGGGATTGACCGGTACTGAAACGCTGTTGTTCGACCCGGAAACATTCGCGAAGGCCGCCGGCAAGCCGTTTGCCATCAACTATTACCAGCCGTCACTGGACGGGGGCTATGTTGCCTGCGGGCTTTCCGCTGCCGGTTCCGAGGACGCGGTGATTCACCTGCTGGAAACGACGACCGGCCGGGAAGTGGACAGACCGATTGATCGCGCCCAGTTCGGCGGGGTCAACTGGCGTCCGGACGGAAAGTCCTTTTTCTACAATCGCCTGCAAAAAATGGAGCCCGGTATGCCGGAAACCGAGCGTTACCAGAAAAGTCGCGTGTATTTGCACGTCATCGGCGCCGATGCCGACCGGGAACCACCCGTTTTTGGTTATGTGGTGTCGCCCCTGGTGAAAATGGATCCGGCGGATGACCCGTTTATCAATACGATTCCCGGTTCCAAATATGCGTTGGGCTGGATTGAACACGGCACCCGGGAGGACCTTACCATCTACGCTGCTCCGCTGGCGTCAATCGGCAAACCGAACACGCCCTGGCAAAAAATTTGCGATGTGGATGACGGCGTCACGGATTCCGCTGTGAGGGGAAAGGAAATATTTCTGCTGACGCACAAGGACGCGCCGCGATTTAAAATTATCGCGACTTCCCTCACCGCGCCCGATCTGGCATCGGCGCGGACGGTCGTGCCCGCTGGCAATGCCGTGATTACCGCACTTACGGCCGCCAGGGACGCGCTGTACGTCCAACTGCGCGAAGGCAGCGTCGGCCGTCTTCTGCGTGTGCCGTTCCGTGGCCAGACCGAACAGGTCCACCTGCCGTTTGACGGTTCGGTGGGTATCGTGGCGGTCGACCCGCGGTTGACCGGTGTCTGGCTGGAACTGGGCACTTGGACAAAGGCCGGCCAGATTTACGCCTACGATTGGGAAACAAAGGAAATTACCAACACCGGTCTGCAACCGTTGGGCAGGTTTGATACGCCGGACAACCTGGAATCGGTCGAGGTCAAGGCCCGGAGTTACGACGGCGAGATGGTTCCGCTGTCCATCACTTACCGGCGTGGCCTCAAACTGGACGGCTCGAACCCCACGCTGCTTCGGGGTTACGGTGCTTATGGCATCTCGATAGACCCTGGATTCAGTCCGGTCTTGCTGGCTTGGTGCGAACAGGGCGGCGTGTATGCCGTCGCCCACGTCCGGGGTGGCGGCGAATATGGCGAGGACTGGTACAAGGGTGGTTACAAACAAACCAAGCCGAACACGTGGAAGGATTTTATCGCCTGCGCCGAATATCTGGTTCAAAACAAGTATACCTCGCCGGACCGGCTGGCCGGCTCGGGTGGCAGCGCCGGTGGTATTTTGATTGGCCGGGCTATTACTGAACGGCCCGACTTTTTCTGTGCGGCCATTATTCAGGTGGGTTGTCTGGACACGCTGCGTCTCGAGACCACGCCGAACGGCGTGCCGAACATTCCCGAATTCGGCAGTGTCAAGACCGTGGATGGTTTCAAAGTATTATATGAAATGAGTGCCTACGCCCGCGTCCAGTCCGGAACGAACTATCCCGCGGTGATGCTGGCAACCGGCATCAACGATCCGCGAGTGGAGCCCTGGCAATCAGCGAAAATGGCCGCGCGTTTGCAGGCCGCCACCACGAGTGGCAAGCCCATCCTGTTACGCGTCGACTACCAGGCCGGCCACGGCGTCGGGTCCACAAAAAAACAGGGGGAAGAATTGACGGCCGACGTCTGGTCGTTTCTCCTCTGGCAATTCGGCCTGCCGGGATTTCAACCGCCGGCTTCGAATTAGAGTTTGGCTGGACAATTCCGTTAAAGCAGATTAACCAGGCAGATGGAAGCAACCCAGGCATTTCAAATGAATACACAAGACCGCAGTCGTCAGATTTTAATTCAGGGGCTTATGCTCGTCCTGGCCGGGTTGGTGTGGGGATTTGTCGTGCCACAGACGCCTCATCCCCGGCTGGCCCTGGCGGCCCACGTTCAATTCGTCACCAACGGACTGCTGGTCATCGTCATGGCCATACTGTTGTTGAAGCTCCCGCATCGTGTCGGCCCCAGGTCCGCC
>Ga0306921_10003825_pt1 | contig 15334 bp, 11 predicted proteins | sample sta12Cox44000080_FD_203760 | JGI IMG/M metagenome (GOLD analysis project Ga0306921, IMG submission 203760) | Lab enrichment of tropical soil microbial communities from Luquillo Experimental Forest, Puerto Rico - statoxic.12C.oxic.44.000.080 (v2)... | ecosystem: Environmental > Terrestrial >...
TGCCGGTACGCTCCATTCGGCCAGCGGCAAAATCGTCGTCTTCACCACCGGTGCAATCGATCGCTGTGTCCGAGGGTCGAATTCCCGCACCGATTCCACCGTGTCGCCCAGCAATTCAATTCGTACGGGCCGCGCCGCCTCTGGCGAAAACACGTCCACGATTCCGCCGCGCACCGCAAACTGTCCCGGCAGTTCCACCATCTCCGTGCGCGCATACCCGATGCTCGCCAAATGGGTAATCAATTCCGCGTGATTCGCTTCCGTGTCTTTGGCCAGCACCCGCGCCAGCGTCAGATACACGTACGGATCCTGATATCGGCCCATCGACGCTGCCACCGGCGCGATCACCAGCGACACTTCTCCGTTTGCCAGCCGATACAACGTCGCCGCTCTTCGTTCCAAGATGTCTGCGTGTGGTGCTTGGGGATCCCATGGAAGGCTATCGAACGCGGGCAGCACCGCCACTCCCCCCGTCGATCCCGGAAATATCTGTGAGAAGAACCGCAGATTTTCCGCCAGGTCTTCCGCGCGCCGGTTGTTTTCCGTCACGAAAAACGCCGGCCGTCGCAATTCATGCGTTACGTAGCTCGCGACCAGCGTTTTTGCAACATCCTGCAGCCCCGACAACCCCACCTGGTTGCCGCCCGCGCGCACTTCTCCCACCACGCCCTCCATCGCAGGGTGGCGCAGGAGTGCCTCCATCCGTTCTCGCACCGCCGGCAGTATCATCTCTTCCTAGTGTCCGTGCCTTCGTGGCGGTACGCCGTTTTTCCGTGCTCTACTTCTCATCGATCCCAAACTGCAAGTTCGCGTGGTTTACCGTTTCCCGGGTGTACTTTTCCACGCTTCTACTTTCCAGTGCTAGTCACTCCACCCGGCCTTTAATCTTCTTCAGAATCTCCGTCGTCGAGTATCCCGGCACCACTTCCACCAACACCACTTTTCCTCCCGCCGCCTCCACCTCTTCTCGTCCGACAATCTGATTCCCCGGCCAATCCCCGCCTTTCACCAACACATCCGGCAGCAGCGCCGCCACCACCCGCTGCGGTGTGGACTCGTCGAAAATCACCACCGCATCCACGCATTCCAAACTGGCCAGAATCTCCGCGCGCTCCTGCTCCGGAATGACCGGCCGCCCCTCGCCTTTCAACCTCCGCACACTCTCGTCGCTATTCATCCCCACAATCAACACATCCCCCAGCCCGCGCGCCGTCTCCAAACTCCGAATATGTCCCGGATGCAGCAAATCGAAGCAGCCGTTGGTAAACACCACACGCTTCCCGTTGCGTTTCCCCGCTCCAAACCGCAGAATCAATTCCTCTAAGCTGAGTACCGTGGTGCGCAAAGCCTCTCCCTATTCGATGGAAACCGTCGAGGTTTTGTATGATGCACTGGAGACAGCACTCGGCGGAGAAGTTATTCTCTTTGGGAGGTGGCGGCTTCCGCCCCCACCGAACGGCTCGGAACGGTCCGGGCTTTCGCCCCTGAAGAAATGCGCTTCGGTCTTCGCCGTAGGGTGTCAGTTTAGCACGCCCGTTGCTGGGCCGATTGCGAGGCTGCGACCGTTGAAAACCTCAAGACCGATGCTCCAGGCAGTCGCCGGCATTCTTCTTCTCATCATCAGCCTGCCGCTTTCCTTCTACTCCTCGCGTCGCTACAACGAAAAACGCTACGTCGTCGACGCTGCCTCCTGCCGCATGAACGTCCTCGCCGTGCAACGCGCTGATCTCCCGCAAGCCGACGGCGGCGACGTCGTACTCTTTCACGGTATTTCCGCCAACGCTCTGATCATGCAATACCTCGCGCGCGCCCTCGCCGAACTCGGCCTTCGCGTGTACCTCTCCGATCTGCCCGGTCACGGTCACTCTCCCGGTCCCTTCACCCCCGTGCAAGCCGAAGCTTGCTCCGGCTCGCTGCTTCGAGGTCTCGCCGCCCGCGGCATGATTCTTCCCGAACGTACCATCGTCGCCGGACACTCCATGGGCGCAGCGATCGCTCTTCGCGTCGCCGAAAAATTCCGTCCTGCCGGTGTCATCGCCATCTCCCCGGCCCCGATGGACCCCACCACCGGTGTAGCTCCGGAAAACCTCCTCTTCCATGGACTCCCGCACATTATCCCCAACACCCGTATTCTCGTCGGCCAGTTCGAACCCTTCGGCATAAAAATCGCAGCCCGCGAACTCGCCACCTCTTCCCATGATCCGTCCGTCCTCTTCTCCGTAGTTCCCTGGAACTCGCACGTCAGCGTGCTCTTCTCTCCCACCGTCGCCATCGCTTGCCAGGCCTGGGCGGCCCGCGTGCTGAAGCTTCCCGAAACCACGCGCCTTCCTTCCCGCGCCAACCTTCTCGCCTGCCCCCTCGGAATTCTTGGCATCGTTCTCGTCGCCGGTCCCTTCCTCCGCGACCTGGTCGGCAAAAAACCGCACCGCGATCTCGCCAGCGCTCCCGCGGCCCCATGGTGGCGCGCGGTTCTCGAAATCATCCTCCTGACCCTCGCGGTCGTTTTCCTTCTTCGGTACTGGCTCCCCCTGCGCTTCCTTCATCTCTTCGAAGGCGACTACCTCGCCAGCTTCTTCCTCATCGCCGGCCTCCTCCTCGCTGCCATTCACTTCCGCGCTACCGGCGCGCAGTTTATCGTATCTCCCTCCTCGACCGCGCCGGCCTCCCTCCCGCAAGACCGTGCACAAACCGCCGACGCACCGCCCGCGCCGGCAACCCGAGGATCCCTCTTCGCCGCGGTCATCGGCTCCGCCTTCGCCGCACTCCTCCTTCACTTCCTCGTCACCAGTTGGTTCGAACTCACCGCCAGTTCCGCATGGCTCACGCTGGAACGCTGGATTCGCTTCCCTGTTTTCTTCCTCGCCGCGTTCTGTTTTCTTTTTGCTCTCGAGTTACTCGCCGGCCCGGTCGAGCGCCCTTACCCGCGCTACATTTTCTGGATTCTTCTCATCGCGTTGGCCTGGCACTCGCTTGCTCTCGGTGTTATGCATCTCCACAGCGGCGAAATCCTTCTGGTCCTTCTCTCACCCTATTTCGCATTGCACTTTCTACTCGCCGGCCTGGGTATCCAATTGGTACGCCGCCTCACCGGCTCTGCCACAGCCGCCGCAGTCTTCGGTGCTATACTTTTAGCTGGGTTCTGCTTGGTGCTCTTCCCCGTCTCATAAAGAGGACGCGCCCCAGGATCATTCCGATTTCCCCACGCCGGAGCAGGTAACAAACGAAGTCTGCGGATATTGAATGGCTGACTATGTCATTGTCGGTGGCGGGCCCTCCGGTGCCTTGTGCGGCGAGCAACTCGCGCGCGCCGGCCATTCGGTCGACATTTTCGACGAACATCTCGCCTGGGAAAAACCCTGCGGCGGCGGCCTCACTTACAAGGCGACGCAGTGTTATCCGTTTCTCCTCGACAATTCCCGGCCCAAAAAGCTAATCCGCAACGTCGAAATCATCTCCGCCGAAAATCATCGCGCGCAGCTTGACCTCGACCATCCCATCGTCATTTATTCGCGCCGCATTCTAAATGGATTGCTCCTCGATCGCGCTGCCGATGCCGGTTGCCGCATTCATCATTCCCGCGTCCAGCAGGTCGACACCTCTAACGACAAACCGCGCTACTCCGTCAACGGCCAATGGCAGCGGGCCGATTTCCTGGTTCTCGCTACCGGCGCGCGAAACCAATTCCTTCCGGGCACTCGCGCTCTCTCCCGCGACGAAATGGAGATGACCCAGGGTTATTTCGTTCCGCAAACCTCCGAACAGATCGTCATCAAGTTTCTTCCCGAATTCGAAGGCTACATCTGGTCCTTCCCCCGCGCCGATCATCTCTCGCTCGGCATCTGCGGCAGCATGTCCGTGCATACCAGCAGCGAACTGCGCACCTATCTCCATCAATTCGCCGTCAACGAACACATCGAAACCATCGACGCCAAGTTCTACAGCCACATTCTTCCTTCCCCGCAGGAACGCACCCTTTCGAGCCGCGCCGTGGTCGGCAAGAATTGGGCGCTGTGCGGCGACGCCGCCGCATGGGTCGATCCCCTCACCGGCGAAGGACTCTTCTACGCCATGCGCTCGGGCGAAATTCTCGGTCGTTCTCTCGCGGAAGGCTGCCCGGAAAATTATCCCGCCCGCGTCCGCGCGTCGTTCTCCATGGAACTGGAATTCGCCGCGCGCATCGTTCGCCGCTTCTATCGCGGTTCCTTCCTCGGCACCGCCGTCACCACCCGCATGGTGCAATTCCTCCAGCGCAACGCCGTTTTTCGCCAACTCCTCTCCGATCTTTTCTGCGGCACGCAGGATTACACCGGCCTCAAGCAACGTGTCCTCGGCCATCTTGGCGGCACCCTCAGCCAATTCGTCTCCAGCATCCTGCACTTCGACACGCCTTCCGCCAAGCTCAAACTCCCCGCCGCCGACTGAGTTCGCACGGAACGTCTACAGCTGACTTCTTGCCTTCCTGCCTCCCTGTTTCCTTTGTACTTTCTTAGGTCCGCCACGTAGCACTGGCTGTTATCCGGGCGCCGGCAACTCGCGAGCCCGGGCCCTGCGCCTTCGGGCCTTTTGTAGCGGCCAGCTTCCAGGGCGGCGTCTTCGACGGCCCGATGGCATCGAAGAACCGCGACCACTGCGTCTTGCCTTGGTTCGCTCCCTCGCCGCAAACACCATTCCGAAAGCGGTCTGCGAAGTGCGCCATTCATCTTCTCTGACTGGACGGTGGTCCTTGTTTCCCCTGACCTGCGAGGGACACCCTGTGTATCTCCCCGCTCTCCCGATACGTCCAATCTCTAGGCCCCTGGCCGATTCTCGCCACTTGCGTTATTTTAGTCTGGGGGGAACTACATGAGTTTTCGTTCGCTCGGTATTCCGGGAATCGTGTTTCTCGCGGTTCTCGTCGCTCTCGCATCGCCCGGTCATCATCCTCCAGCCCGTCCCGGCGACGTGACCCAACTCAATGTCACCATCCACGAGTGGCCAGTCCCCACCAAGGGCGCTCACCCGCACGATCCCGCCGTGGGTCCCGACGGTTCCCTTTGGTTCACCGAACAGATGGTCAACAAAATCGGCCGCCTCGATCCCAAAACCGGCGAGATCAAGGAGTATCCTCTCCCCGACGACAAGAACGCCGGCCCGCACGGCCTGGCCGCCGATCGCGATGGCAACATTTGGTTCACCGCCAATTTTGGCGGCTACATCGGCAAGCTCGACCCCCGCACCGGCAAGGTCACGGAAATCAAAATGACCAGCGAAAAAGCTGACGATCCTCACACGCTCGTCTTCGACGACAATGGCATCATCTGGTTTACCGTCCAGGGCGGCAACATGGTCGGCCGTCTCGATCCGAAATCCGGCAAAATGACCCTCAAGGAAGTTCCCACGGAAAGCGCCTTGCCCTACGGCATTCAGATCAACAGCAAAGGCATCCCCATCTTCTGCGAACTCGGCACCCACAAGATGGCTTCCATCGATCCCAAGACCATGGCAATCACTGAATACAACCTGCCCGACTCCGCGCGTCCTCGTCGCCTCGCCATCGCCGCCGATGACAGTGTCTACTTCACCGATTTCAAGTCCGGCCACCTCGGCGTACTCAACACTTCCACCGGCGCCGTGAAATTGTATCCCTCCCCCGGCGGGCCCGAGTCCAATCCCTACGGCATCACCATCACTCCCGACGGCAGGGTTTGGTACAGCGAATCCGGCGTGAAACCCAACACCATCATCCGCTTCGATCCCAAGACCGAAACTTTCGCTCGCGCCGACATTCCCTCCGGCGGTGGGGTGGTCCGCAACATGGCCGCTACCTCCGACGGTCGCGTCTACATCGCATGCAGTGGCGTCGACAAGGTCGGCATCGTCGAAAAATAACCATTCCTTCGTGTACAGGCGTAGCCAGCTGCCCACCCGTCTCTCGCTCCTGAACTGCTGAATTTTAACTTTCAGCTTTCGACTTTGCGCTTTTTAGGCCCCAACGGCGGACTGCCGATTCCTGTTTCACTTTTCCGCTCTTCTGCTCTTTTACTCTGCCTCTGCCATGAACTCGCTGCGCCGCTTCTTCGTCCAATCCGACACTGGCCCCGCGAGTATCTTCCTCATCCGACTCGCCGTGGGCCTGATCTTCTTCACCCGAGGCATCCTCAAATTCACCGACCCCAAAATGGGCGTCGAACGATAAATCGAATTCGTCATTCCGAACACAGTGAGGAACCGCCGTTCCCTTCCGCCGAGGCGCAAACATGAACAACCACCACAACCCGCCCTCCCGTCGCCAATTTCTCCGCACCACCAGCCTCACACTGGTCGCGTCCCACCTCTCCGCCCGGTTCCCGTTCCCCTCCTCCGCCGCACCGCCTCTCCCCGACGATTCCCACGCCGATTACACCCTGCACATCCGCCATTCCGCCATCGAAATCGCGCCAAAACGCATCGTCTCCGCCACCACCTACAACGGCGCTTTCCCCGGCCCCCTGTTGCGCTTCAAGGAAGGTCAGCCCGTCACCGTCGACATTTTCAATGACACCGACACGCCCGAGCAGCTTCACTGGCACGGCCAGCGCGTCCCCGTAGAGGTCGATGGCGCCGCCGAAGAGGGCACACCCTTCGTTCCCGCCAACGGCAAACGCCGCATCACCTTCAGCCCCGCCCCCTGCGGTCTGCGCTTCTACCACACTCACAACCGCGCCGGCGCCGATCTCTCTGCCGGTCAATACTCCGGCCAGGTCGGTCCCGTCTATATCGAACCGAAATCCTCTCCCGGAAATTACGATCGCGAAGTGTTTCTCACGCTAAAGGAATTCGAGGCCACCTTCAGCCGCGGCGGCGATATGAACAAGGACTTCCTCGCTCCCGCCACCAGAGTGAGAGCTCTCGAAGACGTCGGCGAATCCGCCATGAGAGCTTCCCTCGCCAAAGGCATGCCGCATGGTCTCGAAGTCGGCTACAAGTCTTTCACCATTAACGGTCGCATGCTCGGCCACGGCGAACCCATTCACGTCAAAAAAGGCGAGCGCGTTCTCTTCCACATCCTCAACGGCAGCGCCACCGAAATTCGCAGCCTGGCCCTTCCCGGTCACACCTTCGAAGTCGTCGCCCTCGACGGCAATCCCGTTCCCACTCCCGCCAAGGTTCCTGTCCTCTGGCTCGGCACCGCCGAACGCATCTCCGCCATCGTCAAAATGGATCATCCCGGCGTCTGGATTCTCGGTGATCTCGACGAAGACGATCGCGGCCACGGCATGGGTATCGTCGTCGAATACTCCAATGCCTCCGGCAAAGCCGCCTGGCTCGCGCCGGTGGCCTTCAAATGGAATTACGCGCGCTTCGCCAAACCTGGCTCCGCCGCCGCGTCACCCGACGAAACCTTCGAAATGCTCTTCAGCAAAGACAATGCGGCTCACGACGGCTTCAATGTTTGGAACATCAATGGCGCCGCCTTCCCCATGTCCCAGAATCCTATCCCCGCCTCCTTCCACCTCAAAGAAGGCAAGCGCTACCGCATCCGTCTCCGCAACGCCAGCGACGATCTTCATCCCATCCATCTTCACCGCCACTCTTTCGAGATCACCAAAATCGCCGGCCAGTCCCAAGCCGGCGTGATGAAAGACGTCATCATGCTCGGAGGCTACCAGGAAACCGAAATCGATTTCCTCGCCGACAATCCCGGCCTCACCCTCTTCCATTGCCACCAGCAACTACACATGGACTTCGGTTTCATGACCCTTTTCGACTACGCGTACTGATCCGCCTCCTCACGGCTCGCCTTTGCAGCGGCGGCCTTACTCCCGCGGCCGCAACACCTCGACGGCCGGCATCGAACTCGGTGGGATAAGAACCCGCTCGGTCGGCATGCGCCCGGTGCGGAACGTCTCGTGCAACAAGTCGATCGCCCGCACCGCATTCGGCGGCGTGAAAATCGTAGCCGTTAGCAGCCCGCTGCGAAGCCAGCTCTGACCGGTTTCGGGCACGGCGTCCACGCCGAGAAACGGCCGCTGCAGCCAACGCTCCTTCTCCTGTTCCGGCACCGCCTCTTGAAAGGCCTTGCGAACCCCGATGGCCATCGCATCGTTCTGCGCCACAACCATATCAATGCCCATCTTCTTCGACGTCGACAGCTTCAGCCACGACGTCACCGCTCGCCGGGCACTCTCTTCCGTCCATTGCCCCTTCAAAATAATCAGATTCAGATTCCCCGGCCTTCCTTCCTCCAGGCCCAGCAATCTTTCCTTGGCGACAGAACTGTCCGAAGGCCCTTGCAGATAGAGCGCCGTTCCGCCCTTGGGCAACAGCGCGGCGCACTGCCGCGCTTGAATTCGCCCTACTTCCAAATGATCCGAGCTCACGCAAAAGACCGGTACCTTCGCCGTCCGTCGCAGCTCGATAATGTAGTCCACGTCGCGATTCAACACCGCCCAGCCAATCCCGGCCGTCACCGCCGCGCGCGCCACGGCCTCCATCGCGGTTGCGCCCACGGGTTCGCACACGATCGCTTGAGGTCGTTTTTCCGGCGGCACCTGAATCATCTTAAGGAGCTGCGTGCTTTGCGTTACCGCGTCATTCTCCGCGTAGAGAATCTGCTGCTCGATTCCCAGTTTTACCGCCGTGGCTTCCGCACTTCGCGCTTGCTCCAGCTGATAATCGTTATCGTCCGTCATCAACGAAACGACAAACTTTAGTTTTGTCATGGATGTTCCCGCCGAGAATACACCGCTTCGGCCTCGCCCACGGGAGGGCGCACCCCTGCGCCGCGTATAAATCAATAGCGCGCACCACATGCACTCGACTGCAGTCCGTCTTTCCTGTGACCTACCCGGGTTGCTCGCTTTTTCGCGCTCCTTTACCATACGCGCAGCTTCTGCGCGAGGATTTCACCGCATGCGACGGTCGCCATTTCTCTGCTGCGCTGCACTCGCTGTTGGTTCGCTGCTAGGCTGCGTCAGCGGCGCTGCCCAGGACGCTCCTCCCCAAAAGCGTATCGCGGTGCTCAATTTCGATAACCCCAACGTCGACCCCGACCCTCCCTCCGGACTTTTCGGCGCCGAAGCCGGCGCCGTCGGCCCGGGGGTTTCCGCAAAGCTCATTCAAAAACTTCTTCACGGGGGCAAATACACCATCGTGGACCGCTCCGCTCTCGCCGATCTCCTCGCCGAACAGAGCAAAGCCGATCGCGACGCTCTCGACCCCTACGCCATGGCCGCGCGCGTGGGTCGGCTCCTCGGTCTCGACGCTATGATTGTTGGTGCGGTGACGCGTTACGGCGTCGACGACGGCAGTAAATCGGGCGGCGTTTCTCTTAGCGGCATCCGCTCACGCAAATCGAAGGCTTTCGTCGAACTCTCTGCCAACGTCTTCAACATCACCAGCGCAGAAGTCCTGGCCGCCTTCACCGCCAAAGGCGAATCCGCTGGCCTCGGCGAAATCACCGTCATCGGCGCCCGTGGCCCCGCCAAAAATTCAATGCAAATGCTCAGCGGCGATTTCCTCGAAACTCTCTTCCCGGAAGCCACCAGCAACGCGGTCGACCAACTCGCCTCCCAACTCGACCAGTTCGCGGATAAAATTCCCAAGCTCCACGTGGCCATCGACGGTCTCGTCGCCGAGGTCGCGGGTAACACCCTCACTCTCAACCTCGGCAAACGCTCCGGCCTGAAAATCGGCGATCGCATCGAAATCCTTCGCTTTACGGCCGCCCTCGCCGCCCCGCCCTATCCCGCCGCCCTTCTCCCCATCCCGCAACACCTCGGCTCCGCCACCGTCATGGAAGTCGCCGACGACTACGCGACAGCAATCTTTTCCGGCTCCGCTCCACCACAAATCGGCGACCGCGTCACCCGCATCGACACCCCCCACCCCGCCCTTCCCTGACCAAACGTGTTTTCGTTTTTCAGGGAGAGGGGAATAAACACCCTAGGAACCGTCTTTGTTCGCGGTCGTCCTCGCCTGAGCTGCGCTTCCATCTCGACCGCAAATTCGCTCGCGAGAGAAATTACTCTCCGGATTTCTGTTCTCGCACCGCAGGTACCGTACCGTTCGGCACTCTAACCCCTTCCGCATCACGCTCTTCTGGTTTCGTACCGAAAAATCGAGAGGAAGGGGGTACCCTTCCGTAGTTCCTTCTCCTCGCTCCGCATCGAACAGGGTATTCTCCAAAGGAACAGGATCCCGCATGGCCACTACCGCCACCACCGTGCCCGCTGCCGCCGATGCGGCCGCGAAGCCGGCCAAAAAGAAAATCCATTGGCAATCCCTCCCCGAAATTTGGGCGCTGCTTCGCCCGCGCCGCGGCATGCTCCTGCTCGGCCTGGTCCTCGTCGCCATTAACCGCGTCGCCGGTCTGGTTCTCCCGGGCTCCAGCAAATATCTCTTCGACAACGTGATCGACCGTCATCAGATCAACCTCCTCGTTCCGATCGTGCTCGCGGTCATCGGCGCCACACTGCTCCAGGGCATCACCTCCTTCACCCTCACGCAACTGCTCTCCAAATCCGCGCAGCGCATGATCACTGACATGCGCAAACAGGTGCAGGCCCACATCGGCCGCCTGCCAGTCGCCTATTACGACGCCAACAAAACCGGCGTCCTCGTCTCGCGCATCATGAGTGACGTCGAAGGCATCCGCAATCTCATCGGCACCGGCCTCGTCGAATTTGTCGGCGGTCTCCTCACCGCGGTTCTCGCGCTCATCATTCTCCTCCGCACCAGCACGCTCATGACCTTCGTCGCCTTCGGTGTCCTGGTCATCTTCGCCCTGTTCCTGAATAAAGCCTTCGCGGCCATACGCCCCATTTTCCGCGCCCGCCCGAAAATCAACGCCGAAGTCACTGGCCGTCTTACCGAGTCTCTCGGCGGAGTCCGCGTCGTGAAGGGTTACCACGCCGAAGATCGTGAAGAAAGAGTGTTCGCCGGCGGCGTGCAGCGCCTCCTCGACAATGTCCTCAAAACTCTCACCACCACGTCCCTGATGAGCCTTTCCGGCGCCGCATTAATGGGCTTGGTCAGCGCCATCATCATGTATCTCGGTGCGCGCCAGGTCCTTGCCGGCACCATGACCAAGGGCGAACTCATCTCCTACTCCGCTTATCTCGTCCTCATGGTCGCGCCCGTCTTCCAGATCGTGAATATCGGCACACAAATCACGGAAGCCATCACCGGTCTCGAGCGAACCCGCGAAATCCTCAACGAATCCAAAGAAGATCAGGATCCCGAGCGCATTGTCGTTCTCAGCCGCATCGACGGCCGCGTCGAATTCCACGATGTCCACTTCTCCTACGAAACGAATAAGGAAGTCCTCCACGGCGTCAGCTTCCTCGCCGAACCGGGCAGCGTCACCGCTCTGGTCGGCCCATCCGGTTCGGGAAAATCCACCATCATCGGCTTGATTTCCGCTTTCTATACGCCTGGTCGAGGCCGCATCCTCGTCGACGGCATGGACCTCTCGACCGTTCGCCTCGATTCCTACCGCACACAACTCGGCGTCGTGCTCCAAGACACTTTCCTCTTCGACGGCAGCATTCGCGAGAACGTCAGCTACGCCCGCCCCGACGCCAGCGAAGAGGAAATCATGGCCGCCTGCCGCATCGCACGCGTCGAGGAGTTCGCGGAAATGTTCGATAAGAAATACGACACCGTCGTCGGCGAACGCGGCGTCAAACTTTCCGGCGGTCAAAAACAGCGCGTTTCCATCGCGCGCGCCATCCTCGCCGATCCCCGCGTCCTCATTCTCGATGAAGCTACTTCCAGTCTCGACTCCGAATCCGAAGCTCTTATCCAGGAAGGTCTTCGCTACCTCATGCGTGGCCGCACCACTTTCGTCATCGCCCATCGCCTCTCGACCATTCGCCGCGCTGACCAAATCCTCGTCGTGCAAGAAGGCCGCATCATCGAGCGGGGCACGCATGCCTCGCTCTATGCCGCGCAGGGCCGGTATCGCGAGCTCTACGACAAGCAACACGCCGTCGAGACCAACCTTTTCCTGGCTCCCGGCGAAGGCGACAAAGTCGACGAGCAATCCGGCGGCACGAATGGCGGTGGCCCCTCCAGCGGTGCATTACCCGACGCCATCCGCCTCATGCGCTCCCAGAATTCCTAAGCACAAAGAAAAACGCGCGACGATCTCCGCCGCGCGCTCGACTACTCCCGACTTCGGACGGTCGACTGGCAACTAACGCTTACAGCGACGGCCTCCGCAGCATCGGCTTCTTGGCCTGCGCCGCTTGTGCTGGAATCAACGTCGCCATCTTGCGGATCATCGCCAGCACCAGGCGCTTGTCGCCGTCCGACAGCGTGGTGCTGTACTTCTTGATCTCCGCCAGAAACCGGATCTCATCCTGCGAGAGTTCGCCCAGCATCTTCTGGGTCTCTTTATCGCGCGGAGTCTCCGTGCCGGGGAAGAAATCCGCCAGCGAAATCTCCATGGCTTCCGCAATCTTCGCCAGGGTCTCGAGTGACGGAACGGTGTGCCCGTTTTCGACGCGCGACAAGTAGCAGCGCAGCAGCCCCGTCCGCCGTTCGATGTCCCCCTGGGACAATCCCCGTTGGCTGCGAAAAGTCTTGATCACTTCTCCGATATTGACCTGTGGTTTCTCTTTAGGCACGGTTTCCTCCAAGCGAAACAGTAGCATACTGGCTAACAGTAGGCGTGGCAAGGAGGAACGCGGCGCGGCGTGCACGTTGTTGTTCCCAAAGGGTAATCGGGGAACGCCCTACGGCAATTTTATTGTGTAGCTTGATACAAGGCCCGGGTCGCGTCGCCCATCAACGCCGAACTGTCCTTTTGCTCCGGCAAACCGCGCACCAGAATCACCAGAACAAAAGGCCGCGGGGCGTAGACAATCGCTGCATCGTGATGAATCTTCGTGATTTCCCCGGTCTTGTGCGCCACTCGCGTCCCGGTCGGTAATCCCGAGGAAATCCCCTCCTGGAAGTGTTGCCGCGACAGTATCTCCACCATTTGCCGCGAAGATTCCGGGTCGACCGCATTCCCTTCGGCGATCGCCGTCATCAGGATGGCCAGCCCGCGAGCCGTGGTCGTGTTGTTTAGGCCTTTCTCGTACGCTTTGCCGTCCTCCACTCCCCTGAGCACGTTCATCCCGTCGGCGCCGAGCGCGTCGACCGTGGCGCGAATATTATTGACCCCGAGTTTCTCGATCAGCAGATTCGTTGCCAAGTTGCTGCTGACGGTAATCATCAACTCGCACAATTCCGATAGTGTGCGGGTCTGCCCTTCGGCCTGGTACAAATCCGTCTCCGAATCGTCGCCGGGGTCCAACTTGTAAGTGGACCCGTCGACGATCGAATGAAATTCATTACGAATCGTCCGCGGTTCGTCGAGTCGAACCTTCCCCTCCTTCACCTGGTGAAACAACTCGATCATCACCGGTACCTTCATGGTGCTCGCCGCATGAAAACGGTCGTCGGGATGGTAGGTCCATTCTGACTTGCCATCGAGCGTGCGAAAGACGATTCCCACATCGGCGTGGGATTCCGCGACGCGCTTCTCAATTTGCTGCGCTGCCTCCCGAAGCTTTGTCTGCTGGGCCCCGGTCGGCGCGGGGTGCGCGAGCATGCATGCCAATGCCACCAAGCCGGCTATCCGTCGCACAATTCCTCCAATTTTCTTTTGACGGACCACCCCGCTACGGCAGAGTGACGGTCGCGGGTACGATGTTGTACCCGTCCAGTTCGAGGATCGGGCTGGTCCCTTCCGCATCGGCGGGATCGGCAGCCGCGGACACGGTCTTCTCTTCGCCCGGGAGCAGTGAGAAATAATTGTCTTCCCAGAAGATGGGCACCAGGTCGTCGCCGTCCTTACCCTTGGTCACTCGAAAATGCACCTGGAACGCCACGCTCGCGCTGGGATTTTTCACTTTGACCGTGAGGACTCCCTTTCCGCCCGCATGGTGCACCTCGGTGGCAAGGTCCAGCTTCACCGGCGGCAGCGAATTGAGCAACGTCAGATCCGCGAAATCCTTCTGCGGCGTGTAAACCGTATCTTTCCGCTTGCTCCAGTCAAGCGTATCCAACTTCGTCGACAACCAATAAAAATTATCGCTGAGCAGTTTTCCCGACGCGTCATACAGATACAGTTTCAAAAAGTAGGTGGTCGACAGATTCGCCGGTGCCGGCAAATCGAAGGCCTTGGCCGCGGCATCCGCGTCGATATCGAGATTCCCGTCGCGCGACTGGACTTCCTTGCCATCCATATTGATTAGTTTTGCGATGGCCTTCAAGCCCTTAATCGGCTCGTACGTGCCGTTCACCACCGCTACCGAATTATCGTTGTAGTCGTATTGCACGTGCAGGATTTCCGTTGCCTTCTTCGTGCCGAAATATCCGCCCGCAGGCACCAGGTAGTAGTCGTACAAATGCCAGATCAGCGATGGCCACGCATTGTTCAGCATCCACTGAATCACGCCCGTGGAAACGTATTTCTTCCGCGCGTAGGCTTCAAACATGGCGCGCTGGTTGTCGTAATCAGTGGCCTGCGCCTTGCGAAGAAAATCGTCGAGCGACGTCGGAGGGCCGTAGCGGCGGTTAATGGCCTCGACGATGACATTGATATTCGCGAAGCGCTCGAGCCCCGCGTGGAAATTCCAGTATTCATCGATGGGCCACAGATGTTCCTTGGGAATGAATTTCTCGAGACTCTCTTTCGGTGGAATCGCCGGCCCTGGGCTGGTTTCCGTGTTGTACCCGTATGCCCCTCCAGCCTTCGTGTCCGCGAGCCAGTAAACGGGTGGAACGTACTCATACGGTCCGGTCATCTTCACGCCGGATTTCCCGGTCACTTTGGTGGACTGCTCGCTCGCAGAGGAGACCGACGGATTCGGCCATTCCAAGTCTTTGAGGATGCCGAGATACAGGGTCTCGATTTCCGGCGGCGGAGGATTGTCGCTGCCGTACAACCACACGAACACGCTCGGATGATTGCGCAGCCGCGCGATTTGATCTGTCAACGACGCCGCGGCAATCGATTTCGTCTCCGGTGTCCAGTGGCTCCAACGCTCCCAGGCATCGCAGCAGCACCAACCCGGCATGACCAGAATACCCAGGCGATCGGTCTTGTCGAAAAATTCCTCGCGGTCGGTCTTCCCTTCCAGTCGAATCGTGTTTAGCCCCATGTCCTTGACGTAGGCCAAGTCGGTGTCCAGCCGCTTCGACGACCAGCGAAACAACATGTCCGGCGCCCAAGCCGCACCGCGGATCAGCACGTTCTTGCCGTTCACCTTGAACAGCCGCCCGCCACTGGGGGTAAGTTCGGTAGTCACTTCGCGGACCCCGAACTGCACGGTAGACGAATCCGATTCGCTGCCCGCCGCACCCACCTGGAATTTGGCAG
>Ga0306921_10003826_pt1 | contig 15324 bp, 10 predicted proteins | sample sta12Cox44000080_FD_203760 | JGI IMG/M metagenome (GOLD analysis project Ga0306921, IMG submission 203760) | Lab enrichment of tropical soil microbial communities from Luquillo Experimental Forest, Puerto Rico - statoxic.12C.oxic.44.000.080 (v2)... | ecosystem: Environmental > Terrestrial >...
GGGTTGGAAGTCAGCTTGGTGGAGATGAAACGTGTCGGCAAACACGCCACCTATGTCGCCGTCCTCGGGATCGTTGTGCCCATGGTCCTCGGAATGGCCGTAATGAAGCTCCTCCATCCCAACAACCCGTTAGCTGCGGACCTCTTCATCGGCGGCATCCTCACCGCCACCAGCGTAGGCATCACCGCTCGCGTCTTGCGTGACATCGGGCGCGATACCACCGAAGAAGCGCGTGTCATTCTGGGAGCAGCCGTCATCGATGACGTTCTCTGCCTCATTGTTTTGGCCGTCGTCAGCGGTCTGGCAGTCACAGGAAAGATCAGTGTCGGATCGATCGCATTGACCACCGGAAAGGCCGCGCTGTTTCTGACCGCCTCCATGGGCATTGGCATTTGGCTCGTGCCCAGGCTGGTTCGCCGTCTCGCCCGTCATGGGGTGCACAATCTCAAGCTGCTTTTCGGCGTCAGCTTTGCCCTCCTGCTTTCCTGGCTCGCCAATGTCGCCGAACTCGCCACGATAATCGGAGCCTTCGCCGCCGGCATGATCCTCAACAGCTTCTTCGACCAAGAAGTCGAGGGCACTTCGCTCCACGAATTGCTGACGCCTATCGAATCGCTGGTCGTGCCGCTCTTTTTCGTGTGGATGGGCATTCAGGTGAAACTCGAAACTATGGCGCACAAAGATGTTCTCATCGCCGGTCTCGTCCTCACCATCGTTGCTATCGTCGGCAAAGTGGCTTCCGGTTGGGGCTGCCCTCCCACGATGAATCGCCTGGCGGTGGGCTTCGGCATGATGCCTCGTGGCGAAGTCGGCCTGATTTTCGCGGGAATAGGGAAGGGAATTGGCGTGGTCGACGAAGGACTGTTCTCCGCCGTCGTGCTGCTGGTGATGGTGACCACAATTCTTGCTCCGGTGATGCTCCGTGCCACCCTAAGCGTGCAGTCCACCTCAAGTCGGGTTCCGTCGGAATCTGTAGGCCAGCATTAAGTCTGTTTTGGAATTGAACTTCAGCTTACCGGCTGGACGCCAGCCGACGCTCCACGTAGTCGTGGACGTAGGCTTCGAAAACTTCGTCCAGTTTCTTTGTCAGCGTCCCCGTTGTTCCATTTCCAATCGTGTGGCCGGCGATTTCCTTTACGCCAATCACGTTGCGGTTCGTCGAGGTCACGAATACTTCGTCGGCCGCGTACAGGTCCTCGAGCCATAGCGTTTGCTCTACCAGGCTCGTTCCCGCGTCCGCCGCCACCTCCATCAACACGCTGCGCGTCACGCCTTCCAGGCACCCCGAACTCAGCGGCGGCGTGAGCACCCTGTCACCTTTCACCACAAAAATGTTTGCTGCCGTGCATTCAGCGACTTCGCCACGCTCATTCAGCAGCACGACTTCGTCGAATCCTGCGCGTTGTGCCTCCGCGGAGGCCCACACACTGTTCAGCCACGAAATGGTCTTGACGCCCGCGAGGGCCGAAGCTGCGTGGCGCCCATGTTCCTGCACCGTCAGCCGCACCATTTCCGGATAATGCGGCAACCCCGCCGTGGTAATCACCAGGTCCACTTCCGTCATCTTTTCGTCGCTCTTCCATCCCCCGATCGTGTTCCATACAAGGTAAATTCGTGCGCAGCCCTCCTGCACCTCGTTCGTCCGGATCACTTCCTGCAGATGCAAGCGCACCTTCGCTCCCGAATATGCCAGCGGCAAACGGATTAGTGCCGAGTCCTTCTCCAACCGCCGCCAGTGGCGCTCGTACGCGAACGCCTCGCCCCGGATAATGCGTACGGTGGTGAACAGCCCCCAACCACAGATCAACCCAGCTTGTCCTGGTGACCAGCGGCACTGTTCGATCTTCTGTAATTGCTCGTTATGAAAAACGTATTGGTGAATCACCTGTTCACCCAATCTCATTTCTTAGCAAAAAATAGCTACTGTGCATTGTACCGGAAACGCCCGCTCGCACGCTGGAATCGAAACCGGACGCCCAATGTCCGCTCATTTCGTCCGCTCAGTAACCTTCACCCGGGCCGCTGGCAGCAACCTTGTAACAATCCTAGGTGTCTTCTCCTTCCACCAGCCGCCTCCCGGAAAGTCTTGCAAACTTCTGTTTTTTTTCTTTTGCTTGTGGAATCGTCCAGACGAATCTGATTTTCTGGCACGCTGTGTTCGTTGCGGCGCTTCGGACCGCACATCGATATCTTACCTGCAGCTTGCGGCCGGCCGCGGTTGCGGTTCGCTGCAATTTGAACTGTTTCGCAGTCGTAGGGTTGTATTGAGTTCGGCTCGGCTTCCTGAGGGGGGCCTAACTCGCGCGCCAATCCGACAACAACTGCACCGCAACGCCCCATTGTGCGTCGGGAAAGGGGTCCACGCGCACCACCTGCCCCAGGTATTCCTTATCCTGTGGTTCCCGTGGCGCATGGTGCGGCACCACCACGAACAGCCGCATTCCCTCGTAGTACCCGGAAACCCCGGTCACAAAATAGATCCCGTCCCGCGACACGTTCTTCGTGGTGTTGTTGTCCTCGAAATATTTGTCCTTCGGATCCGATGGCCGGATCCGCACCGGCTGGCCGATTCGTATTCTGCGGCTTCTCCTTCTTTCACCTGTATTCGTGCGTTGCATGTTACTAGCTAACCACGGCCACTCGACTTGCGGTAATCACTTGTGTCCTAACGGCTATCGGAGCCGCCCTTGTTCGAACGGCCCACTCCGTCACTGATCGAATCGAGTTAAACATCACATTTTTGCTCTCGCGTTTGCGGTATGCTTTTTCGCAGCCGGCCGCCAGCGGTTCCTATTCGAATTACTGGTGCGCTGACGACGCTACCCGCCCTTCTTCCGCGCTTTTGATGCGGGCTTTCCCGTTGTGAGTCTGCTTTACTACTCGGAGATCGCCAGCCTTTGAGGCAAAGCTCGCGTTCGCGACGTTCTCCCACAACATGGCTAAGAAGCTGGCTACATCTCTCGGTTTGGCGATCGGCATTTCTTCAGGCTGCAACTTCCTCGCTGCCGTGCGGGCCCAGGAAAAACTCAGCCCTGATGTATCTCAGTACCGCACTCATGAGCGCCGAGCCCATCAAGCCCGGCTAGCGCTCTCCCGAAATCGAGCTGCTCGGTTTTCGGCACCGTCGGCCGAGCCTGCGAATTCTGCCAGTGATTTTGTCGCTCCATGGGGACATCCACCGCTCAACCTTGAGCGGCCTCTCGGCTGTGCGCGGGCTTGCCGGGAAGGATCAGTTCACTTTTCAGTAGGTATTCGTAAAGGGAATTAAGCGCTCCTACAGGATGCAAGTTGTCAACCGTCACTACGCCGTCTGTTTCCTTCCACGTCCATCCGCTCAGTCCCGCGAGTGTGGCGCGCCTCTGCGTTACGTCGACAAGCATCGGATATACCGTCAGCCGCACGTTTTGCGTGAATAACCGGGCTACTCCTTCCAGCAAAGTCCCCGCTAAGTCGTTGTAGCGGTCCTGCAGCACGCGCACCAGCACCGTTAGGCCGATCGCAAAATGTACCCGCGACTTCGTGTACCGGTTCACGTACGCACTCATCGAGTAAAGTTCCTGCGCTCGAAACACCATCACCCCATAGCCCAACTTCTGCAATTCTTTCACGTGGTGGATAATTTTTTTGACCGGCACTTCCTCGTTTTTCGGGTCTTGAGGGATGGACAAGCAGAATAAGCCCAGTCCCCCCTTGCTTTCTTTCAATTCCTCCGGCGGCAACACCGCCAGCGTGTCGGAGATCAGATCCGCGTGCATTTGATCCACGTGATCGAATCTTCCCGGCGCCAACACCAATGCGCGTTTGTACAGCAGTTCGTTGGCCGGTACCAACTGATCGTCCGCCGAATACGCCACTGCCTCCGCGTAGCCCGTCGCCACCAGCAGCGCGTGAACCTCGTCGCGATCCCAGCCTTCGAACGCCGGCCCTGACATCTCCAGGCAGTCGATTTCGATCCGATGCAAGCTCAGGTCGTCGAACGCACTGGCAATGAACTCCGTCGGCGATCCCGCTGCGCGATGCACCGCAAAAATCAGATTCACGCCGAGAATCCCCACGGCCTCTTGCTGGTGCACGTTCGTCGTATCGCGCAGATTGATGTGTAGAATCGCGTTGTTCGCCGCTCCACCAGGCTCGCGCTGGAACCGCAAACCCACCCAGCCGTGGCAATCATTTGTCCCCGCATAATTTCGTGCGGAAACGGTGTCGACAAAGGAGAAAAACTTCGTATTTGCGCCTCGGCTCGGTCCCAACTGCGCTAGCAACTGCTTCCACTCGCCATCCAGCATCGCCTTAAGCCGCGGCTTCGAAACATACCGTGTTCCGCCGCCGTACAAATCGTCGCTCACTTCCTTGTCGTAAGCGGAAATCGTCTTCGCTACCGTTCCCGAGGCCGCGCCGACACGCAGAAACCACCGCGCTACTTCTTGTCCGGCGCCAATTTCGGCAAACGATCCGAAAATCGTCGGGTCCAGGTTCAGCGACAGCGCTTTTTGATGGGTGTCGTGTTTGTCATGCGTGGCCATGGCCGTCTCCAACCGCGTCCGTAGACTGTATCACCTCGCTGCGGCCAGAGCGCAGCGGGAATCGAGCGCAAGTACGCCAGCGAAGTCGCTGCGCGCGCGGCCTTGCCCAATCTCGCTGCGTGTCAAAGCCCGAAATGAGGGTTTTAAGTACGAGTCAGCAGCTCTCCGGCTTCGGTGCCTTCCTCCTTCGGAACGTACCCGCCACCAGGTCCGCGCTCCCAACTGCGGTCCAGCGCGCGGTCTGCTTTTTGCCGCCGCGTTTCCGCAAGATAGCCCTCTGAAACATTTCGGTCCGTTTCTCCGCCGGAAGCCGCCTTGACCGCGCCCACCCGCACGGGGGCAGGCTGCGTCTCCGGGCAGGTCACCACCCGCAGGGCCCCGGTACCTAGGTGCGCGTGACGCAAAACGAGAAGCATCCGTGGCACTTCGAAACCTGAAAGGGAAGGAGTTAAGACGGGCAGCGGGTCCCGCGCTTTACAATGCCAGCGCGATTCCACGCACTCTCGCAGCCCCAACTCACGAACGGGTGAGCCTTCGCCTTACGGCTTCGAAGGTCGCGACAACAGATCGATCACTTGCCGGTTGAATTTAGGTAAGTCCAACTCCGTCTGCACCTGTACCAGGCGCTCTCCAAGCCCGGGTTGGCTCCCCGTCATCCACACCAGCGTATTCCCATACCCAGCGCCGTGCGAAATATCGATGTCCATATACAGCGTTTCTTCCTTGGTGATGATGCTCGGCTCGAGCCAGGCTCCCGCCGCTAGTTCATCCCACAAATATTCTTCGTCCGCCCATTTGCCGATGTACTTCGCCGCCGGTGTCGCGGCCCTGGCGATTTCCTCGATCATCGCTTTGGTCATCCGCGTCTTCACCGAAATGTCCACCGTCGTCACGGTGATTTTGGCCCAGGGCGCACGCAGCACAATGTGCACCGCTTCCGGGTCCCACCAGAAATTAAACTCCCTCCGGTTCGCCTGCGCCCAGCTCATCGGCGCCACCGGAGTGATGCTTCCGCCCATCACCACCAGTTCCTGCGCCAGTTCCGCGAACTTGGGATCCAAACTGATCGCTTGCGCCAGATCCGTTAACGGCCCGCCTGCGTAAATCGTCACTTCGTGCGGATATCGATGCACCATGCGGATCATGAAGTGCGCCGCATCTTCGTTCTCCGCCTTGAGCGCCGGATTTCCTTCCGGAAGCGGATTGGGCACTTCGAACGGCCCGTGATACGCGCCGGAATTCCATGCTCCCGTCAGCCCCGATCCCGTCGAACTCTGCACCTTCCGTTCGTTCCACGCGCCCTGATAGCTTACCTTGCCGTACAGCGTCTCCCAGCGCTTGATCTCTTCCTTGCTGTTGATCAATGGAAATACCGCGCCCGGATACACCTTGATATTCATGTGCCCGGTCAGTTCCAGCATCCGCAAGGTATGCGCCACTTCTTCGTCGCGCCACTGATCCCCGCTCACCACCGTAATGCCTAACGTTTCGATTTCCGGCGATTGCAGCAGCATCAAAATCGCTTGCTGATCCGTCGTTGCTGGTCCGCGCGCGTCCTGATCGATGATCACTTTGCGCGTCTGTGCTTGCGCGACAACGCAAGCAAATACTACGGCTGCGAACACTACGCGAATCTTGTTTCTCACGTTTTCACACTTTCCAGTAAATCAGCTTTGCCCCTGAGGTCAAAGAGCTCCGTCCCATTCTTGGTGCGGAATTCTAGGCGTGCCTGCCGCGCGTCCATTTTCCAATTTCTAGTTTCTATTTTCCAATCTCGGTTTCAGGACGGCCCCCACACCCGCGTGTCCGTTCATCAACACGGTGAGCGGCTCGGCAAACCGTAAATGCCGCACGCAGCCGCGTTCTTCCAACGCTTCTTGTGACGTCAGCCAGTTCCAGTCCACGATCCCCTCGCCCACATCCGGATTCACCGTGAAGTATCCCACTTGAAATGCCGACAAATTCTGGAAAAAGTGACTCCCTTGCGACGGCGTCACCCGAAAATCGCGGAAGCCCGCCTCCACAATCACGCGCGCACCCGAAATCTCGTCCCACTCTACCGGTATCCCGAGCCACGGATCATTCGAACCCCACCTTCCCACCCCCACCAGCAGATACTGTCGGCTCTCCGCACCCAGCTTGGCGTTGAAGTATGCCACCTGTCGCGCCACTTCCTGGCTCTCCCCGCGTTCGAAGCGCTGGGAGTCCACCACCACGACATCCACAAGATGGTCCACGCGCCCGTTCCCCAGCACCTTGCTGCTTTGTGCCAATAGCTGCGATGTCTCGATACTTCCCATTTGCAACTCTTCGCTCTCCCGCGTGAGCACCAGCGGACGGATCTGCAGAAAACCAAACTCCGCGCTTTCCGTCTTGTGCCGCGGCAAGCGCACCGCGAATTCAATCTCCACCGGTTGGCCAAACGCGTCCTCACCATCGCGAATCAGTTCGCCCAGCAGTCCGGCCAGCGGAAATGTCCCGTAGCGCAGTATCGGTGCGAATGTCACTAACCTCACCCCGGGCCGGCTAACTCCATCGCTGATGCGGTCGTTATCCGCCGAATATGTCGAACCGACGGCCTCCAGTGTTCCGTCCGCCTCTGCTGCTTCCAACCCATAACGTACCTCCCGCAATCCTGCCGGGTCCGTTTCCTGCTGCGCGTGATCCACGGATAGCGCCCAAAAGTCCGTCTGCGACTGCGACAGAAAATCATTCACCGAAGAAAACTGCAACAGGTTTGCCGGATATTTCGGGCAAAACACCAAGCATTTTCCGCCGTCCACGACGGTCCTTCCGAGGCCTAGCGCCACCGACGCTACACCGTCTTCGAAAGTCATCGGCGGCACAGGGTAGAAATTCCGCGAACGCGCCACACCCGAAAAATCCGGATAAAACCGTGCGCCAAAAAACGAGCCCACCACCCGTTGCAGAATCACCGCCATCTTTTCTTCTTCCAGGCGAAACGGCGTTGCGCGTACGTACGCTTTCGCGTGCCGGGTGAACGTCGACGCGTACACCAGCTTTATCGCTTCGCTCAGTTGCGCCAAGCGAAACGCGTCGTCCTCGTGCTGATTCCCCAGCATGTACGTTTCATACACGCCGGTAAACGGCTGGTACTGCGAATCCTCTAGCAGACTCGACGAACGCACCGCCAGCGGGTGCCGCGCCTCAGCCAAGAACGCTTGGAGATCCGTCACCAGAGTCGCGGGCAGGGTAGCATCGAGGAAACGCTGCTGAATCTCCGCGTCCTCCGTGGCGTGAATCGCAAAGTCCAACAAATTGTTTTCCGACAGAAAACGGTCGTATGCGTCAGTGGCGATCACCGCGGCCGGCGGCACCGTCACCTTTACGTTGGGAAAACGCCGCACAAATCCTCGTTTGTGCAGAAGGTGCCGCACAAACGCCAAGCCGCGAGCCTTTCCTCCCAGCGAGCCCGAGCCGATCCGAAGGAAATACGCCCCGCCGCTTTGAAATGCTTCGGGCTTGAAATCGCCGATCAGCACATCGCTCTGCTCGCGCCGGTAATCCGCGATCGAGTCGATCAAGTTGCGCCGCAAATCCTCGACCGTGGGGAAATCCGAAACCTTCCGGGGCCGCAGTTTCTGGGCCAGTGCGAATTCCGTCCGCGCCGTCAGCCAGTGCGAGAAGTGATTGCGCTCACCGTGGTACGCGATACTCTCGGTCGGAACGGAGTGCAACTTGTCCTCGAGCGAATTCAAATCCGTTGCCCGCGCCACTTCCGTCTTGTTCGGGGTGCGAAATACAAAATCGCCAAAGGCGAACTCCTGCGTCAGCAATCGCCGCAAATCCCGCAAGAACGTCGGAGAGCCCTTGCGCAAAAACGAATATCCTTCCGCATATGCCTGTTGACGGAATGCCGTCCGGCTGGTCTGCAGCACCACCGGCACATCCGGTACGAGCGCGCGGACGCTGCGCGCCAGTTCGAATCCGGCATCCGTGCTGAGCACCCCATTGTGCGGAAACTCCACATCGCTCACCACGCCAAGCAGATATTCCTGATACTTCACCGCGAGCCCATAGGCGTCCTCGAAATTCGAGATCAGCAGAATTTTCGGCCGCGCGCGCATGCGCATCAGTTTGTGCGCCAGGTTCATCCCTTCCTGAATCACGCGTCGCGTCTGCGAAATCAGCTCCGTGTACATCAGCGGCAAAAATGCCGAATAATACCGGATGTTGTCTTCCACCACGAGCACGACTTGCACGCCCATAGTTGAGGTATCGTGCTCCACATTGCGCTTGTCTTCGATGTATTTCACGATGGCGATCAGCGCTCGCGGCGTGCCCTGCCACAAGAAAATCCGGTCGACATCCGTCACCGGATTGCGAGCAATAAATCTCTTGATCTCGCGGTAGTCGTAGGCCAGCACCACTACCGGCACTTGCAGTCCCGCCGCCTTGATCTCGCTGGCCAGTTGGGCGGCATTCATATCCCCCACAGCTAGGTTCGTCAAAATCAAGTTGAATCTGCGCTCGGATTTCGCGCGCTCCAGTGCCTCGCGGCAACTCGATACATGTGTGATCCGCGGGATCTGCTGCAAATGCAAATCCTGCGACTCGCTAACCAACAGTTCATTCAGCCGCCCGTCCTCGCGCAGGATGAACGAGTCGTACAGGCTCGACACCAACAGAATTTCCTGTACCCGAAAGGGCATCAGGTTGTCGAAGCCTTCGAACTGCATCTCCGCATCGGGAAACGGAATGGATAGCGCGCGCCGGGTCATGCCAAGGAGACTCCGCGGTCAACAAAAAGGGCGGGATGGTTCATCACCACCCCGCCGTAATTCTACTCCGAGCATTCAGTCAAGTGGTGTGGCGCGGTTTTTTCGCGCGGCACTCGTGAGGAACCACTCGCTTGCTTTGAACGCCGTCGAAGGGCCACTTCTTCCTACACCAGCCCTTGGTCCAGCATCGCGTCCGCCACCTTCACGAAGCCCGCGATATTGGCACCATACACCAGGTTGCCGGGCTGCCCGTACTTCTCGGCTGTCTCGTACGCGTTCTTGTGGATCGCGATCATGATCTTGTGCAGGCGATCGTCCACCTCTTCACGCGTCCAGCTCAGCCGCATGCTGTTCTGGCACATTTCCAGGCCGCTCGTGGCCACGCCGCCTGCATTCGCGGCCTTCGCCGGACCATAGAGCACCTTCGCCTCGAGGAACAGTTTGGTCGCATCCAGCGTACTCGGCATATTCGCGCCTTCCGCTACCAGCTGGCACCCGTTCATCACCAGGGTCGCCGCATCCTTCGCATTGATTTCGTTCTGCGTCGCGCTGGGGAAGGCGCAATCGGCTTTGATCGTCCAGATCGGGTTGTAGTCCTGCTTCGGATCGATCGGAATATACTTCGCGGTCTTGAACTTGTCCGCATACTCCTGAATCCGGCCACGGCGCACGTTCTTAAGTTCCAGAAGGTATGCCAACTTCTCGCGATTGACGCCTTCCGGATCATGAATCACGCCATTCGAATCGGAGCACGCAATCACCTTCGCGCCAAGGTCCAGCAGCTTTTCGATCGTATACTGCGACACGTTTCCGCTGCCGGACACCAGGCACAGTTTGCCCGCGAACGAGTCCTTCTTTGTTTTCAGCATTTCCTGCGCAAAGTACACGCAGCCGTAGCCCGTCGCTTCCGGACGAATCAACGACCCGCCCCAATTCAGGCCCTTGCCCGTTAGCACACCGGTGAATTCGTTCGCCAGCCGCTTGTACTGCCCGAACAGGAATCCGATTTCGCGGCCGCCTACGCCAATGTCACCTGCCGGAACATCCGTATCCGGACCAATGTGGCGATACAGTTCGGTCATGAGACTCTGGCAGAAGCGCATCACTTCGTCATCGCTTTTGCCCTTCGGATCGAAATCGGACCCACCCTTGCCACCGCCCATCGGCAGCGTGGTCAAGGAATTCTTCAGCACCTGTTCGAACGCCAAAAACTTCAAAATGCCTAGGTTTACGCTGGGATGGAAACGGAGCCCGCCCTTGTACGGACCGATGGCGCTGTTCATCTCGATTCGGAAACCGCGATTCACCTGCACATTCCCGTGATCGTCGAACCACGGCACGCGGAACATCAGCACGCGCTCTGGTTCGATCATCCTCTCCAGGATCCGTGCCTTCTGATATTCGGGGTGCTTCCGGATCGCCGGCGTCAGGCTTTCGAGCACTTCTTGAACCGCTTGGAGAAACTCAGGTTCCGCAGGATTCTTCGCCCGGGCAATGTTTAGGACGCCCTTGATGTATTCCTCGGGTTCCTTCGTAACCGGAGGAGTATAGGTAATCGTTCCCATGAGTAATTCCTCCTAGGCGCATTGACAAGAATCTGTAGGCATGAAATTGAGCAGTCTCGCAGCCTTACGACCGGCAAGGCGGGTTGGCCGCATAATTCATCCATTAAAATATCTGATTCATTGTATTCAGGGCGATGATAATCACCCCTTGCTGCCTAGACGCTCACCATCCATTTTGGCATCCCGCAGCACACGCTAACCCGGAGAATGAAAGGCCCCCGCACCGGAGCGGAGGCCTCGTCACGCGCACGCGCTGCTATTGCAAAACGCTTGTAGCCGGCCGGCGGCTAGGGTTCCTGAATCAGCGAAACGTCTCCGTCGCCCCCGGCTGCGGTCGGATTTTGCGGATGCGGCGCATCCGCGGCTACGAGCGTATTCGCCCTTTCCATTTGTTGGGGCGTCAAAAGTCGCGCCACAGCTTTGCGCAATTTGACGGCAGTTTTGTCTCCCTCGGCCGTCGCGCGCGAGTACCAGAAATACGCGGAGACATAGTCGAGCGGCACACCCTTGCCGTGTTCGCACATGTACCCGTAGTTGGTCGCCGCGTGCGCCAGACCTTGCTCCGCTGCGAGTTTGGCCCAGTGCGCTGCTTCCGTGTAGTCGACGGGAACTCCCTCCCCGGTATAGTAAATAAACGCGAGGTTGGCCTCGGCCCCCGCCAAGCCCTGTTCCGCAGACGCCCGGAACCATTTCACCGCCAGCCGTAGATCTCGATTTGTTGCATGGCCATGGTAATAAAACGTGGCGAGATTGTATTGCCCCACCGGGCTGCCATGTTCCGCCGCGGCCTTGTACCAGTCGAACGATGCGTTCATGTCCTTGGTCACTCCCCGGCCATATTGGTACATCCCACCGATATTGTTCTCCGCGCCCGCATCTCCTAGCTTCGCTGCCGCTCGGTAATTCTCCATCGCCTGTGCGTAATCGGTCGGCACCCCGCGTCCGTGTTCGCACAGGTAGCCAAGAATGAACTCCGCCGCCGCGGACTGATGGGCCGCCGCCGAACGCAGCCATCGCAGTGCAATGGCGAATTCGGGCGAGTCCACACGCGGATCGCTCACCAGGAACTTGGCTAACTGGTACTGCGCGGAGTTGTCGCCGGCGAGGGCGCGCGCCTCCAAATTCGCAAACGAGGACGGCCCGTCCTGTCCTCGAGCGGCGCGTACGGCGTAGAACGAATCGAAAACCAGAACCAATAAAACGACCACGGCAGGGAACCGGATTTGTCGGGCAAAAAGTCGAGACGTGTGCACGGTGGACTCCCTTCGCTACAAACAGGGTTCGTTCCACGTGCTCAACCAGCAGGCCAAGAGCCGGAGACCAATTCTGCTGCGAACACGTGGACCGGCAGGCACACCACCAGCTCGGCACGGACGTACGGGGTTGGCGAGTCCGCATTTCTGCGGTACGTGGCACAGCCCTTCGGGACACGCGCTCAGCGTGATGAACCGCTGGACCACTACGCTCGCCTGAGGCGATACCCTTCTAGACGAAGCAAACCTCGAAAAAGTTTGAGTTGTTTCCCATTTTTTTCGTTCCCTCAATCCCCGTTTGTCACCCAATCCGTCCCAGGCTGCCTTGCCGCTGTAGGTGCTTCTCGGCATGATTGCCCTTAAGAAACAACAAAGTGCTTTGGCCAGCGCTCTCTAGCAACGTCACCTGGGTCCTTATTGCAGCGGCGCTTGACGGGGTACACTTTTGTTAGGCTAGGTGCGTCAAATGAAACGGTCCTCGGTTTCCGCTGTCACACGCCAGCGCATTTCTCCTTGCCATATCGATATTCTCCTCGCTGAGTCAGCCCGGTCCGCCGGGCACGCCCCTCCCCGCCTCGGCTCCCGTCCCGCGCACTTCACCATTGACTATCGCACTCCCCTGAATTCTCGTGGACATTCCGGGCGAGCATTTCGAACCGGCGAGATTGACGCTCTGAGCCAGCACAACCGATCAAATCCTGACCTGGCCCCCCCAACAAAAGCCGACGCGGACCTGGAAACCGGCCACGACGCCCGCCGGCCATCAAACTGCGATCCGTAAAGTTGTGCGCCACGGTAACCATCGGCGGTTTTGCTGATGACAATCCCATGCAGGCGGTCGACCCGTCGGCGCCCGCTCTTCTACCGCGGCGTGCTCCTCATGCTCTCACCGCCAAGCGAAAAAGGCGCCATCCAGCCCATCACGAATCTCAGCGTCCTCCACGAGGCGCGCGATTACCCCCAAACCATGCTCTTTCTCGGGAATAGGATGTTGCGCGAGCCGCCGGGTGACCAGATGCGCGGCGGGATTCACGATCCTTTGGCAAGGTATGGGGCCAGCACCGCCGCGCAGGCTTCGATGAATTCTTGTTCTTCTTTCGGAAATGTATCGGCGAAGTAGCTTTCCACGTCCAGTTCCGCCAGTAATTTTTTTCCCGCGAAGATCGGCACCACGATTTCCGACTTTACCATGCTCGACCCCGGCAGATACCGCGGGTCCGCGGTCACGTCTTGCACCACCACCACCTGCCCACTCTTCGCCGCCGCTCCGCAAAGCCCCGTGTCCAACGGGATGCGGGCGTTCGGCGTGAAGCTTCCGCTAAACGGCCCCACGATCAGGTACCCGGGATCGCTCGGATCCACAAGATAAAAGCCCACCCAGTTGTACCTTGTCATCTTCTCGTGCAGCCGCTTCGACATTTGTTCCATGACCGATTGCGCCGACGTGGCGGTCACGGCATAGCTTTGAAATTCCTGCAGGAGTTCTCTTTGCGCGGGGGTCATCTGGGCCTCGGTTGGTTCTAAGACATCTCGACGACAGAGCTTCTCTCGCTCCGGTCAGTTTATCCGCTTTTCTGACCCGTTGTCCTGTGTAGACCATCGATGACCTTGTTCAGACCGCCTTTTGCGGATGGGAAATCCGTGATATGTGTCGTGCTATGGAATTGCTAATTCTGACTCGCTTTCCGGCGTGAGCGCCGAATCGACAGGAGGGCATATGGGACACGACATCCGCTACGCCATCCGCATGCTTTGGAAGAATCCGGGTTTCACTGCGATTGCGGCGCTCTCGCTAGCCCTCGGAATTGGCGCAAACACCACCATCTTCACGGTGGTCAACGCCATCCTGCTCCATCCGCTTCCCGTCAGCGACATTTCCGCGCTCGTAGAAATGGATACCGTGGATTCGAAAACCATGGTCACGCAAGCACACGCCGAGAAGATGGGTATGTCCTTTGCGAACTTTCAGGATTATGCGCGGCTCAACCAGGTTTTCACCGGTCTCACCTGTTTACTCGGTGCGCCGCTCACCTGGAGCGGTGGCGCGGAACCGAAACAGCTCAACGGTTTGCTCGTCAGCGCTAATTACTTCGACGTCTTGGGGGTTCAGCCGCGCGGCGGCCGTTTCTTCTTTCCCGACGAAGACAAGCAGATCGGCGGAAACAATGTGGCCGTGTTGAGTTATGCCCTGTGGAGCAACAAATTCGGTGCGGATCCCGATATCGTCGGGAAGTCGATTACTCTGAACGCGTCTCCCTATACCGTGATTGGGGTGGCGCCTCGTGGTTTCAAGGGCACCTTCACTCTCGGCCCCGCGGAAGTCGTCTGGATTCCCACCAGTATGTACGGCCAGGTCCTTTCCGGTTTCATAAAAGACAATTTCAATGACCGGCGCTTCTTGAACACGATTCTCTTCGCGCGAATGCGTCCGGGTGTCACCGCGGGGGAGGCCCAAGCTTCCCTGAAGACCATCGCGCAGCATCTCGAATCCGAATTTCCCAAGGACAATGCCGGGCGAACGGTGGCGCTTACTCCTTTGGTCGATGCGGCGCAAGGCGCCAACAATTTCCAACAGATCAATCTGGTCGGCGCGCTGATGATGGGAATCGTCGGATTAGTGCTTTTGATCGCATGCGCTAATCTGGCGAATCTTCTTTTGGCCCAGGCGGCCCGTCGGGAGAAGGAAATTGGCCTGCGCGCGGCGCTGGGTGCAAGCCGCGGCCGTTTACTGCGGCAGATGATGACGGAGAGTCTGGTGCTTTCGCTCATCGCAGGAATTCTGGGGCTCGCGATCGCCTATGGTGGCCGCTCGCTGCTGTGGTCCTTCCGTCCGCCCTTTATTGAGCCGGGTGACATCGATCTCTCGCTGGACTGGCATGTGCTGTTGTTCACGCTGAGCGTTTCCGTGTTGACCGCCGTAATCATTGCCTTGCTTCCCGCCATCAAGTCCGCCAGACCCAACCTCATCGAGACTCTGAATCTCGGTGGACGCGGGGGCAGCGTGAACTGGGGCCGCAGTCCTTTGCGAAGTGCGTTGATCGTTTCGGAAATTGCCTTGGCGCTAGTGGCCCTGATTGGCGCGGGTCTATTCATTCGTAGCATGCAGTATGCGCAACGCATCGACCTGGGCTTCGAGTCCGAGAAGCTCTTCATGATGGCCTTCGATTTGGGGGCGCTGCATTACGAAGAGGGCCGCGCGCAGCAGTTTTTCCGCGCCGCTGTCGAACGCGCCCAGGCAACG
>Ga0306921_10003828_pt1 | contig 15321 bp, 9 predicted proteins | sample sta12Cox44000080_FD_203760 | JGI IMG/M metagenome (GOLD analysis project Ga0306921, IMG submission 203760) | Lab enrichment of tropical soil microbial communities from Luquillo Experimental Forest, Puerto Rico - statoxic.12C.oxic.44.000.080 (v2)... | ecosystem: Environmental > Terrestrial > Soil...
GCGCGTAATACCGGCCACAAGGCGATCCGGGCTCGCTCGATTACCGACCTCGCTGATTTCATCGGCTGGGAGCGCTCCCACGGGGTTTATTACATGGGCGTTCCGGACATGGCGATCGGTCCGCTGTACTACTCTCTCTATGACGCGGTCTGCGTCCGGATAGGCGCCGAATTCCCCGACGGCGGCATGAATCTCAAACAGACCAATCAAACCCCGCTGAGCTCGGCCGAAGTCGAGGACATGGTACGGCAATTGATGGAGGCCGATGCCGACATGGTGTGGAATGTCCTTACGACCCACCTGAAGAACGGCAAATCGATCCGGAGCCTCGGCGACGCGATCCAGATCGGTGCTGCCGAGCTGATCCTGCGCACCACGGTGCCTCGGCAGTTCACCAATGGGCAGCATCCCTTCGATTACTGCAACGTCGCGAACAACTGGATAAGGTCGAGCAATAACCCCTACCAGCCGCGCATCCTTTACTTGATGGCCAGCTTCATCAACGATGTGGCGCACGAGAACAAGCTGCAGAGCTCGGTGATCGACCAAGAGGGTGCCGGTTTCGATCATTTGGGCCGAGCGCCAGACGCATTGTTGCGCGATCTGGACAGGGCGATCATGGCGCTCGACTTCCCGCTCGCCACGGCGCTCGCCAATGCGTATTTGCGAACCGGCGCGGACCGCAAGGCCTATCAGTCCACGGTGGCCCTCGCGGCGTGCCGGTTTCAGGATGACCCGCACAACCAGAAGATCACGATCTCGACCTTCGAGGAATACGGCCACAACTCGACTCATCTACGCGACCGCCTCCTGCTCGCGACGGCGCGGCTGCTTGCGGGTTGGGTGAAGATGCCTGGTGAGCGCGATTGTTTCGCCGGTTCGAAAAGGACTGGATCTACCACTGACTGGAGGAGAGGGATCATGGGTCGGGCTTACAACGTCATCGATTCGGACGGCCACATACTGGAGCCGCTGACCCTCTGGAATGACTACATGGACCCGGCGTTCCGCGACCGGGCCCCGAAGCTCGTCATCGACAAGGACGGCAAGGAGCGCCTGCTGATCGAAGAACAGATCCTCGGCAGCCAACAGGGTATGGGCGGCATCGGCGGGGTTGGCGCACGTCAGGGGGTCGTCTCTGCCGAGACGATGAACTACGAGGAAGGTCGCCCCGGCGGCTTCGATCCGCATAAGCGCATCCCAGACATGGATCTCGATGGCATCGACGCCGCGTTCTTGTACCCGAGCATGGGCTTGTTCGCCGGCGCAGTGCACGACCCGGAACTGGCAGGTGCGATGTGCCGCGCCTACAACCGTTGGCTTGCCGACTACTGCAAGCCCTATCCCGACCGCTTGTTCGGTATTGCGATGCTGCCGATGCAGTCCATTGGCCATGCGATCGCCGAGATGCGCTTTGCGCGCCGCGATCTCGGCTTTCGCGGCGGCTTTATCCGGCCCAACCCCTACAACAACCGGATGCTGAACGACCCGGCCTACGATCCGCTGTGGAGCGCCGCCGAGGACCTCGACTTCTCGATCGGCATTCACGAGGGCGGCAACAGCGGCATGCCGACCGTCGGTATCGACCGCTTTGAGGGCCGTGGGGCGCAGCACATCATCTCGCATACGATGGAGATGATGCTCGCCTGCATGAGCGTGATCTGGGGCGGCGTGTGCGAGCGCCATCCGAAGATCCGCATCGCCTTTCTCGAATCGGGCGGCGGCTGGATCGCGCCGTGGCTCGACCGGATGGACCGGCATTTCGACGACCAGGGCTTCAACGATTCCGGCCTGAAGACCAGGCCAGGCGATCTGTTCCGGCGCAACTGCTGGATCTCGTTCGAGCCGGTAGAGGGCAGCCTCAAGGTGCTCGCCGAATATATCGGCCCGCACAAGATCCTGTGGGCGACCGATTATCCGCACCGCGACGGCTTCTTCCCCGGCGCACCGCAGATGATCAAGGACCGCATGGCCGGCGCGTCCCCCGACGTTCAGCACCAGGTGCTGGCCGGCGGCGCGATGGGTTTCTATGGCCTGAACTGAGCTTCGCCGCGGTCCCGGAGGCCTGATCGGGTCGGTCATTCCAGTCGCAGCCGGGGCTACGACTACGGATACCCGAACTAACGGCGTAGCTCTCGCAAGCCGGCGAAGATCAAACTCATGACAGGCCGCGCCCGATATGTAGCGATAGCGTTCCGGCACGCCCCAGGGCGTGCCGAGCGCCTCAAATCCGGTGGGGATGTCCTCTGTGACGGTGAGCGGCGCGTTGTTCGGCGGGTCCTTGGCTGCGGGTCAGGTTGAATGCGGTGTTGACCAGCGCGACGTGCGAAAACGCCTGCGGAAAGTTCCCAAGCTGGCGTCCCAGACGAGGATCGTATTCCTCCGCCAGGAGACCGATATCGTTGCGCAGCGCCAACAGGCGCTCGAACAGCTCCCGCCCTTCGGTGATGCGGCCCTGCAGGATGAAATTGTCGGCGAGCCAAAAGCTGCAGGCGAGAAACGCCCCTTCGCCCGGCGGCAGCCCGTCGACCACCTCCCCAGTGTCATAGCGACATACGAATCCGTCCGCGACGAGACGCCGCTCAATTGCCTTGAGGGTGCCTATGATCCTCTGGTCGGTCGGCGGGAGAAAGCCCACGAGTGGCAGCAACAGCAGGCTCGCATCGAGCACCTTCGACCCATAGGCCTGAACAAAGCTGCCGAGGTCAGGATCGAACGCCTTGCGGCAGACATCCTCGTGGATCCGGTCGCGAACCTGTCGCCAACGCGGAAGCTCGCGGGCGGTGCTTCCACGTTGCTCAAGCATCTTGACCATCCGATCGAACGCCACCCACACCATGACCTTCGAATGCGTGAAGTGTTGCGGCGGTCCGCGCACCTCCCAGATGCCTTCGTCGGGCTGATCCCAGATCTTGGCCAAATGTCTCAGCACGACACGCCCGATTCCGTCCCCGTGTTGATTAGGGGGCAAACCGTGGCTGTGCGCATGGTAGACCGCGTCGAGGACCTCGCCGTAAACGTCGAGTTGTTTCTGGTTTACCGCGGCGTTGCCGATGCGGACGGGGCGCGACCCTTCAAATCCGGGCAACCACGGGACCTCCCATTCGGTAAGCCGTCGCTCGCCACCCAGGCCATACATGATCTGCATGTGATCGGGGCTACCCGCGACCGCGCGAAACAGCCAGTCGCGCCACGTCCGCGCCTCGTCGTAATACCCCGCATGCATCAGTGCCAGCAGGGTAAAGGTGGCGTCGCGCAGCCAGCAATATCGGTAATCCCAGTTGCGGACGCCGCCGAGCTGCTCGGGCAGCGAGGTCGTCGGCGCGGCTACGATGCCGCCGGTCTGCGCATAGGTCAGCCCCTTTAACACGATGAGCGAACGCTTGACCACATCGGACCACGGGCCCGCGGATGCACATCGATCGGACCATCGGCGCCAGAACACCTCGGTGTCGTGCAGCGCCCGCGCCGGATCGACCGGCGGCGGCAACGGTTGATGGGAAGGTGCGTAGCTGAGCACAAACGGGATCATCTCGCCTGCGTCGACGGTGAACTCGCCGACCGTCTTCAGGTCCTCGCCGCGCAGCGGCGCCGGGGTACGCAGCACCACTCTATCGGGCCCGCCGATGGCGGAAAGGCCGCCTTCCGGCAGGCGTTCAACCCAGGGCACCACGGCGCCATAGTCAAAGCGCAAGATGAACTCGGTGCACATGGCGATACGCCCGCGCAGCCCGCGGACCAGGCGCACAAGCTGGGGAAGCCGGCGGCGCGGGCGCATGAAATCGACGAGCTCGACCGCGCCCTCCGCCGTCTCGAACGTGGTTGCGAGAACCAGCGAGCCGTCGAGATAGCGCCTTTCGACACGGGTAGCCGGCTCGACCGGGCAGATCAGCCAGCGGCCGTTCTCGGGCTCGCCGAGCAGCGCTGCAAAGCACGCCCCCGAATCAAAGCGCGGGAGGCAGAGCCAGTCGATCGAGCCATCGCGCCCGACCAGCGCGGCCGAGCCGCAATCACCGATCAGGGCATAATCCTCGATTCGCCGGCCCGATGGCATCTCTCGGCTCCTGCTCGCTCACCCTTGGTGTGGACAAGACGATAGTGCCACGGGCGAACCGATCCTGTCACTGCCGCTGGCCGTTACGGCAATATCTTGCAACCGGATGTCCGCCCGGTCTGGTCATGGCGTTGAACCGCAAGGTTGACTTGCTGGGCAAAGGGCGAAGCCAAATCGTCCTAAGCTGTCCGAAGGATCGATTCATTCCTGTCGAGCTACCACTGACGCTAACGATCTGAGACGGTCCTCCGGTCGGCCGTCTCGGCTTTGGTGCGACGCGCATCTTTCGAGGAGAACCTCGGGGCTGCCTCCATCTGCCTTAACGCCGAAGAACTCCGGACCCTGACAGCTGGCTGATCAACCGCCGGAGATCTTGCGAATCAGATAGATCTCGCTCTGGGGCTTGGGCGGGGCGAGGTAGGCGTCCTGGTAGATCTCGCCGTTGATCGCAACCGCCATGCTCTCCTCGATCTGGCGACCGAGGCCGCGGGAGCGGCGGTCGAGCCCGAGGGTCTTGCAAGCGCAGATCAGCGGTTGCACTGGGCCTCGCTCGCTTTGCATAATCAGCGCGGGAAGCCGGCTGCTACAAGGAAATTACCGATGCGGACGCCAGGCGGAACAGGACCCGCTACCGTGTTTTATTCTTATTCTCATAGAGACGAGCGGTTGCGCGACGTTTTGGCCACTCACCTATCTTTGCTTAGGCGCGAAGGGGTGATCAGCGAGTGGCATGACCGTCGGATTACTCCGGGAGACCCGTGGCAGCAGAGCATAGACGAAAATATCAACAACGCTGACATCATTCTTCTTTTGGTGAGCGCCGACTTCATCGCCTCCGATTATTGCTGGGGCAAGGAAGTCTTGCGCGCAATCGAGCGGCATGCGTCCGGTGCGGCGCGGGTAATTCCGATCATCGTCCGTCCAGTCGACTGGGCAGGGGCTGTTTTCGGCAAGCTGCAGGCGCTACCTGAGAACGGCAAACCGATCACATTGTGGACCAATCGGGATCTGGCATGGGTGAACGTCGTCAAGGGGATGCGGACAGCGGTTGAGGCGCTGCGAAGGTCGCCGCCTCCGGAAAGGACGCCCTCGTCCGCTCCACCGTCCGAACCCCATACGGCGAGACCGCGCGCGGCAACGGGAAGTGGGAAGGCTCTGACACGATTGATTTACACAGCCGGCAACAGGTTCGACCTGCGCGGCAAACTGCTCCGCAGAGAGGGGAACCCGCCGACCGGCGATGCGGCGGCCGATGAGGTATATGACTCGCTTGGCATCACATACGATTTCTTCTGGGAGGAGTTTGGTCGCAATTCGATCGACGACATGGGAATGCCGCTTGAAGCGTTCGTTCACTACGGGCAGAACTACCCCAATGCCTTCTGGAACGGACGCCAAATGATTTTTGGCGATGGCGACGAGCAAATTTTCAATCGGAATACAACGTGCCTCGAATTGGTGGCCAAGGAGTTCTGCAATGGAGTTGTACAAGCTACCGCAAACCTCGCCTATTGGGGACAATCGGGGGCTCTCTCTAACTCGATCGCTACCGTATTCGCCGTCCTAGTAAAGCAGTATGCCTTGCACCAAACGGTGTCGAGCGCGAGCTGGCTTCTTGGTGAAGGCCTGCTTCGTCCTGGCATAAAGGGAAGAGCGCTGCAGTGCTTGGCCGCTCCCGGAACCGCGTATGACGACCCGATCCTCGGGAAAGATCCGCAGCCGGCCGATATGCGCCACTTTGTCAAGACGGAGTCAGATAACGGCGGCGTCCACATCAACTCGGGGATTCTGGATCGGGCCTTCTACCTATCTGCCGTGGCGATCGGTGGGTTTGCCTGGGAAAATGCTGGCCGGATCTGGTACGAGGCGATGCGCAACGAGCGCCTAAAGCCAGAAGGTATGAAATTTATCGATTTTGCTCGCATTACTCATCGCGTCGCAGTTCGTCTCTACGGCAACACGGGTAACGAGGCCGCCGCCGTAAGAACCGCCTGGGAGACCGTCGGCGTCTGGCCTGCCAGCTCCGCGCACGGGCGGAAGGCGTCAACGAAGGGCCCGCGGCGTGGAGCGCGTGCGCAGACAGCTTCTCCATTCTGATGCGCTGGTGCTTGGGCCCTGCAATCGCTTGCGCCACCAAAGTGAGGGATTTGCCAGAACCATCCTGGCGACACAGCTATCGGAGGCTCAGCCGCCGCCGATCTTGGGGATCAGATAGACTTCGCTGTCGGGGTTGAGGGGCTCGACCTAGGCGTGCTGAAAGATCTCGCCATCGATCGCCACTGCCATACCTTCGCGGACAGTCATTTCTCGCTCTCCTTGAGAGCCGCCTCGAGCTGACCGCGCAATCGTTCCAACTCAGCGGTGCGGGCCAGTAAAAAACGCAGATCGATGCGCCGGTTGAGGCCGTAATCGGCCTCGGTGCTGCCCTGCGCTTGCGGCAGCGGCCGTCGATCACCGAAGCCCGAAACTCCGAGCAGCGGATAGCTCCCGTCGGCGTTCCGCAGCGCGTCGAGGCTAGGTTGCGCGCGGCGAAGCTCGGCGAAGACCGCCAAGGCCCTTTCGGTGGAAAGCTGGTCATTGTCGCGAAAGCCGGTTCCGGCAACGCCGATCGGCCGGCGATCGGTATGCCCTTCGACCAAAACCGTCTCCAGAACGGGCAAATTGGGCGGTTCGCACTGAGTTCGATCGGTGATCGGGGTAAAGCAGGGCAAGATCCGCGCCAGCGCATTCGCCAGGATTCCGACGCTGTCGCGCTGCCTTGGTCCGAGCGTTGCGCTGAGTGTGTCGAAAAGAAGATCGCCCGGCAGATGCAAGATGCCAGCTTGACGATCCACCCAGACCTGGATGCCTCGCTGCGACAGAGTTGTCTCCAACGTCGTCAGTAGGCGGTCGCGCGCGTTGGAACTTGCCTCGATGTCCTGTTGCAATTGGGCGGCGGCTTGTTATAACAGCTCACGCACGCGATCCGCCTGCGCCTTTTCGATATCAAACCTCGCGCGGCTGACCTCCTGGTCGTGCTCCGCGACGCGGTAATTCAGTGCAAATACGGTCAACATCAGCAGAAACACGAACAGGATGCCAACCATCAGGTCGCTGACCGAGGCGAAGTAACCCTCAGCGCCTCCCTCTTCGTGGTCGCGGAGTGCCATGCTCGTCGCTCACCCGCGCGTCAACTCGACGTCCCCGAGCATCTCGTCGAGTTCGCTCGCTATGCTCAAGACATGGCCGGCGGCCTGTGACAGGTTCTGGCCGTTATTGTTCACGAATTCCCGGATCTTGTGCCGGAATTCGTCGAGCGCCGAGCCGAGGCCGGCAGCGTGTTCGACGGACTATGGTCCACCCCATCGAAACGCTGTGCCGTCGCGGCGATTTCTTGGGACACCCGAGCGGCGCCAGCCTGTGCTGCCTCGAACCTCTGTGCGGCACCACCCATCTGTTCGACCGCCGCGCCGAGACTGACCGCAACAACGCGCAGCGACGCCGTCGCCGCTTGCGCTGCCTCTGCAGTCAGGCGCAGATCCGCAGCGCCGGCAGCGAAAGGCGCCACCGATTCCCGCGTCACGCGATCGAGCTCATCGATCCGTCCGGTCACCGCCTCGGCCGTCCCCGCCAGTGCGGTGGCTTGGTGCGCCAAGGCCTGGCGGGTGCTCTCCAGCATCTCGCGAATGCCGGACGCCGCCGCTCCCAATTCTTCGGCGGCTTCGCCCGCACCGCGAGCGAGCGCCGCGCTGGTGCCGGTAGCGGCCTGGGCAAACGTCTCGGTCATGCGCGAAGCCGCCGATTCAAATCCAGCAGCTGCACCCTCGATGCGGGCGGCAAGAGATTGCGCCGCGTCGGCGCCCGCTTCGCGAGTCTGGGTCGTGACGTTGCGCAGGGTTTCCATCAGCCCGCCCATTCGGACAGTGATCCGGGTAAGGGCCGCTTCGGCGCCCTCGCCCATTCCCGCGGCCATCGCTTCGGCGGACTGCGCCATGCGCGCCGAGGCTTGGCCGAGCCCGTTCTGCAGACCTTCGAGGAGTGTTCCCAGTGCCGCTAGATTCTCGGTGACCCCAGCCAGATGATCGCGCGTTCCGCCCGACAGGCGGTCGATGAAGGTTTTCAGCATCTGCTGCATCGCATCTTGGTTTTGCGTGCTCATGCGATCGGCGAGCGTCTGCATCGCCTCGGACCAGGGTCCGATATGCTCGTCGAAGGCGCGGCCGAATTTTTCGCCGATACTCACGCCGAGCTCTGTGCTGAAAGTTTCGAGGATCGTCGATTGCGCGCGCAGCGCTTCGTTGGCCTCGTGTTGAAGAATGGCCGGCGTAGCCAACGGCATCTGACGATCGAGTGCCGCGGTGAAACCATCGAGCGCTTGCTCAACCAAACGAATCCGATGGTTGCGGAAGCCGGTATAGGCCATCGAAAGCAACAAACCGGCCAGCGAGGTGATGAATTTGAAGCTCGCGGCATCGAGCAGCTGGTGCAGGCCCTGCCGGCTTTGCACCGGGTCTCCGCCAGCAACGACGCCGCCCGCAGCGGACAGCGCCACGGCCAACCCCAGGAACGTGAACAGCAGCCCAGCGCCGACCAACATTCCCGGCATCGCCGTGTGATACCGAGGCTTTAGACCGACTGCGCGTAGTAGTCCGAGGTCGAAGACGTGATCCGGCCGCAACGTGCTGCGAACGGGACGTGAGGCGGTTTTATCCTTGAGAACGATTAGCGTGTCGTAATAAGCCGACCACCTGTCGGCAAGGAAGGGAAGTGCCGCTAATTGCTCGGCTGCCGCCCCAAGATTCGGGAGAAATTCCGGCTTCCCGACGATCGCGCCGGCCGCGCTCAGCGTAGAAATCAGGCTTTCCGTCCGCCCCTGTAGTCGGGCTGCCGACCATCCGGCCCATACCACGAGGAGCCCGACGACCACAAAGATCGCGGCTGGGCTTGCGAGAGACTGGGCAAGAGACGGCACTACCGACTCCGATGGCGGCGGACTTATCGGAGCCGTACCTAGAATTCGTAAAAATAGCGTAAGTGCGGCCTCGGCGAGCCGGCCGGTTTGACCGATTCAGCCGCCGTTGTGCGCGATCGCGGTCCCCAGCCTCATCGCCGACAGATCTTGAGGTAGCCCCGGCGCCGGGGATCTGCCCTACCGGCACGGGTCGCTCACAGATGAACGGCGATCCTAGCCGTTCAGGGCCTTAGCCGTGAAAAACGCGATTTCTGCTGTATTTCGGCCGAGCGGCGCATTCGGTCCTAGTGGTACAAATCATACTCTTGGTACCCGGTCCGGGGGGCCGCTCGCGACCCAGCTCGTGTGAAAACTCGAACGGCCGGGCCGCGGCTGATGAATTTGAGTCGGTTTTTCGGCCGTTTTCGGCCAGTACGGGCTCGGCGGAGCGTAAAAATTCGTTCCAGATGCGCCGTCTTCAGACAATTTCCGAGTTTTCACACAGTCTGGACCCTAAGCGGTCACTCGTTGCAGGCAACAGCGACGGGGAAAAATGCCCCATTTCCGCCATTGCCTAGAGCCAGTCGCTGGACCTCAGTCGGATGGAAAAGGGGTCACTCAATGACCTCGTCGGCGCGGGCGAGGATCGAGGGCGGGACGGTTAGCCCCAGCCCCTTAGCAGTCTTGAGGTTTATGATCAGCTGGAAGGTCGTAGCCTGCTGCACCGGCAGGTCGCTGGGCAGGGTGCCCCTCAATATCCTGTCCATGTAGTCCGCGGCCCGTCGGAACAGGTCGTCGAAATTCGTCGAATACACGGCCAGCCCACCTGCCTCGGCACAATCAGGCCAGGGATAAACCGCAGGAATTCGATTGGCCGCCATGAATGCCGCGATCGGCTCGCAGTAGAGCAACAAGGCCGGCACGCCGGGCACCAACACTCCATCGGGTCGCGCACCGCCCAGCCTTTCGAGGGCGCTGTCGAGCCCACCGGCCTCATCAATATTGATGCCCTCGAAGCTCACCCGAGCAGAGGCAGCAAGGCTTCTTACATGCTCGATTGCCCGTGCCGAATAAGGATTGGCGGCATTGCCGAGCATGACAACGCGCGCCATGCCCGGAACTAGCTCGCTCAGCATCTCGAACCGTTTCTCCTCCAGTTCAAAATTCACTGATGAAAAGCCGGTGACGTTGCCACGTGGGCGGGCTAACTCGGAAACCGCGCCGACGCCGACCGGGTCCGCGATGGCGCCCATGACGATCGGGATCGTCGTCGTCGCCTGTTTGGCCGCCAGAGCGGCAGGCGTGCTCCAGGTCACTATGGCGTCGACCGACTGCGTGACGAGCGCGGCGGCGAGCATGTCATAGCGCGTATCGTCCCCGCCGGCCCAACGGTCCTCGAAGCGAATGTTTCGACCCTCGACCCAGCCAAGCTCCGAGAGGCGCCGCTTGAAGCTGGCGATCGGCCGCAGCGGCCCAGGGGCAAGGACACCGACAAACACCATCCGAGGTGCTTCTGCTGCGCCCGCCGCCCATGCAAGTGGCACTGCGCCGAGAGCAGCGATCAGCTCGCGGCGGTTCATTCGATGATTTCGTCGGCGACAGTGGCCCCGCCCTCTTCCGGTTGGAAATCTCACCCCCGACTCTCCCTCGTGCGGTTCTCGAAATTTGACTGCTCATGAGCAGCATAACGCGGCTCGGGTCGCGACCCAACCGTTCGGCAGCGAGGTTGCGATAACTGTCGGATAGCGGCGCTTTTTAATGGCTTCGAGCAATACGTGCGAACACGTATGCGACAATATGGCAACCGGGCCGAACGACAGCTCTCCACCCAATTGAGCCGATCCCGGCGGGTATCGCGAACGGCAGCTGTGGGGCATGAAGACCCGTTCCCGCGACCAGGGCCGAACGGCCGGTGTCGGTTCGATCAAGAAACCTTCGCCGGGGTTCGGGGGCAATGGGCGAGATGCGTAGAGTCGAGATGTGGCGCGGTGGCTGTAGGTTGAACATATCTGTAGCCGCCCCTTTCGTCTGGCGGTGCCTCACTGGTTCGGCCGTGGCTCCGTTTCCACATCCCGCTCATCGAACCGGACATGCAGATTTCCCGCATCCGGCTCTCGGACAAGACTTCACGCCTTCACCCACGACGGGCCGCGTCCAAGCTGGGTCAGGCGTACGAGCCCGAAGTGCTCGTAAAGGTGCGAGAGTGGATAGGCTCCGCCCTTGCGCCGCCAGACTTTGTGCTTGAAGCGCAACCACCGGCGCAACCGCCTAGCCGTGTAGTTGTCGAGCCCCCGATACGCCTTGCGGGTGGTGCCAACGCTAAAGTAATTGGCCCATCCGCGAAGCGCGTGGTTCAACTGATCCACCAGCCTTGTGGTCTCCTGCCAAGTACCCGCTCGGTCGGTCAGCGCGTGGACTCTTTCGACCATGCGCTTGAGGCTCTTCTTTGACGGTCGGTAGCCCAGCCGGGCCTCGCCTGTCTCCGGAGAGTACATCCGCCCAAACGTATAGCCCAGGAAGTCAAACTCCCCGTCCGGAACTCTGCAGATCCGTCCTCGTTCACTGTCAGCTTCAGCTTGCCCATGATCTCGCGCAGGTGGTGCAGTGCGTTCTCCGCGCTGCCCCTTCGGCACAGGATCACGAGATCGTCCGCATAAGTGACGAGGCGAGTGCCGAGGCTGTACTCAAGGCCGAGCTTCTTCCACCCCAGCACAAACCGGCGCATGTACAGATTTGCCAGTAGTGGTGAGAGAGGTGAGCCTTGCGGGATGCCGTGCCGACTATCCCGGGCCTCGGTCGTGCGTCTGGTCCGGCCCCGCTGGTCGGTTTCTTCCACGGGACATTCCAGCCACATCTTGATCAGATGCAGCACGCGCCGATCAACGATCCGACGCGCCACCGATTTTAGCAGGTCGGTATGCGGAATGCTCCCGAAGTAGTCCGCGAGGTCGGCGTCGACGACGTCCGGATGGCCACGGAATAGCAGCTCCTCCACCTCTAAGACCGCTTGCTGGGCGTTTCGTCCAGCGCGGTAGGCGTAGATTTCCGGCGGAAGATCGGCTTCGAAGATCGGTTCCAACACGAGCAGCGTGGCTGTCATGCAGACCCGATCCCGCACGCTCGAGATGCCCAGCGGCCTGAGCTTGCCGTTGGCCTTGGGGATAAACACTCGTCTGATTGGCTCCGGCCGGTAGGTCTCCTGCCTGAGCGCAAGCGCCAGTTCAGCCAGCCATCGCTCGACCCCGTATGCCTCAATGTCCGCGAAGTCCTGGCCGTCGATCCCCGGCGCGCCCTTGTTGGAGCGGCACTGAGCATAGGCATGCGCCAGAATGTCGTCGCGGCCGACCTTGTCGTACAGAGCGTAGAAGCGATAGCCGGCCTCTGCCTTAGCTTTCGCGTGTAACGCCGTCTGCAGTTTCTGAACACTTTTCGGAGTTGCTAGGTTGCCCAATCTCCCGGTCCCTCACCACGTCTTGCGTCGGTCTTGAACTGAGGCTCCTTCCCTCCCCCGGCATTACCCGGCTTCAGCGGTACTACGGGCCTCTCCGCCACCCCAATGCGCCCGGCCTGTCCCTCGCGGGCGTCCGGTTGATCATCCCTGATCACGCAGTGGGGCTTCCCGTGTTGCGTGCTCTTTCCTTGTGTACATGCCGCCGCCAGTACCCCGGTGCAGCGGCTGGGCGTATTCCTCGCTCATCTCACCCACCGTATCAGCCTTCCCCGATTCGGCGGTCGGGTCGGCCTGCACATCGACCTTTTCGAGGCTTGCTCGGCGTTCACTCGCGTTGCGGCCTGCACACTCGCGCAGTCACCAATTGTGACCGCTAATCGAAGGCTTCAGCCATTTCGTTACCTCCATGACTGCTCCGATCGCTTCCGGCTGGAGCGAATCGCCGGGTGGGCCTCACACCCACTGGAAAGCGACGCCTTTTCACGGCGCACGCCGACAGCGGCCGTTCAGCGGGACGACCGGAACCGAGGGGTCCCGCAGGATAGCGGTCATTCGCCGATGCTGACCTTATCGCCCAATCGACAACCTGTGGGCGGGCCGCGTCGATACGGTATGATCCGCTCGGAAGGTCGGTCCCGACGAGGTCCGCAAATGAGCGCGACGCCCGACAACACGTTAGCCGATCCCGAGCTGCTTATAGCCGATCTGCAACGTCGGCTTGCCGAACGTGATGCTGCGCTTGCGGAAGCGCTGGAGCAACAAACCGCGACCGCCGAAGTCTTGCAGGTCATCAACAGCTCGCCTGGCGATCTCAGGCCGGTGTTTGACGCGATACTGGAAAAGGCGCATGGGCTCTGTGGGGCCGTTCTGGGTTCATTGGTGCTCAATGACGGCGAACGTTTGCGTGCGGTTGCTACTCATGGATATCCGTCAGAACACGAAGCACTTGCTCGCGAAGGGGAACCAAGCAGCGGACGCTTTGCGGCGCTCGCGGTCGGCGTCGAGCTTTACGAGCGGCTCGCACGCGGCGAGGTCGTTCAAATACCCGACCTGGCTTCACTCCCAGCACCGAGCGCGATGGTACGCTCGGCCGTCGAGACCGCCGGCAGTCGTACGTATCTGGCCATACCGCTTCGCAAGGACGGTGCTCTGCTGGGGTATCTCAGTGCGCATCGCCAAGAAGTGCGGCCGTTCACCGACAAGCAGATCGCGTTGCTGCAGAACTTCGCGGCGCAGGCGGTCATCGCGATGGAAAACGCGCGGTTGCTCAATGAGCTGCTGGATCGGACGCGAGACCTGCAGGAATCGCTCGAATACCAGACCGCGACCAGCAACGTCCTGCAGGTCATTAGCCGTTCTACGTTCGACCTGCAGCCGGTGCTCGACACCATGATCGAGACCGCGGCACGCCTGTGTGCCGCTGACAGCGGAAATGTGCTTAAACGCGAGGGAGACGTGTATCTTTGGGTGTCTGGTTTCGGGCTGTTGCCGGAATACCAAAAATTGATGTCGGTTAGGGTGCGGGAAGGGTACGCCCTCGGTATCAATCGGCGGAGTATCGCCGGGCGGGTGACACTCGAAGGTGGGGTTGTCCACGTCCACGACGCCGCCTGCGATCCGGAATATTCACAGGAAATCGCGCGGCTTGGAGCGATACGCACGGTTCTGGGGGTTCCCTTACTGCGCGAGGGTCTGCCGATCGGCGCGATCATGCTGTGGCGGCACCGGGTCGAGCCATTCACCAAGCGGCAGATCGATTTGGTGCGCACCTTTGCCGACCAGGCTGTCATCGCGATGGAGAATGCAAGATTGCTCGGTGAATTGCGTCAGCGCACGGAGGAGATTGCTGCACTGAACCGTGGTCTCGAAGCGCGGGTCGCTGCGCAGGTTGAAGAATTGGGCCGCGTCGGACGGCTGAAACGGTTTCTCGCGCCACAACTGGCCGAATTGATCGTCTCGCAGGGCGACGAGAAGATCCTCGAAAGCCACCGCCGCGAAATCGTCGTCGTATTCTGCGATTTGCGCGGTTACACCGCCTTCACCGAGACCGCCGAACCGGAGGAGGTACTCGATTTCCTGCGAGAGTACCATGGCGCGCTGGGCCCGCTCGTCAGCCAGTTCGAGGGGACGCTCGACCAGTTCTCAGGCGACGGGATCATGGTGTTCTTCAACGATCCCGTGCCGATCCCCGACCCGGCCGAGCATGCTGTTAGGATGGCGATAGCGATGCGGGAGGCCGCCGGGGCGCTAATCGCCGACTGGCGCCGCCGCGATCGTGAGTTAGGCTTTGGCGCGGGCATCGCCCAAGGCTATGCGACGCTGGGCCAGATCGGCTTCGCCGAGCGCTCCGGCTACACCGCTATCGGCACAGTGTGCAACCTGGCCGCTCGGCTCTGTGCTGAAGCGAAGGATGGCCAGATCCTGATCGCCGGTCGCGTCGCTGCAGCAGTAGAGAAAATAATCGCACTCGAGGACCTCGGCAACCTGGCATTGAAAGGTCTCACCCAGCCGGTGTCCGCCTTCAATGTGCCGCTCGCGGCTACCCCACCGGCCCTCCGTGTCATCGAAGGAGGCCCACAGAGCGTTTGACGACGGTCGTTGCACGCTGTCGTCGGGCAGCCTTCCAGTGGCGGAAATGGGGCAATCCTCCGCATTCGTTGATCGCCCGAGTAGCGGCAGGTCTGCGCCGAAGGGCTAAACCGCTCTCGCGGTAACTTGTAGCGAAAAGAGAGTTCGGAGGAGTAGCGGGCGACGGGTGTTCTGTCTTGAGATTGAGGGGCCAAGAACCTCACCCAAGACAGGAGCCCCCAATGACCGAGAAGGCCATCAGCCCGTTACGCCAGCGGCTGGTCGAGGATATGACGATCCGCCGGCTTGGGCCCAAGA
>Ga0306921_10003829_pt1 | contig 15321 bp, 17 predicted proteins | sample sta12Cox44000080_FD_203760 | JGI IMG/M metagenome (GOLD analysis project Ga0306921, IMG submission 203760) | Lab enrichment of tropical soil microbial communities from Luquillo Experimental Forest, Puerto Rico - statoxic.12C.oxic.44.000.080 (v2)... | ecosystem: Environmental > Terrestrial >...
TGATGCGCACGCCAGAGAACAAGCCGCGAGCCGTCGTTGGACGAGTGGCAACGCGGCAAGTTGGCTCGCGCCCATTAATCGCAATCGCGCAGACCAATCAGCCGGCAGTCGTGCCACGCCGCGTTATGGCTCCCCGTCCGCAGCCGGCGATCTTGGCGGCGGTGAAAGCAACGGGTAGCCCGCCTCCGGCACCGTCATCGAACATCACGCGCAAGGCACCTGAACCAGCGATCGCGCGCAGCGTGGCTCGGCCACGCGCACCTTGGCAGCCGGCACTCGTGGCGCACGTGCTAGAGCGACGGCAGACTTCTACGGCGGCGCAGCGCGTCGCGTTAGCGCAGGCGCCGGGGCTTGAGCCGCACCTGAGAACACCATGGCGCCTGAGTGCAGACGGCACCTGGACCACAACCGTACGCGCCCCGAGGGACATGATCGGCGGGCAGTTCGACACATCGACGGGTCAGCTGATCGCGCTCGAACGATCGCCGGTCGACGGTGCAGCCGCGACGGTGACGATCGGCTGGTCGCGCCCTGTGTCGGTCACGGTGAGCGCGGACGGTCAGAGCCACGCAATCGATCTGCCGGAGCCCGATGATTCACTCGATGCGTTTGCCGCAACCGCGAGCCCCGTGGGGCCGCATTTGATCAATGTTGGATGGACGCCGCTTGCCGCCGGATCTGCGGTCGTCGATTATAAAGTCTACCGCACGTCTGCCGGCAACGATCCGCAATTGGTCGCCAATCTTTCGGCGGTCAAGCATTCCTGGTCTGACACGGATGTAACAGCCGGAGTCGGCTATGACTATGATGTCGTCGCCGACACGAGTAGCGGCGCGGTCGAAGCGAACACGCAATCTGTCACGCCGCCCGACGAGTTACCCGCTGTGCCCGCATCGGCGATCGCCGGCAAAGGCATGTTCTTGTACTTTTCCTCGATTCCGGGAGATGCGCGGTTTTTTGGACGCTACCATCCTGAAGTGGTCGTCGCTGAGGCAAAGCAGGCGCGCATCCACGCGATCGAGCTGCGCATGGCTCGCGGTTCGTGCGCGATGGCGCAGACGCCAGCTGCGCGAGCGTGGCTCGATCGCCTGATCGACGCAGCCTCGCATGCGGACATCAACCTTGTGGCGTGGACTGTGCCGCGAAGAGTGACCACCCAAGATCTTGCACAGACGCTCGCTGCCGCGGCCTACCGCACGCCCGCCGGTAACGGCTTCGTCGGCGTCGCACTCGATCTTGAATCGGGCGACCGCTACATGGGCGATGGGCCCAAGGCGGTCGCGGCAATGGTGCGCTACATCCGTATGGTCCGCGTGGCAGCCGGTCCACATTATTTGATCGTCGCCACCGTCGCGTCACCAGAAATGGGCAACCATACGAACGCCGACTACCCATACGCCAGAATCGCAGCGTACGCAGACGTGCTGCAACCGATGGAATATTGGCACTACTTCGACCAGTCGTCGCATCACGAGTACGCACGCCGTGAGGTCGCTGGTGCATCTGCAGGCGCGGTCGCCCGCACGCGCGCGTTGGCTGGACGCAACATACCGGTGAACGTTGCCGGACAAAGCGTAGCGCTAGAAGGGACAGACTCGCCGTCTGGGCGCGAAATCGAGTGGTCCCTCGGTGGGGCAAAATCAGCCGGTGGCATTGGTGAGACGTTCTTTGATTGGGCGGGAACCGGCCCCGATGCATGGGCAGCTATCCAGGCCTTTGACTGGTAAGGCAAGAAGCACGGGCAGGCCATGTCCGATGCTACGGCGACGCAACCGGTCGAGCGCGTGGACTTGCGCGAACTCCCGTCGTGGGAACGTCACGACAGGGTGCTTGCATCGTTTGACCGCCTGACGCCCGGGCAATCCGTCGAGTTCACCAACGACTACGAACCCAAAGCACTGCGCACGCATCTCGAGGCGGAGCGCGAAGGCATCGTGCTGTTCGACGTGCGTAACCTCGGCGATGGCCGCTGGCTCATCCGCCTGACCCGGCTACCGGATCCGTCGATGCAAGGTGACACACCGCGCATCGCGTTCTTGCGCCAGGTCCGCATGTTCCGCAATGCGCCGATCGATCTTTTGCGCGAGATCGACCGAGCCGCCAAAGAACGCAATTATCACGATCGCATGGTGATCGTGGCCGAAGGAACGAATTGGCCGACGCTCGGTCTCGTGCGACGCGGTGTGGTCGAAGTCACGCGAGCAGCAGACGAAGGCCGCGAGATCGTGCTGTACGACGTCTCGCCATACAGCATGTTCAACGAGGCGTCGGTCTTTGACGAAGGCACGGCCGAAGCTACGGTCATCGCTCGCGGCGAAGTGGAGATTATCGAGTTGCCTGCGCAATTCGTGCGCGGCCTCGTGCAGCGCAGCCCTGAGATCGCGCTTGGCATGGGCCGCTTTTTTGCGCAGCGTCAGCGCCGTCTGGGCGGCGCCGCCGGCAATCTGGCGTTCGGGCGCGTGCTCACCCGCATTGCGCGCGTGCTCATGGATTACGCCTCGCACAGAGCGGGGATGGCACCCGGAGAAGCCGGCGTCGAACGCATCACGCAGTCCGATCTGGCTGCGCGCGTGGGCACGGTGCGCGACATGGGTAGCCGCGCGCTATCGCACTTAGAAGATATGGGAGCGCTCGAGCTGCGTCGCGGCCGCGTCGTTAAGCTCGATCGCGCCAAACTCGAAGAGATCGTCCGCACCGGCCGCTAGGCGAACGCCGCTACTTCTTATTATCTTTGAAAAGGTCTTCGGGGCGCTCGACGCGCGAGACGCGGCGTTGCCATTCGCGCCAGCGGCGCTTTTGGCGCCAGCGCTCCATGCGTTCGCGCATGCTTAGAGCCCCACGCCCGAACAGCGATGCGAATGATATGCGTGACGCAGTGAAATAGTAGGCGAACAGCGATGTGATCCCGACGCTTGCGACCGCCGTCGCCGGGCTGCCGTACACCCCGGTCATGCCGAAGATCTGCCAGGCGATAGAGAACACCGCCAGCCAGCGCGCTTGGATCGGGATGAACATGCTGAAGAGCACAGTGGCGCTCGGATCGAGCGTCGCAAACGCGACGACCATCGCGGCGAAGGTTGCGAGCATGCTATAGAACACCGGATAGACGTGCAGGACCGGGACCAGCGCCATCGCCGACAACCCCGCGACGACGCCGCACGCGAAAAAGAAGAAGAGAAAGCGGCCAGAACCCCACGCCCGTTCCAAGGAACCACCAAAGAAGAAGAGCACGATCGCGTCAGCTAAGAAGCCGAAGAAACTCGTGCCATGGGCGAACTGATACGTGAAGGGCTGCCAGTACAAAAACGAGCCGAACCAACTCGGCGTCAGAGGCCACCACAAAAGCCCGGTGACCACGCCGTGCATGAGCCAATCCATCAAGAACACGATGCACATGACGGCGAGCAGCACGTAGACGGCGGGCGTCTCGCCGCGAGCAGTGTACGAGGGTGTGGACCAGCGGGGACGCATAGGCTAGCCTTGGCCTAGGCTGCAGCTCGTTCCTTGACGCACTCCAAGACGATCGCTGCCGAGCGGAAAAAATCAGGAAGATCGATCCACTCGTTGACGGTGTGGATGTCGCGCATTCCCGTGCCGAGATTCACGCTCGTGATGCCTTTGCGATTGAACACGTTTGCATCGGAGCCGCCGCCGATGGTGACCGTGGCAAGCGGCGCGCCAAGCGTGCGCGCGGCGGCCAACACGAGTTGCACGATGGCGGCGCTCTCGGGCACGTTCAGGCTGTGATAGGTGCGTGCGCACTGCTCTTCGATCCATGCTCGACGCGGCTCGCCGTTCAGCGTGATCCTCGCGCTCGATGCAGCATCCATAAATGCGCTGCGGATCTCGCGCATGATCTCGTCTAGGCGCTCGTCGCGCAGCGCCCGTGCTTCGCCCGTGACGACGCAGATGTTGGGCACCACATTCGTCGCCGGCGAGGCCTCCTTGATCGTGACGTTGGCGGTTGTCTCTGCGTCCACACGGCCGATCGGCATGGCTGCGACGGCCTCGGCGGCGACACGGACGGCGGAGATGCCGTTTTCGGGGCACATGCCCGCGTGTGCTTCCAGACCATGCACCGTGAACGTGAAGTGATCCGCCGATGGTGCGCGCGTTACAAGCTGCGAGGCGTGGTTGGAATCCAACACGATCGCCTCTTTGGCCGAGAGCGCGCCGACGTCGACATGCTTTGCGCCGAGCAGCCCGATCTCTTCACAGATCGTGAAAGCAACCTCGATGGCGCCGTGCGGCACGTCGCGTTCGGCAAGCGTGCGCAGCACTTCGATGATGACCGCGAGTCCGGTCTTGTCGTCACCGCCCAAGATCGTGGTGCCGTCAGAACGGACGCGCTCAGCTTCGCGAATCGGTTTGACGGACGTGCCCGGCGGCACGACGTCCATGTGCGCCGACAGCAGCAGAGGTGCCACACCCTGCGCCGTTGCTCCGAAAGTGGCCAACACGTTGCCCGTGTCGCTGCCGACGGCTGGGCCGGCATCGTCGATGCGAACGTCTGCGCCCAGCTCCCGCAGCACGCGGACGAGGTACTCAGCGACCAGCTTCTCATGCCGCGAATGACTATCCAACCGGATAAGATCGATGACGGTGTCGGTCATGCGGTCGTGGCGTATCACAGACCCTGAGTATAAGCCTGCGCGCGGCGACCTTCCTGTGCGCACCGCACCTGCGCCCGTGAGGCCTATCACATCGGCTGCCCGGCGGCGGGTGCTCGAAAGCCCGACGCCGATATCATGAATAGCAGTCCGCCTTCTTCAGGAGCACTTCGATGTTGCATGCGCCGACTTCAGGCCAACTCGCCAAAGAAACGGGCCCCGGAAGCCAATTCGATACGCGGATCAAAGGGATCCGGATGGCCGGCATGGTCGCGGCTGGCCTGTTCGCCGGCGCGGTGTTGGGCGGAATCTCAGGGCTCTTCGTCTACGCGAACTCGCGCACGCCGAACGCGCACGACGGCGTCTTCGCCATCATCCAGGTCGTCGGTGTGCTCCTCGGCTTGTTCATGGGCTACGTCGCCGCGCGTGGTGCTGAAGCACAGGATCAGATGATTGAGGCATCCTACAAAGCGGGCCTCGTTATGTTGAAGAAATATAAGCCTAAGCCCGGCACTGCAGGCCACAGCACCGTGGGAGAGCGTGTCATCGGTCCCGTCCACAACGTTGGTGAAGAGTTCCTCAAGACGCTGATCAACGCCAGCGCCAAGAGCAACGGCTCCTCCGACACGACCTCGTCTCAAGCGAACTAAAGCAACCGCGCGCCGGCACACGCAGGCCGCTCGCACAGGCGGCCACGCCGGTTGTGCCCAAAGCCACGGCATGCACGCGCGCGTCACCGCACTGCTCGGCATAACGGCTATGCTCGCCTTCGCGGGGGTCGCGTTTGCGGTCGCAGCGGCCACACCGCCAGGCGGCGAGCCCGCTCCCTTTGTGAGCGCGCCGCCGGGTTTCCACGTCACGCTTGTCTCCAAGCACGTACCAGGCGCGCGCTTCATGGCGTTCGCGCCCAATGGCGACTTGCTCGTCGCACAGACCGCCGCTGGGAGCATCGTCGTGATCCATCCAGGGACATCGCCGGATGCCGTGCCGGAAAAATTCGACACCGGGCTTTCACTGCCGCACGGGATGACGTTCTTCAACAACCGCTTGTACGTCGCGACCTGGTCGGGGGTGCAGCGATACCAGTATCCCGACGCGCACGCAACCGTGGTCTTCGACAACATGCCGAAGGGCGGCGTGCACAACCATCGTGCACTCGCCATCGCCTTAGAAGGCACGATCTACGTGTCGTCTGGGTCGACCTGCAACGTGTGCGAGGAAGGCGACGAACGGTTCGCTACCATCTTGCGGTATGGTCCTGGCGACACGCACGGCGCCATCTACGCGCGCGGACTGCGCAATGCGTCGGGTCTTGCCTTCGATCCAAGCGGGCGGCTGTGGGCCGTCGTCAATCAGCGCGACAACATCGGTCCGACGCAGGCGGTGACCGATAATTTGCCGCCGGACGAGCTTGACCTGATCGCGCAGGGCGCCGATTACGGCTGGCCGCGCTGCTACCCTGATCCGGGCGCGCACCGCCGCCTCGCCAATCCCGAGTACCCGCATGCCGATTGCTCTGCCACGCGACCGGCCTCGTTTGACATACCCCCGCACTCGGCACCCTTAGGTCTTGTTTTTTATGAAGCGCACGCGTTTCCCAAAACCTATCAGGGCGATGCCTTCATCGCCTTCCACGGCTCGTGGAATCGCTCGACGCCCGCCGGCGACAAAGTCGTGGCCGTGAGCTTTGCCGGCGGCAAGCCAATCGCGCTGCACGATTTTGTCACCGGGTGGATCAGCCCGGACAATAGCTACCGGAACCGGCCCGTCGGGCTTGCGGTTGGTCCAGACGGCGCGCTGTACATCAGCGACGATCTGCAAGGGTACATCTATCGCGTTGCCTACGCACCCTGAAGTGAGGTTAGCGACCGAAAGAACGCCTGACGGAGCCCATTCCGTGGGTGTCGTAAGAGCGCCCATGAAGACGTACGAACGCGGGCAGACCCGTGTCTTGCAACACTCCTCCGCTGCGCTGCGCAACAACGCGCTCGGCGACCCCGCAGACCGCGATCTGTACTGTTACCTGCCGCCCGGGTACGAGCACTCGAACGACCGTTATCCCGTCATCTATTGGCTGTCCGGGTTCACGGGCAGTGGCCGGATGATGTTCAACGCCGATGGTTGGATCGAATCGCTCGACCGCCGGTTAGATCGGCTGATCGGGTCGGGAGCGATGCCCCCGGCCATTTGCGTGCTCCCCGACTGCTTCACGCGTTTGGGCGGCAGCCAGTACGTCGATTCGACCGCAACCGGTAATTACGAGACCTACATCGTCGGTGAACTCGTGCCGTTTGTGGATGCGCAGCTGCGCACCAATTCCGGACGCGATCACCGCGGTATCAGCGGGAAGTCGAGCGGCGGTTACGGCGCGCTCCGTCTGGCAATGCGTCATCCCGACGTCTTCGCTGCGCTCGGATCGCATGCCGGTGACGCTTATTTCGCATATTGCTATTTACCCGATTTCCCAACGTTCGTCATGGGCGTGCAGAAGGCCGGCGGAGTCGAGGCGTTTTTCCGCGAGTTCGAAGCGCTTCCCAAGAAGACCAACGAGGCGGTGGAAGTGCTCAACATCCTGGCGATGGCGGCGTGCTATTCACCCAATCCTTCAGCACCGCTCGGCATCGATCTGCCGGTTCGTCTGCCCAGCGGCGAGATCGATCCGGCTGTATGGAAGCGCTGGGAAGCTAACGATCCCGTGCACATGGCCCGCGAGCACGCCGGCGCATTGCGCTCGCTCAAGTTGATCTATCTCGATGCAGGCAGCCGCGACGAGTTTAACCTGCATATCGGTGCGCGCATTTTCACAAGCCGCTTAGACGAGCTCGGCATCCCCTACGTCTATGAGGAATTCGACGACACGCACATGGGCATCGCCTATCGCTATGATCGCTCGTTCTGCGAGCTGGCCCGCGTTCTGACCTGACAGAATTATAAGCGCGAATGCAGCACGAGGACCTGTCGGTCGATGTGCGCGATGCAAGCGCTGCGGATGTGTCCGCCATCGCTCGCATCTATGCGCAAGGTGTGGAAGATCGTGTGGCGACCCTTGAGGCCGACGCTAAATCAGACGACGAGATCGCAGCCTGGCTGTTCGGCGAGCCGTCCGGGCAGTATCCTGTCGTTGTCGCGTCCGTCTCGGGCGAGGTCGTGGGTTGGGCTGCGCTGCGGCCGTACTCGCACCGCTGCGCATATCAGGGCGTCGGCGACTTGTCCGTGTACGTGGCGCGCGATGCACGTGGCAAAGGCGTCGGCGGCCGGCTCTTAGCTGCGTTAGAACAACAGGCAGCAGCAAGAGACATCCATAAGATCGTGCTGTTCGCGCTCGCAGAGAACGGCGCCGGACGTGCTTTATATGACCGGCGCGGGTTTCGTGAGGTCGGCATCTTTCGAGACCATGGGATCCTTGATGGCAGGCTGCGTGATGTGGTCGTGATGGAAAAGATCCTCTAGCCTGTCCTCTCAGCGAAGTCTCATAACCGCCTCAGCGAAGGTTCATGCGTCGCATGGCGCTCACACGTATGCTTGACCTGTAGGACCTGGGCCCATGAGGGCATCGCGGGCGAGCGCTTGCGACATGAGAGGTCCGTGAGAAAGGGTCAACATCTGTTATGCGAACTCGCCTGATTTTCGCGCTCTTGGCCTCGGTCGTCATCGCTGGATGTAGTGGTGGCGGGGCTATGGGTCCAGGACCGCAATCCAATCAGAACACCCAAGCGACGCAACAAGAGATCGCTCAAGCCGGCACGGACGCCGTGCTTGGCCCCGTCGAGATGGGTGCGCTGCAAGATAGCCTGATGAGCGGCAACATGGGTGTGCCGCTATCCTCGTCGCGGGCACCGCTCTCGACGTTTGCCGTGTCGGCCAGCGGTGCATGCAACAACGGCATCGAGTACACGGTCACGCCGGGACCCGGCGCAAACCAAACCACCTACGAGACCAAGTACTTCTACGACAAGGCGTGTAGCACGCTTGAAAAAGACGTCGTCGCCCTCCGCACGCTCAACAGCGCGTCGAGCGAGACGATCGTGCGCACGGCCAAGACGTACAACCTCGCTGGCCTCTTGCTGACGACGCGCGTGTCGAACTATTCGATCACGGGCGCACCGGGTAATTTCTCGGCTGTGATCACCGGGAACGTCGTGATCGGCACCTCTGGCAGCCCTGCGGTGCTTTTCGGTCATCAGTTCACGGTTGCGCCGCAAAGCTCGACCGTTTCGACGATCGCCGCGAATTCTGGCCGCGTCACGAACAACAGCAACCCGCACATCAACGAATCCTTCGGGCATATGGGCGTGCTTTCCGATGGTACCATGACGACCGATGCTTCGGGCGACATCACCTTCGCGGGGTCGCATGCCGGCACGTTCTTCAAGGGCCCGCTGGGATCGCTGACGCTGTCTTCCACGCCGCCGTTCACGGTCTCGGGCGGTACCGAGCTCGGCACGAACAACGTGAGCGGTTCCGTCGAGTTCAACGACGTCTGTGACATCGTGGCCGTTTCCATCACCGGAACGCTGTGGAATGGTGACGCGATCAGCATCTCCAGCAGCGGCACGCCGCCGGGCGTCTCCATCAACGGAACAATCACCAATCCATCGGGCAATAACGTGGCGACGTTCTCGGTCGATCAGAATGGCGATGGGATCATCACCTTCGCAAATGGTCAACAAGCCCTTATCTACGACTGGCACGTGGTGCGATAACCAAAGGACGTCCCCGCCTCCGGTGAAGAGGACCCTGCACGAGGGTCCTCTTCATTTTGCCTCGCCTGGGGCTAGTGCCCGGAGCTTCCGTTGCTCCCGGCGTGCACTGCCGCGCGCCCATCGAGAGGCGACACGGATCTCTCCGGGATCGCGGCTAGCGCATGGCTATCCTCATCGAGACCGATAGAAAAGCGCAGACACAGTCCAACGAGGTGAAGGTTCAGGCCGATGAGTTGCATGACGTCATGCCTCCAGCACGCGCCACTGCGTGAGCGCGGCGACGATACCGAGCACGATAATGGCGCCCAGGCCAATCATCGCTTCGACGGAGCCGATCTGCGCGACGTGGCGCGCCGCCTCTGCCCCTGAGGAGTAGCTGCCGTAGAGCAGCGGGTTGAGATAGTTGAGACCCTTCACGAGGGCATGTAGAGCTGGCGGAAGGCTGAGATCCATCAGCACGAGCAACAGCGCCATAACCAGCCAGGAAAAGCCCGCGACGTAGGTTCCCCCTCTGCTACGCACCGATGCGGTGAGCCCGGCGACCAGCGCGAACCACGCGAGTGCGTACAACAAAAAGCGCACGACGTTGACGCCGGCCTGACCGTCGACCACGATGTAGTGCAGCCAACCGGCCGCATAGATGGCAGCAACGCACAGCGCCAGGGTGTAGGCGAATATCGCGATGATGCCTGCGACGTCGACCGCCATCAGGCGTGCGGCGTACCCAATGCGCGAGGCTGGCCGCGTCCAAGCGATCTCGAGGTGCCCGTGGTTCTCACACGATAGACTCGTACCAACGCAGGTGCCAAAAATCGCGGCCACAAATCCCGCGATCGCCAGCAACGCTGAGAAGGGAAGAGGCTCGCTTGGCTCGTTCGAGATCTCGATGCCTGGAGCATAGACCTGTGTCGACCCGGATTCGCTTTGCTTGTCGCCCGTGCGGACATGCTGCGCAGCAAGAGCGTAATGCGGCGACGGCGAGTCTCCGACGCTGACTTTCGCGTGGCCCGAGAATAAGACCACCAAAAGCCCTATCGCGGTTACCGTCAGCGCGAAGACGATGAAAAAGCGGCGTACCCGCAAGAGCTCTTTATAGTACATATCAGTTTCCCCCAACCGCGACGAGAAAGATATCTTCCAGGTTCTGATCGAGAATGCGGACACTGGTCGGTGAGGCGGCTTGGATCACCGCCACGACGCCATCACCGCTTCCCCGAACGTACGCGCGCAGCAGCCGTCCCTGGCGCATGAGATGCCGCACGCTGGGATTCCCGTCGAGCGCCGCAATCGTGGGCGCATCGCCCTCGAACGTCGCCTCGACGATTTTCTCTTGCGCCTTGAGGTCCTCGACAATTCCTTCGAGTACGAGCTTGCCGCGGTGCAGCACCGCAACGCGATCCGCTGCGCGTTCGACCTGCCCAATCTGGTGTGAGGAGAACACCACTGTCGCGCCGCCGGCGGCAGCATCGATCATAAGGTCGAGCACATGCCGCTGGTGCACCGGGTCCAACCCTGACGAGGGCTCGTCGAGCACGAGGATCTCCGGCCGTATCGAAAACGCGAGTACGAGGCCGAGAGCGCTTTGCTGACCTTTGGACAGTTTGCCCACGCCCTTGCGCAAGTCGAGGCCGAAAAGATCGCTCAGTTCGCGTGCGCGCTCGCGGTCGAACCTTGTGAAAGAACGCCGTGCAGCCTCGACATGCTGTGCGCCGGTCATCCAATCGTACAACGCAGGCCGTTCGGGCATATACGACATTGACTCGAACATCTTGGGCTGCAGCGGCTCGCCGCCAAAGCGAACGGTGCCGGCGCTCGGGCGAGCCAGACCCAATGCGCACTTGAACGTTGTCGTCTTGCCGGCGCCGTTGGTGCCCAGCAAGCCGAAGATCGCGCCTGTGGGAATGGAGATCGAGAGGTTATCGACGGCCGTTGTCGCCCCATATCGCTTGGTCAGCGCCGCGATCGCAATTGCCGGCGCCTCAGGTTGCCCTGGCATCAGTTTTCTCGCTCCTTGACGTCACCGTCAGACGAATACCAGCGCTCGAGCGCGTGGTGAAAAATCTCTCGCAACTGGGACTTTTTAAGCCCCAGGGATTTCGCTTCGCGCACTGCCGCATCGACGGCAGAAGAAGCAACATCGCTGAGTGCGGCTGCAGCTGCATCGCCCGCACCGTTTTGGCGAACAAAGGATCCTCGGCCGACGCTCGTCTCGATGACGCCGTCGCGCTCGAGTTCGCGGTAGGCTCGCGCGACCGTGTTCGGATTAATGGTCAGGTCGGTCGCGAGCTGCTTCACGGTTGGAAGCCGCTCTCCGGGCGCCAGCACACCGAGGGCTACCGATCTTTTCACTTGCTCGATGAGCTGGAGGTAGATCGGGACCCCGGTGTGCGGGTCGACCGTGAATATAGCGGGCATTGCCGTTTAGAGCCTCGGCCCCCAACCGGCGAACAGGATTGAGGTGCTGCCCGGAGCCTTGATGAACGAGTGGTCGACATCGACGCGCTCTGTGCTGGGGAGGACTCGTACGGTGGTGTTCATGGTGCTTGCTCCTTCTCGCTTACTGTACTAGGCAGTTATTGTACTAGTACAACAGTACAATAGTACAAGCGACCATCGTTGTCAAGGGGCCTGGAGAAAATTTTTTTGAGCACAAACCCAATGATCACAGTGGTTCGTCGAAGGCGTCCTACGTATCGGAACGTTGAGTCGAAGCCGCCACTGCACCGTATCGCCCTTTGTGCGCTCGTCATTTGGCTCGTCGCGGATCCCGCGAGCTCGCTCGCTCAGCAAAGAGTAGGTGATAGCCCCATCGTGGAGCTGACATGTCAGGGCCCTGGGGAATTTCGGGGATCGGCGACGGGATTTTTCGTCAATACCGCTGGCAACTTCGTCACGGCGCGACACGTGATCGAAAGCCTTGAAATTCTAGCGGCGACAGACGGTTGTGTGATCGTGGCTATCGTGTCGCAGCATGGGTGGAGTCGCCGGGCAAAAACGCTGCGTGTGAACGAGTGCGTGAAGAGCCCACAACAAGATCTCGCCGTCTGCAGGGCCGACCCCAATCCGTTCGACTCGCTCGGTTTCACGGCGTCGCCTGCCTACATGCTGACGACCAAGCAAGACCACGGTGCAACCGTGGTGGCGTCAGGATTTCCAGGGGATGCGATGTTCAAGGAGCCTGCACTTGTCCATGCAACGGTCGCCCTCTACGACAACATGCAGTTCGAGTGCAAGCCGTTTGGGGGCCGCTGGGCGGTGCTGAGCGGCCCATCGGTGTGGTTGAAGAGCTCCCAACTGTCAGCGGCGACGACCGAGGGCATGAGCGGCGGACCTGTGCTGCTTTCCCGCGAGCAGCATGGTGAGGACGATGTCGTTGCGATGTTCGTGTGCTTTGGCGCGCAACATATCATCGCCATACCTGCAGATTCGATCGTGAAGTTTTTGCATTTGGAAAATGTCTGGATCGCGCGTCGCTCAGAGCCGTTTGTCAGGCTGCCGTAATTCTGGGGCCGGCGCTTTAAAGTGCGGACGATTCACAAGCCAGACGCCGATCAGGACCAGCAACGCGCCCGGCAACGTCGTGGCGGCGAGCGCCTCGTGCGCGACGGACATGCCCAGGAGCACGGCGATGACGGGCGTGATGTAGGTGAGAACGGAGAGTCTTGTCACCGGCATGCGCTTGAGCAGCGTGAAGTACGCCAAAAACACGATGCACGATCCAAACACGATGAGATATGCAAGCGCTCCCGCCGAGATGGGTGTGAAGTGGACGCTGCGTCCGTGCTCGAGTGTGAGGGCAAGCATGCCGAGAATGGCGCCGCCGATCAGTTGACTAGGGGCCACCGTCGCAAGTGGCGAGATGCCGTGCGCGAAGCGTTTTGCGAACACGGTCGCAAACGACGGGCCGATGACGGCGAACAAAAGTGCGGCGACCCCCAAAGGCGGAGCGTGGCCGGCGTGTATCACCTCGGACGAATAGATGACGACAACGCCGATAAATCCGACGGCCAACCCGGCGACATTGACGGGCGATAGATGCTCCATACGAAAGATCAATGCCGCGTTCACCGCGGTGAAGATCGGCAGCGTTGCGAACAAGACGGCGGCGAGGCCGCTGGGAACGGTTTGTTCGGCCCAATAGATGAGGGCGTACTGAAAGCAGAAGAGGATCGCTCCCTGGATGAGTACATGGGTCGCATACAACCGCGTCCGCGGCCATGGTTCGCGACGCAAGAGGCCGATGCAGACGAGGATCGTACCGGACGCTGCCATCCGCAGCGCGGCGGCGGTGAGCGGCGGAACGCCTTGCAGCCCGAGCCGGATGGCAAGCCACGTGCTGCCCCAGATCCACGAGACGAGCGCGAAGAGCAAGATGGTCTGTAACCGGACGTTCATGCGGTGCTGTCGACGAGCTTCATGATCTGCTCGTGGAGCGCTGCGTTGCTGGCGATCGCATCGCCGCCATCGATCGTGCGGCGGCCGCGCCAGTCGGTGAATCTTCCGCCCGCCTCCTCGACGATGGGAAGCAACGCGGCACAATCCCAGATGCTCATGACGTGGTCGAGTGCGACTTCCGCGCGGCCGCTCGCTACGAGCAGATACGCAGAGCAATCTCCCCAGCCGCGCCGAGCGCCGGCCTGCGCTGCGATCGCCTGTGTCACGCGGGCCTTGTCTTGGGTCTTTGCGCCCAAAAAATCACCGCACAACACGAGCGCGTCGCCGAGCGCCTGCACTGAAGACACGCGGGCTCGAACACCGTTAAGCGATGCGCCAAGCGTCGTTGCCGCCGACATCGTTTCGCCGAGCGCAGGCATGTGGATGACGCCGACCGCGGGATCGCCATCGATCTCGACGCCTATGAGAGTGCCAAAAAGCGGCACGCCGTGCGCGTACGAGAAGGTGCCGTCGATGGGGTCGACGATCCAGCGCCGGCCCGAGCGCCCCGGCGTCGCGCCGAACTCTTCGCCGAGTATCGCGTCGTCCGGGTATCGGTGGGCGATCAGCTGTCGCAAGCGTTGCTCGGCCTCGCGGTCCGCGATGGTGACGATCGATCCGTCAAGCTTACGTTCGCGAGCTATCTCCGCGCCTGCGTGCGAGAGGGCGATCGATCCCGCCTCTTTGGCAAGCCACTCGGCGAATTCGCGCAGCTCTTCGAGGAGGTAACGATCGTGCGTCATGCACGAGGGAGTCCGCGATGCAGCAGCGCCAGACCTCTGGCGGCGCCGGCATCATCAGGCGTGACGACAGTCTCTTGTCAGTGCACCCATTGCGCCGGCGGAAGCGCGAAGAGCAATTGCGCGTTGAGCTGGGTATGCGCTCCTGGCTGGTTGACCGGTTGCAGGTACTCGAGGAGCAGACGCGAGCGGACCGTTGGTGCAAATGCGAAGTAGAAGTCCCAATCGCGCGTGGCAAATGGGTTCGCTGCGGCGTCATAGCGCACGCCGACATACGAGTGCGGCGTGGGGTAATATTTCGCAGTGACGAATCCGCCGCTCGATGCCGTGCCGTTGCCCAGACCATCGGCGTTCGTGTCGAAGCCCCACAGCTGCTGCCCATCAATCGCGAAGTGGCGGTTTGACCAGCCGCCTTGGATGCCGTCGCGATAGTAGCGGTCAGCGAACGACGCGCCGCTCAGACCCGAGTGGAAGTTGCGCGTTCCCGCCAACCGTAGCGCGCCGAACGAGATGTTGTCCGCCAACGTATAGGTCGCGGACGCGAAGATCTCTGGAAAGGCGATCAGCTGCGTGAGATTGCTCGGTGGCGTCGGTGCACCGTACGCCGCCCCGAGGTATTCCGCGAAGTCTAAGGAGACCTCCGCGTTGAGCCGGCCGTTCTCTTGTCCGAACATCCCGCCCCAGCGAGGCGTCGTGAAGTTTGCTGAGTTTTGTCCCACGGTGTACGTGTACGCCGGCATCGGCGTGAATGTATCTAGGCGCTGGGTGGCATTTTGGATGAGCGGTAGATTGTATTCGCCGATGCGCTCGAAGACGCCGCTGTTGGCCGCGACA
>Ga0306921_10003832_pt1 | contig 15315 bp, 11 predicted proteins | sample sta12Cox44000080_FD_203760 | JGI IMG/M metagenome (GOLD analysis project Ga0306921, IMG submission 203760) | Lab enrichment of tropical soil microbial communities from Luquillo Experimental Forest, Puerto Rico - statoxic.12C.oxic.44.000.080 (v2)... | ecosystem: Environmental > Terrestrial >...
GCCCCTCAGATCTTATTCGCTAGCGGCTCGACAACGGTGACACGCCCCGTCGTAAGCACAAGGCGGCCACGGAGGTAATGACAGCAACAGCGGCTTTCTAAGTTCGGCCGACTCGCCGCTGGAGGGGGGAGTCAGGTGCGAACTCGTCTCGGAATTCTTAGAGTCTATAAAAAGGGGCCCAAACGATTAAAGAGCGGCCAAACGATCGATATCTACATAATTTTGATGTTTTTCCCGAGAAAAAGACGAATTCCTAAAAAAAGATCGATATCTTAGCGAATTGTGAATTATTCAATTGACATCTAGCGATTTCAGGCATAAATCTCCTCGTTGTTAGCGCGCCATTGTTGCGTCGACCTAATCGGTTACGCTGCCAGCCTCGGATCGCGTATACACCGGACCACTAAGTTGAATCGAGAGAATATTTAACGCGACGCAAATTTTGATTTTGCCTACAAGAAGAGATCCGCAAATGAGTGAGAAGAGGAGCCGCGGGCAGCCGAGGTTTGAGCCGACCCAGGACCAGCGCCATCAGGTTAAGCTGATGAAGGCGCTGGGAATACCAGAGGACCGGATTTGCAAGACGATCACCAACCCGCGGACCAAGAAGCCGGTGGCCCCGATGACGCTGGCGCGGGCCTTCGCACCCGAGCTCGCGAGCGGTGCTACCGAGGTCCACGCGCTGGTAGGCAATTTTATCCTCTGCGCGATCCTCGGCAAAAAGCCGGCGCTGGGCGATGCGATCAGGAGCGAACAGGTCCGCATGACCGCGGCGATCTTCTACGCCAAAACCAAGATGGGCTGGGAAGAGACGGTGGTAAACGAGCCGGCCAACAAGGACGACAAAGCGTCTCTTGTCGACGATGCGCGGCAGCGGCTGATCGACGAGGTCGACCGGATCAGGGCGCGGAAAGAACAAAAGGGCCAATAGGTGACCGCCTCCTTGCTCGAACAGCTCGCCGATCTGCCAAAAGCCGAGGTCGACGCGCTGATCCGCGCGATGGCGCCTGGCGAAGCCAACGCGTTCGAATACGATTGGCGCTATCGCGCCCGGCCCGAACAACTGCCGCCCGCAGGATCCTGGCGGGTATGGCTGCTGATGGCAGGGCGTGGCTTTGGCAAGACCCGTAGCGGCGCCGAATGGGTGCGGGCGGAGGTCAAGGCGGGGCGTAGGCGGATCGCCCTGGTGGCGCCGACTGCGGCCGACGCGCGCAATGTCATGGTTGAGGGCGCATCCGGCATTCTGGCCATTTCGCCCGATCCGGAGCGCCCGCTTTACGAGCCCAGCAAGCGCCGGCTGACGTGGCCCAACGGTGCGGTCGCCACCACCTATTCGGCCGATGAGCCGGAACGCCTGCGCGGTCCGCAACACGACGCGGCATGGTGCGATGAGCTGGCCGCCTGGCGCTACCCCGAGGCCTGGGACATGCTGATGTTTGGGATGCGGCTGGGGGCCGACCCGCGTACCGTGGTAACGACGACGCCGCGGCCCGCAAAATTGATCCGCGATCTGGTGCGTGACCCGATCTGCGTCGTGACCCGCGGCTCCAGCTACGAAAATCGCGCCAACCTGGCGCCGGCATTTTTTGATCAGATCATTCGTAAATACGAGGGCACCCGGCTCGGCCGGCAGGAGCTCGAAGCCGAGCTGCTCGAAGACACGCCCGGGGCGTTGTGGTCGCACGGTTCGATCGAGGCGAGCCGGCTGCGCTTAGCACCGGAGATGACGCGCGTCGTCGTAGCCATCGATCCGGCCGTGACGTCCGGCGAAGAGGCCGACGAGACCGGCATCATCGTGGCCGGCAAGGACCATAACGGCCACGGCTATGTGCTGGCCGACATCTCGGGGCGTTATCCGCCGACCGAGTGGGCCCGCTTGGCGATCGCCGCCTACCGGACGCATCGGGCCGACCGCATCGTGGCCGAGGTCAATAACGGCGGCGACATGGTCGGGGCGACGCTTCGCATGGTAGACCCAAACGTCGCGTTTACCGCGGTCCGCGCCTCGCGCGGCAAGGTGGTGCGGGCCGAACCGGTGGCGGCGCTCTACCAACAGGGCCGCGCCCATCACATCGGCACCTTCCCGCAACTCGAAGACCAGATGACAAATTTTACATCGGATATCGGCAGGGTCGCGGCGGGGTATTCGCCGGACCGCGTTGATGCCTTGGTATGGGCGTTCAGCGAATTGTTGGTCGAGCCCATGAAGGGCGAAGGTATATATGAACTGTACCGTCAGCAGGCGAAAGCCGCCGCGCAGCCCAGCCAGCCACAACCTGCTCAAACCGTGCCCCAGCCCGGCTCGATGGAGTGGTTCGAGGCGCAGAAGAAGCAAGGCTGAACCGCTCCCGCTCCCTCGCAGGCAGGAGCGGCAGGCCGCGCCGACAGAGCTCACAGGTGACCGGGGACCGATGGTTCGAATCCATCTCCCTCCAGCGGAGAGTCCGCGTCTCGCGGGATTTCCCCCTCCCCAGGCGAGAAGCCGGCTTTTCGCGCGCGTGTGCGGGCCGGATAGGCGCGGCGCGGTCGGCAGAGACGGGCATCGCGGAGTGACATCGCGCCGACAGGCGGGAGTATCTCTGTTCCAAAACCGCTTCGTCCAGCATCTTTCCCCGCGATTGCCGCCGCCAAACGCGGGCCATCGAGGTCTGCAAAGGATCAAAGCTCCTTGTTCGGCCGGGCTCCCGCGAATGGCTGGTTACGCGCCCTGCGGCCGAAGGCTGACGATGCGGCGTATGGGTGAAGATGTCGAGTCGCCCAGAGGGCTCTCACCTCCGGGCGCTCCTAGATCCGTACTTGAACCTCTCGATTCATACGGCTCCCGATGTTCGGCCGTTTCCATGACCGAGCTGCCGGTGGGCGAAGAGTATTTGATTTACGCGGCGTAGCCGGTCAAACCAGTCTCGTGCCCCCTTGGTCTTCCGACGCAACCGCTTGAACTTGCGGCGCGCCCAGCGGATGAGATTACCGTACCAACCGACCCGGGGCGCGGGCTGGCTCCGATCAGCGCAACGGATTCCGGGTTGAACAGCTTGTCGAGATTACGAACCGACATTGCGGGTTATCTATTGCTCAAGCCGGGCGCGAGAGTACGTCGAGAGTCGTGCCTATGCGGCGACTCCCAGTCTTTGGACAAGATAGTCGACCGCATGGTCGAAGGTTGCGAGCCTCGGATAGTCGGTCTCGGGAATGTCAATCTTGAGACGCTCACTGAGAGCAGTAACCAGATTAAGAAAATCCATTGAGTCGATGTCGAGCTCGTCGCGCAGTTCGGCATTCGGATCGAGTCGGCTCGCATCCGTCTCTGGCGCAATCCGGCCGAGCTCGTCGATCAGCACGGCGGCTACATCGTCGCGGGTCATAGCGTCTCCGGGCTCTGCAGTTTGTGATCGATATCGGCGAGAAACAGGGCCCCGCGATGGCCGTCGCTAGCACGGTGGTCGGCGGCCAGGGTCGCCGTTAGCACGCGGCGGGCGATCACCTCTCCAGAGACCGCCCAGGGCCGCTCGACGGGCATACCAAAACCGACGAGCGCAACCTGGGGCGGATAAATGACCCCGAATACCGTCTCGACACTGCGTTCGCCCAGATTGGTGACTGTGATCGTCGGATCTGACAGCTCGGAGCTGCGCAGCGCACCGCTACGAGCACGCGCGACGAGATCGCGCAGCTGCGCCATCAACTCTTCGAGTGACAGCTTGTCCGCGTCGCGGATGGCCGGCGCGACCAGCCCGCCGCCGCGGATTGCAATCGCCGTGCCTATATGGATGCCGGCGCCGGGCTGAAACCCCTCGGCGGTGAAGAACCCATTGAGCTCCGGGGCCTCGCCGAGGGCGCGCGCCACCGCCTTGAGCAACAGTGCCGCGAGCAGCAATCGTTGCGCCGGCGGACGGGTCGCATTGGTCTCCTGCAGCCAGGCGAGACTTCTGGTGAGCTCGATGGTTGTGCTCAAATAATAGTGCGGGATCTCGCGCTTCGAACGCGCCATCGCGGCGGCGATCGCACGGCGCATCTCGGCGAAATCGAGGCGCTTTGGCGCTGCCGGACGAGGCGCCGCTCCAGCCGCCGCGCGCTCGATATCGGTATAGAGGATCGCGCCCCCCGGCCCGCTCCCGGTCAGCTGATCCAATCCAACCCCCCGCTCGGCAGCCAACCGGCGAGCGGCAGGCGATACACGCAGACGGCCCACCTCGGTTCGCGGTGCGAAGGGCGGTATCACCGAGGGCGGCGCTGGCGGCGCGGGCGTCGGCGCCACGGTTGCCGGAACCTCCGCGGATACGGCTGCGGTGGCGGGCTGAGCGCCGGCAATCAGCGCGAGCGGTGTGCCGACCGGAACCGTGGTGCCCGGCTCGACGAGCCAGCGCTCGATCACGCCTTCCTCGAAGATGTCGACTTCGATGGCACCCTTCTGGGTTTCGACAACGGCGACGATATCGCCGCGCTTGACGCGATCGCCCGGCTGCTTCAGCCATTCGACCAACGTCCCGGCATCCATGTCGGCGCCAAGCGAGGGCATGCGGAATTCGCCCATCAGCGGCCCAATGTCGCTTTCGCCGCCGCGATGATCGCTGCCGGCTGCGGCAGCGCCGCCTCTTCGAGATGATGGGGATAGGGGATCGGCACCTCGGCGCTGCACACGCGATCAACCGGCCCGTCGAGCTCCCAGAAAGCTCCCTCCATGATCCGTGCGCTGATTTCGGCCGATAGGCTGCCGCTGCGCCAGCCTTCGTCGACGATTACGGCGCGGCGCGTCTTACGCACCGAGGCGAGCAAGGTCTCGCCGTCGAGCGGCCGTAGCACGCGCAGGTCGACAACCTCGGCCTCGACCCCCTCTTTGGCCAGGGTCTCTGCAGCGTCCAGGGTCTTGAACAATGTACCGCCATAGGTAACGAGGGTCACATGTTTGCCTGGACGCCGCACGATGGCATTGCGGATATCGACCGGTCCCGCGTCGGCTAACAGCACCCCGCTTCGGTTGTAGAGCATGACGTGCTCGAAGATGAGCACCGGGTTTGGATCAGCGAGTGACGCCGCCAGCATGAACCGCGCGTCTTCCAGGGTCGCGGGGGTCACCACCTTGAGCCCGGGGATATGGGCGTACCAGCCTTCGAGGCTGTGCGAATGCTGCGCCGCGAGCTGGCGGCCAGCACCGGTGGCCATGCGAATAACGACCGGTACTTCGAATTGCCCGCCCGACATGTGCCGGATCGTCGCCGCATTGTTGACGATCTGGTCGAGTGCCAAGAGACTGAAATTGACCGTCATGATCTCGACGATCGGGCGCATCCCGCCAAGCGCAGCGCCGATCCCGGCGCCGACAAAGGCCGACTCGGATAGCGGCGTATCGCGGATGCGGTCGGGACCGAACTCGTCGAGGAGACCTTTGGTGACCGCATAGCAACCGCCGTAGCGGCCAACGTCCTCGCCCATCAGAAACACACGAGGATCAGCAATGAGCGCGTCGCGGATCGCTTCACGCACCGCATCGCGGTAGGTGATCTCGCGCACACCTTCGCTCATCGCGTCGCCTCCGCGGCATAGACATCGCGCGTGAGCTCAGCGATCGGCTCCCAATGGCCGCTCTCGGCAAAGGCGACGCTGTGCTCGATTTCAGCAGCGACTTCAGCCTCGATCGCCGCAAGATCGCTGTCGCGCAGCACTCCCGTTTGACGCATCCATGACGCGAGCCGATCGATCGGATCGCGATGTTTCCATTCCTCGACTTCGGCTCTGTCGCGATAGAGCTGCGGGTCGAACATCGAATGGGCGCGAAAGCGATAAGTCCGGCATTCGAGGAGCGCGGGCCCGCCACCGCCGCGGATAGCCGCGCAGACGCGTCGGGTCGCGGCTTCCACGGCAACGACGTCCATGCCGTCGACGACTTCGGCCGGCACGTTGTAGCTCTGTGCCTTGATGTGGATGTCGGGCTGTGATTCCGAGCGTTCGAGCCGGGTGCCCATCGCGTAGAGGTTGTTCTCGCAGACGAACAACACCGGCAGCCGCCACAGCTCGGCGAGGTTGAGGCTCTCGTGGAACTCACCTTCGGCGACCGCGCCCTCGCCAAAAAAGCACGCGGCGATGCCGGCGCGCTGCTGCATCTTTTCGGCCAGCGCCAAGCCGACCGCCAACGGTAATCCGCCGCCGACAATGGCGTTGCCGCCATAGAAACGGGTAGCGGCGTCAAAGAGATGCATGGATCCGCCGCGCCCCCGGCTGCAGCCTTCCGATTTTCCATACATCTCGGCCATAACCCGGTCCATCGACACGCCGCGGGCGAGTGCATGGCCGTGCTCGCGATAGGTCGCGACTACAGCGTCCGCTGGTGTCAAGACCTGCATCGCGCCGGCAGCAATTGCCTCCTCGCCGATGTAAAGATGCAGAAAACCGCGTATCTTCTCCTGCTGATACAGCTCCGCACATTTCTCCTCGAAGCGGCGAATGCGCACCATCGCGCCCAGCAGCGCCATCAGGTGCTCGCGTCTCAGATCCGGCTTTGCCGCTTTGGTGTCGTTCACGACGAAAGGTCCGCAATCATAATCGGTTGACTTCCTCTCACCGGGCTTACCCCTTGGCATTGATCCAGCTCAATCGCGTCCAAGCCATCCGCCCGAGGATCAGCGCGGCAACCGCCGATGCATTCCTCCACGCAAGTACCAAAGTGCAACCTGCCATTGATCACGTAAAGCCGGTCCGCTGCACCTGCAGCAAATCAGCAGCAAAAAGACCCGTAAAGGTTGCGACGGAGACCAGCGACGGCCCCGCGTGACTCTACCGCGAGTGCGCGTCCCGCGCTTCTGTTTCCCGCATCGTTAGACCCCTGCCGTGTAGTAGAGTTGCTCGCTGAGATCTTGTATGATCACATTATGGCAATTTCATATTTACCGTATCCTCAATCCGTGCTGACGTTGGCCCGGCGGTGACGCCATCCGCTTTTCTTGTTACACATCCACTTCGGATGGACAGCCAGACATTGTCGGTTGCGCGTCAGATCGCGGCTTTGCGCCAGACCTCGCCGATGCTCGGGCCGGAGGGTGGACGGTGGCTCTGGGGCAACAGCAGCACCGGTCCGGCGGAAGGGCCATGGCCCACCAGGTCCGGCTGCTGGCGGGCGCGCGTGCCCCGACGGCGGGGCGTGCCGATTCTAGCCGGTGGGACGCCAAACGTAATGCTCAGGTTTCTGGGATAGCAACGTTCGAGATTAATCGCAGATGATCGCTTGGCGCTCGACTTCAGCAAGCTAGTTCGCGGCATGACGATTTTAGCGAGCGAGCAGCAACTTAATCATCTTTGCGAACAGGGGGCCGAAGGGCGGCCTCAGCAGCCAGATGCCGCTAATACGTGATTGTAGGAACACGCTGCGGCGGTGTGAGAACGTCAGAAAGCCGGCCTCGCCGTGATAGGAGCCCATCCCCGAGGCGCCGATGCCGCCGAAGGGTAGCCCCTCGCAGGCGACATGCAGGAGCGTGTCATTGACCGTGACGCCGCCAGACCTGGTGCGCTGCAGCACGCCGTCGCGGCGGTCGGCGCTGCTGCCAAAGTAATAGAGGGCCAGCGGATGTGGCCGGGCGTTGATGTAGTCGATCGCCTCGTCGAGCCGGTGATAGGTCTTGACCGGCAGGACTGGACCAAAGATCTCCTCTCGCATGACCGCGAGGCTGTCGATGGGGTTGAGCACGAGCATCGGTGCCAGCTTGCGTGTGGCCGGTTCGATGGGTGCGCCACCAGGATTGATTTCGATGACCGTGGCGCCGCTCGTCCGCGCCTCCTCGACATAAGAAAGGAGCCGGCGATAGTGACGGTCGTTGACGATGCTCGTGTAGTCCGGATTGTCGGCAAGCGTCGGATAGAGCCGCTTCACCGCCTGCCGTGCGCGTTCGACAAACCGGTCGCGCCAAGCCTCGGGGATGAAGACATAATCGGGCGCGATGCAGGTCTGGCCGGCATTAAGCAGCTTGCCATAGATGATACTGTCGACGGCCCGAGCGAAGTCCGCATCCTCGGCCACGATGCACGGCGACTTGCCGCCAAGCTCGAGCGTCACGGGGGTGAGGTTTTCGGCGGCGGCCTTCATGACCTCGCGCCCGACCGAGGTCGAGCCTGTATAGAACAGATGGTCCAACGGCAGTCGTGCAAAAGCCGCGCCCGTCTCGGGTCCACCCTGTACAACCGCGACTTGCTCCGCCGGGAACAGCCGGGTCAGGAAATCGGCCAGGAAGTCGGAGGTGCGCAGCGTCAGTTCCGACGGCTTGACGATGACCCTGTTGCCGGCGGCGAGCGCTGCGGCCAGCGGCGTAACAGCGAGGGCGAACGGATAATTCCACGGACTGATGATGCCGATCACACCCAGCGGCTGGCAAAGGATGCGCGCCCGCGCCGGCATCAATTCGAGGCCGACCGTGACGCGCCGCGGCCGCATCCAGCGGGCGAGATGGCGCGACGTGTGGCGAATCGCAGTCAGCGTCGTCAACACTTCCGCGAGCAGCGTTTCGCCCGCCGATCGATTGCCGAAGTCGGTGGCAATCACGCCGGCGATGCGCTCGGCGTCCTCGCGGATGCCACGCGCCAGTTTCGCGAGATCGGCCCGCCGTCGGGAAAGCTCGGGAGTGCCGTCACGCAGGAATGCCTCGCGTTGACGGTCAAATACGGCGCGGAGATCCGGACCGCCGGGGTCCGACGGGGACCGTGCGGCGGTGCTCGCGTTCATCATGCTGCCCCTTTGCTCGGGCTGCCACTCTAACCGCTGCGCGGCCGGGAGGCTGAACGGAAAACCAGAGAATAGAAAAGCCGCCACGGTGCCGGCATTGCCTGTTGCGCCAGGATCAGCGCGGCACGGCCGGCAGGCGTCTGCCGTCTCGGCTATCTGATGGTAAGTGAAGCGGGGATTTCCGCTCTCAGGAGAGCACAAATGAAGAAGATGATCGAGTCCGCACTTACGACCGCGGCGACCTTCGTTCTGCTCGTTGCCAGCGCGCGATCACTTTCCGGACCCGCGGGGTCGACGGCGCCCCTTGAGTGTCGCTTCTGGACCTCCCCGCCCTTGCCACCGAATGAGAGGTTCGACCCAAAGTGCAGTCGCTCGTTCCGCCCCGTGACTCTGGGCGCTGCCGCGGAGCGGAGGCTCGGATTCATCTCCTTGATCCATATCAATGCCGACGGCGGTGACGGCGGCAACCTTGCGACGGCAAGCACAGTGTCAAGCGCAACTTGAGGCAATGGCGTGATGACCCGCTTGCCGTGAAGCTGGATCACCTTTTCAAGGGATCGGAGCAAACATGGCAGATGAAAGCAAATGCCCGTTCACCGGCGGGAACCGCGGACGCACGATCCGTGACTGGTGGCCGAACCAGGTAAACCTACAGGTTCTCCATCAGCACTCAAGCCTGTCCAACCCGATGGGCGAGGGGTTCGACTACGCCAAGGAATTCAACAGCCTCGACCTGAATGCCGTGATCAAGGACCTGCATGCCTTGATGAAGGACTCGCAGGATTGGTGGCCGGCCGACTATGGCCACTACGGGCCGCTGTTCATTCGGATGGCGTGGCACAGCGCCGGCACCTACCGCATCGGCGACGGCCGCGGCGGCGCCCGAGCCGGCCAGCAGCGCTTCGCGCCGCTCGATAGCTGGCCGGACAACGCGAACCTCGACAAGGCGCGCCGGCTGCTGTGGCCGATCAAGCAGAAATACGGCCGGAAACTCTCCTGGGCCGACCTGATGATTCTCGCGGGCAACGTCGCCCTCGAGTCAATGGGGTTCAAGACGTTCGGGTTTGGTGGCGGACGCGAGGACATCTGGGAGCCCGACGAGGACGTCTACTGGGGCCCCGAAGGCGAGTGGCTGGCGGACCAGCGCCACACCCGCGACCGTCGCCTTCAGAATTCTCTCGCCGCCGTGCAAATGGGCCTGATCTACGTCAACCCGCAAGGGCCGGACGGCAACCCGGATCCCGTCGCGGCGGCCAAGGATATTCGCGAAACGTTCGGCCGTATGGCGATGAACGACGAAGAGACGGTGGCGCTGATTGCCGGCGGACACACCTTCGGCAAGACCCACGGCGCCGGCGATGCGTCACTCGTGGGCCCGGAGCCGGAAGCGGCCCCCATCGAGGAGCAGGGCCTCGGCTGGAAGAGCAGATTTGGCACCGGCAAGGGGGATGACACGATCACCAGTGGCCTGGAAGTCATCTGGACCACGACGCCGACGCGATGGAGCAACAACTACTTCTGGAACCTGTTCGGCTACGAATGGGAACTGACCAAGAGCCCGGCGGGTGCGCATCAGTGGAAACCGAAGCATGGCGCCGGCGCCGGTATGATGCTGGATGCGCACGACCCCGCAAAGCATCACGCGCCATCGATGCTGACCACTGACCTAGCCTTGCGGTTCGACCCTGATTACGAAAAGATCTCACGGCGCTTCTTAGAAAATCCGGATCAGTTCGCCGACGCGTTTGCCCGGGCGTGGTTCAAGCTGACGCATCGCGACATGGGCCCGATCGTGCGTTATCTCGGCCCGCTCGTTCCGAAGGAGCAGCTGATTTGGCAAGACCCGATCCCCACTGTGGATCATCCGCTGATCGGGGAGCAGGACATTGCTGCTCTGAAGGCGAAAATCCTCGCGTCCGGCCTGTCGGTTTCCCAGCTGGTCTCGACGGCTTGGGCGTCGGCATCGACATTCCGCGGCTCCGACAAGCGCGGAGGTGCCAACGGCGCGCGTATTCGCCTCGCCCCGCAGAAGGACTGGGACGTCAACCAGCCGGCGCAGCTGGCGACGGTGTTGGAGACGCTCGGAGCCCTCCAAAAGGATTTCAACGCTTCGCAGTCCGGCGGGAAAAAGGTCTCGCTTGCCGACCTGATCCTTCTCGGCGGCGGCGCGGCGATCGAGAAAGCCGCGAAGGACGCCGGGCACGACGTGAAGGTTCCCTTCACGCCGGGGCGCATGGACGCCTCGCAAGAGCATACTGACGTCGACTCCTTCGCACCGCTCGAACCGACCGCGGACGGATTCCGCAACTATCTCCGCGGCGAGCAGCGTCTGTCCGCCGAGGAGCTGTTCGTCGATCGGGCGCAATTGCTGAGGCTGACAGCGCCTGAGATGACGGTTCTCGTCGGCGGCCTGCGCGTGCTGGGCGCCAATGCCGGGCGGTCCACGCACGGCGTCTTCACCAAGCAGCCCGAGACGCTGACAAACGACTTCTTCGTTAACCTGCTCGACATGAGCACGCAGTGGCAGCCATCCGCCGGCTCTGACGGCGTCTACGAGGGGCGCGACCGGAAGACGAACGAGGTCAAGTGGACCGGCACCCGTGTCGACCTGATCTTCGGTTCACACTCGCAGCTGCGTGCCCTTGCGGAAGTCTATGCGTGCGCGGACTCGAAGGAGAAGTTCGTAAAAGACTTCGTGGCGGCGTGGACCAAGGTGATGAACCTGGACCGTTTCGACCTCGCCTGATCTCTGCTAAAGGGTCTTCGAGGGCTTCTAGAGCGCAGCCGCAACTGAGTATCGCGTGATCAGGGCCAGATCAAGGCTGCGCAAATCCTACCTAGCCTGCGGAAAACCTAGACGCCGGCAGCGCTGGGTTGACCGCGTAAGCTGCGATGCAGTGCCTTCCACACCGATAAGCACTGAGTCGTGGTGTTCGCGACCAGGCAGCAGCCTGAGGCTTCAGCCTCGCGCGGGCAAACCGACAATCGGCGACCTCAAATCAATCATCTCTTTGCGCCAGTATTAGAGATGAGGCAGTGTTTGACGCGTGCCCGGACGTTCCGAATTAGACGCAGAGGAATTTTGGGTTTCGTCAGTAAAGCCCAGAGGCTCCCAAAGCCAATCTGTTCCGCCAGCAGGTCGAGAGGATAAGTTGAAGCTCAAGCCGAGGCCTCCCGAGAACTTCTACGCTGCGCTCCAAGCCGCCGGGATGCCGGAGGTGCCGGGAGAATTCTCTGTGGTGCCACAACATCAGGTCATCCCCGGCGCCATCCTCGGCGAGATATCCGATTTCATTCTCGCCTTTGACCGCGTTACTGCCCGTGAGGCGTGGCAGGCGGCGGCCTTGCGCGATGCACCGGCAACTGTGCAGCTCAGGCGGCCGGAGGTTTGTTTTTTCAGCGCCTGGGATTTTCACCTTCCGCCCGAGGGGGACTGGCAGCTGATCGAGTTCAACGACAACGGATCCGGTTTCATATTTGCCGCGATCATCAATGCTCTCTACTACGAGGTAGCAGGTCTGGGACAGGAGCAACGAATAATGGCGCCTGCCCGTGTGCCCGCATTCAGCCAGCACATCGGAGACCTGGTGGAGCGGGAGGCCAGGGCATTTTTTGGCGAATGCCCTGCAGGCTTGTTTCTCGTGCTCGACGACGCCGGATCGCTGCAGCAAGGCAAATTTCACAAAGAACTCCAGCTGCTCTGCGATCTGTTCCACCGGCGCGGATGGCGGGCCGAGCTCGGCTGTCCCGCCGAGCTACGCTGGGATGGTCAGCAACTGATCCTCAACGGGCAGGCGGTGAGCTTCATCGTCAATCGCTCGACCGATTTCTTCTGGCAGTCCGAGGACTTCTGCGCCCTACGGAAGGCCTATCGCACGGGTCGCGTCTATGTGGCGCCAAATCCTTTCACCTATGCCACGCGCAGCGACAAACGGCTGCTCGAATGGCTATCGCTGCCGCATTGGGACAAAGAGCTGGGAATAGAGCTCGGGGAGCGTCAGATCCTGAGCGACCATGTACCGCAGACGCATCTGATCCGCGCCGAAAACGTGGAAGCGCTGGCGCAAAGAAAGCGGGAGTTTGTGTTCAAGCCTCTGCATGGCTTCGCCGGCCGCGGGCTACTGGATAGCGCCACAGTGGGGCGGGCGCGCATGCGCCGCTTGGTAAAATATAGCGAAGGTTATGTGGCGCAGAAGTGGGTTCCGAAACCCTCCATAAAAACCAATGGGACACCCCTATGGACGGATCTCCGCGTCTGGGCCTATCGCGGGGAGGTTTTTCACCTTTCCGGTCGCGCCTCGCGGCGGCCGGACCGGCTGGACTTGACGCCGGCCGGCGGATGGCTGCCGACCTATGCGTCTCTTTAAGCCCTCCTCAATTACAACCGTGGACTTGGGAAGCATGCGGTGAGCGGCGAGACGATCGCCGCGCACATTTCGACAGAGTTGCAGTCATGACTTGGCTTGGCTGTCATCCGTTAATTAATCCGAGGGCTCTATGCGCGTCTTCTGGTCTCATCCCGCGGATCTCTTCCTCGCTATAACCGAGCCGTCGCAGTTCGGCTTTCTGGGCGCGCGTAATAATGAATGACATCCCGGTTTCCGCTTCCCTGTGCGGCGTTGTCGAGGCCTCGAGGGCGCGCTGCGCATGATCTCCGATATCCGGGGGATCGGGCGAATCCGGAGGATCGGCGAGAGCACTCGGCTGTCGCGGGTAGATGTTCTGCAAAAGCGGCTTTATCGTTTGTAATATCTGGATGAGGTTCTCTACGTCCGCCTCGCTTTTGATTCTATCCGCGACTTCTAATCCACCATCGGCGATCGCCACGTGGAACGGCAACCACTGTCCACTTTCCTGAGCAGACGGAAGTGACGGCAACCGCTGGGTGGCGTTCGACTCGCTGGGTTTGGGCGGCATAAGTTGCTCTCGTTCATTCGCTGCCAGGGCGACGTGGGCTCGTTATAGCTTCCTTCAGGTGAACCGACACAAGTCCGATATTGAGCGCAGCACGCGGACTCAGGCTGGCCGACAGCCTTACCCGGCTGGCTTCGCCGAGCGGGGCAAGAAGCGGCCGGATGGAAATCACGCGCGATCGCTCGGGAATTCGTGGAATGGCGGTTCCGGGCTCTTGGATTTCACCTTGCCGCCCACCCGTTTGGTCACCCAGGCAGCTTCAAATGTAATGGACCCGATGATGAGAATAATACTGTCAGTGTTCTTGGCTGCTTTCCTCATAGCGACCACAAGCCAAGCCCAAGAGCCGCGGGTCCAGCGCGGACGCACGTTCGCCCGGACCCATTGCGCATCATGTCATGCGATTGGCAACGTTGGAGAAAGTCCGCTGCGGATTGCACCGCCATTCCGCACGCTCCACCTCCGGTATCCGGTTGAGGATCTCGCGGAGTCGCTCGCCGAGGGAATCATGACCGCGCACCGGGATATGCCACAGTTTCAACTGGACAAAGGTCAGATTGCAGACCTGATCGCGTACCTCAAGTCCCTAGAACGTTGATTTGCTTGCCTGCATTTGCACCGCGCTTAGAAGGCGCGCGCGGGGCAGCTAACTACGTTTTCGACTGTAAAGATGTGGCTCACGTAGGATAACTTGGGGCTGATGAGGCTCTTAGACTGCGTACATGCAGCCGGTTTGACCGAAAATTGGCTCCAAACAGAAAGTGGGAAGATTATTATGGCCGTTCATAAGAAAATTCTCGAATGGCAGGCCGCTCATCCTACCATCACGTGGGTCGGCTGGGGTGTTGTCTGGGCGATTGTTCTGGCCCTTCTGATTTGGCCTCGTCGAGTTGCGGGGTGACAGAGGTTGGCGCGGAGGGAGCACGGCGCCTTCATCGGGCTGTGCGCCTTTTGAAAGGAACGGGGCGACCCCATTTGCGAAGCTGTTGCTGAGAACATCCCATTGTCGATCAGCGCCGACACGATCGATGCCAGCAATTCTCGGTTGCGCTCAATCTCGTCCGCCGCTGCAGCGAGAAGAGGCCCGAGCGAGCGGGCGCAGGCGACGTGATCCGGTGTGTCGTGCAGAACCGCGTCCATCTCGATCTCCTGACTGCGCGTCGTACGCAATAAGTATTCAACCAGCTGCCTGCGCAGCTTGTCCTTAATCTGGATCACTGGCGGCCGCGTCTTCGAGGGTCGAGAGGTCGCCCTCCGGTAAGCCCAGCTCTCGGGCGCGCAACAGGCGGCGCATGATCTTGCCGCTGCGGGTGCGCGGCAGATCTGCGCTGAAGGCGATCTCCTTTGGTGCCACGGCCGGGCCGAGGCGCTTGCGGGCATGACCTAATAGCTCGCGAGCGAGGGGTTCGCCCGCAACGTAGCCGGCCTTCAGGCTGATGAAGGCCTTGACGATCTCGCCAGCGACCGGGTCCGGTTTGCCGATGACCCCGGCCTCGGCGACCGCGGGGTGCTCCATCAGCGCGCTTTCGACCTCGAACGGGCCGATCAGGTGGCCAGCCGACTTGATCAGGTCGTCGGCGCGGCCGACGAACCAGAAATAGCCGTCGGCGTCGCGCATCGCGAGATCGCCTGTCAGGTACCAGCCATCAGCAAAGCATTTCCGATAGCGCTCGGGTTCGTTGAGATAGCCGCGGAAC
>Ga0306921_10003833_pt1 | contig 15315 bp, 16 predicted proteins | sample sta12Cox44000080_FD_203760 | JGI IMG/M metagenome (GOLD analysis project Ga0306921, IMG submission 203760) | Lab enrichment of tropical soil microbial communities from Luquillo Experimental Forest, Puerto Rico - statoxic.12C.oxic.44.000.080 (v2)... | ecosystem: Environmental > Terrestrial >...
CCTGGTGCTCGATCGAGAGTGCTCGGCGGACGTCGGCTTCATGCGAGCCGACAGCATCCGCCAGCGAGCACACGATAAGGCCGCGCTCCCGGTCGGCAGCAGAGGCCTGGGTCACAAATGTGGTTGGAGCTGGACGCGGTGCGCGCAGATCGATGCCCTCAAGCGACAGCCGCCGCCAACCTGGCGTTGACGCGTCAGGCTGCGGGAGCTGCTCGTAGCGGGCAAAAGCGGCCCGGCGAAGGTCGCCGAGCCAATCCGGCTCGCTCTTGACGAGCTGCTCGATCGCGGTGCGATCGACGTCAGCACCTATTTCGATGTTCGTCGCCAACTTAGCCGACAGAGCCTTCCATCTCTAGCGCGATGAGGCGGTTGAGCTCGACGGCGTACTCCATAGGCAGTTCCTTGACGAAGGGCTCGAAGAAGCCGTTGACAATCATCGTCGTGGCCTCAACCTCAGAGAGCCCGCGACTCATGACGTAAAAGAGCTGCTCTTCCCCAACCTTGGAAACGGTTGCCTCGTGCTCGATGCGCACGTCTTTGGCATCGATCTCCATCGTCGGATAGGTGTCGGACCGGGATTCGGGGTCCATGAGCAACGCATCGCAGCGCACGTTAGACTTGACGCCTTCGCAGCCGTCATAGACCTTCACTAAGCCGCGGTAGCTCGTGCGTCCGCCGCCCTTGCTCACCGACTTGCTCGTAATGATCGAGGTCGTGTTGGGTGCGGCATGCACCATCTTCGACCCGGCGTCTTGATGCTGGCCTTCGCTCGCGTACGCGATCGAGAGCACATCGCCGCGCGCGCCTTCGCCGACCATGTACACCGACGGATACTTCATCGTGAGCCGCGAGCCGATGTTGCCGTCCACCCACTCGACGTGCGCGTTCTTGTGGGCGAGCGCGCGCTTGGTCACGAGATTGTAGATGTTCTTATACCAGTTCTGGATGGTGGTGTAGCGGATGTGCGCGCCTTCCTTGGCGATGAGTTCGACCACAGCCGAGTGTAGCGAATTGCTCGAGTACGTCGGCGCGGTGCAGCCCTCGATATAGTGCACGAATGAGCCCGGCTCCGCGATAATGAGCGTGCGCTCGAATTGGCCCATGCTCTCGGCGTTGATGCGGAAGTAGGCCTGCAAGGGGATATCCACGCGCACGCCCGGCGGCACCCAGATGAACGAGCCACCAGACCACACCGCGGAGTTGAGCGCGGAGAACTTGTTGTCGGCCGGCGGAATGACCGTCGCGAAGTACTCGCGCACGATGTCCTCGTGCTCGCGCAAGCCGGTGTCCATATCCGAGAACAGCACACCCTTGGCTTCCAAGTCGGTGCGAATGCTATGATAGACAACTTCGGAATCGTATTGCGCAGTCACACCGCCGAGGAACTTGCGTTCGGCCTCGGGCACGCCGAGACGGTCATAGGTTCGCTTGATCTCCTCAGGCACTTCGTCCCATGTCTTGCCAACCACATCGGATGCGCGCATATAGTAGTAGATGTCGTTGAAGTCGATCTGGCCGAGCAGCTCGAGGTTCGCCCACGCCGGCATCGGTTTGGCAAAGAAGATATCGAGCGAGCGGTGGCGGAAGTCGCGCATCCACTGCGGCTCGTTCTTCATCTGCGAGATCTGCTCGACGATCTCGTGATCGATGCCTTTGCGCGCCTTGAACGTGTAGGTGACGTTCTCGTCGCGAAAACCGTACTTATACTCTTTGTCGACGAGTGTTTTTTCTTGCGTTGCCATCGTGTCAGGCCTCCACAAGCTCTTTGATGAGCGGATCGTACCCCTTGGCCTCGAGCTCAGCAGCGAGCTCTGGCCCCCCCTCCCGGACGATCTTGCCGCGTACCATGACGTGCACGACGTCCGGCTTTAGATAATTCAAAATCCGTTGATAATGCGTGATGAGCAGAATCGCGCGCTCGCCGGTGCGCTGGGCCTCGATGCCCTCGGCGATGATGCGCAGCGCGTCGATGTCCAAGCCGGAGTCGGTCTCGTCCAGGATCTCAAGATCGGGCTCGAGCACGAGCGCCTGTAGGATCTCCAAGCGCTTCTTCTCGCCGCCCGAGAATCCATCATTGACATACCGTGCAAGGACCGCCGGATCCATCTTGAGTTTGCGGATGCCATTGTCCAACAGCTGTTTGAACTTCGCCGGCGTTAAGGGCGACGATCCTTTGTGATGCGCCATAAGCGCGTTGCGCAGGAAGTTGGCCACGGAGACACCCGGCACAGCCGAGGGATACTGGAACCCCAAGAACATGCCCAGGCGCGCACGTTCGTCCGGTGACAGCTCCAATATGCTCTGGCCTTTTAACCGGATGTCGCCTTTGGTTATGGTGTATTTGGGATGACCCATGAGCGCAAGCGACAGCGTGCTTTTCCCGGAACCGTTCGGTCCCATGAGCGCGTGGACGCTCCCACGACCCACCGTGAGGTCCAACCCGCGGATGATCTCATTACCGGCGACGCTGACGTGCAGGTCCATGATTTGAAGGAGATGGTCGCCCACATTGATCCTTTCGAGTTCGGGGCCGGCGGATGGCCCGCAATTGCGGCAGCCGGCCTGGATTGGCGGCCTGCCTTCTCCCTTGATTTTACGGCCGCTCGCGGACAATAGTCAAGATAAGTCTTGAAAATCTATGCTACATTCTATATACTTGATGCACCACCCTCGCCGGAACTAGTACGTTCCGCCAGGCAACCTATAAGCACGCTTATGAGAGAACCGAGCTTCTTCCAGACCACTCGCGGCCGCATCGTCGAATCCCTCAAGCGGCATCGCACGCGGACTGCTGCCGAGCTGGCCGGCGAACATCGTGTGACCGCCAATGCGATCCGCCAGCATCTCGTACGTCTGCAGCGCGACGGTCTCGTCAGCGAACGCGCCGAACGCATCGGCCGCACGAAGCCGACGCTTGTCTACTTCCTCACCCAAGAAGGCGAGCGGCTGTTCCCGCAACGCTATCCCTTGCTGCTCAACGTGCTGCTGGACGAGCTGCATCGTGAGGGCGGGGAGAGCAAATTGCAAGAGCTGTTCGCCAACATCGGCCGCCGCTCCGCACGCCGGCATGCCGCCCGCTTCGACGGCAAGGATTTCCCCGACCGGGTTGCGGAACTGGCGCGGTTTTTACGCGAGCGCGGCGTCGTCGTGGAATACGAGAAAACGCCCACGGGTTTCGCGTTCCGTGAGTTCAATTGCCCCTTCCGGGATACTGTCGCATCGCACCCAGAGATCTGCACGATGGTACACACGCTGATGGGGGAGATTTTGCCGGAGCAACCACGGCAGGTCAAATCGATCTCGCACGGCGATGATCGTTGCGAATTCGAGTTCACGGTAAGCCCGGCGCCGGCTGCACAAAAAAGTGGCCCGGTTGCCGTACTGTCAAGGGAGCGCTAATGGATTTTCCCAAGTTCCAGGAGCTGGTCACTAATCGCTATGGATTCGCCCAGATGGAACACCCGACGGCGACGGGCGAATATTTCTCCGATTCGTGTGGCGACATGTACACGTTCTACCTTAAGGTAGCGCCGGACGAACGGATCGAAGATATCAGTTACTTCACGACCGGCTGTGGTTTTGGCGTGGCCACCTGTGCCATCGTCACGTCGCTCGTCAAAGGCAAGACCGTGACAGAGGCCGAGCAGCTGACCCCAAGAGAAATAGAAGATTTCCTTGGCGGGTATCCCGAGAGAAAGCGAGACTACCCTGAACGCGTGCTCGAAGCGTTGCGCATCACGCTCGGCAATTACCGCAAAGCACAGCCAACCAAGACTGCTGCTGAGAGTTTCTCGAAAATCACTTAGTTTCTCTCACAAGACTGCCAAAAGTTCACCATAATTTAACCGGTCGGGTGCAATAATACAAGCACGCCGTCGTTTCTATATGGAACAATAGCGGAAACGGCCCAAACTCGGACGGTTGGACACCTGTACCGCATTTCGCTGACTCTCATGAGACAAACGACACACCGGCATGTCGGCGACGACGGCAACAAACCGTCACCTTTGCACCGCTGAAACGTACATAAAGGTAGAACACAAGGAGGCCGTCCGCGGCCATGACAGACATGAAATTGAGAACCATTCCACTCCGGCGCAGCGCGATCGCACAGCCGGAGACCATCGCCATCGGTACGTCGTTTGACGTCACCTGTGCGCGCCGTTTTGCACGCTCGGTGACGCGCCTGGCGCAACGGCATCCGTCATCGGTCATCGTCGACATGTCGCGGACACAAAGCGTCGACTCCTCGGGATTCGGCTCGCTGATCTCTGGCTTGAAGAAGCTTGACGATGCAGGCGCAACCTCGTATGTCGTCTGCACAAACCCGGCTGTCCGCCGGCTAATGGACTTCACGGGCGTTAGCCGCATGTTCTCCGTGGTTGACCGTTTGAGCGATGCTCGCCGCGCGATCGAGCAGGCGACAGCGGGGGCATTGGCCTCCTAGGCAATCCCATGAACGGCATTCGTGTATTCGAGAGTTTGGAAGAGGCGCAGGCCGAGGGGTTTGCGGTCTTTGACCGGATCCCAGACGGCTATCTCGTGCGCAAAGACATCGGTGCCCACTTCGCGCTGGCTCTGGTCAAGCTGAAGCCCGTGCGCGAACCCAGCAAAAACTAAACGGTGTACGGCCGGTGCGCTGGCATCGGCCGCTACAGTTCCAGCGTCAGAAACCGCTCGACAATGTTTGCGTCGAACTGCGTGCCTGCAGCGTTGCGCAGCTCAGTGACCGCTTCCTCATGCGACATCGCGCGCCGGTAGGGGCGGTCGCTCGTCATGGCAGCGTATGCCTCGAGAACGGAGAGAATCCGTGAGAGCAGTGGAATGTCGTCGCCCGCGAGCTCGTGCGGATAGCCCGCGCCGTCGTAGCGCTCCTGGTGGTGGCGCACGATCGTGGCGATCGCCTCGCAATCCTTGAGTCCCTTGAGCATTTCGTAGCCGAGCTCGGCGTGGCGCTTAATGATCTCGTAGTCTTCTTTTTCGAGTTTGCCCGGCTTGCTCAAGATGAGGCCAGGGATGGCCAGCTCTCCGATATCCAAGAGCGCCGCCGAGCACAAGAGCACGTGGCGTTGGTGGTCGTCTAGCTCGACCGCAGTGGCATAGCGCGACGCAAGCTTGTTGACTTTGATGAGCTGATCGCGCTTAGTGCGGCTAGAGTTCGCAAGCGCGGCGATGTAGGCGGCGAACGGCTTGAGATCGCCCTCGAGCGTGGCCATGAGGTCTTCTGACTTTATCGCGCGTTGCGCTTCGCCGCGTTTGGCGGCGTACAGCGCAGCGTCGGCGACCCCGATCAGATCCTCTCGCCCCTCGCATTCGTCGGGATAGACAGCAATGCCGATCGACAGCCGGATCGGGATCGACTGCCGTTCGTCTATTTGAAACGGCTCGCGCGCGACTTCCGCCTCAAGACGTTCGGCAAAACGCCATGCGGACTCTCGGTCGGTCTCAGGCAAGATGGCGCAGAACTCATCGCCGCCGTAACGGCCGATGACGTCCGTCTCGCGAGCCACTCGGCGCAGCACGCCGGCGACTTCTTTCAGCACGCGATCACCGACGGGATGTCCGTAGGTGTCGTTAAAGGCCTTGAACTTGTCGATGTCCATCATGAGCAGGGCCAGCCGCGCGCTGCTGCGACGGGAACGCTTAACCTCGTACGCCAGGCGCTCTTGCACTGAACGTTGGTGGGGCAAGCCGGTGAGTGCGTCGTTTTCCGCAAGTTCTTTGGCGCGCTCGTAGAGCTTCGCGTTCTGCACGGCAACCGCCGATTGCTCGGCGATGGCGGACAATAACTTGAGGTGGCGCTCGTCATATGCGTCCGCCTCATACGACTGCGTCGAGATGGCGCCGATGGTCTTGCCGCCGACGTTCATCGGGACCGCGACGATTGACTGCACCGTCGTCGGACCCTCGCCGATGCGCTTGCTCGTCAAACGGTCGCGCTCTTCGGTGTTGCGCACGAGCACCGGCTTGCTCGATTCGATCACCCGGCCGACGATCGTGCCGCGCAGGCTGTGCTCGGCCGGCGGAAAGATTCGTTCGCCTTCCACCAAGTACTCGAGCGTCACGTTCTCACTTTCACCGGCTCGCAACGCGACAAAGAACAACGGTGCATCGATCACGCGCTTGACCTGTTCGTGGATCTTGGCGAAGACGCGGTGCAAGTCCAGCTCGGATGAAACTGCGCTCGCCACTTCAACCAGCAGGTTAAGATCGGCAGCGCGCTGCGTGCTGGCGCGCAGGTTCTTGAGATTCTCGACCGCCACCGCCGCTTGCTCGGAAATGGCGGTGAGCAGATCACAATCGGTCTGAGAATAGGAGTTTGCACGCGGGCTTTGGACGGACAAGACGCCGACGACCCGGTCACCGAGCTTCATTGGCACGATCAGGGCCGATGCCGGCTCCTGCGCCTCGCCCAGTGTGACCGACCGATAGGCGTTCCAATCCTCTGGCCGATGGATGATAACCGGATGCCCGGAACGCAAGACCTCGCCCGAGACGGTCGTGAGTGGCAAGCGCACGCGCTCCACCGAGCGGCGACCGAACTCCGCGCTGTACTCGATCTCGAGCTGGTCGCCGTCGGGCGTCAACAGCGCGGCCACGAAGAGCGACGCGTCCATGACGCGTCCGACGAGCGAATGGAACTTGGCGAACAGATCGGCGAGATCGAGGCCGCTGGAAAGTGCGCGGGCTGTCTCCAGCAGCAGATTGAGCGCGCGGGCGCTGTTCTCGACGACGGCGGTCTCTCGCGCGATTTGGAGATCCTGCCCGACGAGCACGCTCGCACACTCCAACAAGGCGATATCTTCAGGTGCGAACGCATCGTCGGACTGCAACACGCAGAACCCGTTGATAGAGCTGGCGACGCGGATCGGGCAGACGGCCGCGTACGCAAGCCGTCCGCGGGAAACGCGCGATGCCGGATCGATGTTGCGAACGCCGGCGACCGTCGGCAGTTCGCACGGCTGTTCAGACGCGAGCGCGAAAGCCAGCGTTTGCGCGTCCAGCGCCTCACACGACTGCTGCGCGCGGTCAGCGTGGTAATGGTACCGTACGGGGCTCGTGACGTCTCGGTCGATCGTCGCCACGGTGAAGCGGCGGATGCCGCGCGCCCAGAAAAGATCGTGCAGTTCGGCCAAGGCCCGCTCTCCCGAACTACGAGCGAAGATACCGGCGACGGCGTCGAATGCGCGCGCTGCTTGTCCTGACGGATCGGCACCCGTCAACACCGGCTTGGGATCGTCCATAAGGGGGCTAGACAGACTCCTCGCAACTTGTGTCTTTCCTTACAGTATCGGCAGAGTGCATGCGGGGACGCCCTGCCCTGATGCAACCGTAGCCTTCATATGGAACTGGGCGGTCTAGGTCACACAACGCCCATCCTCCGGGCTTTGCCGTCACGAACGCCGCCCTGCGGCGTCCTACTGACGGTGAACGATGATGCAACCGCGTGATAAGTTCTTCAGCGCTCTCATAGGCATTCGGACCGCCGGCGCTAGCTGCGGCCTGCCCGGTGGTATTGAGGTGCTGGCGGCCGATGACCATCTGGACGCCGACGGCATGGAGAGCGTGCGCGCCAAAGTGATGTCGAGCGCGCGACGTGGAAATTGGAACTACATCTTCGACCTGACGCGGGTGACCACCATGGATTCGCCCGGTTTGGGCATGCTCGTCAGCGCGCTGCGCGCCATTCGCGATCTCGGCGGATCAGTCGGGCTTGTCACGGATTCTCCGCGCCTCCACCACATCTTAGAGCTCTGCGCACGCGATCGCGGTTGTCAGATCTTCAGCCGTACAGCAGAAGCGCTGAGCGCGCTCTCCGGTCATCCGCAACCGCGCAGCGCCGCATAGCAAAGGTCACACTCTCGCGGTGGGCTAAAGAGGCGGCCCATGCCACGTGACGTTCCCGTCGGCAATGGTTCGCTGCTCATCACATTCGACCGCCTCTACCAGCTCCGCGACATCTACTTCCCTTACGTCGGATCCGAGAACCATAGCCCGGGCGATGTCAACCGGACGGGTGTCTGGGTCGATGGCAGCTTTGCGTGGTTCTCCGACGATGCATGGCGGCGCACCATGCACTACGAGACGGACTCGATCGTCAGCCGGGTGACGCTCGAGCACGACGGTTTGCAGTTGCGCCTGCTCTGCAACGACGTCGTCGATTTCGACCGCTGCGTTTTGTTCCGCCGCTTTCGGGTCACGAATCTCGCCGATCATCCGCGAGAGATCCGAATGTTCTACCACTACGACTTGCACATCGAAGGCAATGAGGTCGGCGATACCTTCGCATACCACCCGCACCTCGGCGCGCTTGTCGCGTACAAGCGCCGTCGTTACTTCTTGATGAATGGCCAAGTCGGCGAGGAGACGGGGCATCACGTCGGTATCTCGTCGTGGGCGACCGGGCTGAAAGAGGTCAACGGGCTTGAGGGCACGTGGCGGGATGCCGAAGACGGCGAGCTCAGCCGTAATCCGATCGCGCAGGGTTCGGTCGACGGCACCATCGCGTTGCACGCGCCGGGCGTCGGGGCCGGCGCCGAGGTCACATTTTATCATTGGCTTGCACTCGCGCAGACCTACGGCGAAGTGCACGCGCTCGATGATCTCGTACGGGAACGCGGTCCAGCGCCGTTCCTCGCGCGTACACTGGACTATTGGCGGCTGTGGGTGACTAAAGAGCCGATCGATGCGGCTGACCTCGACGAGGCGCTGCTTGCGCAATACAAGCGCAGCCTTTTGATCATCCGGACCCAGATCGACAACCACGGCGCGATCATCGCCGCCAACGATACCGACATCTTGCGATTCGCCCGCGACACGTACTCATACATGTGGCCGCGCGACGGCTCGATGGTGGCGACGGCACTGATCAAAGCCGGCCATCACGCCACGGCTGCCAAGTTCTTCACGTTCTGCGCGGAGGCGATGACGGCCGGCGGTTATCTGTTGCACAAGTATAACCCGGACGGATCGCTCGGGTCATCGTGGCACCCATGGATGGATTCCTCTGGCCGGGAGCAGCTCCCGATCCAAGAAGATGAGACGGCGCTCGTGCTGTATGCGCTGTGGGAGCACTATAAGAAATATCGCGACGTCGAGTTCATCCAGCCGCCTTCATGTGCCGCTATCGCGACCCGGCCACGAAGTTGCCGCTCGTGTCGTACGACTTGTGGGAAGAACGCCACGGGATCCATGCGTTCACCATCGGCGCTGTGTGGGCGGGGCTGCGCGCCGCAGCCAACTTCACCGAGCTGTTCGGCGAGACGCGTCGCAGCACGATGTACAACGCAGTCGCAGAAGAGATCCATCAAGCCACGTCCACGCATCTGTGGGCGCCCGACCTCAACCGCTTTCTCCGTATGGTCAACTTCCTGCCTGATGGTACGGTGATGCGCGACGCAACGGTCGACAGCTCGCTCTTCGGCTTGTGGTATTTCGGTATGCTTTCGCCGCGCGACCCTCGCATCGAGGCGACGGTCGCGGCCATCCGTAGTCGCTTGAGCATCAAGACCGGCGTCGGTGGCTGCGCCCGGTACGAAAACGATTACTACCAGCGCTGGCGCGACGTGCCGCCCGACGTTCCCGGCAACCCATGGTTTATCTGCACGCTTTGGCTTGCGCAGCACGACATCGCACATGCGCAGTCCATGCACGAGCTCAACAACGTCAAGCCACTCCTGCAATGGGCACGCGACCACGCCTTTGGCAGCGGCATTATGGCTGAGCAGGCCCACCCAATGACCGGCGAGCCTCTGTCTGTGTCACCGCTGACCTGGAGCCATGCGTCATTCTGCTTGGCATTTGAGGAGTACGTGCGCCGCTGGCACGAACTGCAAGCATGACGTAAAACCCTGCGCGTGCGGCCTGCCGCCGTTAGCCCATCCGTTTATAGGTGGGTCCAGACACCATGGGGGCGCTAGCTTGAAAATCGCGCAGCACTGACGTGATCTCGAGGTCAAACGCTTCGTACTCGCGGTCGGCGCTGGGCTCAGCCGCTGGACGCATCTCGCCCCGGATGCAATAGGCGGCCGCGTCAAGCACGTACCAAAGCGCCGCCTTTTGCGTGCGCTTGACATTAGCGCACGCGCGCGACGAGGCGTGCAACCGTAGCACGACGTGGGACGCATCGCGCGCGTTCAGCTCGGCCGGCGCCAGCACCGCCACGCGCTGCGCACCGTCGGCATCAACGGTCAGCAACAGCGCCGCCTTCACCGCTTCGCCAGTCGGATGTGCGCCGAGCTCAAAACGCAGTGGCGGTGGCAGCGCCGGACCGATCTCCTCGGACATCAACGCACCCCGTTTTTCTTGCGGGTGAAGTGCTCGAGAACGAACTGGGCGATCTGTTTCGCCGCTTGCGTTGAGTAATAGGCGAATTGCCGTGGCGATGTCGCGGTCTTGCCCATAGCTTCGTCGATAACCCCACGCGCGAACGTTTCGAGCTCGGCATCACGCTCGAGCTGGTACGGATTGCGCTGCCCGGTGCCGGCCTGCGCGTCGCTCACGATGGCACGGTCAAGAACGGATTGCTCTCACGCTCCGTGCCGATCGTAGTGCGCGGCCCGTGACCAGGCAACACGATCGCTTGATCCGGCAGCGTTAAGAGCTTGCGGCGGATGGACTCGATGATCTCCGGAAATGAACCGCCCCACAGGTCCGTACGCCCGATGCTCCCGGCAAACAGCGTGTCTCCGGCGAACACGAGCGGCGAAGCCTCATCTAAAATGAAACTCAGACTTCCCGGCGAGTGGCCTGGTGTGTGTAGGACGTCAAGGGCGCGTCTGCCGACCGCCAGGCGATCGCCATCGCGGAGGTACCGGTCGAGCGTCGTGATGCCCGGCGTTGGTACCCCGATCCACGCTGCTTGTTCGGCGAGATGCTCGTATAATGGAACATCGGCCTCATGGATCATCGCCGGCGCTCCGGTGAGCTGCTTGAGCATTGCCAGCGCGCCGACGTGATCGATGTGTGCGTGCGTCGCGACTACCGCTCGCACAGTCAGACCGTGACGCTGCAACGCCGCGAAGATACGATCGGCTTCGTCGCCCGGATCGATCACGATGGCGTCTTTGCTCGTCTCATCACCGATGATGACGCAATTGCATTGTAGCGGGCCGACGGGGAAATGCTCGACAACCAAGACGTAACCACCTTTTTAGTGGCGGCGATAGCCGCCCTGCCCAGACTGCGACAGGTCCTGCGATGCGGCGCCGTCAAACGCTTCTCTTCCCGAACGACTATAGGTGCGCAAAAACCCCTCGTGACGACTAGTCTCAGTGACGCCTCCGGCCTTGACGGTTCCATCGAATCGTTTATCCTCGCACCCAGTCCGGACGAGCGCGAATTCGACCGGCTTGCGCGTGCACTCTTCGCCTACCAATATGCCAACAACGAGCCGTATCGACGGCTGTGCGAACAGCACGGGCTTGAGCCTGCAGATGTGCTGCGTTGGCAAGATATCCCCGCTGTGTCGGCAGCATCATTTGCCGACGCCAGGTTGGCCTGCTTCCTGCCTGCATGCACGAACATATCGTTTGTCTCGAGCGGCACGACGCGGGCGACCAGCGGGCGGTCGATCCATGAGCTCGACACCACGAAGCTTTACGACGCGTCGCTGCTGACCCACTTCCGCGCATGCGTGTTGCCTGATCGCGACGACATACGCATGCTGATGCTCTCCCCGCCGTTCGAGGAAGCCCTGCATTCGTCGCTCGCGTACATGTTGAGCAAAGTCTTTGAACGTCACGCTAGTGGCGGCGGTTTTTTTGTTCACGACGACGTGCTCGATTACGATGGGCTCGCGGCTGCGTTGCGCGCAGGTGACGAGCCCGTGCTCCTTTTCGGCTCGGCTTTCGCATTTGTCCACTTTCTTGATGCCTGCGCGGTACGCGGCGATCGTTTTCCGTTGCCGTCAAGCAGCCGCATCGTTGAAACTGGCGGCTTCAAAGGCAAATCGCGATCGGTCGAGCGCGACGAATTGTACGGCTCGCTCACCCAGACTTTCGGGGTCGATTCGCCGTACTGCATTGCTGAATATGGTATGTGTGAACTGGGAAGCCAATGGTACGATGCCGCGCTCGCCGACAAGCTCGCCGGCAGATCGCCGCGCGAAGGATGCAAAGTAGGTCCGCACTGGGCGAGGATTCTTGCTGTCGACCCGGTGAGTGGACAGCCAGTCGCAGACGGCGAGCAAGGACTGCTCCAAGTGGTGGACTTGAGCAATCGCGGATCTGTTGCAGCGGTGCTCACCGGCGACCTCGTCATAGTGAGCAACGGCGGGTTCCGGTTGCTCGGGCGGTCGCCCGCCGCACCGCCGAAAGGCTGCAGCATCACCATCGATGCTGCGCTCGCATCCCGTGGCTGACGCAAACGCAACCCAGACTGCACGACATAACGTGGAAGCGTCGACACCGAGGTCGACCCCGAGAAGGGCTGCGTTGTTTCGCGGCGTTGCGCAATGGCGCAACCCCCAGTCTATGGTTCGGCGTGAAGCTCGCGAGGCGTTGCGTGACGGCGAGTGGCCTGCGCTCGTGGTCGAGGCCGCACTTGATGCAGTGCTGCGTGATGCTGAAGCTGTGCTATCGGCCACGGCGGAGCCTAATGCCTCGCTCACCGTGCTTGCTATCATGCCCGGCAACGTGATCGGGCCTGTGATCGCCACCGCATACTGTGCCGCGGCCGCCGGGGCCAGGCTCATGCTGAAATCATCGAGCCGCGAGCTGCGGCTGGCTGACATCCTCGCGAGGCAATTCCAAACCCTCGGCGCTCCGGTCGCCGGCACGCTCGAGCCCATGCGTTGGACTGGCGGAGACGTCGACTGGGAGAAAAAAGTGTTCGCGCAAGCAGCGCGTATCGTCGCTTTTGGCAATGACGACACGATCGCCGACATCCGCCACCGCGCGCCGCACGGCGTTGACGTTGTGGCCTATGGGAGTGCTTATAGCGTGGGATTCATTCCAGCCGGTGATATCGCGGCGGTCGCGCTCACGGCGGCCCGCGACGTCGCGATGTTCGACCAACGCGGTTGCCTCTCGCCGCAGACCATCTATGTGGAGGGCGACGAGGCTCGCGCCATCTTGTTCGGCCATGCACTCGCGCGGGCGCTAGAGCCTGTCGCACGAGAGTTGCCGCGAGCGTCCGCAGGGACGACGGAGCGCGCAGCAATCGGAGATTTCGTTCGCCGGCTTCAGGTGCGCGCGTTGCCCGCGAGCTCGCATGCTTTGGGCACCGTGATTCAGGGTCCAGCCACGCTGGGTTATCCGGAATTCGTCGTCGGCATCGAGCCGTTCGGCAGTCCGGTATGCGCGGGTTTCGGTAGGCTCGTCGTTGTGAAGCCATGCTCGGACGCTCAAGCGGCGGCCGCCGCTGCCGCGACGCTCGGCGCGCAGCTCGATACGGTGGGCATTGGCGGGTCGTACGATCCGTTCACGCGCGTATTTTTCGGAGCGGGCGCACGCCGGGTTTGCTCGCTCGGCGAGATGCAACGGCCGCCATTTGGCTACCGGCCGCAAATCGCGGACTTCCGCGAGATTGCGATAGCATGATCGGAGAACTGGGCGCTCGCCTGGGTCACATCGTGGTTCCCCCGCCCGGGCCGCGAAGCCGGCAGCTGACCGAAGAGCTGCATAAGTACGAACAGCGCAACATCACGTTTGTCAGCAAGGATTTCCCTATTTTCTTGGCCGAGGCCGCCGGCGCGAACGTAGTGGACGTCGACGGCAACGTCTACGTGGACCTCTCAGGATTTTTTGGCGTCTCGGCGGTGGGACACAGCAATCCTGAGGTCGCTCGCGCGGTCGGCGCGCAGGCTCGGCAGATCTTCCACGGCATGGGCGACGTCTACCCGACTGAGAACAAGGTAGCGCTGGCAAAAAAGCTGTGCGAGCTCACGCCTGGTAGTGGGCCCAAGCGCGTTATCTTTGCTTCTACTGGCTCTGAGGCGATTGAGGCAGCGCTCAAAACTGCGGCCATCGCGACAGGCAGGCCTGGGGTCATTTGCTTCACTGGGGCCTATCATGGCCTCGGCTATGGCGCGCTTTGTGTGACCGACCGTGAAATCTTCAAACAACCGTTTCGCGCCCAGCTCGGTACGTTCTCCCGGCGCGCCCCATATCCGAACTGTTACCGCTGTCCGCTGGGGCTGCGCTATCCGTCGTGCGAAGTGGCGTGCCTAGACGCCGTGCGCGAGATCCTCGACGGCGAAGGTGGCGACGACATCGGAGCGATTATTGTCGAGCCTGTGCAAGGACGCGGTGGTGAAGTTCCCGCGCCGGAGCGATGGCTTGTGGACCTTCGCCGCTTGTGCGATGAAAGGGGGCTCCTGCTTATCTTCGATGAGATCTTCTGTGGCTTCGGGCGCACGGGCCGCTGGTTCGCAAGCGAGCACGCGGGTGTCGTGCCCGACATCATCTGTGTGGGAAAAGGACTCTCCTCCGGCTTTCCGCTCGCCGCGTGCATCGGGCGGGCCGATGTTATGGATCGATGGCCGCCTTCGGCGGGTGAAGCAATCCACACCGGCACGTTCTTAGGGCAACCAACCGGGTGCGCCGCCGCCCTCGCATCCATCGCCGAAATAGGGGCGCTCGACCTCGTCGAGCGCACCGCACGCCGCGAGACGATGATGCGTGCGCTGCTCCAAAGGCTCCAGAAAGAAAGCAATGGGAAAATCGGTGACGTTCGTGGCCGCGGGCTTATGTGGGGTCTCGAGATCGTGGACGAGCAAGGCGTGGAGGACACTGTGCGTGCAGGCGCGGCCATGGTTGGCGCGCTTCGCAGCGGCGTCATCGTATTGACGAGCGGACCGCACTGCAATGTGGTGGCGATCTCGCCGCCGCTTGTCATCACAGATGAGCAACTGCAATTCGCGATTGACGTCGTATCGCAGGCGATCGCGCGTGCATGATCGTTATCCACAACTATCGTTTACCTATCCACAATTTTCTTTCAAAAACGAACAGCCGTTCACTTGCGCTCGCGATGTCGTTTGCGTATACTGCCACTACACCGACCGCGGTGCCGAGAAGTTCAGCAACAACGGATGCCACGTTTGCAAGCGTGGAGAGCTGAAAATCTCGGAGATGGTACCCCTACCGTTGGGGACCCGGCTCACGCTGGGGGATGGCTCTGGGGATCGCGTCCCAGTTAAGCCTACGCGACCGAATCCGTTGACTAGTGAACGAGATTCGTAAGCGCGGTGAAAGTGTCATCGACCTAACAGTAAACGACCGGGCCTAGCTCGGTCGTTTCTGTTTTGAGCGTGGCGCCGCTCGCCGGGCAAATGCCGATTCTCGAATCTTGCTCCTTCTCAAGCGGCAGAGA
>Ga0306921_10003834_pt1 | contig 15314 bp, 14 predicted proteins | sample sta12Cox44000080_FD_203760 | JGI IMG/M metagenome (GOLD analysis project Ga0306921, IMG submission 203760) | Lab enrichment of tropical soil microbial communities from Luquillo Experimental Forest, Puerto Rico - statoxic.12C.oxic.44.000.080 (v2)... | ecosystem: Environmental > Terrestrial >...
CAGAGCCCGAGAGGTTGTCGAGCGCGCCGACCAGCGCGGTGGACCCGTACACGGCCACCGAGTAGCCGAACTCGCCGTTCGTGGTGCCGTCGATGGCGGTTAGCTCGGCTTGCTGAGACCAAGTGCCGCCGGAGCCGGTGAACACGTACGCCGCACCGCCGTACGGGTGGCCGAACGAGTTGCGGCCGTACGCGCCCACCACCGCGGTGGACCCAGAGACGGCCACCGAGGAGCCGAACTCTTCGTACGCCATGGCGTCGGAGGCGAACAGCTCGCTCCGCTGCGACCAAGTGCCACCCGAGCCGGTGAACACATACGCCACCCCAGCGTTCGAATTCTTGCCGGGCGCGCCCACCACCGCGGTGGACCCGTATAGGGCCACGGAGCCGCCGAACTGGTCGCCCGCGGCGCCGTCGGCGGCGGTCAGCTCGGCCCGCTGCGACCAGGTGCTGCCCGAGCGGGTGAACACATACGCCGCCCCAGTGTTCGAGTTCTTGCCGGGTGCGCCGACCACCGCGGTGGACCCGGAAATGGCCACCGAGCCGCCGAACCCGTCGCCCGTGGCGTGGCCGGACGCGGTCAGCTTGGCCTGCTGGAAGGCGCTGCCCGCGGCGGTACGAGCCTGGCTAGCGGGGCGAGGTCAGAAAGGTGACCGCCCCAGCCCATAAGTGCTCCTTCGCTGGGTAGCGGTTTGTGGTCCCAGCAGAGGAGACCACGATGGCGAACGGCGACGATGTGGCACTGCAGGGGGAGATACTCAAGGCGCACGCCAGGGCTGCCTGCTCGCGGGCGCTCACGCTCTTGGCGCAGTACCGTGATCTGACCAAGGCGGTCGCGGCCACTGAGGAACGGGTGGCCGCGACGATGGACCGGATGGAAGTTCAGCAGCCAGAGAATGCAAGGCAATGCCGCGTCTACAGCCAGCAGGCCAGGGAGCAGGCATCGCTGTGGCGTCAGCGGGCCGCGCGATGGGGGTAAGACCAAAGAGCAAGTTGGGCACGGCCCGGCCCTCGTCAGCCATTACGCATCTCCGACCTGCGGCTGCGAGTTTCCGCAAAAGGCGCCTAGGACTGCTTGCGCTCCAGCTCGCTTACCCGGGCGAACGCGCCGCCCGGTGCGCGGCCGAAAAGGGTTTCTGGCCGGCGGCCTTGGTGCGACGATGCGCGGAGTGAATGCGGATCACCTACGGCATCGGCAAGGGCCCGTGAACGTGATCAACGGCATTCCCTATCCAGACAAGAGAAGCACGCTGTCACTGCTGCCGCTTTCGGTCGTCGGCCGGTGGCTAGCTGACAACGCATCGGCCGTACGTGGCGATCTGCTCGACCTCGGTGCTGGAAATCAGCCGTTCCGCCCGTGGTACGAAGGGTTGGTCAAGCGGGCGGTCGCCGTCGACGTGGTAGCGGCACCTGGACTCGATGCACTCTCGTTGGCCGCGCCGCTTCCGTTTCTCGACGCATCGTTCGACACCGTCCTGTGCACGAGCGTTCTCGAGCACGTCGACAACGCGGAGGCCACCGTCGCCGAGATCGCACGCGTCCTTCGGCCTGGCGGACGGTTGATCGTCGCGGCACCCTTCCTCTACCCGACCCATGAGGCGCCATACGACTACTGGCGCACGACCCACTACGGGCTTCGCGTCCTGCTCGAACGCCATGGGCTCACCGTGGGAGAGGTGGCCGCGCAAGGCGGGCCGTTCCTGCTCGTCGCCCATTACGTCATGGGCGGCATCGGGCAGGCGCTCATGCATGTGGCCAGCAAGCTCGGACGATTCGGTGGGCTGGTGGATAACAGAGTCGTGCGAACGGCAATCGAGGCGCCGCAGGAAGCTCTCCGGTCCCGCCTCAACTACCGATGCACTCGGCTCGCACGAGCCGCAAGCCTCGGATATATGGCGGTGGGCCACAAACCGATGTAGCGGCGGCGACCGTGCCGTCGATGCTGACCGGCGCAGGACGGCGGGCCGCTTGGCGGCTCTCCCGGGATGTGTTGTGACCGTCGGCTATGGGTCGATGGTCGCGAAGTCGGACGCAGCACGCCGGTGGCCGGTGGCTGCTGGGATGTGCAGCATCACGCTGTTGTAGGTCAGGGAGGTGAGGCCTGCCTTCCAGTTGGTGTTGGGCATTCGGTGGCCGCGCTGGGGGGCTGGCGGCGGGATCCGCGGTGAGATCTTGATGTCCCGTTGCGTGGCGGGATCAACGCCTGCATGCCGCGCCGGGTGGGAGTTAGGCGTCGAGGCCGGCGCGGCGGGCGGTGAGGTGGTCGCGTTCGGTGCCGCGATGCGCCACGCCTCGTCGAGATCGGGGGCCTCGATCAGGTAGTAGCCGCCGATCACCTCCTTGGTCTCGGCGAACGCCCCGTCTCTGATGCTCACCCCGCCGTCCGGGCTGTGCCGGATCGAGGTCGATGCGGCGGACGGGTGCAGCCGGTTGCCGCCGCGCAGCGCCGCCGCGCGGCGGGCCATGAACTGCTGGTGTGCGGCCACGCCGCAGACACTGACCCCGGGAGGTGGCGAGCAATGGGCAGGCTGGAGCATGAGATCAAGCTGGGGGTGGCCGGGTACCTGTTCATCTGTGCCGTGGTGGTCCCACTGGTATTCGGGGCACTGACCTGGCCGTACTGGCTCTTGCGCAATGTCGGATTCTGGCGGTGGGTAGCCGTGGTGGCGTGGTTCCCGTTCGGCGTGGTGATCCTGCTAGGGCTGCACACCCTGTACGAGAAGGTCAGGGACGCGGGGAAGGGCTGACCGCCGCCATGTTCGTGGTATTAGTCGTGGTGTTAGTCAGTAGCCCCACTGGATGTATGCAGATGTTCCCCGATGCTGTCCATCCGGCATCTTTCCTGCTCAGAGCTGCTTTTCATGCCTCCGGACGCACCCCTATGCACCCCGTATCCCGTAAGTTCAAGTCCCCCCTCGGACACGAATACTTTCGCAGGTTGGCGGGGCCTGGGCTGACCGTGGCCGAGCTCCGCGAGCTGACCGGCGCCGGCACGACCATCGGGCCCTGCTGGCCGAACTGCTGCACCATTCGCGGGCCCGTTGGCCGGCGGATCGCTGAGCTGTGCGAGACCATTCGGCGTGTTGACCAGTTCGAAGGCGCTGGCGGTGGGGATCGGGGCGGCGGCCAAGTGCTGCAGGTAGTCACGGATGGCGGTGGTGTCGCCTGCCGTTCCGACCGCGGCGAGGTAGCCGTCGGGCCGGACGAGGGCGATGGCACGGCGGTGCCGCAGCGGCGCGGCGACGAGCGCGACGAGGTCGCTGTACGGCCGCAGATCGGCCCAGTCTGCCGGGCCTGCCGCACGGTCGGACATGACAAGCGCATGCCGGCCGCTGCGGAGCACCGCATACAGGGTCTTGCCCGGCCAGTCTGGGGCGTGGACCGCGAGGTCGGGCATCCGCTCACCGGCCCGCGGCAGCCCGGCGACCCGGCCGGGGCGGGTGAGCGGGCTGTCGGGGTAGCCCAGGACGGTCTGGGACATGCGGCCCGCCAGACGCCGTTGCACCGGCGGCAGCCGCAACGCCGGCAGGCTCGCATCCCGCAGCGTCCGCTTGAGCGACCGGGCCGCCGTCCCGAACCTGACCAGGTTCTGGGTAAACCTGAGCACCTGCGTGGCCACTGGGCCGCGTTCCTGCCCGTAGCTGTCCAGCAGGCTTTCCGGTGCCTGGCCAGCGGCGACCAAGGCGAGTTTCCAGCCGAGGTTGGCCGCGTCCAGCATCCCGGTGTTCATGCCCTGCCCGCCGGCCGGCGAGTGGATGTGCACCGCGTCACCGGCCAGCAGTACCCGGCACTTGCGGTATACGGAGGCGGACCGGAGCTGGCAGCGGAAGCAGGTCAGAGTTTCCGGGTCGGTGACCACCATCGCTCCCGGACCGCGCTCGGCCACCAGGCCCTGGATTTCGTCGAGGGTGGGCGGCCTGCCGCCCCGGTCGCCCGGCATGGGCAGTGACAGCCGCCACAGTTGCCCGGTGATCGGGATGCACGCCAGCGGCAGGCCGTCGGGCCGGACGAAGACGTAGACCTGGTCCGGGCGGCCGGCCCAGTCTAGATGCGCATCGGCCAAGAGCCAGTCCCACGCGTAGGGCTGGCCGAGGAATGGGAGCTTGAGCGCATGCCTCACCCGGCTGTGCGCGCCGTCGCAGCCGACCAGGAAACGGGCGCTGGCCTGCTGCTCGCGCCCGGCCGTGTCTCGCAGTATCGCCGTGACCGCGTCGCCGTCGTCGGAAAAGCCAACGAGTTCCACCCCTGCCTCGACCGTGCCGCCAAGCTCGGTGACCCGGCCGCGCAGCAGCGTCTCCGTGTGGTGCTGGGGGAGGTGGAGCTGGAACCGGAACGGTGACCCGCTATACGCCATGTCGATGCCGAGCAGGCGCCTGCGACCGGCGTAGACACCGACACCGCGCACCCGGTGGCCAACGTCGAGGAACCGGTCGGCGATCCCCATCAAATCCAGGGTTTCCAGCGTGCGCGGCTGGATCCCGATCGCACGGCTCAGCCGGGGCGTGCCCGGGTCCTTGTCGATGATCCGGGTGCACACGCCGCGGGCTAGCAGGTTCGCAGCGAGGGTGAGGCCGGTCGGGCCGGCGCCGACGACGAGCACGTCGCAGTCGGTTCGGGATGTCGTTGTGCTCATGCCCACAACGCTGTGCGCGGCGCGTGCACAGGGCGTCTGAACAACTACGTAGTCCGCTACGTATTTCCCGTTTTTCCCGTCATCAGGCTCTGTTCGTGTGCCCAGACCGTCAGCTGGGTCCGCGTGTGGAAGCCGAGCTTGGTGAAGATGCGATCGACGTGGACCTCGATGGTGCGCACCGACAGGTACAGCCGCGCGGCAACCTCGCGGTTGGTCAACCCGCTGGCCACCAGCTGTGCCACCTCCGCCTCGCGGCGGGTCAGTCCGGGGCCTGGCCCGGTCCGCCATGGCTGCTCGGGCTCGTTGGACAGTCCCGCGGCCACGGCCTCTCCGAGTGGCATCCGGCAGCCCTCGGCGCGCAAGGCCTCGGCGGAAGAGCCTGCCGCGGCCTGGATCGGAGCCAGGAACTCGTCCATGACGAGCTGACGCATCGGCCGCGGCGGCACTACGTGGTTGACCTGCGCGAACTCGTCGAGCACACCAACCAACCGCAACGCCAGCCGTGGCCGGCGCGTCGCCGCGGCCAACGCGATGAGGCCGCCCAGGCCTACCGCGATACCGAAGCGGTCGCCGCTCTCGAGCACGACCGGCACGCCCTCGGCCAGCGCCATCCGGCCGCCATCGAGGTCGCCGCCCTGCAGCCGCGCCAGCCCTAGCAGTTGCAAGGCGCGTGCCCGCAAGGTCGGCAGACCGAGTTCTTCGCATCGCCTGATGCATTCGGTGAAACGGGCGCACCCCAGGTCGAGGTCGCCGGAAAATTGCGGAACCAGCCCGTTGAACATCAGTGCCGCGGTCACGCCGTTGGCGTCACCCGCAGCGTCGAGGACGGACAGCGCCTGGGCCAGGTCCCGGCCGCCTTCGGCGATGCCGAGTGCGCCCAGCGCGGAACGGCCGCGGTTGAGCAGCGCGGTTCCCTCGCCGACCCGATCGCCGATGACGCGCGCCAGCCGGATGCTCTCGTCCAGCAAGGCGATGGACAGCTCGTCTTCGCCCTGGTCCAGCGCCAGCCAGCCGGCACCGTTGAGCGCGCTGACGCGGTCGGGTGTGCCGTCCGGGACGAGCGCGAGCAGGTCGTGCAACCGGCGCCTGCCCTCGGTGAAGTGGCCCCGGACCGACCAGAATGCGGTGAGCTTCGCGGCCATCCGCAGCGCCGCCCTCGGGTCATGGTCCTGCAGCCAGTCCAGCGCGGCGCGCAGGTTGTCGTGGTCCTGGCCGAGCAGGGCCAGGAAGGCGTTCTCGGGCCAGATGGGCGGCCGCTCGATCGGTTCGGTCATCGCCGCGAACACCGCCGCATGCGCCGTGCGGACCAGGCCGGCCTCAGAGAACTCGGCCAGCCGCTCGGCCGCGAACTCGCGGACCGTCTCCAGCATCGCGTAGCGGGGCCGGTCGGAGCCCGAGGACAGCCGCAGCAGGCTTAGGTCGAGCAGTTCCTGCATCGCGTCCAGGACGGGAACGCCCAGGTCGATCGATGCGGCACACACCGACTCCAGCTCCACCAGTCCGGTACCGCCGTGGAACACGGCGAGCACGGCCAGCAGGCGTCGCGCAGCATCGCTGAGCAGGTCGTAGCTCCACGCCATCGTGCTGCGCAGGGTTTGCTGGCGGTCCGGCAGATCTCCGCTGCCACCCACCAGCAGCCCGAGCGAGTGGTCCAGGCGGGCCAGCAGGCCGGCCGGGGGCAGCAGCTTGACCCGGGCCGCGGCCAGTTCGATGGCCAGCGGCAAGCCGTCGAGACGGCGCACGATGCCGGCGATCGCCGCGGCATTGTTCTCGTCGATGGTGAAATCGGGTGCCACCGCCTTGGCCCGGGCAATAAATAGGGACGCGGACTCGCACGCGGCTAGCGCAGTCGCGGACGTGTCCGCGCCGACGTCTGGAACTGGCAGGGGAGGGACCGGGAACTCCTGCTCTCCGGACAGGTGCAGCGGCGACCGGCTAGTGATGACCACACGCGTCCCGCTGCCGGCAGCCAGCAGTTCGGCGATCAGGTTCGCAGCGGGCAGCAACTGCTCGAAGTTGTCGAGCACCAGCAGCACGGTGCGCTCGCTGAGATAGCTCGCGAGGTGCTCAACGAGCGGGCGGTCCCGCGCATCCTGCAGCCCCAGGCTCTGCGCAATCGAGGATGGCACCAGTGCCGGATCGCGAATCGCCGCCAGCGGCACAAAATGAACGCCATCGGGATATTCGGCCCCGACGCGCGTCGCGAGCTCGATGCCCAGCCGGGACTTTCCGCTGCCGCCCGGCCCAGTCAGCGTGAGCAGCCGGGTACCGTGCAACAGCTGCGCCACCTCGGCCAGCACGTCCTCACGCCCGATGAAACTGCTGAGCGGGCGCGGCAGGGTGCTCGGCGTGTGAACGTCGGCTCGCAGGTTGGCCTCCCGCGCGACAACGATGATGCGATCTCGACGCCGATCGTCCCACCATTTTGGCTCTGACAGTAGGGCGGTGCGGTGGTCACGCCCCAGGGCCGCTCGATCCCGGTGACCACGTCCAGCGGCACCAGGATCATGCTGGCCCGCACGTCGCGTGAGCCACCAGATCGGTCCGGGCTACCCGATCTTGTCGTTTCGCCGTGGTGGCGTTACCTGTCGCTCTGATCGATGCACCAAACTAGACTCCCGGATTCCGGACCTTCCAAGCCTTTCTGGCCGGATGCCCAGCGCCGGCAGCACACACCACGCCCCACGTCCGGTCACGCACCAGGTAACCGCCATGGAGTTTCCCTGGGCCGTGGGTGCAGGCCTGACCTGCATATCCTTGGCTACGGGTCTGGATATCTAGTGAGTGAGCCTTTTCATCCTGATCACGAGTGACTTCGCCTGCTGCAGCAGGCGAGCTGGTTATGGTCGCGCGGGCACATCATCAACTGGTGCACGGCCACGGCGGAGAGCCGCGGTTACTGCCAGGCGCGGAGCCGGGCTGTAGTTGAACGTGCCGGAATGCCATAGGTCGGCGTTGTTAAACAAGATGACCGACCCTGTGGTCGCGACGAGCTTTACCTCGGCCGGGTGCGGACCGGTCTCTGACCCGTACGCCAGGTCGTCAACGGGTGAGCGGGCCACCCGGTGCGAACCCGGGATGACCCGCAGCGGCCCGTTCTCGGGAGTGAAGGCGCTGATGCACCACATGGCCGACAGGCTCCGCCACGGCCCGTGCGTCCGCTGGCCCGGGAAGTAGTCGGGATGCAGACCCTGGTGGCCGCAGCCGGGCAGCGGTGCCCGCAGCCCCAGCCCGCCCAGGTGCCAGTCCGGGCCAAGCATCGCGGCCGCGGCCTCCGCCAGCAGCGGATGCTCACGGCACGGCGCGAAATCGGGGTCCGACAGCCCCAGCGCCGCGTCCACGACACCGCGTTCCTCGACGGCCTGGCCGGGGTTGGCATCCCAGGCCACCAGGGCCTGATAGACCAGCTCATCAAGCCGGGCGCGCATCGGCGTAAGAACAGTCTCATCCAGCAGCGATGGCACCAGCAGGTAGCCATCACGCTCCAGGGACTCCCGCTGCCCCGCGGTGAGCAGTCCGTCCCGGCGGCTCACAATCAAGATTCTTCGCTGCTGCCGCACCCTGCCGCAACCAATTAACGAGACACTCACTGAGAACTCGTATCCGGAAGCCAAGGCGCCCATATCGCCGAATGCGTGTCTATTGCTGGTGAGGCACGGGCGGCCGAGCGGCGCAGAACAGCCCGTTCGGCGCGGCCTCCCCGCTCGGCGCACCGCCAGGCACCATACCGCGGTCTTGCCATCTGGCTGACCTAGACGGAACGCATCTGGCCGTCGCGTCAATACTTACTTGTGGGCAGGACACAGGCGACCGAGGCGATCGCGGCACTGGCGGACTTCGACGCCGTGTTCCGGGAGCACTTCGCCCCGGTGTACCGGTTCATCGCGCGGCGTGTGGGCAAGGCCCTGGCCGAGGACCTCGCGGCCGAGGTGTTCGCGACGGCCTACCGGCGGCGGGCCGCGTACCAGCCCGAGCGGGGGTCGCCACGGGCCTGGCTGTACGGGATCGCCAGCAACGTCGTGCGCAAGCACTGGCGGGACGAGCAGCATCTGCTTGAGCTCGACGCGCGACTAACGCGTGACCTGCCCGGGTCGCTGCGCACGGCCCAGTTCGCCGATGCCGCCGACGAGCGGGTGATCGCCGCAACACTTGCACCGCGGATCGCGGGGGCGCTCGCGGCGCTGAACCCCGAGCAGCGCGAGCTGCTGCTGCTGCACGTGTGGGCCGACCTCAGCCACGAGGAGATCGCCGCCGGGCTCGGCATCGCGCAGGGCACCGCACGGTCGCGGCTGTCGCGGGCCCGCGCGGCGCTGCGCGCCCAGCTTGGCGAGTTCGACTTCGGCCAGTGGACGTTCAAGGAGCAAGGCCATGCCTGACGAGATCGACCTGCTGCGATTGTTCCGGGAGGACACCCCCGGGCCGGACGATGCTGCCTGGAACCGCGCCCGGACCGCGCTCGCCGAGGCCCGGGCCGACGAGCCCGGTGCGCAACCCGTGCCAGGACGGCGGCACCGGAGCCGCTGGCGGTCGCCGGGTCGCCGCGTCATCCTGGCCACGGCAGCGGTGGCCACCGCCGCGGCTGTCGCTGCGTTGATCGCCAGCGTCATGCAGGGGCCACCTACCCTCACTGGTCGCCTGGCCACCTCCTGGGCGCTGGCTCGGGCGCTGCCCAGCAGCGCTCACCCTGCTCGTGTGCCGTCCGGCAGCTGGCGGCTCATGAGCTACCTGGTCGCCCGTGGCTGGCAGGAGAACACAGCGGGCCCGGAGCCGGGATGGCTCACCTGCCCGACGGTGGCGACCTGCTACGTCGAGGGCGACAGCTCCACGTCGCCGACCGGTCCGGCAGACATGAACTCGTTCTACGTCTCCACCGACGGCGCGCAGACCTGGAACGTCCTCCCCATACCGGACGGCGTTACGTTCACCTCTGCGCTCTCGTGCCCTTCGGCGACGGACTGCGCGGCAGGCGGACTGTACTACGGGCATCAGCCCGTGTACCTCACCACCGCAAGCGGTGGCCACTCCTGGACCGTGAGCCCGCTCCCGGCGGGCGCGGGCCAGATCCTCAGCCTCGACTGCCTCACCGCGACGACCTGCCGAGGGCTGGCATCGGCCTCAGCAAACGCGACGGGCCACGATTCTGGGATGTTTGTGTCCGGCACGCACTTCATCGCGACTTATGACAGCGGGAGGCACTTCACCGTGGTGCCATTCCCGCAGGGGGCGTCAATCCAGCGTGCCACCTGCCCGACGGTCTCCCACTGCGTAGCGATCGGCGTGCACAGCAACTTCGAGCGCCGGACGGGTCCCGACCTCAGCCACGGCGTGCTGCTGACGTCCGATGACGGCGGCGTGACCTGGTGGCAGCATGCCTGGCCGAATGGCTACGGCCCAGGTGTGTTCCCCCACGTCACCTGCGTGGACGCCAGCCACTGCGCGATGATCGGCTTCGTTGAGCGGAACGGCACAGTGACCGATCCGCTTGGCGGCGTCACGTCGGGGAAAGACGCCGTCCAGTACACCGTGATCGCATTCTCCTCCGACGGGGGGCTGACCTGGACGGCCAGCACGCTCCCACGCACGATCCCCTACCCGATGATGGACGCCCTGACCTGCCCAACTGCGCTGATCTGTTACGCGGCAGGAAGCGACCTCATCGCGCAGCGGATCGGCAACACCTACAACGCAGGGTCCTCGGTCGTCGCCGTCACCGACAACGCCGGCCGCACCTGGCAGCGAGTCACCTTCGCCGTCCCCGCGAAGGTGCCTGGCGGGATGCAGGGCGACTCGTTCATGGACATCGGCCAGATCCAGTGCCCACGGCCCCACGCATGCATCGCGATCGGCGTCTCCGACCAGGGATCGACGTCCACACCGATCTACACCAACCACGGCTAACCAATCATTCCAACCGCTGGGATCTACGCCGGGGTGTTCATGCAGGGCGCGCCAGGCCATCCAGGCCAAAAGCAAGCCGCCGCCCACGCGGCGCCCAGATCGTCCCGTTCGGGAACGCCTCACGCCACCATGCCAACGACCGGAGCGCCGTCCAGAGGGCGGCTCGGTGCGTGTTACGGAAGCACTCTTCTGGCGGATAGTGCAGAGCGTGGCCTGCCACTCGCCAGCCGCCGCGAGATGCAGCGGGGACCTAAATAAGCCCTGGGCGCCACAGCCGACAGTCTCCGCTTAACACCCGCTCGTCAGAGCCACGCCGGGACGGCTTGCTGTCGGGTAGATATGCGGGAGCTAGTTGCCTTTGGCTGCCGAGAGTCGGTGCCCACTGCCACCAGTCGGCCCCCCTCGCATTGGGCAGCGGGCGGCGCTGCGCGCCCGCGGGTCACCCGCTCGGCTCAGGCGGGCGCGCTGGCGACCATCATGGGCGGACTTGCACGTGAGGCGGGCGGGGATGACACCTCCGCAGGCCAGAAGGGGCGGTTGGTGTCACACTTCTGCCCATGAGGAGGAAGGCCTGTGATCACCGGTGAACGGCGACGACGTCCGGGCTGTCCGGTTCCCGCCTGGTAACGGTTACGGCGCGGCGGCGGTCAACGAGCTGCTGGACCGCGTCGCGGTGGAACTTGACGTCGGCCGGCCCGCCGGGCCGCTGATCGAAAGCGCAACGTTCCCCCAGCGGTCGGGTTACGAGGCCGACGCCGTCGACTGGTTCTTCGGCCAGCTCCTGGCTCACCCGGGCGGGCCTGGGCCGCCGGGGCCAAGTGGCGATCCGTGGCCACAGTTCGCGGTCGCGGACTATTTCACCTGGAGCGGGCCCGGTGACCTGGCCAGGCGCTCCGCCGAGCAGCCGTGGGTAGCTCGCGGGAACTACAACTCTCAGGTCCGGAAGTACTTTGAGCAGGACTGCCGGACCGCGTGGGGTGACTTCGGGCAGCTTCCCGGCACGTCTCTGTGGTGGGGGCGAGCGGGCTGGCGGCGGGTGCTGCGCACGGCGGAGGGTCAGACACTAGCGTCCCTGCAGGGCAACGCTCTGGCTTCCCTTTCCATGCAAATGTGGTCCCAGGGCTCCAGCCGGTTCCTGACCATCAGCGCCGGGGGGAAGAGGTTCACGTTCCAGAAGACGGGCCGGGCCCAGTCATCGTCCCCGCGTGCTGCCGAGATCGCCGCCCGCAGCAACCGGGACATAGTGGGCCACTTCGCACCCCCCGGGTCGGCTGGGAGCTTGGCGAACCCCAGGGAACTCGCCGATGAGACGGGAACGCCCATCTTGTACATCAGCGGGTCCAATTCTGACCTCAATGCCAGCGCATGCATTACGTTCGCTGATCAGCGGTGGCTCCGGTTCCCGGTCCGGGGAACCGAACCAGGCAATGCCATCATGACCGCTGTGGATGAAGCGGGGAACAGGGCTGTCCGGTACCGAGCCCCCGGAAGAATCGGGAGTGGAATAGAAATCACGGTGCATCCCCATCGGGAGCTGACCGATGAGCTCGTGGTCGCGATCGCGATATCAGCTCCCTGGCTCCGCGTCTACTTTCAAAGGCCGGGTGGCGCAGCATGATCCGGCGGCCTGCAGGCGCGCAGTGCCCGTGCCGGACATCCCGGCAGCTACCGACCCGGCAGAACCGCCCCGCCGCAGAACCCGCCCAGGCATACACCGCGCACCCCGCCCCGCAGCAGACCCGCCGCCGTAACACCGTAGTGAATATGCGGGAGCTAACACGGTTGCCGCCATTCGGGTTGTGACCTGCGACGAAGCGACTGCATCCGGTTCGCTGGTGTGGCAGGGGCGCGCTTGCGCCCACTTATGTACCTTGACAGTTACGTAACTATCTGGGTACGCTCACATAATGAATGCTGTTCTGCAGGCGCTGGCGGACGAGAGCCGGCGGACGATGCTAGAGGCCTTGGCAGGAAAACCGGCCACCGCGGGCGAGCTGGCGGCGCTGCTGCCGATTGCCCGCCCGGGGGCATCGCGGCACCTGCGGGTGCTGCGGGAGGCGGGGCTTGTCCAGGCCCGCCAGGAGGCGCAGCGGCGGGTCTACAGTCTTCGCCCCGAGCCGCTCGCCGAGGTCGATGAATGGCTGAGCCGGTACCGGGCCTTGTGGGAGCAGCGGCTGGATGCCCTGCACACCGAAGTCGCCCGGGGAAAACACGAACGAAGGAGCAGCAGATGACCAGCAATGCACGCGCGCGCAACCGCCTCCTGGGCAGCCTGCGATCGGCAGATGGCACAGGCGTTGTGCGCATGGAAGACCGCTTCGACACCGATATCGACGACCTGTGGTCGGCACTGACCGATCCCCGCCGTCTCGCCCGCTGGTACGGCGAGGTCGGGGGCGACCTGCGGCCGGGCGGTGAGTTCCACGCGCGCGTTAGGGACGCAGGAGAACGCACAGGGCACGTGGACGCGTGCGAGCCCCCACGGCGGCTGCTGCTCACGATGCGCGACCCCGACCCTCAGCCGGGGCAGCCCGAGGAAACGGTCATCGAGGCCCAGCTGACCGCCGACGGCGACCAGACCATCCTGGTGGTCGAGGACCGGGGCATGCCCCTGGACCTCCTCGCCGCCTATGGGGCCGGGGTGCAGATCCACGTCGAGAATCTCGCCACTCACATCGCCGGGCGTGAGCCCGGCGACACCGAGGCGCGGTGGGACGAGCTCCTGCCTGCCTATCAAGACCTGGCGGCAAACATCGGCTAGCACGGCAGCACCCATTCGCTAGCTGACCAGGGCGATCGTAGCGTCCCAGACACCCAGGGCACCCAGTGCCTCATCACGCTACGTTGGGCCCCGACGGGCGATCGCTGCCCATTCGGGACTGCCCGCAGTTGAATTAACTCCTTGCCTGTGAGGACTGCTACCGCTGGAAGGATGATCGACGTCCCGAAGCCGTTCCGCATCGAGCACCGCGCCGCCATGTCGTCGCGATTGCCCCAAGGGGCAGGTGAGCATGCGGTGCCTAGTTCACCGTCCGAAATGGTCGTTCGCAGCACGTCTGAGACGCTATGGAACGGACACACGGGCTGAACGCCAGCGACTGGACACAACCAGGATCTCCGGCCAGCGCGGGCACGGCACCGCAGCGGCGAGCCCTGCGATGATGCGCCTGTGGATGACACACGGCGCGAGGTGCCACTCACCGGCGGCCGCGTCATGCGGGGAGTAGTGCGCGTCGGCGACACGGTCCGCCGGCCGCTCACCCCCGGCAGCGAGCGGATTCACCGGCTGCTGGGCTACCTCGCAGACTGCGGGTTCGACGGCGCGCCGCGGTTCCTGGGGATCGATGCGCGCGGCCGCGAAATCTTGTCGTTCATCGGGGGCTTCGCCCCATCCCACAACGGGTTCGAGCTCACCGAGGAGGGGGTGCGGGCCGGGGCCCGGCTCGTGCGCCGGGTGCACGACCTCACCGCAGGCACCGAGTTCGCGGCCGGATCCGAGGTCGCCTGCCACCCGAACCTCGCCCAGCAGAACTTCATCTTCCAGGACATGATCCCTGTGGCGATCATCGACTGGGACGGCACTCGCCCCGGCACCAGGCTGGCCAACTTCGCCGACTTCCTCTGGGCATTCGTGCACCCCGCCGTCTACGGCGACGGCGAGCCCGCCGCCCGCATGCTGCAGGTGGCCGCCAGCGCCTACGGCTGGACCGGCGGCGGCCTGGCCGATGCCATGCTCGCCACCGTGCGGAACTTCTGCGAGATCAACCCGGAGTTCATCGCCTGGGGCGCCCAAGAACTCGCCCACACCGAGCGCAACATAGACCTGTTCCGGGCACGCCTGCCGGCCTAACTCCACCCCGGATGCCCGCCCACGACGCCAAGACCGCCCTGGTCAGCTAACGAATGGCTGCTGCCGTACTAGGCCGGGACGCCGGTTCGATCGCCTTGATGTGTAGCGGCGCGACCCCAAGGCAGAAATCCGTCAAAGTGTTGTGGCCAAGGCGCCGATGGCGCGGCGGCGGAGGCGGGCCACGTGGAGAGGCATGGCCGGATGACAAGCCTCAGGTGGCACGGTCATTGCGGATGGTGCCCGTCGGCTGATCAGATTCTCTATGTGCCCTGGGGCAGCCGTTTCCGCACGCTTCCGGCCAGGGGCGGGAGGTACCGGGCAGTGGGAGGGTTGCAGTGAGATGGAGCGTGGGGATCGAGGCGGAGGGAGACCGCGTGCTCTCACGCGAGGAGGTGGTCGAGCTGGCCGACGCTGTCGCCGCCAGCTCGGGCATCGCCACCGGCATCGGCACCAACCGTTACGGCGCCCAGCTTCTCATCGAGGCCGGCACCCGCGACGAGGCGATCGAGAAGGCGAGAGCAGAATTCGCGCGGGCCGTTGCCCGGGCGGGGCTCCCCACGTACCCGATCGTCCGGGTGGAGGCCATGGGCGAGGACGAGGCCGCCGAGGACCATGGCGGCGGCAGGGACGGGGACGCCGGGGATTACGGCGGCGGCGCGGACGAGGGCGGTAGCAGCGGGCACAAGGACGCCGGCGGATGATCAGGCTGGGCTCGCTGGCCGGCTACCCGTTCGAGGGGCCGCGGCTGCTGGCCGGCTGGACACCGCCGGCCGGCCCGGCCGTGTACGCGATCCTCTACCAGCCCGAGCCGGAGACCCGGCAGAGCCAGTACGCGGTCATCTATGTCGGCCACTCTGAGGACCTGAGCACCGAGCGGTTCCCGTTCCAGCACCCGCGGGCCGCCTGCTGGATCCGCCGGGCCGGCTCAAAGTGG
>Ga0306921_10003836_pt1 | contig 15311 bp, 17 predicted proteins | sample sta12Cox44000080_FD_203760 | JGI IMG/M metagenome (GOLD analysis project Ga0306921, IMG submission 203760) | Lab enrichment of tropical soil microbial communities from Luquillo Experimental Forest, Puerto Rico - statoxic.12C.oxic.44.000.080 (v2)... | ecosystem: Environmental > Terrestrial >...
GTCACCACCGCCGTCGCGACGGGCGACCTGTCGAAGAAAGTGACCGCCGACGTGCGCGGCGAGATCCTGCAGCTGAAAGAGACCATCAACACCATGGTCGATCAGCTGCGCTCGTTCGCCGGCGAAGTGACGCGCGTGGCGCGCGAGGTCGGCACCGAAGGCAAGCTGGGCGGCCAGGCCCAGGTGCCGGGCGTGGGCGGCACGTGGAAGGACCTGACCGACAACGTCAACATGCTGGCGGCCAACCTCACCACCCAGGTGCGCAACATCGCCGAGGTGACCACCGCCGTGGCGACCGGCGACTTGTCCAAGAAGGTGACCGCCGACGTGCGCGGCGAGATCCTGCAGCTGAAAGAGACCATCAACATCATGGTCGATCAGCTGAACGGCTTCGCCGGCGAGGTGACGCGCGTGGCGCGCGAGGTCGGCACCGAGGGCAAGCTCGGCGGCCAGGCGCAGGTCCCGGGCGTCGCCGGGACCTGGCAGGACCTGACCGGCAACGTCAACATGCTGGCCGCCAACCTCACCACCCAGGTGCGCGCCATCGCCGAGGTGGCGACCGCCGTCACCAAGGGCGACCTGACGCGGTCGATCCAGGTCGACGCCTCGGGCGAGCTGGCCGAGCTCAAGGACAAGATCAACACCATGATCGACAACCTCCGTCTCACGACGGAGCGCAACACCGAGCAGGACTGGCTGAAGACCAACCTCGCCAAGTTCACCAACATGCTGCAAGGCCAGCGCGACCTCGGCACCGTCGGCCGGCTGATGCTGTCGGAGCTGGCGCCGCTGGTCGATGCGCACCAGGCGGTGATCTACCGCCTGCACAGCGAGGACGAGGCGACGCTCGGGCTGCTCTCGGTCTATGCCGATTCGGGCAGCGCCGGCCACCCGGAGATCATCCGCATCGGCGAGGGCCTGATCGGCCAGTGCGCCGCCGACAAGCGGCAGATCCTGATCTCCGACATGCCGGCCGCGGTACGGCCGATCACCTCCGGCCTGTTCACTGCCCCGCCCAAGAGCATCATCGTTCTGCCGGTGCTGTTCGAAGGCCAGGTCAAGGCGGTGATCGAGCTCGCCTCCTTGAGCCACTTCACCGAGATGCAGATCGCCTTCCTCGAGCAGCTCACCGCCTCGATCGGCATCGTGCTGAACTCGATCGAAGCCACCATGCAGACCGAGGACCTCCTGCAACAGAGCCAGAAGCTCGCCGGCGAGCTGCAGAGCCAGCAGGGCGAATTGCAGCAGACCAACGAGCAGCTCGAGCAGAAGGCCACCGAGCTCGCCCAGCGCAACACCGAGGTCGAGCGCAAGAACCAGGAAATCGAGCAGGCCCGCCGCGCCGTCGAGGAGAAGGCGACCGAGCTGGCGCTCACCTCGCGCTACAAGTCGGAGTTCCTGGCCAACATGAGCCACGAGCTGCGCACGCCGCTCAACTCCATCCTGATCCTCGGCCAGCAGCTCGCCGACAATCCCGACGGCAACCTCAAGGCCAAGCAGGTCGAGTTCGCCCGCACCATCCACGGCGCCGGCACCGACCTGATGAACCTGATCAGCGACATCCTCGATCTCAGCAAGATCGAATCGGGCACCGTCACGGTCGATGCCGAGGAGATCTTCTTCACCAACGTGCTCGAGACCGTGGCCCGGCCGTTCCGCCACCAGGCCGAATCGCAGGGCCTGTCGTTCGACGTGCAGATCGACGCCAACCTCGGCCGCTCGATCGTCACCGACTCCAAGCGCCTGCAGCAGATCCTCAAGAACCTGCTGTCGAATGCCTTGAAGTTCACCGCCCAGGGCAGCGTGCGGATGCGCGTGCTGCCGGTGCGCGCCGGCTGGCGCTCTGACAACGTCGCGCTCAACCAGGCAAGCTCGGTGGTGGCCTTCGAGGTCACCGATACCGGTGTTGGTATCGCCGAAGAGAAGCAGAAGATCGTGTTCGAGGCCTTCCAGCAGGCCGACTCCTCGACCAGCCGCAAGTACGGCGGCACGGGCTTGGGCCTCGCCATCAGCCGCGAGCTGGCGCAGTTGCTGGGCGGCGAGCTCACCTTGCGCAGCACGCCGGGCATGGGCTCGACCTTCACGCTCTATCTGCCGACCATGTACACCGGCCCGCGCACCGCGCTGCGCGCGCCTGCGCCGGGCGGCCGGCCGATGCCGCTGGCCACCCTGCCGGAGCGGCTGGCCGACCAGTTCCCCGACGACCGCCACAGCCTGCAGCCCGGCGAGCCGTCGTTGCTGATCGTCGAGGACGATCCCAATTACGCCGGCATCCTGGTCGATGCCGCCCACGCGGCCGGGCTGAAGGCCCTGGTAACGTCGCGCGGCGCCGAGGCGCTCGATCTTGCGCTCGAGTACCAGCCGGTTGCCATGTCACTCGACATCTTCCTGCCCGACATGCTGGGCTGGAACGTGCTCAGCCAGTTCAAGCGCACGCTCGAGACCAGGCACATCCCGGTCCAGATCCTGTCGATGGACGAGGACCGCCAGCAGGGCCTGGCGCGCGGCGCCTTCTCCTATCTCAACAAGCCGACCACGTCGGAAGGCCTGAGCGCGGCGCTGTCGCGTATCAGCGACTATGTGAAGCCGCGCAAGAAGCGCCTGCTGATCGCCGAGGACAACGAGGCCGAGCGCATGAGCGTCGGTGCGCTGCTCGCCCATCCCGACCTCGAGATCGACACGGCGGGGACGGGCCGCGAAGCACTCGACAAGCTGCGCGAGAGCCGTTTCGACTGCATGGTGCTCGACCTGCGCCTGCCCGACATGTCGGGCTTCGAGGTGCTGGACGAACTGCAGAACGATGAAGCCCTGGCCGACCTGCCGGTGGTGGTGTTCACCGGCCGCGAGCTGACGCCCGAGGAGGACACTCAGCTCCACACCATGGCGCGCTCCATCGTGGTCAAGGGTGCTGCGTCACCCGAGCGCCTGTTCGACGAGACCGCCCTCTTCCTCCACCAGGTCGCGTCCGACCTGCCGCCGGAGAAGCAGCGCATCCTCGAACGCCTGCACGAGTCGGACGAGATGCTGGCCGGCCGCACCGTGCTGGTGGTCGACGACGACACCCGCAACATCTTCGCATTGTCGAGCGCGCTCGAACGGCGCAACATGCATGTTCTGACCGCGACGACCGGCCAGGAGGCGATCTCGATCCTCGAGAAGTCGCCCGAAGTGGCGATCGTGCTGATGGACATCATGATGCCGGAGATGGACGGCTACGAGACCATTGCGCAGATCCGCGGCAAGCCGGCGCTCAGGCGCCTGCCCATCATCGCGCTGACCGCCAAGGCGATGAAGGGCGACCGCGAGAAATGCCTGGAGGCCGGCGCCTCCGACTATCTCGCCAAGCCGGTCAACACTGAGCAGCTGTTCAGCGCGCTCAGGCTCTGGCTGCACCGCTGACATGGCCGCCGCCGGAGCACCATCGGTGGACGCCGCCGACAGGGTCAACATCCTGCTGGTCGACGACCAGCCGGCCAAGCTCCTGAGCTACGAGGTGATCCTGGGCGAGCTGGGCGAGAACCTGATCAAGGCCAGCACCCCGCACGAGGCGCTCGGCATCCTGCTCAAGACCGAGGTCGCCGTCGTCCTGATCGACGTGGTGATGCCGCAGATCGACGGCTTCCAGCTCGCCCAGATGATCCGCGAGCATCCGCGCTTCCAGAAGCTCGCCATGATCTTCGTGTCGGGCGTGCAGATCGCCGACACCGACCATCTGCGCGGCTACGAGATCGGCGCGGTCGACTACGTCGCCGTGCCGGTAGTGCCCGAAGTGCTGCGCGCCAAGGTCAGGGTGTTCATCGAGCTCTATCGCAAGACCCGCCAGCTCGAGCACATGAACGCCGAGCTGGAACGGCGCGTCGCTAATCGCACTGCCGAGCTCGAGGCGCAGACCGACCGCCTGCGCGCCAGCGAAGAGCGCCGCTCGCTCGCCCTGTCGGCCGGTGACATGGGCTCCTGGCAATTCGACGTGGCCTCCGGCGGGCTCGACTGGGACGAGGGCCAATACCGCATCTACGGGGTCGACCCCGCGACCTTCGAGCCGACGCGGCAATCCGTGCTCGAGCGCGTGCATCCCGACGATCGCACGATCTCGCCGCTGCTCGCCGGCGTCACGGCGGAAGGTGCGAAGTACCAGGTCGAGTTCCGCATCGTGCGGCCCAACGGCGAGATCCGCTGGTGCTTCGGATCGGCCGCGATCGCCCGCGACGCGTTCGGCAAGGTGGCGCGCCTGAACGGCGTCAGCGTCGACATCACCGAGCGCAAGCGCGCCGAGGAACGCCAGCTCCTGCTCGCCCGCGAGGTCGACCACCGTGCCAAGAACATGCTGGCCGTAGTGCTGTCGATCCTGCGGCTGACCCGCGCGCCGAACACCCGCGAATTCATCGGCGCCGTCGAGGGCCGCATCCAGGCGCTCGCCGCCACCCACAACCTCTTGTCGGCCAGCCGCTGGGAAGGCGCCAACCTGCGCCAGATCGTCGATGAGGAGCTGGCGCCCTACAAATCAGGCGACCGCGCCGTGGCTGACGGCCCGTCAGCGATGCTCCTGCCGGCGACGGCGCAGTCGGTGGCGCTGGCCTTGCACGAGCTCGCCACCAACGCCGCCAAGTACGGCGCGCTGTCGGCCGAGGGCGGACGGCTGACCTTGCACTGGTGGATCGGCAAGGAAGCGCTGGAGCTCGAATGGACCGAGACCGGCGGCCCGACCACCGCGCCGCCGACCTCGCAGGGCTTCGGCCTCACCATCGTGCGCTCCTCGATCGAAGCCCAGTTCCGCGGCAGCGTTAAGTACGATTGGCGGCCCGAGGGCCTGAACTGCCGCCTGTCCATCCCGCATGCCCAGATGGTCGCGCCCGAGGAGGCCGCCGCCGCGGCGCCGGCCAAGCTGGCGGCGAAGCTGTCCGGGCGCAGCCTCTCCGGCAAACGCCTGCTGATGGCCGAGGACGAGTTCCTGGTCGGCCTGATGGCCAAGCGCATCCTCGAAGGCTTTGGCGCCGAGGTCGTGGGTCCCTACGGGCGGCTGGCCGACGCCCTCGCGGCCGCCAAGGGCGAACGCTTCGACGGCGCCGTCCTCGACTTCAACCTGGCCGGTGAGACCGCCGAGCCGCTGGCCGACACCTTGCTGGCGCGCGGCGTGCCGTTCTGCTTCCTCACCGGCTACCACCGCGACAGCATCGACCGGCGCTACGCCAACGTCCCGTTGCTGCAGAAGCCGATCGATGCGGAGTCGCTCGAGCGCGTGCTGGTCTCGCTGCTCGAATCGCCCGACCTGCTCGAGGCGGCGGACGCGGACTGAGCCTTAGTCGGGACTGCGCCGCTGGCCGCGGACCATGTCGAGGTGGAGCGACCGGCGGGCGGTGTAGAAGTGCAGGGTGATTGCCCGGCCGACGAGATAGGCGGCAAGAAACGCCGCCGCCGCGCCGAGCACGCCGAATTTGCCAGACGGGCGATCCATCAAGTCGGACGTCACGACCCGCGCCAAGGTGAGCAACAACAACAAGGCCGCTGCGCCGAGGGCGTCCCAGGCGCGATCGATGCGCACCAGCCCGCGCACGTGGTCCTTGATCGCCCGCGGCGTCATTCCCATGACCAGGCCGATGGCGAAACCGGCGGCGATACCGAGCGTCCATAGCTCAAAGCGCTTGCCCGGCGACACGATCAGCAAGATCGCCGCCACGACCACTGCAAGCGCCGGAGGAATCGCCCATCTAAAACTGGGGGTGGCCCTCTCGTTGTATTCGTGGCGCATCGACCACAGGGTGAGAACGGCCACCAACACGGCGGCAAGGTGAGCAACGAGCTTCATTGGCGCTGTAACTTATATGTCACGCACCAGCGCCGCGCCACTGCGCAGGACCTTGGCCGCCCGGTCGACGGTGCGCTCGATCACCTCGCGCGCGGTCGGAATGTCGCGCACGAGATCCACGCCCTCGCCGGCCCACACGACACGCTGCGCAAAATCGTCAGCGTGGCTCGCCAGATAGCGGGCTTCGACCTGCTTCTGCTGGCCCTGCAGCGCTTCTTCCTGGCCGTGCCATTGGTCGTAGAAGTCGTTGCGCAGCGCCCGTCCGGGATAGATGGCCGGCCAGGTGGCGCCGCGGACGATGTCGAAGACCCGGGTTTGCGCGGTCTGGTCGCCGCCGGACGCCAGCGCCTTTTCCTTCATCGCCTGGTCCCACAGCGATTCGACCGTGGCGGTGAAGCGCGTGCCCATCGACACGCCCGACGCGCCGAGCGACAGGGCGGCGGCGAGCCCGCGTCCATCGGCAATGCCGCCGGCAGCGACGACCGGGATCGAGCCGACCGCATCGACGACCGCCGGCACCAACCCGATCGTGCCGCGGCTCATCCCCGAATGCCCGCCGGCGTCGCGCCCTTGCGCGATGATGACGTCTGCCCCGGCCGCAGCAGCCTCCTTGGCCTGCTCCAGTGTCTGCACCTGGCAGATGATGCGGCAGCCCGCCCGCTTGATGCGGCTGGTGTAGGGCGACGGATCGCCGAACGACAGCATGACCGCGGCCGGCTTGGCGTCCAGCGCCACCTCGAGCGCTGCCGGATTCTTGTCGAGCGCCCACAGGATGAAGCCGATGCCGACCCGGGCGTTGCCCGCCTCGACCAGTTCCCGCCGGATCGCCTTCTCGTCGGCATAGCCCGATCCCAGCATGCCGAGGCCGCCCGCATGGGTCACCGCCGCGGCCAGCTTGCCGCCGGCGGCCGAGCCCATCGGCGCCAGCAGGATCGGGTGCTGGATTCCCAGCAGGCGCGTCAGTGCCGTCTCTATGGTCGCCATCACTGCCTCCTGATCCGGCCTTATGGCACTTCGAACACGCTGCGAATGCGGCCGACCAGCCAGGACACCGATCGCATCGATGCCGCCTCGGCCTCGTCGCCCCGCCCGGCTGCGCCGCGTTTGGCGCGTCGCGACAAGGTCACGCTGAGTTCGTCGGCGATGGTCGGCCTGTCGTGTATCAGCTTGGCCAGGGCCGCCTGGCCGACCTCGTAGACGACGGCGAAGGTCATGGCTTTCACGGTTCCGGGCTCACCGGCGCCGGTGAACAGTCCGTCCTCGCCGAAATAGTCGCCGGGCGACAGCCGGCTGAGCTCGATCTCGCTGTCGCCTTCCTTGCGCGAGACGATCAGCACGCCGGTGCGGATGACGAACAGCGAGCTGAGCTTGGCGCCCTGCTCGGCCAGGGTCTCGCCCTTGGCGTAGGTCCGGCGCGTCATGGTCGCGGCGAGCGCGTCCTTCTCCTCCTCGGTCAGAGAAGCGAACAGCGGCACCACGTCGACCAGGCGCAAGGCCGTGGTGCGCGGCGCCGCGGCGGCTTGCGGCTGAGCAGCCGTGATAGTCACCGCCTCCTTGGGCTGCGCCAGCACCAGGCCCGCCGCCCGGGAATGGCGATAGATCAGGTCGTAGACCTCGTGGCGGGCGGTCGCCGCGGCGGCGAAATCCCTGACACGAAAGGACAGCTCGAACTCGATGGCCTGAGCGTCCAGCGACTTGATCTCCACCGTGGGCGCCGGCGTCATCATGATCGAGTTGCTGCTGGACAGCACGGTTCGCATGATCTCGGAGATGCCCGAGGGCGCCATGGTGGGCCTCAGCCGGACGCGCAGCTTGACCCCGTGATTGCGGTTGGGACTGCTGAGATTGGTGAGCTGCGCCTTGGCGAGATTGCTGTTGGGCAGCACGACCAGGTCGTTCGAGGCGTTGAGCAGATGCGTCGCCCGCCAGTTGGTCTCGACCACCCGGCCTTCGGTGCCGTCGCTCAGCACGATCCAGTCGCCGACCTCGTAGGGCTTGCTGAAGTTGAGCGCGATGCCGGAGAACACGTCGGCCAGCGTGCTTTGCAGGGCAAGGCCGAGGATGATGGCGAACACGCCCGAGGTGGCGATCAGGGTGCCGACCGGCGCGTCGAAGACATAGGCGACGACCGACAGCGCCGCGCCGAGATAGACGATGCCGACCACCAGATCCTGGATCAGCTGGCCCTCGCGCGGCCGCCGCTCGAAGATCAGGAACACTCGGGCCGAGCCGGTCAGCAGCCAGGCGGCGTTGATCCACCAGATGATCTTGGCGGTGGCGAGGAAGATCCGCTCGAAGATCGGCGTGTCCCTGGGGGCGACCTCGTACGGAACGATGTCGTAGTGGTGCAGCAGCACCGTCAGGGCGACGAACAGGACGAGCTGGAAAAGCAGGCGCCACGCCGGATAGCGGCGCAGCAGGATGCGGGTGATGATCGCGCCGACGACGGCGAGCACCCCGGTCTGGACGAAGGGATCGGAGATCAGATGCGTCATGGCGCTATTCCCTTGCCAGCGCGCACCCGGTCCCACCAGTCACGCGTGCGGTACCAGGCGCCGACCAGGGGCAGCACCCATTCCGGATTGCCGTTGTAGAGCGGCACTGTCGGGAAAGGCTGGCCGTCGAAGGCGTTGACGGGCGCGTTCGAGCCGCCGGCGATCTTGCGCGCGGTCTGAAAGCCCAGGTAGCTCATCATCGCCACGCCCGAGCCGTTGCAGGCCATCAGGTAATGCATGCCCTGCTCCCTGCCCATGTGCGGCAGGAAGTCGAAGGCGAAGGCGACGTTGCCGGTCCAGGCGTGGCTGACCTTCACGCCTTTGAGCTGCGGCCAGCGCTCGAGCATATAGCCATGCAGCACCGGCGCGCTGACCTCGGGCGGCACCTGGGTGAAGCGGGCGCGGCCGCCGAAGATCACGCGCTTGCTGTCGGGCGACTGCCGGTAGTAGCAGAGCACACGCTTGGTATCGCTCACCACGCGATTCTTGGGGATCAGGCTTTTGACCAGGTCCTCAGACAGCTCCTCGGTGGCGATGATATGGCTCGCCACCGGCACCAGGCGGCGGCGCAGCGTCGGCGTGAGATCGGTGGTGTAGCCGTTGGTCGCGATCACCACCTCGCGCGCCTCGATCGGGCCCTTGCTGGTCAGCACGCGGAAGCCGCCCCCGGAGTTGGGTCCCTTGCGCTCTATCTTCTCTGCATCGCATTGCGCGCAGAGCTTGGCGCCGGCGCGGTGCGCGGCCTTCAGCAGCCCGCCATAGTAGAGCGCGGGATGGAGCTGCCCGGTGCGCTCCACCACCATGCCGCCGTAGTAATAGTCCGAGGCGATCTCCTCGCGCTGCTTTTCACGCGGCACCATGTAGGTGCCGAGCGCAGCGCCGTCATTGTAGGTGCCGACCTTGGCCGCCTGCTCGGCGTAGTGGCGCGGCGTGTAGGCGCCGCTGAAGCGGCCGTTCATGCGCCAGTGGCATTCAATGCCCTCGCGCTGGATCACCGTCTCGACCTGGGCAAGCGAATCGGCCGCGTCGTGCAGCATGCGCTGCATCTGCCTCTTCCAGCCCTCGGGGTCGCCGCCGACGCCCTTGCCCGAGAAACCCTTGCCCAGCGTGGTGCCGCCGCTGACGCCGCCGCCATTGCGCGTCGAGGCGCCGACGCCGAAGTCGCCGCGCTCCAGCACCGTGACCTCGACGCCCGACCGCGCGAGCTCGAGCGCGGTCGACAGGCCGCCATAGCCCGCGCCGACGACCACGACGTCGCTCCGGAGCGGCGGGTCCTGGCTCAGCTCATTGTTGGGATGCCACCATTCCCACCACCACGGCATGCTCTTGAAGTCTTTGTGGAAGACGCTGTCGGCCATGGCGCAATCGTAGCACGCAAAGAAAAGGCCCGACCGGTCTTTGACCGGCGGGCCCTTCCCTTTTTGCGCCTGTGGCGCCGACGCACTACGGCGTCGTATTGTGTGGCGAGATCACGCAACCCCGGGCGTTCAGCCGGTGGCCGCGCGCGTCATAGCGGAAGCCATACTCGTCGCGCATCGCGACGGAATGGCCGCACCGGTTGGACTGCCAGTTCATCTCGGCCTGCTGCGGCTGAGCCGGCTGCAGACCCGGCGCCTCGCGCTGATAGTCGCCCGGGCTGGGCTGCGGCGGCGAAGCGATCATCTGGGCGCTCGCCACGCCGGCAACGCCGATCAGGGCGAGCGAGAGCAGGGAAAGTCGGATCATTGTGTTCCTCCTCCGGGAATGATCAGACTGATAACGCGCGCGCGCCGACCGCCGTTGCAGGACGAAAATCGGTATCGCCGCCTTTCCAACACAAACTCATATCGGCTGAGTTCGGAACCCGGCATAGTCGAACCGCGATGCCGATCATCCTGTCGGAAAATTTCCGCGCGCTGTTTTATGCGCCCTTCTATGCCACCTACGCGACCGGCGCCTTCCGCGATGCCGGCGTGGAGGTGGTGCTAAAACCCTCGCCCAGCCCACCGACCGCGGCCAAGGCTCTGCGCTCAGGCGAAGTCGACGTCATGTGGGGCGGACCACTGCGCGTCATGATGGTGCACGACCAGGAGCCGGGCGCCGACCTGGTCTGCTTCTGCGATGTCGTGGCACGCGATCCGTTCTTCATCCTCGGCGCCAAGCCGCGGCCGCAGTTCAAGTTCGCCAATCTGGTCGGGCTGAAATTCGCCACGGTCTCGGAAGTGCCGACACCATGGATCTGCCAGGCCGACGACATCCGGCGCGCCGGCATCGACCCCGACCGCCTCGACAGGGTCAGAGACCATACGATGGACCAGAACGAGATCGATCTGCGCACCGGCAAGGTCGATGCGATCCAGGTATTCCAGCCGCATGCCGAGCGGCTGATCGCCTCGGGCGCCGGCCATGTCTGGTACGCTGCCGCGAACCGCGGGCTCACGGCCTACACCACGCTGGTCACGCGGCGGCCGACGCTTGCCGCACGCGGCGAGGAGCTGCTGGCGATGACGCGCGCGCTGCATCGCACGCTCGGCTGGTTCAAGGCGACGCCCGCCCAAGAGATCGTGCGCGCCGTGAAAGACTTCTTTCCCGACGTCGATCCGGCGATCTTCGCTGCCGCCATCGAACGCTATCGTGCGCTCGGCCTGTGGGGCTCCGACCCGGTGATCCAACGCGAAGGCTACGACCGCCTGCATGCCGCGATGCGCGCGGCGGGGACGCTCGGCCGCGACATCGCCTTCGAGGCCTGCGTCGATACCACCTTGGCCAAGCGGGCGATTGCGACTCCTCTGTCAGGTAGATGACGCAACCGCGCTTTGCGGCGGTTCGTTTTCTCTCCAGCGGCAGCCATGTCGGCTGTCGTTTGCGTATGTGGAGGGAAGCACGGTCATGAACCATCAGAACAACAACCAGAACCCACAGCAGCAGCAACAGCGTGAGCAGCAACAGCGTGAGCAGCAACAGCGCGAACAGCAGCAGCGCGAACAGCGCCAGCGCCAGAACCAGCAGCCTGGTCAGAAGCCGGGCATGCCGGGACAGAAGCCTGGCCACCCGCAGCACAACAGCGACAAGGACGAGTAGGCCCTGGTCGCCATGACAGAGGGAATGCCCGCCGCCCGGCGGGCATTCCTTTCTGACGCGCCGGAGCAATCGATCATGAACAAGCCCGACCGCCCCGCCGATCCCGTGCCCGCCGTGCCGCCGGTTCCCGGCAAGGCCGATCCCATTCCGCCCGAGATGCCGGTGCCGGGGACGCCCGAGCCGGAGATCATGCCGACGCCGGCCCCTCATCCGCCGGCACCGCCGACCGCTTCGCCTCAGGCGCGGTCGTCGTCCTTGATGCCGGCCTTGCCGTAGAGCCAGCGGTCGAGACCGAGGCCGACGCTCAGCACGACCAGCACGAGGAAGGTGGCGATCAGCGCCACCCCGTAGGCGCCCATGCCGCACAGCACGCCGATGCCAGTGGTCACCCAGAGCGACGATGCCGTCACCAGGTGATAGACGTGCATGCCGCGCGAGCCGCGCAGGATGACGCCCGCTCCCAAAAAGCCGATGCCGGCGACGATGCCCTGGATGACCCGGCTCATGGCGTCGGGATGGGCGCCGCCGATATGCATGCCGCTGCCGGCGATCATCAAAATCGCGGCACCCAACGACACAAGGGCGTGAGCGCGGATGCCGGTCGGCTTGCCGTGGATGTCGCGATTGAAGCCGATGGCGCCGCCTAACACGACGGCGGCAAGCATGCGCAGACCGGTCTCGAGGTCGATTTCCATGGCGTAACTTGCTGAGCCTCTACTGCTTGACCGCCAAGGTCAACGAGCCATGATTGATGGCGCTTCAACCCCGGGGAGAACTCGAATGAACCTTGAAGCCCTCGGCGCGGCCTGGGCGCCGCGCCTGCTCAGCGTGTTGCGTATCGTGGCCGGGCTCTGCCTGCTCGAGCACGGCACCGCCAAGCTGTTCAAGTTTCCGATGGTGCCCACCATGGCCAATCTCAATCTCTCGACCCCGCCGGGCATTGCCGGATTCTTCGAGCTGATCGGCGGAGCACTCTTGCTGGTCGGCCTGTTCACCCGGCCGGTGGCCTTCATCCTGTCGGGCATGTGCGCCGTTGCCTATTTCATGGCCCACTTCCCCAGGAACTTCTTTCCGCTGTTGAACGGCGGCGAGTTGGCGATCATCTATGCCTTTGCGTTGCTTTACATCGCCGCCGCCGGCCCCGGGCCGTGGAGCATCGACGCGGCGCGCAAGAAGTAGCCGCGCCATTCTTCGTCGTCGCTTTGGCGCTCTCGCCGGCGCTGCAACGTTGGCCGCGCCGGCTGTTGGGCGCGGCCAGCCGGCGTGGAAGGCCGACAAGCCGATCACGATCTACAATCCGTTCGCCGCGGGCGGCGGCACCGATGTCCATCTCCGCCTGCTCGGCGAGACCGCCGGCCCGATCCTCGGCCAGCCGATCCTGGTCGATTCCAAGCCGGGCGCCGCCGGGACGCTCGCACCGGCGTTGCTGCTCAACGCCAAGCCCGACGGCCACGCGCTCGCCTGCATGAGCATCAACAGCCTGCGCTATCCGCACTACCAGCCGACCAACTGGAACCCGATCCGCGACTTCACCTACATCGTCGGCCTGTCGGGCTACACCATCGGCATCGTGGTGCGCGCCGATGCGCCGTGGCAGACGCTCGACGAGCTGATCGCGGCGGCGAAGGCGGCGCCCGACAAGTACAACTACGCCACCTCGGGCATCGGCGGCACCGGCCAGCTCACCATGATCGAGGTCGAGCAGACTACCGGCGCCAGGTTCACGCACGTGCCCTACAAGGGCACGGCCGAGTGGACGCAGGCGCTGCTGGCCGGAGACGTCCATTTCATCTGCGACGGCGCCCAGTGGGCGCCGATGGTCGATGCCGGCAAGTTCCGCATCCTCGCCATGGCCACCGAGCAGCGCATCGCCAAGTACAAGGACGTGCCGACGCTCAGCGAGCGCGGCATCAAGGTGGTGGGCCACAGCCCCTACGGCCTGGTCGGGCCGAAGGACCTGCCAGCCAACATCGTCGAGGCGGTGCATCTCGCCTTCAAGAAGGCGATGGCCGATCCGCGTGTCGATACGCTGCTCGACTCCTATATCCAGGCGCCGTGGTACAAGAACCCGGCCGAGTACCGTGCCTTCGCCGAGAGCTATTTCGTCGAGGTGAAGCCGCTGTTGATCAAGGCGGGGCTCGCCAAAGGTTAAGGAGATTGCGATGGCATTGAAGCGCGTGGCGCTGGAGATCGGCATGGGAACCGACATCCGCGGCGGCGACTACACTAAGGCCGCGGTGCGCGCGCTGCGGGACGCGCTGTGGCACAACTCGCTCACCGTCGCCGGCGCGGTCGGCAAGTCGAGCGACGACATGCAGGTCGAGGTGCTGATCGGCGTGCCGCAGCCCGACAAGGTCGACAAGGCCGAGGTACTGAAGGTTCTGCCGCACGGCACTGGCACGGTGAAGGTGATGCAGGGCGGGCTGGAAATCATGAACGAGGCCGGCACCGACAAGACGGTGATCGCCCAGGCCGCCGCCATCGTGCGGCTGGACATCTAGGGAGCACGCCATGGCCCAGAAGCGCGTGATCCTCGAGCTCGGCACCGGCAACGACCTGCATGGCGGCGACTACACCAAGGCCGCCCTGCGCGCGGTGCAGGATGCGCTGCACCATTCCTCGCTCGCCATGCTGCGCGCGCTCAAGGTCAACCCCAAGACCAGCATGTTCGTGAACGTCACGATCGGCGTTCAGCAACCCGACAAGGTCGACCTCGACAAGGTGAAAGCCTCGCTGCCGCACGGCATCGTCACGGTGAAGGCGGTCAAGGGTGGCCTCGACATCGCGGACCCCGAGAACAACGACCCGGCGGTGATCGCGAGCGCCGCGGTCGAGGTCAAGCTGGAGCTTGCCTGATGTTCTAGGCGCGCCGGCGGCCCACCAGCACAAGGCCGAGGCCGATCACCACAGCGGCGATGCCGGCGATCGCCGGGATGGGAATGACCCTCTGCTCGTCCGCCTGTAACTTGACCGGGCCGACATCAAGCACGGTCCGGCGCTCGGTGACGGAGATGCCTTGCACGACGAGGCCGGCGACACCGAGGGCAATCAGCACGATGCCCACGAGAACCAGGGATTTCATGGCGGGCAAACGTAGCGCGAGCAAAAAGGTTCCCAACCGCGGCGGCATGGCGTTCGGCCGCAACCTGATGGTGCTGGCCGGCCTGATCCTCGCGCTCGGCGCCTACGGCACCGTGCAAGGCGTCCTGACGCTGCGCTGGCCGCGCGCCGAGGCGACCGTCACTACCGCCGAGCTGGCGCGCCAGATCATGACGACGCGTGACCCCGACGGCCGCGCGCGAGGAAAGCTGGAACAGCTTTCATGTCCTCTATCGCTACACCGTCGATGGGCGCGAGTACGTGGCGGGCGGCGTCGAACCTTACGACTTTGGCATGCAGAACTCGGCCGGCGCCGCGAAGATGAGCGAGCGCCATCCGCCGGGCTCGACGGCCGTAGTGGCCTACGATCCCGCGAATCCGGCGATCGCCTTTCTCGAGCCCGGCCCCAGCTCGTTCGCGCTGGTGCTCATCGCCATCGGCGCGGTCATGGGGCTGAGCGGCTTCTGGGTGCGCCGCAAGGCGTCACAGGGCATCGGCACGATGAACGACGAGGGCGCCTCTACGCTTTGACCAGCAGCTTCAGGCCCTGCTCGATGGTGGCGCGGGCCCGGGCGGCCAGCGCCGCATCGTCGGCGCTGCTGACGGGATGCTCGATCTGGACGAAGCCATAGCCCGGCATGCCGAGCACGCGGCTCATCAGCTCAGCGGCGCTGGCGAAGCGCACGGTCATGACGCCGATGGCGGGGACGCCCTGGCGTTCAGCGTTGACGGCGTCGTGCAGACTGCACGATGAGCAGCTGCCTCAATCCCCGATGCCGGAGATCACCGCGTCCCACTGCTTGATCTCGTCGGCGATGTGCTTGTCGGCGGGCGCGCTGTAGTTCGATTTGGTG